>Ga0182012_10007616_pt1 | contig 10801 bp, 10 predicted proteins | sample 612S2SmetaG_FD_120486 | JGI IMG/M metagenome (GOLD analysis project Ga0182012, IMG submission 120486) | Permafrost microbial communities from Stordalen Mire, Sweden - 612S2S metaG | ecosystem: Environmental > Terrestrial > Soil > Wetlands > Permafrost | place: Sweden: Stordalen | collected...
AGCGATTCCTCGCCGGTGATCGGTTCGATCTTTACGTCGTCGTTGTTCATGCCACGCTTCCTCGGCGCAGGCTTGATGGGCGCGGGCGAACGGTGCCCGCTCGGGAGTGCACCGCCCTGGCTGTACGACCGGGCGCCGCTTGTGGATGCACCGGTATCACCGCGCGCGCCGAATCTATCTGTCCGCGTCGTGCGGTGCAGGGGCCATTGCGCTCAGACGGGCCATTGCGCTCAGACGGGGGCGGTGTGAGCGTTGGGCACCCGCGGTTTCGTCCTCGGCTGGCGTTCCGCCTGTGAAAGGCCGACCGACGACAGGGGGCTGGCAACGTCCTCGAGCGCTTTAAGCTCGGCGGCCAGGCCGAGGGTGATCTCAACGATCCCGCCCACGATCATGACCGCAGAGCCGATCAGATAACCGATGAACAGCCTGAAGTGGTCATGCCCACTTCCGATCAGCTGGCCATACAGCCAGGGTCCGAATGCCCCGAAGCTTTGCGCGATTGCGAAGAATACTGCGATCGCCTTGGCTCTCACCTCCACCGGGAAGATCTCACTCACGGTGAGATAGGCGGCACTTGCGCCGGCGGAGGCGAAGAAGAAGATGACACACCAGCAGACCGTCTGGGTCGTTGCATTGAGGACTCCGGCGTTGAACATGATCGCGCTGATGACGAGGAGTGTCCCGGACAGGATGTAGGTCCCCGAGATCATGCGGCGACGGCCGATGGTGTCGAAGAGACGGCCGATGGTCAGGGGTCCGATCAGATTCCCCAAGGCGAAGAACATGAAGTAGTAGGGAGTGTCGCTGGTCGAGACGCCGTAGACCTTGGTGAGGACCAGTGCGTACGTGAAGAAGATGGCGTTGTAAAGGAATGACTGGGTGATCATCAGCGTCGCCCCGAGTACGGCTCGCCGGGGGTACATCACGAACAGTGTGCGGGCGAGCGCCACGAACCCGATGTTCGTGGCCGGTGCGATCTCGATCGACTTCGAATCGTCGACATCGCCGACGGTACCTCCGGAAGCCCTGACGGACTCTTCGATGCTGCCGATCTGCGCTTCCGCTTCCCGCTCACGCCCGTGCATGAGGAGCCAGCGGGGACTCTCGGGCAGGTTCCGGCGGACGAAGAGGATGACGAGCCCGAGAACCGGTCCGGTGAGGAACGCAACCCGCCACGAATAACTGGCCGGCAGATTGTTCTCGACGAGGAGGGTCACGATGGTGCCGATGAACGCCCCGCCCCAGTACGTCCCGTTCACCGCTATGTCGATCTGACCGCGATGCTTTGCCGGGATGAGCTCGTCGATGGCTGAGTTGATGGCGGCGTACTCACCTCCGATACCCATACCTGCGATGAAGCGGGAAGCCCAGAGCCAGTAGACCCAGCCTTGTGAGTGGCCGGCCGTGAGGGCGGTGAGAAGACCACCGAAGAGATACACGCCCAGGGTGATCATGAAGAGATTTCGCCGCCCGAATTTGTCCGACAGCCGCCCGAAGAACAGGGCGCCTGCCACCTCTCCCAACAGGTACACGGTGCCGATGGCGAATGCCACATCTCCCGATGAGAGGTTCAACGCCTGAGGCTTGCTGATCAGCGACGTGACATTGCTGGCGATGATGATTTCCAGGCCGTCGAGGACCCATGCGACCCCCAAGGCAATTACCAGCTTCGTGTGGAAACGGGACCAGCCCAGACGATCGAGCCGAGCCGGGATGAGACTGTGAATTGGTTCGGGGTTCTGTGTGTTGTTTCGTGCGGAACGCGCGTGCATCATTGCCATATCAACCCCCCTGTGTCGGTGGCCATGGGTATTCCCACGGGTATCGATCCCTAACCTCCGATGTCACCGGGTGGACGTCGGCTGCTGCTGCTGGCGGAGGAGGCCGTAGGCGAGGTTCATGAAGTCGCTGGCACTCGCCGTCGCCGCCACGGATACAACGGCGGTAGCGGACTGTCCCCACCCGTCGTGGCGCTCACCGTCGAACGGCCTCTCGCGCATGTTTGTGACGGCCTCCTTCGGGATAGGAAAGGTCGAGGACGGGGCTGTCCGAAGGTCGAGGACGGGACTGTCCACAATTGTCGTCGACTCAGTGGAGGTCTTCACCATGCCGGAAATCGGCGTATTTCTTTCGAGCGAGGAGCACGGGCCCGGCGATCTGGTCGCGCAGGCGCAACTCGCGGAGCGATCGGGCTTCCGGTCGGTGTTCATTTCCGACCACTTTCACCCATGGATCGATCGTCAAGGCGAGGGTTCGTTCGTATGGAGCGTCATAGGAGCCATCGCGGCCTCGACCGATCTGAAAGTGACGACCGGCGTCACCTGCCCCACGGTGCGGATCCATCCGGCGATTCTGGCCCAGGCCGCCGCGACATCCCAGATTCTGCTCAATGGGAGGTTCGTCTTCGGCGTGGGATCGGGGGAGGCGTTGAACGAGCACATCCTCGGGGATCGCTGGCCCTCCGTGGAGATCAGGCTCAAAATGCTGGAGGAGGCCGTCGAGGTGATCCGCCTCCTGTGGGAGGGCGGCCTGGTGAATCATCACGGGGAGTTCTATACGGTCGAGAACGCCCGTCTCTACTCACGGCCCGAGTCGCCGCCGCCCCTGGCTGTCTCGGCCTTCGGACCGGTGGCCGCCGAGTTGGCTGCCCGAATCGGTGACGGTTTCATCACGGTGACTCCCGATCAGGGCCTCCTGCGCGAGTACCGCGATCACGCCGGGCGCGGCCCGGCGATCGGTGCGGTGAAGGTCTGTTGGGACCAGGACGAAAAGAGGGCGCGCAAGCTGGCCCACGAGCTGTGGCCGACGGAATGCCTCCCGGGACAGCTGAGCCAGGAACTGCCGATGCCGGCACACTTCGAGTCCGCCGCCGAGATCGTCACCGAGGACATGGTGGGCGATACGCTGGCTTGTGGGCCTGACCCCGAGAGGCACGTCAAGGCGGTCTCGGCCTACCTCGAAGCAGGTTTCGATCAGGTGTACGTGAACCAGATCGGTCCGGACCAGGAAGGATTCTTCGATTTTTACAACCGAGAGCTTCGACCCCGTCTGGAGCGGTGACCCGTGTCCCCGCCCGGTCGTCACTGACTAGACGGTGCCCCGTCACGAGACCAGGGTGACGGTGGGAGAGCGCGAGTTGACGCTCTCCAACCTCGACAAGGTTCTCTTTCCGGAGCCGGGGTTCACCAAGGGTCAGTTGATCGAGTATTACGCGAGTGTTGCACCCGTGATGCTGCCGCACATCGAGGACCGTCCTTTGACGATGAAGCGCTACCCCGACGGGGTTGACGCGAAATTCTTCTACGAGAAGCACAAACCTCGCCATGCGCCGGACTGGGTCCGCACGGCGCGAGTCCCCACCGGTGACAAAGGTGAGGAGGTGGAGTATGCGCTGGTGTGTGATCTTCCGACGCTCGTGTGGGCGGCAAATTTGGGCACCATCGAGTTCCATGTGCCGCTCTGGCGCGTCGGCAGGAGGCGGAGTCTTCCTGGTCCCCCGGATCTGATCGTTTTCGACCTCGACCCCGGTGAGGGCGCGACTGTCGTTGAGTGTTGCGAGGTGGCGCTCGGTGTCGAAGAGATGCTGAGGGAACGGGGCTACGACCCGAAGGCGAAAACGAGCGGCTCGAAGGGCATTCAGGTCTACGCCGCGCTGCGGGGACGCCCGACGTGGGAGAAGTCGCGCCAGGAGGCGTACGACGTGGCCACGGTCATGGAGCACGAACACCCCGCGCTGGTGACCTCCAACATGAGAAAGACCTTGCGACGCAACAAGGTACTCATCGACTGGTCGCAGAACCATCCGGCCAAGACCACGGTCGCCGTGTACTCGGTGCGGGCCCGGCCCCGGCCGACGGTGTCGACGCCTGTGACATGGACGGAGGTGCGGGACTGCCTTCACTCCGGCGACCCGTCGACCCTGGAGTTCACCACGGTCGATGTCCTGGCCCGCATAGAGCAGCACGGAGACCATTTCGCCTTCTAGCTTCCCTCCCGGTCCGGCGGCGCCTCTCGTCGCGGTACGCTCCCCAACCGTTGGGTACAGATCGCGCCATGTCCGCCACGGACGCCGCCGGAACGGCGAGCGGTGCCTTGTCGGAGTACCGCTCGAAACGGAACGCCGGCAGCACCCCCGAACCCATGGGCCGTCGCGCCCAGGTTCGCGGTCGCAAGAAACGCCCGCGGTTCGTGGTCCAGGAACATCACGCCCGCGCCCTCCACTGGGATTTCCGACTGGAGCATGAGGGTGTCCTGGTTTCGTGGGCCCTGCCCAAGGGCGTGCCCGAGGATCCCAAGTCGAATCATCTGGCGGTCCACACCGAGGACCACCCTTTGGAGTACGGATCGTTCGAGGGCGAGATACCGGCCGGGGAGTACGGCGGCGGGAAGGTGTCGATCTGGGACAGGGGCTACTTCGAACTCGAGAAATGGACGGACACCGAAGTGATGGTCGTCCTCCACGGGTCCCGAATCAGCGGGCGTTACGTCCTCTTTCCCACCAAGGGCAAGAACTGGATGATCCATCGGATGGACCCTGCCCCCAACGACGTTCAGGGTCTGCCCGAGAGGGTTCGACCCATGCTGGCGAGCCCCGGCATGCTTCCGGCTTCGGATGACGGTTGGGCGTATGAGATCAAATGGGACGGGGTGCGCGCCATCGCCTTCATCGAGAACGGGAGGATCCGGCTCCAGAGCAGGAACGACAAGGAGCTCACCTCTTCGTTCCCCGAGCTACGCGAGCTTGGCGCGTTCATGGGCACCCGTCAATGTGTCCTCGATGGCGAGATCGTCGTTCTCGGGGAAGGGGGGGTTCCGGATTTTGGCCGCTTGCAACACCGCCTCCATCTGGCGGGCGCCGGCGCTGTCGCAAAGCAGCGTGCCGCCTCGCCTGCGAGCTACGTGATCTTCGACGTGGTCCATCTCGATGGGCGACCGCTGTTCTCGCTCTCCTACGACGAGCGGCGCGAGCAACTCGAGGCCCTCGAGCTGTCGGGTTCGTCGTTCACGACCGCCGACGCGTATCGCGGCGTCAGGGGTGAAGACATTCTCAAGGTCACGGCAGAGGCCGGACTCGAGGGCATCATTGCCAAGAAGCGGAGCTCTCCTTACGTCCAGGGGAAGCGGAGCGATGCGTGGATCAAGATCAAGCACATGCGGACGCAGGAAGTTGTCATCGGCGGCTGGACCGAAGGGGCAGGGAGCAGGCGAGGCAGCATCGGCGCCCTCCTTCTGGGAATTCCCGGTACGGGCGGGCTGCGCTACGTGGGGAAGGTGGGGACCGGATTCACTGCCGGCGACCGCGAGTCGCTCATGGACTTGCTCGGACCCGACACCCGCAAGACAAGCCCCTTCGTTCCCGGCGCCGACGTCAAGGAGCCGTCCGCCCATTTCGTGCGCCCCCGGCACGTTGGCGAGGTGCGCTTCAGCGAATGGACCGCGGCGGGCCATCTCCGCCACCCGGCGTGGCGCGGCCTGCGCGCCGACAAGGTGCCCGCCGACGTCGTGGTCGAGTCCTGAGGGTACTGAGGGCCTGGCTCCCGGTCGAACCTGAGGGTACTGAGGGCCTGGCCCCCGTTCTGGCGCTCACGTGGCATGGGCCTTGGCCTCGCCGTTCTGTTCCGCGTTCTCCTGCGAGGAGAGCCATTCGTGTTGGGACATGGCCGGCGTGGTGAAGCTCACTGACACCTGCTGCTCCGGCCGCCGCTGATTCTGCGTGGCCTGGAGCGCCAGCGACCGCTGATCGGCTTCGGTGAGCGGAGGTTGGACCATGCCTCGTGGCCACAAGCGCCGCGCCAGCACCGTGTTGAGCTCGGCGGCGTACATCGTCACCTGGCAGCCCAGGTAGATCCACGCCACCAGCCCCAGCACGGCCGCGAAGACCCCGTAGGAGACACTGTCGTTCTTCAGGTCGTGACCGATCAGGTAGCCGCCCACCGCCTGGAGGATCGTCCAGACCACGCCGCCGAACAGCGCTCCTGGAACGAGCTGACGGATGCGCACCGTCTTGGGCGTCAGGACCCGGAAGGCGCCGAGATACGTGGCGACGTTCACGACCACGGCCAGTAGCTCGGCCAGGATCCCCAAGGCAATGTTGTGGCGCCCGAATGTGCCGAAGCTGGCGAGTCCGGTCGTGACGACGATGCCCAAGCCCAAGACGGCGAGAAAGCCAAAACTGCGGCCCAGGCGCGAGACGTAGTTCGGCCGATCGGGGCCCGGCAGGTTCCAGACCTGCGACATGGAGAACAGACCGGACTGGGCCAGGCCCGTCGATCCCCAGAGCAGCCCGAGCACCCCCACGACCAGTCCGATCACCGAGCTCTTGTGAAGCCCGTGGATCTGGCTGTGCAGTGTGCTGCCGACAATGGGGAACTCCGCGAACGTCGAATTGAGGAGCGAATGCCGGGCCGACGGATCGTGGGCCAGCACGATGTTGAGCACCGTGATGAGGACCAACAGGAGGGGAAACACGCACAGGAACGCCGAGAACGACAAGTTCGCAACAAGGGTTCCAGCGTTGTCGTCGCCGAACTTCTTCATGACGCCGAAGACCATGGCGGCGGGGCCGAAACGCTGTTGCGCAGCATCGATCCTTCGCATCGTCTTTTGAATCAGGTTCATCATTTCCTCCGGGCGATTCGTTGCTCGTTACCCTAAGCCGGCCGTCGCCAACCGCGCGGAAGCCGGCGCCCGGTGGCGGTATTCATGCTGCGTCCATCGTTCATGCTGCGTCCATGCCGCGATCCGTTTGCGGGCTCGGTGACCGGGTACCACAGGTGTGCCTTGCCTACTCCGTCCGTGTCCCGCCTCAGTCCGGCTCTCGCGCAGGCTGCTCAAGAGCTCGCGCACGCGCCACTACCCGGTTCGGGCCTTACCTGGGCCAGGTTCGGGGCGCTGTCACGGTGGGCTGCCCGTGACCTTTCCCTCGGACGGGTGGTCGAGGGCCACGCCGACGCCGTGGCCATACTGGCGGAGGCCGGCATGCAACCATCCGACCCCGCTGCGCTCTACGGCGTCTGGGCCGCGCGATCGCGTCGTGCCGCCACGACGGCGCGGCGCGGCGACGACGGCTGGCATCTGAGCGGTCACAAGGAGTTCTGTTCCGGCAGCGGCCTGCTCCAAAGGGCACTCGTGACCGCTGATACCGCTGAGGGCTACCGGCTCTTCGACATCTCGGTGCCCGAACAGGTCGTCGGCACCGAGGACAACTCGTGGCAAGCCGTCGGCATGGCTGCTTCGCAGAGCGCGACACTCGAGTTCGGAGGTCCCCCCGTACCCGTGGATCGAGAGGTGGGAGTGCCCGGTTTCTACCTCGACCGCCCGGGGTTCTGGTTCGGAGCGATCGGGGTGGCCGCTTGTTGGTACGGGGGGGCGGTGGGTCTGGTACGTCACATCGGAGAGAGGCTCGACCCTACCTCCCCCGACGGCGTGCTCGCCGAATTCGGCCTCGCCGTCGCCCATGTGGAAGGGATGCGCCGCCTCCTGCAGGATGCGTCGAGGGAGATCGACGCAGATCCCACCGACGCGGAGGGCCGCGCCCGGGCCCGCGCCCTCGTCGTTCGCCACGGAGTGCACCACGGTGCCGTACGCGTCCTCGAGCACACCGCGGCGGCGGGGGGCGCCAGGCCCCTCAGCCACGACCGTGCCCAGGCGCAGCGTGCGGCTGATCTGTACGTATACCTCGCCCAGCATCACGGGCCCCAAGATGCCGTGGAGTTGGGACGAATCGCTTTGGAGGACCGCTCGTGCAACTGATCGTCGACGGCCACCGCACCGGGACCCCTGAGGAGAGTTGGGTGGCGTCGCAACGGCTCCGCCGGCTGCCGACGCTCGAAACACAGCGGCCCCGTCGCGTGGTGGTCCTGTCGCCGCACCCCGACGATGAGATCTTCGGGGCCGCGGGACTCATACAGTCGCTCCTCGCGCAGCACGTCCCGGTTGATCTCGTCGCGGTGAGCGACGGGGAGGCATCGCACCCTCTGGCCGTGGCCGGGGGACTCGACCTGCGCGCCATGCGAGCCCGGGAATCGGAACGGGCGCGGCGGCGACTGGCCTGGAGTCCTGGCGCGGTGACCCGGCTCGGCCTCCCCGACGGCCGGGTCGGGCAGCATCTGGACAGCCTGATCGTCTCGCTGCGCGCCGTGTTGAGCCCGGGCGACCTCTGCCTGGCCCCTTGGTGGCGCGACGGGCATCCTGATCATGACGCCTGCGGAACGGCCGCACGCGTCGCCACCTTGGCGCAACGGGCGCACCTCCTCGGGTACCTGGTCTGGGCCTGGCACTGGGCCGATCCGGAAGGGACCGAGCTGCCCTGGGCGGACTGCCGCCGTTTCGACTTCGACCGCCGTACGGCGGCGCGCAAGCGTTGGGCCACGGGCGCCTATGCCTCGCAGACGAGACCCCTCGGCCCTGATCGAGACGGCGCTCCGGTGCTCCCTCCTGCGGTGTTGCGTCGGTTCTGGCGCCCATATGAGGTATTCGTCGATTCTTCCGGTGAGATCGGATGACTTCGACCAAGAGGAGCTATTTCGACGAGATGTACGAGGGCGATGCCGACCCTTGGGACTTCGAGTCGAGTGCCTATGAGCAGAGAAAGTATGCGCTGACAATGGCGAGCCTTCCCCGGGAGCGTTACGGGTCCGTCTTCGAGCCGGGGTGTTCGATCGGCGTCCTGACCGACCTGCTGGCTGCGCGGTGTGACCGCCTTTTGGCGACCGACGTCGTTCCGGCGGCTTTGCAAGCGGCGCGCGGGCGTCTCGCGCGCGTGCGCCACGTGGTGGTCGAAGAGCGGGCCATTCCCGAGGACTGGCCTGAGGGAAGTTTCGATCTTGTGGTGCTGAGTGAGATCGCGTACTACTTCGACCATGCCGACCTGGAGCGGATCGTCGCTCGTGTCGTGGGATCGACCACGAAGGGTGCTCATGTCATCGGGGTGCACTGGCGGGGCGCCACCGACTATCCGCTCACCGGCGACGAGGCCCACGAGATCATCGCCGCCGCGCCGCCGCTCGGACCGTTGGTGCATCACGTGGAGACGGACTTCGTTCTCGATGTGTGGGAACGGCGCGCATGAGGCCGCGGGTGACGTCGCGCATGACGCCACGGACGACGCCGGTCGTGAAACAGACCGCCGCCATCGGTGTGGTCGTGCCGGTGCACAACGAGGAGGAGCTTCTCGGCTCTGCGCTGGCTGCGCTGAACGTCGCGTTCGCTGAGGTGCGGCACACGGGGATCCAATGGGGCGCGGCGATCGTCCTCGACGGCTGTCACGACGACAGCGCGTCGATCGCCCGGCGTTGGGCGCGCTCGCTGGCCCAGCTCGAGGGCCGGCATACGACCGTTGTCGTGCGATGCCGGAACATCGGTGTGGGCGGGGCGCGCCGATTGGGTTGCGGAGCCTTGCTCCGGAGGTGGCGCACACTGGACCCCGACGACATCTGGTTGGCGACCACCGATGCCGATTCGCGCGTCCCGCCGCGCTGGCTGGCGTCACAACTCGCCGCGCACGGTGCCGGGGTGAACGTATGGACGGGGCGGGTCAGCGTAGAGGACTGGTCGCCCGACGACGAGGGGCTCGCTCGGCGCTGGAACGACGCGTACGAGGATGAAAAGGCTCCCATTCACGGAGCCAGTCTGGGGTTCGATGCCCGGATGTACCTCGAGGTTGGCGGCTTCGCCCTGGTGCGCACCGGTGAGGACCGGGCCCTCTATGAAGCGATCGTTGACGCCGGCGGCCTGGTCCATGACGACAGGGAGCTCAGAGTGATCACCAGTGGGCGACGCCAGGGCCGCGCCCCCTTGGGTTTCGCGCACGCACTCGACACATTCGATGAACGCCTACGGAGCTCGGCGTAACTGCCGCGCGTCGTGCGGCGACGCTGACTATTCCACGGCAACCGGCTGCCGAGGCTACGGCTCCTCGTGCGCCCTCGCCTGGGGTGTCAGAACAGCATGGGTCAACGACTTCTTCCGGCTCAGGCGCCAGAGCATGATGCTGCCGAGACCCGCCATTCCCACCGACGTGATCAAGCGGTAGACGATGGTGGCCAGAAGGGCCCCGCCGACCGGAGTCCCCGCAAGGGCGAAGGCGCCGACCATGCTTCCTTCGACGAAGCCGATCCCGCCGGGGACCGGGGCGATGCTTCCGGCGATCTGGGCGAAGGCGTAGGCGAACAGCACCGTGCGCCATGGCACGGCCAGGTTCAGCAACGGGAAGGCGGCAATCAGGCACGCGACGTCGAGTCCCCAGTTCCCGACGCTGAGGAGGAGGACCCTGGCGCCGACCGCCGGCGGGGCCCGGAACTTGCTGGCGTCCCCGATTCTTTTGCTGATTCTCTCAATGAGACGGTCGGAGCGTCCATGATGATGCGCCCGGAACCAGCGGTCGACGTTGTCGAGATGCCGCACTCCGGCGAGAAAGGCGACGGTGCCCAGTACGAGAACGACGAAACACGCGACGATCCCGAGGGGCGGGAGGAGCCCGGCGATAGCCGCCCCCACCAGGGCCAGCAGAAGCATGGAGACGGTGGCGGCGACCCCGCCCGCCAGCACGGCCCACAGCGCGAGGGGCACGGGGACGTCGCGTTTGCGGTACTGCGCCACCAGCCATCCGCTGGCGGGGGCCGTACCGCCCGGTAAGAGGTTGGTCAACCCGGTCGCCGCAATGGCCAGGTTGATCATGTCGCGTCGTGGAAGGCGCGCTCCTCCCTCGACCAGCAAACCGTGCTGCACGAAGGCGTAACACATGAAGGACAGGGCCTCGGCCGCGAAGGCGACGAGCAACCACGGCAGCCGCGTCACCCTG
>Ga0182012_10007619_pt1 | contig 10798 bp, 8 predicted proteins | sample 612S2SmetaG_FD_120486 | JGI IMG/M metagenome (GOLD analysis project Ga0182012, IMG submission 120486) | Permafrost microbial communities from Stordalen Mire, Sweden - 612S2S metaG | ecosystem: Environmental > Terrestrial > Soil > Wetlands > Permafrost | place: Sweden: Stordalen | collected...
CGCTCTGGGCGACAAAAAAGGAAGCGCAGGGTGAACCCGCTCCACATGGTATTCATAGAGCGCATGGATGAGTTATTGGCCGCCATTGCCGATAAGAAGGAACGGCTCGACGAATTGCGGCCGTTGCGGCGGGAGGCGCTCGCTCATCTTGAGCATTACTACGATATTGAGCTGACCTATACGTCGAATGCCATTGAGGGCAATACACTCAGCGCGGTCGAAACGACGTTGGTGATCGAAAAAGGGATTACCGTTGGCGGTAAGCCGCTGAAGGACCATCTGGAGGTCTTAGATCATTACGACGCCATCCGCTATGTGCGGGAACTGGCTCGCGAGACCGCGCCCCTGACTGAAAGCGATGTGCGCAACCTGCACAAACTCGTGATGCACCGTTCGGCTCCGGAGATCTCGGGAAGGTATGCCGATTTGCCGCGCTACGTCCGGACAGAGGCCGGACGCTACAATTTTCCATCGCCGGCGGAACTTCCCGCGCTGATGGGGGATTTGGCCGGTTGGCTCAGAACGGCGGACAACGGGCCGGAGACCGCGTTTACGGCCCATCGTCGGTTAGTCGATATTCACCCGTTTAATGACGGCAATGGACGCACGGCGCGGCTGCTGATGAATTTGCTTCTGCTTCGCGGTGGTTATGCGCCCGTTGCCGTGCGGCCGGAAGACCGGCTGGACTATGTCAGGAGTTTGCAGCGCGCACAAGCAGGACAAGGAATGGAAGACTTTAACGGCCTTCTGTATCGCCGATTGGACGTGACGCTGGGAGATTATTTGGAGGCGCTGCAAAAGCCGCGGATGCCGGAAGTCTGAAACGTGATCGGGCGTGCCGCTTCAGACAATCTCGCGTAAGTTCCGAATATTCACTGCCTTAGCTCCCGGATCGCCGAAAGCAAAGTGGACTTGCTCCTGGACGTGCTCCCCTGTGTCCCAACCCTTACAGCTAACCTGTCCGAGACACCGCTCTGTGGACACAGGTGTCCATGCACCCAGTTTGCGCTCTCCGATTCGCCGCAAGCTCTACCGAGAAGCCATGTTTTCATCCGCTCCTGTGGCGGGCGTTTCCCAGCCATGACTAGTCACAGAAGTTTAAGCTTCCGCCGTGCCGCAGTCGCGCTATCATGTGAGAAGACCATCCCAAATGCCGAAGAACCAAGTGTTTATTAGCTATGCCTAAAGAGACAGACCTTGGGCAGAATGGCTTGGAGAAGGTCTTGCCAAACACGGATTTCGAATCTGGACGGACACCACATCGGTGCCTACCGGCGAATCGTTCATCGCCGAACTGACTTGACATCCGACCGGGATAGCGGGCTACAGGCCGTTATTCGGGCTGCGGAGCACTTACCCGCACAAGCTCTGACAGGAGCGATTTGCCGGGAACGCCGCGTCGCGATATTGATCCGGCGGTGATTCAGGACCAGCTTGAAAGACTGACCGTTCAGGTAGCCCGCCTGATGGAAACCCGAGAAGTTCCTGGAAATATGCCAGAGCCATTGAGCGAGCACCCCAAATGTTTTGTCGTCATGCCATTTGGCGTTCAGGATCTCGAAGATCTCTACAGTGAATTCATACTTCCGGTGCTGGCCGATTGCCGGTTGGATTGTGCGCGTGGAGACGATATCTTCGGTTTGAATGTGGTGATGGACGATGTAAAAGCGGCAATCGCCAAGGCCGACTTGGTAATCGCCGATCTCAGCGGACAAAATCCCAATGTGTTTTACGAGGTTGGTATCGCGCATAATACACACCAATCGGCTGCAAAAGGCTCGTGGCGAAGCTCAGAGAACACGTTCTGGCAATGCTCGGCCACGCTAGCAGTGGTGAAATTTCAAATAATCCGCCATCTCAGTCACCATAGTTTATAAATTTTAATCATTTTATTAAATATCCTGTTATCAATTATATACCAGCTCAACACTCTGTAGTCGTTATACGATATAGTTCGTTTTCGATCCTCCATTTGTTATGGTTTGGTCAGGTCCACCCGAGCTTCCCTCGCCGGTGGGCCTTTTCTTTTGCCATCAGTTCAAACAAAGGAAGGTATCTCAAAAATGTCTGCCACATCCGCCGTTTCCGAAGCCCAACTCGCTGCCAACCGCGAGAATGCGCAAAAAAGTACGGGTCCACGTACTGAGGCAGGACGCTCCGCCGTCCGCATGAACGCTCTGAAAACCGGCCTCACCGGCCGCACCGTCTGGATTGAAGAAGAAGACGCTCCTCTCTATCGCAAACTGGCCGCCGATTTCATTCAGGATCTCCAACCCGTCGGCCCGCAAGAAAGCGCCCTCGTGCAATCTGTCGTCGATCTCCATTGGCGTCTCGAACAGATCCCCGGCCTCCTGATGGCCCTCAAGACCAAAGGACGCCAGGAACTCCTCGCCAAGCCTGAATTCCACAAGTACACCACCGCTGCGGCCAATATGCTCGATCTCGAAGTCACCCTCCAATACGAAAAGCAGTTCCGCAATCTCAACTTGCAGGAATCCCGTCTCTCGCGCCGCCGCGAAAAGGAAATGGCCGAGCTCCGCAAGCTCCAGCAGGAAAGAAAAGCCAACGAAGCCGCCGCTCTCGAACGCGCCGCTACCGCCCACGTCGTCGCCGAACAATCCGGCCAACCTTTCTCCTACCCCGGAATTGGCTTTGAATTTTCAGAAGCAGTTTTCGAAGCTCACTTGGCGTCCCTCACCCCTGCTCAAAAGGAGGACCTGCTGAAAAAAGCTCCGCCGATGACCGCCACCGCCGCGTAAATCACATTGTGGGGCAGGTTGCCAAGCCTGCGGCGGGGGTTGTCAACCCGCCAACTTCGATCGACGATCCGCTTCTCGCACTCATAGTGTGCCTTCAGCGCAGCTCTACTTCCTTCAACCAATCCGGCCGCTTCAAAACTTCGCGGGGACGGGGGCCGTCCGGTGGTCCAATGATGCCGTCGCGCTGCATGCAGTCGAGGATGCGGGCCGCGCGGCCGTAGCCGAGTTTGAGACGTCGCTGGAGCGTTGAGGTGGACGCTTTGCCCATTTCCAGGACGACGCGCACGGCGTCTTCGTACATGGGATCCTGTTCCCCGTCGAATTCTTCTTCCGCGCCCGCTGCTTCCAGTTCTTCTTCCGAGGGCGGTGCCAACAAGAAGCTTTCGTCGTATTCGGGAGTGGCTTGATTCTTCCAGAAATCGACCACCCGGTTGGTTTCCTGCTCGGTGACGTATGCGCCGTGAACGCGCGTGAGGCGCGAAGAGCCGGGTGGCAAGAAAAGCATGTCGCCTTTCCCGAGCAAATGTTCCGCACCCATGCTGTCGAGCACGGTCCGGGAATCGACGCGAGTGGCCACGCGGAAGCTGATGCGCGATGGAAAGTTCGCTTTGATCAAACCGGTAATAACATCAACGCTGGGGCGCTGAGTGGCCAGCACCAAATGCATGCCGACCGCGCGGGCCATTTGCGCCAGGCGCGTGATGCATTCTTCCACGTTCGCGCGTTCGAGCATCATCAGATCGGCTAACTCATCAATGAGGATGAGCACGTACGGCAGGTTCTTGAGACTTTCATCGTCTTCGACCTCGTCGAAAAGACTGCGCGGTTCGGCGCGTAGCTGCGCCATTTTGCGGTTGTATTGATCAATATTGCGGACGCCTTGCCCGGCCAGGAGTTTCAAGCGCCGCTCCATTTCAAGGACGGCATTGCGCAACGCGTTGGTAGCTTTCTTTGGTTCGGTGATGACCGGCGTGAGGAGATGAGGTATGCCTTCATAGATGCCGAGCTCGACGCGCTTGGGATCAACCATGATCATGCGGACTTCGTCGGGCGTAGCTTTATACAAGAACGACATGATCATGGCGTTGAGCATGACGCTTTTGCCCGAGCCGGTGGAACCGGCGATGAGCAAGTGAGGCATGTTTTCGAGCGGCGCGACTTTGATGCGGCCATTGATGTCTTTGCCGAGCGCGATGGTCATCTTAGAAACGCCGTCGTTAAATTCGCTGGATTCCAGTATGGCGCGCAGGCTGATAACTTCGCGGCGCGAATTAGGCACTTCGATGCCGACGGTGGATTTCCCCGGAAGGCGTTCGATCAGGACGGACTCGGCTTGCAGGCCGAGGCATAAGTCTTCGTGCAGCGTGGTGATGCGGCTATATTTGATACCGGCTTCCGGTTTGAATTCGAAGGTGGTGACCACCGGCCCGGGATTGATTTGCACGACCGAGCCGCGGACGTTGAATTCTTCCAGCTTCGATTTGATGCGGCCGGCGACTTCTTTTAACTCGAAGCTATCGTAACCATTACCGGCGGGCGGTTCGTTGAGCAGATCGGTAGAGGGAAGCTCATACGGTTTGCGCCGGCTGGGTTTGGGCGCGGGCGCGGCAAAGGGGACTACCCGCGAGGACTGGGGTGCGGGAACCGCCATGGTTTGCGCCACGGGTTGATCCGCCAAGGCGCGGATGGGAATATCGATTTCTTCTTCCTCTTCTTCGTCTTCCATCGCCGCCGGTTCGGGCATATCGAAGGGCGGTTCTTCTTCGGCTGGCTTGGATTTGCGAGGCGAAGAAGGAATGACCAGATCTTCGACGACCGTAGACTCAAGGCGCGTCTTGCCGGTAGCCGGCGAGGCCGGAGTTTGCTTGCCTTCCTTGCGGCGGGCGGCGCGTTCGGCGGCTTTCGCCTTGGCTTTTTCCACCGCGCGCGCGCGTTGCTCGGCGCGCGCTTCACGCCAGAGCAGGAACCGTTGGCGGATGCGGCTAATGGTGCCGCCGAACAGCCGCGTAAGGATGGCCACTTCAAAGGTGGTAGCGAAATATAAGGCAATGATGCCCGCCGCGGCGGTGATGATGGCAGAGCCGGCGAGATCGCAACGGGCCAGCAGATAATCGGCGATCAACATGCCGATGATGCCGCTGGGACGAATAGCCCCGCCAATCAACCAGTGACGCGGTGCGAGACCGCAGCCGGTGGCGAAACAGAACCACAGCGCCAGACTGCCGAAGATACGGAACCACGGCGCTTCCACCGGTGCGGAGCGCACCCACTTCCAGCCGAGCAAGGCCAGGTGAATGGGCAGCAGAAAGATACTGAGGCCGAAAATCTGCAAAAGGACGTCGGACCATTCGGCGCCAGTGCGTCCCAGCAGGTTGTGGATGTGATCTACGCCGGTTGCTGTGTCCCAGGAAGGATCGGTTGAGGAATAAGAAAGAAGGCTCAGCCAAATTGCTAGCGACAAAAGAAGCAATAGGAAGCCAACGGCTTCATTGAGCCGGCTGTGCCGAGATGGGGAAAGGAAATTCATCCGCCTACGCGGAAGAACGCCAGAGCGATTACTATTATGCCAAATGCCACGCGGTACCACACGAAAACGCTCAAACTATGGCGTTTCAGGTACTTCATAAAGAAGGCGATGACGAGCAGCCCCACAATGCCGCTGACGATGATACCAATCAAATAAGGGAGCTTCATGTCATCGGCCAATCCGGTCTTACGCAGTTCCAAGGCTTTCTTGGCGGCAGCGCCGGCAATGATGGGCGTAGATAGCAGGAAAGAGAAGCGCGCGGAGGCTTCGCGATCAAAACCGCGGAAGCGCGCGGTGGTGAGGGTGATACCGCTACGGGAAACGCCGGGAATGATGGCTAACGCCTGCGAACAGCCGACGGCGAGGGCGTCAAAAGCGGTCATCTGATCCAGGCCGTGGCGCTCGGTGCCCACCCGGTCTGCCAGCCACATAAGCAGGCCAAAAACAATGGCACAGCCGCCGATGATGTAGGGCGTGCGGAACGCTTCGTCGGCATATTTTTCAAATTTCAGGCCGGCCAAAGCTGCTGGAATGGTGCCCAGAATCAGCAGCCATAGCAGGGAACGGCTGTTTTCATCGGGCCGCGAACCACGGTAAGAGATGCCGATACCGTTGAGGATAACCTGCACCCAGTCTCGGAAGAAGTACGCGAGTACCGCGATTAAGGTGCCTACGTGCAACGCGACGTCGAAAGAGAGCCCGGGATCTTTCCAGCCGAGTAAGTCCGGAATCACCGTGAGGTGCGCTGTGCTACTGACGGGTAAGAATTCGGTTAAACCTTGAATAATCGCGAGTACGATGGCTTGGTATAAGGGCATAATTGAGTTGTGTCAGCAGATTCCTTTTTGTCTCGTGAGCTTTCTACTGTAGCGTAACGCAGCAACCGACCGAAACACTTTCATGCGCGCCACCAAAATCGTAGCTACTCTCGGGCCTTCCACCGATTCCGACGCTGTTATGCGTTCGCTGTTTGAGGCAGGTGTGGATGTATTTCGCTTGAATGCGTCGCATGGTACGCAGGAAGACCATCGCAGACGGATAACCAAAGTGCGGGAGCTATCGGCGGAATTCAAAACGCATGCCGGGATACTGCTCGATCTGCAAGGCCCGAAAATCCGGCTGGGGACGTTCAAGGATGGCCCGCAGTTTCTGCAAGACGGCTCGGTTTTCACCATTACCACGGAGGCCGTGGAAGGCACTGCGGAGATAGGTTCCACCAGCTATCCGGATTTTGCGCGCGATGTGAAGCCGGGCGATGCGGTTCTGCTGGCTGACGGCGCCTTGCAATTAAAGGTAATGGAGAGCAATGGCGTGGCGGCGCGCTGCCTGGTGGTGAGCGGCGGCATGATCAGCGACCGCAAGGGTATCAATCTGCCGGGCGTGAAGGTGAGTACGCCTTCGCTCTCGAAAAAGGATGTGGCGGACGCGCATTTCGGTGTCGAGCAGAATGTGGATTTTCTGGCTCTCTCGTTTGTGCGGCAAGCACGCGATGTGCTGCGGCTGCGCCATTTGCTCGAAGAGGTAGATGCCAAGCAACCGATTATCGCGAAGATTGAAAAACCGGAAGGCTGGCAGAACTTAGATTCGATTTTGGAAGAATGCGAAGGCGTGATGGTGGCGCGCGGCGATTTGGGCGTGGAGATGGCGCTCGAGAAAGTGCCCGCGATCCAGAAAACCATTATCGAGAAGGCGCGCGCTCGTGGGCGCTTTGTGATTACCGCCACGCAGATGTTGGAGTCGATGATTGAGCACCCGCTGCCTACGCGCGCGGAAGTGAGTGACGTGGCTAACGCGATTCACGATGGGACCAGCGCGATTATGCTGTCGGCGGAAACGTCGGCGGGGAAGCATCCGATTGAGGCCGTAAAGATGATGGCGCGGATTGCTTGCGAAACGGAATCGTCCATTCAGCGGCAAGGGTTTCTGAGGCCGTGGGAATCGCAGGAACAAAACATTCCGGAGATTATTGCCGACGCGGCGTATCATTGTGCGCGCACGGCCGGCGTGGTGGCGCTGGCGGTGGGGACAACGTCGGGATCTTCGGCGCGCTTGTTGGCCAGATACCGGCCCCCGGTGCCGATCTACGCGTTCACCTCAAATGAGCACGTGGCGCGGCAGCTGTCCATTGTTTATGGCGTGGATGCGATTGTGACCACGGAGATGACTTCAACCGACAACATGCTGACGCAGATGGAACACACGCTCTTGGCAACGGGCCGCGTAAAGCCGGGTGACAACATCGTATTCGTAGCGGGGCAGCCGGTGGGGTTGCGCGGCTCGACAAATATGTTGAAGCTGCATAGGGTAGCGGGCATCCCAGTTTAAGAATGTACGACGCAATTTTATTGGTATCGTTTGGCGGGCCGGAGAAGCACGAAGACGTCATGCCGTTTCTGGAGAATGTGACGCGCGGGCGCAATATTCCGCCTGAGCGGTTGCTCGAAGTGGCGGAACACTACCATCACTTTGGCGGAAAAAGTCCGATTAACGATCAGTGCCGTGAATTGCTGGCGGCGTTACGGCCTGAGTTGGACAAGCATGGCATTGCGTTGCCGCTGTATTGGGGCAATCGGAATTGGGATCCGTTTCTGCGGGATGCGTTGCGGCAGATGAAGAACGATGGCGTGAAGCGGGCGCTTGGCCTGGTGACGTCGGCTTATAGTTCTTATTCGGGATGCCGCCAGTATCGCGAGAATATCGCGGCGGCGCAAGCGGAAGTGGGAGAGGGCGCGCCGGCGGTGGATAAGATTCGCGTGTTTTACAACCATCCTGGTTTTATTGAGGCATCGGTCATTCGCGTGCGGGAGGCGCTGGCGCATTGGCCGGAACAGGAGCGCTCCGGCGTTCATTTTGTGGCGACGGCGCATAGTATTCCGCTCGCGATGGCGCAAACGAGCAACTACGAAAAGCAGTTGCGTGAGACCGCGCGGCTGGTGGCCGAGGCGGCGGGCCTTGCCAAGTGGGACTTGGTTTACCAAAGCAGAAGCGGACCGCCCACGCAGCCCTGGCTGGAGCCCGATATTCTCGATCACCTCAAGAATCTGAAAGTGGCGGGCGTGAAAGACGTAGTGGTGGCGCCGCTCGGTTTCATCTCCGATCATCTTGAAGTGCTCTACGATCTGGATACCGAAGCGCAAGAGTTGGCTGGGGAATTGGGTATGAAGATGGTGCGCGCCGCTACCGTGGGCACGCATCCGATATTCATCGGTATGCTGCGGCAGTTGATTGCCGAGCGCATTTCCCCGGACGAGCAAAAGCTTGCGATGGGTCAGTTCGGGCCTAATCACGACGTTTGTCCGCTGGATTGCTGCCCCGCTCCGCAGCGAGCCGGTAGACCTCCCGCTTCGGAAGCCCCAGCCGTTTCGCGGCCGTCTTGATAGCGTCCATGCGATTCATGCCTTGCGCTTCGAGCTGAGCTAATTCGACGAGTGGATCGGCGTGGCTGGGTTGTTCGATGGCTTGACCAATGACCAAAGTGATCTCACCTTTGATGGAATCGCGCGCGCTGAGTACAGCGTTGATTTCGCTTGCCGTGCCACGCAGAAATTCCTCGTGAATCTTGGTTAGTTCGCGGGCGAGGACCATCGGGCGTGCGCCGAGTTCGGTGGCGATATCGGCGAGCGATTCCAGGATACGGTGGGGACTTTCATAGGCGATGATCGTGGCGTTTTCGTTGGCGAGTGCGGCGACGACTTTGCGGCGGGCAGTTTGTTTCGGTGGCAGAAAGCCGATAAAGCGGAATTCGTTGGTGGGCAGACCGGAGGCGGCGAGGGCGGCTAAAGCAGCGGATGGGCCAGGAATGGGAACTACCGTGACGCCGGCCGCAACAGCGGCGGAAACGACACGATAGCCAGGATCGGAAATGAGCGGAGTGCCGGCGTCACTCACCAAGGCGACGTTTTCGCCGCGCGCCAGCATTTCGACAATTTCCTGCGCGCGCGCATGTTCGTTGTGTTCATGGCAGGTAATCAGCGGCTTGCGAATTTCAAAGTGGTGGAGAAGCTTTTGCGTTTGCCGGGTGTCTTCACAAGCGATGACGGCCACTTCTTCGCGCAAAATGCGCAGGGCGCGCAGCGTGATGTCTTCCAGGTTGCCGATAGGCGTGGCCACCACATAGAGAATTCCAGACACGCTATAAACTAGCATTAAATAGACTGATGAACGATTCGTCCTTGATCATCCGCGAGCCGGTACCGCTTTATGTGCGCTGGAATCCGGATCGTTCGCCCCATGCTGTTGAACTACGGCTGGACTTGGTGTCGCAAATCAGCGGTGAGTTGGCGCAGGCGGAGCGGCTGGGCATTGAGATTGGCGGATTGCTGTTGGGTTCGCTGCCGGGCTCCGATTCGCCGACGCTGCGGATTGACGAAGTATCCATGATTGGCCGGCGCTTTGAAGACGGCGCTATCTATATGTTGGAGCCGGGCCAGCAGCACCGTTTTGCCGAGATCCGCGAATCGGCGAAAAGCCGGGGTCGAGTGCCGGTGGGTTTCTTTCGCAGCCATCTGCGGCCGGGTCCGCTGCAGCCGTCGCTGGCGGATAAAACTCTGCTAAGTGAGCAGTTCGGACAAAGCATTTATGTCTTCTTATTGATCCAAAGCCGGCCGCCGCGCACCGCGGCTATTTTCCTGGCGGCGAGCGGGCAACTGCCGGAACAGCCTTCGGTGCGCAAGTTCTTCTTCGACGATTCGGAATTCAAGTTTCTGCCGGAAGTCGCGGGCGAAGAAATTGAAACTAAAACCAGCGATTTTATTAGCCCGGAACAGGCGGTCGATCAACGCTACCGCTGGTTGGCGGTGGCCAGCGTAGCGGCTCTGGCGCTATTACTGATTTTAGGGGCGTTCGCCGGCGGAATTTCTCGCTTGTTCCGGCCGCTTTCGAACAAGCTGGATTTGGCGGTGAACAACGACGGGAATGTACTGCAGATTTCCTGGGATCATAACGCGCCCTTCGTGACGCGGGCCAAGGGCGCCGTGATTACGATTCTGGACGGCCAGAGCCGCCGCGAAATTCGGCTAGGTCCCGATGAACTGAAGCTGGGGGAAGTGGATTACCAGCATCAGAGCGACAAGGTGGATATTTCGGTAACGCTAGATTCGCCGGAAGCGGCTTTGCCCGCCCAGACGTTTTTGTGGATGGGCACCAGGTAGGAGCGCTAGACGCCGCGCTTGTCGCCCCAAAGATCCACATGCAGTCGCGGGCTGAAGCGGAAGCCATGCTCTTTGCAGATTTCGGCAAGCCATAGGCCGCGCCGGCGAATGGTTTCGGCGGACGTGCCTTCTGGCATCAGCAGTATCTGCGAGCGGGACGCTTCCAGCGCTTCGCGCATCTGCTCCACTTCCAATATGTCTTGCGGATCGGCAATGACAAATTTCAATTGATACGGATACGCGGCGATGAGTGCGCGCAGAATGCCGGGTTGGTAGCGCAGGCGTTCGTGTTGCTGCGCCCAGCGGCCGGCTTCGCGTTCGAACGGCGTCGAGTTTTTGAGCTTCGGGCTGATGCTCATCAG
>Ga0182012_10007620_pt1 | contig 10798 bp, 9 predicted proteins | sample 612S2SmetaG_FD_120486 | JGI IMG/M metagenome (GOLD analysis project Ga0182012, IMG submission 120486) | Permafrost microbial communities from Stordalen Mire, Sweden - 612S2S metaG | ecosystem: Environmental > Terrestrial > Soil > Wetlands > Permafrost | place: Sweden: Stordalen | collected...
AGGCAACTTGGCACCCGCATGCTCGGGGGCCGCTTTTTTTTTGGTGGTCGCTTTGCTCCTCCTCGGCTGGCCGCCATCGAAAACAACAAGGCCGCCGTTCCGTCCCCCCAGCAGATGTACCTGATGCTTACTCAAGACTCGCCCATCCTGGTCACTGGCGGCGCCGGGTTTATCGGCTCGCATTTTGTTCTGGACTGGTTCGCAACCGTCGGCACGCCGCTGGTGAACCTGGACAAACTCACCTATGCCGGCAATCTGCGCAATCTGCTGCCGATCGCGGACAAGTCTGGCTACCATTTCGTGCGCGGCGATATTCAGGATCGGGGCCTGGTAGACAAGCTGCTGGCCGAGTTCTCGCCACGCGCCATTGTGCATCTGGCGGCGGAGAGCCATGTAGATCGGTCGCTGGTCGGTCCCGGCGATTTTCTGGCTACCAATATCAACGGGACTTTCGTGCTGCTCGAAGCCGCGCGCGCTTATCTGGACAAGCTGGACGCGGACGACCGGAAGGTGTTTCGGTTTTTGCATGTCTCGACGGACGAGGTTTTCGGCTCGCTGAAGCCAGGCGATGCGCCGTTTGAGGAGACTTTTCCCTTCAAGCCGAATTCGCCGTATGCCGCGTCGAAAGCTTCGAGCGATCTGCTGGTGCGCGCCTGGGGCAAGAGCTACGGATTTCCGGCGATTGTCACCAACTGCTCGAACAACTACGGCCCCCTGCAGTTTCCCGAGAAGCTGTTGCCGCTGGTCTTGGACAAGGCAATCCACGGCAAGCCGCTGCCCATCTACGGCGACGGTATGCAGGTGCGCGATTGGCTCTATGTGGGCGACCATGCGGCTGCGCTGCGCGTGGCGCTCGAAAAAGGCGTTCCTGGGCAGACCTACAATATCGGCGGCTGGAATGAGCAGGCCAATCTGGACACGGTGAAGATGCTATGCGCCCTTTTGGACGAGTTCCTGCCGGATTCGCCGCATGTACCGCACGCGCAGTTGCTGACCTATGTGACGGATCGGCCGGGCCACGACCGTCGTTACGCGATCAATGCCACCAAGGCCGAGCGCGAACTGGGCTGGAAGCCGAAAGAGACCTTCGCGACCGGACTGCGCAAGACGGTGAGGTGGTATCTCGACAATCAGGCATGGGTCGAGGAAGTGACCAGCGGCGAGTATCTGAAGTGGATGGAGACGAATTACGCGGCGCGGTGAGAGATGTTCGAGTCGTTTCCACCGTTGAAGCCCGAGACCACCCTCCAGATGGTTGGCTGGTGGGAGCTTCGGCGCGTGGCCTATAACGTTGTGATCCTGGTTGCCTTCCTTGCGACCTGGCTTGGAATCACTGCGGTCGCAAGTCCTCATTTACCTCCGGGGCAGGACGCAATTGAGCCGATGGTTTTGTTTCTCTTCATTCCACGGTATTTGTTGATTGCGAATGTCTGCTACGCCTCGTGCTGGCTTGTCGCTGTGGGTCTTCGCCTACTCCAAGTCAAGCCATTTGGCCCATCTCGCGGTTGGGCCTTCTTGGGATATTCCTTGCTTTCATGTCTCGTAACCAGCATCCCGTTCTGGTGCGCACTCGTGTATTGGATGGGCAGGCCCTTGGTGGCACAATAGCGCAGACACCCTCCGCCCCGCCTGAGGTCTGAGCCAAGCAGCTGTCTGCCCAGAATAAGTATGCAAATCTGGAATCTACTTCCACAATTGCATACTTGTCGGACTGATTCTCGTGCTCAATCTGCCCAACGTGCAAGAATGAGGTCGCAAGCAGAAGAAAGCAGGCTTCATGCACCCGATCGTTTCCGTATCCTGGCTGGCTCAGCGACTGGCCGATCCGAATTTTGTTGTCCTCGATGCCACGCTGCCGCCGGTAGGCGTGCTGCCGAAGGTGGATACTCGCGGACGGTACCTGGCGCAGCATATTCCCGGCGCGGTCTTCTTCGATATCGACGAGCTTTCGGACCACGCGACGCCGCTGCCGCACATGTTGCCTGCCCCGGACGCCTTTGCCGAGAGCATGGCTGCGCTGGGCGTGGGCGAGGGGATGCAGATTGTGGTCTACGAGCAGGCGGCCGTTTTTTCCGCGCCGCGCGCCTGGTGGATGCTGCGGACTTTCGGCGCCGAACGGGTTTTTCTGCTGGATGGCGGCTTGCCGGCGTGGGTCGCAGCCGGTTTGCCGACCGAAGCTGGTCCAGTGACGCGCTCGCGGGCCGATTTCCATGCCAAGTTCAACGCAGACGCGGTGAAGGACTTTGGCCAGCTTCAGAAGGTGATGGTCGAGCACGGCCAGATTCTCGATGCGCGCTCTTCGGGCCGCTTCACTGGCGCAGCGCCTGAGCCTCGGCCAGGGCTAAGCTCCGGACACATGCCGGGTGCGATCAGTGTGCCTTTTGCGGAGTTGGCGCGCGACGGCAAGTTCAAGTCCGCCGAAGAGTTACGCGCGTACTTTGCCGCCAAATCCGTCGACATCGAACAGCCGATTACGACGACTTGCGGCTCGGGCGTGACGGCTGCGGTGATCGCGCTGGCGCTGGAGATTGCCGGAGCCAAAGGGGTTGGGCTTTATGACGGCTCCTGGGCGGAATATGCGGGACATCCGGACGCGGTGATTGTTAAAGACAGCTAGGCATTCGCGGGTGGCGCAGATTCGGCTTGTTTCGAGCATCAGCCGCAGAGTAGTCTCTTGAAATCATGTTCCTGGCTTCTTTTTCGTTCCCTTTGTTTCTGCTGTTCCTGCGCAACAAGTGGGAGATTGCCTTTATTGCGGGCGCGCTCGCGGTTTGGGGGGCGATTCAATTTGGCCGCGAGAAGCTGCGTGTTTATCGCACGCGCAACTGGCCCAAGGCGACCGGAACCGTGTCCAACATCCGCTCTCGCAAGGTGGACGGCGGCGCCAACGGGGTTGATTACTTCAAAGTCACCTTCGACTTCACCTGGCGAGTTGCGCAGGATCACACCGGAACTTACAAGTTCAACTGCACTTCCGAAGAGATGGCCGCTGGCGCCGTCGCGGGTCTTCAGGAGAGAAGCGTCTCGGTGCACTACAAGCCGTCGGATGAAAGCAAGGGCATTCTCTGGGAGGATGAGGTTTGGGATATCTGGTGGGAGACCTACTGGGCGATGAGCCATCCCGAGGCTCAGCCGACATCGCAATAGTGCGCGCCTTAAAACAGGATTTGTCCTACAATCAGAGGAACGCTTTTAGGCTGTCCGTCCCGTCTAAACGAGGCGAGGTGCCATGCTTTCTCTCTTTTCTTTGCCGCAGGCGAAGACGTCGCAATGGAAGGGCCAACTTCTCTCAGCCGCGATTCATATCGCGCTGCTGCTGGTTGTGGTTGATGGCGTTGGGCGTTCGGCAAAAATTGTGCCGTACCGTTTGCCTGGCACGGCGATGGGCGTGAGCACGCTGACCTACTACAGCCCCGGCAGCCCGCAGCTGGTCTCCTCGGAAACAGCGGCGCAGAAGCAGGCCAAGACCAAGGTTGCGCCGACTCTGAAGCATGTTCCCGACGCGCCGAAGGTTGAGGTTGGCCAGGTTGCGAAGTCTGAAAAGGGGCTCGGCACCTCGGCTAAGAGCGGGTTGGGCGAGGGCGACATCACCATTGCGCTGCAATCCTACTTCCCGTATCCCACGCCCGATCTTACCGCTTTGCCGCATGGCAAAAAGGGAGACGTGGTGCTGGACGCGGTGATCGACGAACACGGCAACGTGGCGCAACTGACGCTGGTGAAAGGGCTTGGCTCGCCCATCGACCAGGATGTGATTGCCACCGTGCAGCAGTGGCGCTACACGCCGGCGATGAAGAACGGCGTGCCGGTGGCAAGCGAGCAGGAGCTGCATTTCCACTACGAGCGCGGGTGAGTTGGCGTTTTGGGGCGAAGTCCTCCGTTCTTCCGACCGCGACCTTCAAAAGTCGATCGCAACGGCTCGCACTCCATGGCGTGAAAGCGTGTGAGCGCGGGCACGGCATATCGCTGCGGCGGAACATCTAAAATCGAAGATATGAGTCCTTTGATAGAGAATGCCGGGTTGTTGCCTGATCCGCTAAATCCGCTGACCATGACTGGCGGGGCGCGGTTTTTGCGGGCTTGTTTAAAAAAGCCTGTGGACCGGCCGCCGGTTTGGTTTTTGCGGCAGGCTGGGCGGTATATGGCCGAGTACCGGGAGGTGCGCAAGCACCATACGCTGGTGGAAATCTGCAAGCGGCCGGAGATTGCCGCTGAGGTGACCATCACGGCGGCCGAAAAACTGGGCGTGGATGCGGCGATTATCTTTGCCGATCTGCTGCTTCCGCTGGAGCCGATGGGGCTGGATTTTGAGTTTGTGGCCGGCGAGGGGCCGATGGTGCATCATCCTCTGCGCACGGTGGAGCAGATTGACCGGCTGCGGGTGGATCGCGCCGGGCAATTGGAGTACGTGGCGGCGGCGATCGAGAAGGTGGCTGCGCACTTTGGCGATGCGATGGGGATGATTGGCTTTTGCGGGGCTCCGTTTACGCTGGCCAGCTACATGATCGAGGGCGGGTCGTCGCGCAACTACATCTTTACCAAGCAGATGATGTATTCGGAGCCGTATGCGTGGCAGAAGCTGCTGGATAAGCTGGTGACGGTGCTGACCGCGTTTGCCAGGCAGCAGGTGGATGCGGGCGCGGATGTGATTCAGATTTTCGATAGCTGGGTGGGGTCGCTTTCGGTTGAGGATTATCGCGATTACGTGCTGCCGGTGACAACGCGGCTGGTGCGCGCGGTGCAGGAGATGGGCGTGCCTGTGATCTATTTTGGCGTGGATACGGCCAGCTTGCTGCCGGCGATGCGGGAGACGGGCGCGGACGTGATTGGGCTGGATTGGCGGACACCGCTCGACGAGGGGTGGAAGTCGCTGGGGTATGCGACTGCGGTGCAGGGGAATCTTGACCCGATTACGCTGTTTGCGCCGGAGCCGATTCTGGAGACGCGGGTGAAGCAGGTGCTTGCGGCGGCCGATGGGCGGCCCGGGCATATTTTCAACCTGGGTCATGGAATTGTGCCGGGAACGCCGGTTGAGAATGTGCAGGCGGTGGTGCGGATGGTGAAGAAGCTCTCGCCTTTGTTTGCGAAGAATGTGCGGGTTGGGAAAGCTGGCGAGGTCAAGCATGGCTAAGCGGGCGGTGTTGTTGCTGGCGCATGGTACTCCGAATACGGTCGACGAGATTCCTGAGTATCTGCGCAATGTGGTGAGCGGGCGACCGATGCCGCAGGTGGTGGTCGAAGAGATTCAGCACCGGTACTCACTGATTGGCGAGCCGAAGGGCCATTCGCCACTGACCGACCTGACGATGGTGCAGGGAAGGCTGCTGGCTGAAGCTCTGGGTGAGCCGGTTTACGTGGGGATGCGGAACTGGCGGCCTTATATCGTGGACGTGGTGAAGCAGATGCGGGCGGATGGCGTGGAGGAAGCGGCGGTGATCTGCCTGGCGCCGCAAAATTCGCGGACTTCGGTAGGACTTTACCGGAGGGCGGCTCTGGCCGAGGCTGGCGGGATGAAGCTGGACTTTCTCGATGGTTGGGCGCATGAGCCGCTGTTGGCTGAGGCGTTTGCGGAACGGCTCAGGGTCGCCGAGGCGAAGATCATGGCGGAAACCGGAACGGCCGCGCCGGTGTTGTTCACCGCGCACTCGGTGCCATGCCGGACGATCCAGACGCCGGCGGCCAATCCCGGGCAGCCGGTTTTGTGGCCTGCGGGGCGTCCCGGCTCCGCCGAGGAAACGCCCGATCCCTACCCGGTGGAGGCAAAGTTTACCGCGGATGCCGTCGCAAAGCTTGTTCCCGAGATTCCCGCGTGGTATTTCGCATTCCAAAGCCAGGGAGCAAGCGGCGGCCCTTGGATTGGCCCGTCCGTTCAGGAGACGCTGGATGCGCTGGGAGCTGGCGGCGCGAAGACTCTGCTCCTGCAGCCGATCGGTTTTCTTTGCGATCACGTGGAAATCCTGTACGACATCGACATCGACTTCAAGGATCATGCCGCGAAGTTGGGGCTGCGGCTGGAGCGGCCGGAGTCGTTGAACGGGTCGCCGATCCTGACTGAGGCGCTGGTGAAGCTGGCTCGGGAGGGATTTGCGCGGCTGGATGCGGCATGATCTCGGAGTTGGAATCTACAGAACCGGGATTAATGCGGGTTCAAAGCAAATTTAAGAATTATTGAGCACACTTGAGGGAGATTCGCGCTTAATTTGGGAGGAAAGCTTCCTGAATACCGTTGGATCGAGCCGACAAATCGTGGTGTCGGATGAGATTTCTTTCGGTACAAGGCGGATCGAGACATGCGGCCGCGATCGATCCGCTCCCAAATCCAACGTGCTGGGGCGAACCCGGCGAAAGGATCAAGTATGCGCGATTTCTCAGTCGCAATGGGTGTATTGGCTCTGGGAGCGGTGCTCTCGGGCTCGGTTATGGCACAGGGGCAGTCCGAAGCAGGACACAAGAGGGTCCTTGGCTATCAGGACCCGGAAACCGGCGAATTCCGCCCCCTGGAAAAGCTGGTGCCGGAAGTGACGACACCGGCGACGACCGGCGAATTTGAAGTGACGTTTATCATCACGCTCAAATCCACGGTGCCGACCGGCGGGTCTGTGTTGTGCTCGACAAATTTCACGGTCTCCTCGGTGTCTCTCACTACTGGAACTGGCACGTCGTACGTCGAGACCTCGTACGCCGTGGCCAAGGTGACTGGAACTACTGCCACCTGCACGGTGTATACGCCGTACTCTTGGATGTTGCCGGCAGCCTCGACCACCACTGAAACCACGCTCGTGGGAGGGTATTCGGCGTCCATCCTTGGCGCTCCCAGCACCACGGTCAATCTCTCCACCGTGGAGGGGCGGTCCTCGACGAGCGAGTTTCTGAGCAGCAAGACCATTTCTGCTACAGGCTCGATTACGAAGTATGCCGTCGCAGTGACGCTCTAGGAACGCTCGACAAGTTTCTCCTTTTGTCGCTGCCTGGAAGGCGGGCAGGACGCCAGCGAAAGGCCTCCGTTTGCGGATGCGCCTTTCGCTTTTTTTTTGACGGTGCCGCTCCAACTTGCCGATGAGTATGGCTACGGCTGGTAGAAACCGGGTGTCGGCCCTCGTCTTCATCTTCGCTGGATGAGCACATTTGGACTGTTTTAAGTCCATTGTCGAATGCAATCTAGTCCTATCAAAATTTGATGGGGTGATACGGCTTTACCACCAAACTGAATGCCTTCCAGCTTCGGGAAATCAGCAGAGCGAGGGCTATTGTTAAGAAATGGTAGTCGCCAGCCTGCTCCAGTTGGGCTTGTTGCGCTGAGCAGGCGCAATCGTCTAAATCAAAGAAGTTAAGAGACATGAGCCAAAAGCATCCAGCGGATCGAGTTGTAATAGTAGGCGCGGGGCCGGGCGGTCTGGCTTCCGCTATGTTGCTGGCCAAGGCCGGCGTGGAAGTTACCGTCATCGAAAAGCGGGGTACGGTGGGTGGGCGTACCTCGACGATGGAGCAGGACGGCTTCAAGTTCGACGTGGGGCCAACGTTCTTTCTGTACCCGCAGGTGCTCAGAGAGATTTTCGCAGCCACCGGCCATTCGCTGGAAAAGGAAGTTCCGATGTACCGGCTCGACCCGCAGTACCGCTTGGTATTCGGAGGGGGCGGCCAGGTGGACGCGACATCGGACGTGGAGCGGATGAAGGCGCAGATTGCTGCCATCAGTCCCCGCGACGCGGAGCGCCTGGAGAGCTATTTCCGCGACAACCGCGAGAAATTGAGCCGCTTTGCGCCGATTTTGCAGACGCCATTTGAAAGTTGGCGCGATCTGGTGACTCCGGAAATGCTGCGGATGCTCCCGCTGGTCAGGCCCTGGCGGTCTTTGGACTCCGACCTGCGCAAGTACTTTCAAGACGATCGCATCCGGCTCGGTTTCAGCTTTCAATCGAAGTATCTGGGGATGAGTCCGTTTTCCTGCCCCAGTCTATTCAGCATTTTGTCGTTTCTGGAGTACGAGCATGGGGTTTTTCATCCCGTGGGCGGCTGCGGCGCTGTGACAGCCGCGATGGCGCGCATTGCCGAGAGGATGGGAGTCAAGATTCTGCGCAATACGCCGGTGGAAGAGATTTTGTTTGAAGGCCGGCGCGCGGTAGGGGTGAAGATTCCAGACGAAGTGCTGAAAGCTGATGCGATCGTGGTGAATGCGGATTTCGCACAGGCCATGCAGCGCATGGTTCCCAACCGGCTGCGCAGGCGATGGACCAATGAGCGCATCGAGAAGAAGCAGTTTTCCTGCTCCACCTTCATGATGTATTTGGGGATTGAGGGCAGCTTCGACGAGGTGAAGCACCACACCATTTACCTGTCGAAGAACTACCAGCGCAATCTCAAAGATATTGAGCAGGATCATCGGCTAACCACAGAAGATCCTAGTTTCTACGTGCAGAATGCCTGTGTGACCGATCCGTCGCTGGCTCCCAAGGGGATGAGCACACTCTATGTGCTGGTTCCAGTGACGCATGAGAGCGGCAATGTGAACTGGGCAACGCAGGAAGCGAGTTTCCGTGCGATGGCATTGAAACAGTTGGAAAAGATCGGGATCACGGATGTGGAGCGGCGGATTCGGGTGGAGCGTCGACTGACGCCGGCGACGTGGAACTCGGAATTTCACCTGCACCTGGGAGCGACCTTCAGCATGGCGCACTCGCTCAAGCAGATGTTGCACCTGCGTCCGCACAACCGCTTTGAGGATCTGGATGGTGTGTATCTCGTAGGCGGCGGCACGCATCCTGGCAGCGGATTGCCCGTGATCTTCGAGTCGGCGCGGATTACTTCGCGGCTCCTGCTTAAGGATCTGGAACTGGAGCCGAAGTGGCACCCGGCGACACGGCTTGAGAACAGCGCGGCGTATGAGGCGGTTCGGTAAAGCTAGTGCGGGTGTGAAGGGCAACTACTAAAGCACATTCCACACTTACACTCCACACTTCACACTGGCTCTTGAGAGACAATCGGATGCAGCAGGTAAAGCAATCCATGGAAACCGGGAATCTTGAGGCCGTGAGGCTCGCCCAGCGGGATTGGGCGCGAACTCCCCTGGCTGCGCGCGTGTCTGTGATCGCCCGGTTACGGCGGAGGATGGCTTCTGCCGCTACCGAGCTGGCGGAGACGGTGCCGACCGGTTTGCCGGGGGCTTTGAACCGTACTGTCGCCGACACTCTGGGCGCCGAGGTGCTTCCGGTGATGGAAGCTTGCCGGTTTCTGGAGCGATCGGCTGGGCGGCTTCTGGCGCCGAAACAGCTGGGCGCCAAAGGTCGGCCAATCTGGCTTACCGGACTACATTCCCGCGTGGAGCGCGCGCCGTGGGGAGTGGTTCTGCTGATCGGGGCGGGGAATTATCCGCTGTTGCTGGCCGGGGTGCAGGCGATTCAGGCGCTGGTGGCGGGGAATGCGGTGTTGTGGAAGCCTGCTCCAGGAACGGAAGCGGTGGCGGTTGCGCTTCGGAAACTGCTGATTGAGTCAGGTCTGAGTCCAGAGTTGCTGACGGTCCTGGATTCCGGCGTGGAAGCCGCGATCGACGTCATGGATGCGGGAGTGGATTACGTGGTTCTCACCGGTTCCGCAGAGACTGGGAAGGCCGTGCTGCGGCGGCTGGCGGAGACGCTGACCCCGGCGACGATGGAGCTTTCCGGCTGTGACGCGGTCTTTGTGCTTCCGGGCGCGGAGTTGGCGCATACCGTCCGCGCGCTGGCTTTCGGGATGCGGCTGAATGGTTCGTGCACCTGCATGGCGCCGCGTCGTGTATTCCTGGTGGGCATGGCTGAGGCGGAAGCGACGAAATTTGAGGCGGAACTGGCATCGGCTCTTGCCGAATTGCCGCCCGTGGCGGTTCCCCGGCGAACTCAGTCGCTGCTGACTGACCTGATTGCCGATGCGCGGACCCAGGGCGCCGAAGTACATCTCGAGGGGCTGGATGGAGCTGAGGATGAGGCTGCACCGACGCTGATTTTGAGCGCGACGCCGGCTATGCTTTCCATGCAGACGGATATTTTTGCGCCGGTGCTGTCGGTGATGCGCACGGCAGATGAGGGCGAGGCACTGGCGGCCAGCGGGGCCTGCGACTATGCGCTGTCGGCGGCCATTTTCGGTCCGGAGGCACAGGCTTTGCAACTGGCAGGCAAGGTTCGCGCCGGCGGTGTGCTGATTAACGACGTCATTGTGCCCACTGTCGATCCGCGGATTCCTTTTGGCGGGCGCGGTCGCAGCGGATTTGGCGTGACGCGCGGTGAAGAAGGTTTGCTGGCGATGACGACGCCGCGAACGGTGCAGATCCAGCGTAGCCGTCTCGCGATGACTTACGAGCCGACTGGTGAGGCGCATATCGAACTGTTTGCCGGGCTGGCGCTGTTGCTGCATGGGGATGGAATTGGCGAGCGGTGGGCGGGTTTGAAGCGGCTAGTGGGTGCGGCGCGGAAGCTTCGTTAAGAGGTTTCCCTCAGGGGCTAAAGCCGGGAAGGTTTGGTCGATTTTACGGCGTGGCTGAAGCCACGCCCCTTCAAAGCGGCGAAGGATTTCAGAGGAGTTGGCGGAATGCGGATTGCGGTGATTGGTTCGGGGTTAGGCGGGCTTTCGGCGGCGGCTACGCTCGCGGCGCGGGGATATCAGGTTGAGGTCTTTGAGAAGAACGCGTGGCTGGGCGGCAAGGCGGCACAGTTGCAGGAGGAGGGTTTCCGCTTCGATATGGGGCCGACGATCCTGATCCGGCCTTCGGTGCTGCGGAGGATATTCTCGGAGGCCGGGCGCAAGCTCGAAGACTACCTCGATATGGAGC
>Ga0182012_10007622_pt1 | contig 10795 bp, 13 predicted proteins | sample 612S2SmetaG_FD_120486 | JGI IMG/M metagenome (GOLD analysis project Ga0182012, IMG submission 120486) | Permafrost microbial communities from Stordalen Mire, Sweden - 612S2S metaG | ecosystem: Environmental > Terrestrial > Soil > Wetlands > Permafrost | place: Sweden: Stordalen | collected...
AAAAGAAATGGCGCAATCATTACTTTCAATGACATTTCTGAATTAAAAAAGACGCAACAGGAACTTGACCTTAGCAATAAACTGCTGGGTATGGCGATAGAAGCTGCCGAGTTGGGAACATGGTCGATCAATGTTAAAACCCGCGAGTTTACATCATCTCCCAGGCTTAAAGAGTTGTTTGGATTTACTGATACAGAAATCATGAGTTACCCGGCGGCTATCGCACAAATCACGGGTAATTACCAGTTGGTTGTGAGCGCAGCGGTAGAAGAAACCATAAAGAGCGGAAAAAAATGTGACATAGAATTTCCCTCGCAGGGGTTTCAAGACGGAAAATTACGATGGGTACGTGCGGTTGGAAACCTTTCTCATAATAAAGAAAACAGACCTAACTATTTTACCGGGGTGTTACTGGATATTACTGTACATAAACTTGATGAATTAAGGAAAAACGATTTTATCGCCATGGTCAGCCATGAATTAAAGACGCCGCTGACCTCCCTCCAGGCTAATATTCAGCTATTGGCGCTAAAGGCGAAAAAAGGGGAAGACCAGCCTGCGGTAAAAGCACTTGAAAAGGCGAATATGCAGGTGAAAAAAATGGGCACGATGATTAACGGCTTTTTGAATGCCGCAAGCTTTGAAGAGGGGAAGATATATATCAATAAACAAACATTTGACATGAATGAGTTATTGCTTGAGATAACTGAGGATATACTGACAGCAACTACAAGTCATCAGATCAGCCTGATTCCCTGTAAAAATATACAAGTTAATGCCGACCGGGATAAAATCGGCCAGGTAGTCCAAAACCTGTTAAGTAACGCTGTTAAATATTCACCGAAAGGTGGACGGATCGAGATTTCTTGCGAGACTGTAAAATCAAATTTGGAGGTTAGTATAAATGATGAGGGTCCTGGGATTAGTTCGCTTGACCAGGTCAAATTATTTGACCGGTATTACCGTGTCGAAAGTACCAGCAATGCTAAGATCGCCGGCTTTGGGCTTGGGCTTTATTTATCTTATGAGATTATTAACAGTCACCAAGGCCGGCTATGGGTCGACAGTGAATTAGGAAAAGGGTCCACTTTTCATTTTAGCCTGCCACTGTAGAACCCAGTGCAGCTTACTACTTATCGGGCTTATTGACAACAGCTCTTTTCTGAAGATTTCTGTAAGCCAGCAGCCCCAAAGGAATTGGCAGCCAAAAAGTAAGGAAGCGATAAAGCAATGTAATGATCAAGGCAGCATGAACCGGAGCGCCCAGTTTGGTAAAAAAATAGGTCATTGCACTTTCATACACGATAAGCGAACCTGGCGAAATAGGCAGTGCGCCAATAATAAGCGATAAAAGCAGGCCAAAAGCAATTATAGGGAAGGGCATTGGTATATGAAAACCTTTGACCAGGGCGAAGGCGGTAATTACATCGCTCATGATGATCAATAATTGCAAAACAACCGCCTGAAATATTTCCTTTTTCTTCCTGCCCAACATTTTAAATGTTCCTTCATTTTCGTTCTGCAAGGACAATAGACTGGCTCTTTCTATTAGACGCTTGATAAAACTAAACTTTTCAAGCTTGTGCATGGCAAAAGAAATATTACGCCCGTTACTCAAAATAAGCACCAATACGGACAACACAACATAAAATAGAAATCCTAAGACGACTGTATATGTAATCAAGATATTATCGTGTGTTACTTCGCTTAGGTACCACGTATAAAAAAGGAGCAATAAAATTAGTATGGCCGCATAATAACTTATTGATTCCAGCACCATTGCTGTAAAGGCATTGTATTTGGAAACTTTTCTTTTGACGAGCTGATTAAAGATATATCCATCTCCGCTGATCCCACCGGTAGGCAGGACCTGGTTAACAAACATAATCACGATCGATAATTTAAATAACAAAAAGAAATCAGTTGTTCCTGGCTTATCTTTAATAAGCAGCTTTATGATTAAAGCGTAAATAAGATAAGTGAACACTTGAGCAGATACCGCCAGAAACAACCAGGCCGGTTCCATTTGCAGCATCAACTGTTCAATGTTCTTCAGCTTGCCGATATAATGAACAGCGAAGTAGAAAACAATAATGGAAAATACATAAAAAACGATGCGGGATGGGGTGAAAAAATCATTCGGCACCGCTTTTGCATTAACCATTTTGCATTGTTTTAAATCCCGTCCATTTCTTTTATTTCCTTTAGCGTTTTCAACAGTAACCTGGCGGTATCTTCTGACGACGCCGGATTTTGCCCCGTTATCAGTAGGCCGTCTTTCAGGACGAAACTACCCCAGTCAGGTCCTTTGCTGTAGTTTCCACCCAGCTTTTTAAGCTCATCCTCCAATAGAAAAGGGACTACATCCGTTAAATTAACCGCCGCTTCTTCAGCGTCGGAAAAGCCGGTTATGTTTTTCCCTTTAACCAATGGGTCGCCGTTTTGATCTTTAACCTTTATCAATACCCCCGGGGCATGGCACACAAAAGCCACAGGCTTATTGTGTTTTAAAAAATTCTGAATGAGATAAATAGAAGTGTCATCGTTTGCAAGGTCCCATAATGGCCCATGGCCACCGGGATAAAAAACGGCATCAAAAAAGATTTGCCCGACGGTGCTCAACCGGACAGAATGCGCCAATTTATCTTGTAATGCTTTATCTTTATTAAAACGTTCGGTGGCGGGGGTTTGTGCAGCGGCTAATTCGCTTTTGGGATCTATAGGAGGCTGGCCGCCCATTGGGGAAGCAATAGTGATTTCTACACCGGCATCTTCCAGGACATAATAAGGTGCGGCAAATTCTTCGATCCAAAACCCTGTTTTTTGACCTGTGTTTCCCAATTCGCTATGAGATGTTAATACCATTAATACTTTCATAATTCCTGTTTAAGTTGAATGTTTTATTTCTAAATTTTGACGATCATTTTGCCTTCGTTGTTACCCTCGAATAGTCCGAGGAAGGCTTGGGGAATTTGTTCAAATCCGTTAATAATAGTTTCATGATAAGTAAGCTTTCCATCTCTTAACCAATCAAACAACTGCTTTTTAGCAACAGGAAATTTGTCAGCAAAATCTGAAACTATAAATCCCTGCATCAGCGCGCTTTTGCTTACCAAAATAGGCTGGACGTATGGGCCTAATAATGGCGTAGTGTCATTATACATGGATATTGCACCGCAAAGCGGTATACGCGCATGCTTATTTATATTATTCAAAACAGCATCAGATATTTTACCGCCAACATTATCAAAATAGATATCTACGCCATCGGGGCAGGCAGTTTTAATTGCACGGGTCAGGTCAACCGTATTTTTGTAATTGATCGCCTCATCAAAATGGAATTTCGATTTGAGCAGGGCGACTTTTTGATCTGACCCCGTAATCCCAACTACCCGGCATCCCATAATTTTACCAAGCTGTCCAGCAATGCTTCCAACGGCACCCGCTGCACCTGAAACTATCATGGTTTCACCTGGCTTTGGAACAGCTATTTCAGATAGCCCCAAATAAGCGGTAAGCCCTGTCATTCCCAATATTCCCAGATAGGCGGTTAAATAAATATCGGCAGTGTGAATGACCTGCAACCCTTTTCCTGTAGCTACCTGGTATTCTTTCCACTCTAAATTGCCGGATACAATGTCGCCTATTTTGTATCCGCTATGATTAGAATCTGTCACTTCTGCAATCATGCCGGATTGTATGGGTTTGTTCAATTGAAAGGCAGGGACGTAAGATTTTGCATCGTTCATCCGTCCCCTCAAATATGGATCTACTGAAACATATAATGTTTTCAGCAGTATTTCCCCATCGTCGGGAACCGGCATTGCTTCCTTTACAAATTTGAAATCACTTAAAACCGGTTTCCCAACAGGTCTATTATTTAATAAAATTACCTTATTCATATTCTTTTAATTGATCAACATATCATAGAAATAATGTTCTGTTATAGCCGGGCTTCTTTTCACCAGGCTATTGTCAATACATTTGCCTATGTCCTGCAATGTAATTTCATCTAACCATTGTTCATCGTTTTGCATCCATTCGCCGTCGTGGTAGTACAGCATGGCCTCTTTGCCATCATGGAACTCGATTCTCCAGCCTGTTAAAGAATTGAAGTTTGCGGCGGTAATATGCAGTATACTTACCTCTTCTGCTGTTGCTAAAATTTCGTAACTCATTGCATGTATGTTAAAAATTAACCAGCCTAAAATAATTCAGGCCTTTTTAATTCTATTAATTTACCTAACTGACGAATGTATTCCTTAGTAAAACATTTCATCGCTACCTTCTCTGCAACCCAGGATTTACCAGGTAAATACCTTAAAATCATCGCACCATTCACGCTGTTAATTGTTTCAACTTTAAAGCGTCTAAATCCGGAATCCAATGGGGTTATTACCAGGCGCAAGGACAGGTTATATATCCACAGCATTATTTCAAAATTTGCCATTACTAATAATAAAAGACTATATCAGAATGTATTTGGGTATCCGTGCCCGTTTAGCTCTGGTGTTTAATGCCGAATAGCTATCATTTACCCTTCCAGGTTGATCTTCTTCAAGAAACCGGCTTATTTCACTGCCTACGTCTTGCACGAATTGCTCACTAATCATATCCTCCGTCTCCCATTTGCCGTACCGGAGTTTAACCAGGATTTTTCTATCGTCCGGCATGATTACACACCATCCGGTTCCCGTCGGCGTATCAACCCGGTTTACTTCCAGTTCCAACTCTGGCTCGTTTAATGTAATCCTCATTATATCTGTTTTAATAGCTTTCTGCTTATAAAATTTAATGGAATAAAGGTGCCCACAATACGGCTGACAAGTATTACATAATGTCGGCAATTGCTTACATCATTCACACATTTACCCCGGTTTTTGTCCGTCATTCCAAATTGTAAATGTGTGAATGATGTAACTAATCAGGAGAATTGCATAACGTCAATAAAAAGTAGAGTCGTAGTTTTCATAAGGTATTAACAGAATTTTTTAAACAGATGAACGATAACAGTAAAATGCAGCAAGGCAGTCAAGGTATGAAAGGCCAAAATCATCATGGAATGATGATCGCTGATCTTAAGAAGCGATTTTACGTGGTGCTGATCTTAACCGTTCCAATCCTGCTCCTGTCAACTATGATTCAGCGGTTTATAGGCTTACATTGGCAGTTTAGGGGTGCACCCTATCTGCTGTTTGCGCTTTCATCTATTGTTTTTGTTTATGGGGGATGGCCATTTTTAACCGGATTAGTCGATGAGGTAAAGGCAAAAAATCCGGGTATGATGTTCCTGATTGGTTTTGCTATTACAGTGGCGTACGGTTACAGCACAGCTATTGTATTCGGATTACAGGGCATGGATTTTTTTTGGGAGCTGGATACGCTGATTCTTATTATGCTTTTAGGACATTGGATAGAAATGAAATCGGTAGCCGGGGCTTCGAAAGAACTGGAATTATTAGTAGCGTTAATGCCCGATGATGCCCACCTGGTTGTTTCGGATAAGATTGAGGATGTAAAAACCGATACATTAAAGGAGCATGATGTAGTATTGGTAAAGCCGGGCGAAAAAGTTACGGCGGACGGGATCATATTGGATGGAGAAAGTTATCTGAATGAAAGCATGCTAACCGGAGAATCGAAGCCGGTTAAAAAAGTAAAAGGTGATAAAGTGATAGCCGGTTCCATCAACGGCAACGGCGCTTTTAAAGTTACAGTTTCGCATGCTGCGAAAGATTCCTACCTCTCGCAAGTGGTGAAACTGGTTGATGATGCTCAAAAATCGAAATCACAAACACAGCTATTAGCGGACACTGCCGCAAAATGGTTAACTATTATCGCGTTGCTGACAGGGATTTCAACATTTCTATATTGGTTTTTGACAGGGCATCCCCTGTCATTTGCTATGGAACGAATGGTAACGGTAATTGTAATTTGCTGTCCCCATGCCTTAGGGCTGGCAGTGCCATTAGTTGTAGCAAAATCAACTGCTTTGGCCGCAAAGCATGGATTACTCATCAAAAACAGGAATGCTTTTGAGGATTCGAGGAAGATCACAACGGTTGTATTTGATAAAACAGGGACACTTACTTTGGGCAAATTTCAGGTTTCAACTGTTGTTTCACTGGACAAAAAAGTAGATGAGGATGAACTCATTCGTTTGGCAGCCGCATTGGAACAAAAATCCGAACATCCCATCGCCACAGGTATCCTGCAAAAAGCTAAGGATTTAAAAATAATCATTCCATCATGTGAAAATTTTAAAGCGACAACCGGCGAAGGAGTTCAGGCAACTGTTGAGCATAAACAGATACTCGTGGTTAGCCCGGGTTACTTGAAAGAAAACAAGATAGCCGTGCCGGACAGTTTTAAAGCAAATGATACGGAAACAGTGGTATTTGTAATAGTTGACCATTTATTGGCAGGCTATATGGCTTTATCTGATCAGATAAGGCCGGAGTCTTTGGGAGCGATCAACGCCTTAAAGCAAGAAAATATTAAGTCTATACTGCTTACCGGCGATAACAGTAAGGTTGCTGCAAGCGTAAGTAAAACCCTGGGAATGGATAGCTTTATCGCCGGGGTATTGCCTGGTCAAAAACTGGAAAAAATTAAGGAATTACAAAAAAAGGGTGAGTTTGTGGCCATGACCGGCGATGGCGTAAACGACGCGCCTGCACTGGCCCAGGCTAATATTGGTATCGCTGTGGGTTCCGGAAGCGATATTGCGGCTGAAACAGCCGGTATTGTTTTAGTCAACAGCAATCCGGAGGATATTGTCAGTCTAATCCTTTTTGGAAAAGCAACATACCGCAAAATGATCCAAAACCTGGTATGGGCTACCGGCTATAATGTTATTGCTTTGCCATTGGCTGCAGGGGTGCTTTATAACCAGGGCATTATGCTTAGTCCTGCCGCCGGCGCAGCTTTAATGACCTTGAGTACCATAGTTGTGGCAATTAACGCAAGCATGTTAAAAGTCAACAGCCGTAAATAGTACAACTAACCCAAAGGTGTGAATCATGTAACTAATTAAGAGAATTGCGTAACACTTACCAGTTCAAAAGCCAGCAGTTTTGCAGTACCATAATTCAATACATTTTAAAAACTAAAATCATGTTTTACTACAATTATTTCTGGGGTATGGACTTTATCTGGTGGTTCTTTTTAGGTGTTCTGCTGGTCTGGATATTCGCTATCCCTTATGATATTCCCGGTCAGCGGAACAGGAGGCCAGGTCCGCTTGATGCCTTGCAGCGACGTTTTGCAGCCGGGGAAATAGGCCCGGACGAATATCACGAAAGAAAGAAAATCATTGAGATGGATTACATCAAGCAAAGCTGAACCAATGTTAACAAATACAATAATGTGCCAAATTAAATATAAAGAAGATGAAAGATAGTGTGGATGTACTAATCGATCCTGTTAAAGGATTTCACTCGAATATTGAAAGAGATGTTGTGGAGAATGTCAATTTCCGACAGGTGCTTTATACTAGTGTACACATGCAGGTTATGTTGATGACACTTAAACCGGGGGAAGAAATCGGGGAAGAAATTCATAACGCCAATGACCAGTTTTTTCGCTTCGAAAGCGGGAACGGTAAATGTACGATCAATGGGAATGAATACAACGTTAGCGATGGCAATGCCATTGTAGTCCCAGCCGGCGCGAAGCACAACGTAATCAATACCGCTAAGGCAGGTGAGCTGAAAATGTATACCATCTACGCACCGCCTAATCATAAAGATGGAATAGTCAGAGTAACTAAAGAGGAGGCCGAAGATTTCCCTGAAAAATTCGACGGAGAAACAACGGAATAAAATTTTTATCAAATACCAGGTAAAATTACCTGTCACAACTACTCATAATCTATAATTTAAATATCTATTAAAATTAAAAAAAATGAAAACAAATCAGGATTTACAGAAGGATGTACAGGACGCCATTAAATGGGAACCGCTATTGAATGCAGCAGAAATTGGCGTAACAGCTAAAGATGGTGTAATTACTTTAACAGGCACTGTTGACAGTTACTCAAAAAAATTAGAAGCAGAAGACGCAGCTAAAAACGTATCAGGAGTAAAAGCAGTGGCTGAAGAAATCGCCATTAAATATGGGGATTATGGCAAAAAGAGCGATACCGAAATCGCTAATGAGGTCTTGAATGCCTGGAAATGGAACTGGGAAGTTCCGGAGGATAAAATCAAAGTTAAAGTTGAAAATGGCTGGGTTACTTTGGAAGGCGAACTGGAATGGAATTATCAAAGAGAGGCTGCCAAAAAAGCAATCAAAAGCCTTTCCGGAGTAATGGGTGTGATCAGTAACATCAAAATCAAATCTGATACGCATGATACCATTGAAAAGGCGGACATTGAATGTGCATTGGAGCGTAATTCTTCCATCGATGACCTGGGCATCCAAGTTGACGTGGCTGGCAACAATGTTACCTTAAAGGGTACAGTTAATTCCTTTTACGCAAAGGATGAAGCGGAACAAATTGCCTGGAACGCGCCTGGTGTTTGGACAGTTGACAATGAACTCGTTATTGAATATTAGTTGATAAGTTCCTAATGAACCAGTGCTGGCTGACCTCACTGGTTCTTATTTTTTATCGGCAACAAAATTCATGAAATTTTTAAACAAACGATAATGACAACGGAAAAAGGCTTAGGCATTTGGATGGATCATCAGAATGCGCATATCATGGAATTTACAGTAGATCCGATTAAAACAACTACGGTTGAATCGAAATTTACACATCAGGAAAAAGAAAACGCGCTTGGCAGAAGTGAAAAATTAATGCATAATAAAGAGCAAAATGAGGAAGCTGATTATTACAAAGCTCTTGGAGAAGTCATCAGGAATTATAACGATGTCGTTCTCTTCGGGCCGACCGACGCAAAGGTGGAACTCCTCAATATTTTAAGGAAAGATCATCGTTTCGCTGATATTGTTATCGAAGTCAGACAGGCGGATAAACTTACAGAGAACCAACAGCATTCTTTTGTGAGGGATTATTTCTCGAAACGATTATTTCTGATTTAAAAAAGTTATAAGCATTAACTTAACGCGGTTCTTATTCTTTGTTTGGTGTGTGAATAATGTATTTAAAAACTGCAATTGCTTAATATCTGATCAGTCCAATAGCAAGCGGTTTCGTATCTTAATTTAATATGCCTTTATTCTTATGAAAACTGACCAGGATTTACAGAACGATGTTGAGTATGCGCTTCAGTGGGAACCACTGTTGCAAGCAGCAGAAATTGGTGTTACTGCACAGGATGGTATCATTACGCTGAACGGTACCGTTAACAGTTATGCTGAAAAATCTGAAGCGGAAGATGCGGTCAAGAAGGTAGCGGGTGTAAAAGTCGTTATAGAGCAGATCGAGGTTTCGTTATTGAAAGGGGTCAACAAAACCGACCATGAAATTGCCATTGAAATATTGAATGCACTGGCAACAAGTTGGGTTCCTGCTGAACAATTAAAGATAAAAGTTGAGCATGGCCTCGTGACGTTGGAGGGTACCCTGCACTGGAACTTTCAAAAACAAGCGGCAAGAAAATGCATAAAAAACATTATTGGTGTAACGGGTATTAAAAACCTCATTGTTATCAAGGCTGAAACTCATGATGAAGTTGAAAAAAAGCATTTGGAGAATGCGCTCAAACTGAATTGGTCTATGGATGATCAGGATATTCGGGTTAAAGTCTCAGGAAAAACTGTGACCTTAAACGGCGTAGTTAACTCTTACTATCAAAAAGAAGAAGCGGAAAGAATAGCTTGGCAAGCTCCAGGGGTAAACGCCGTAATTAATGAATTGTCTATTGACCTTAAAGACTAACACGAGTTTAACCTTTAAAAACTAAGGCGCTTTTCTCGGATTTAATAACAATTTATGTGGCCAACGCATATATGCGTTTGTTCGGCCTAATTCGGCAAGACATTGTTAAAGAAAAAGCCGAAATTAAAATAATAGAGATAAACACTGAAAGATCTAAGCTGCCGGTTCTTGAGAACTTCTTTACAGCATAGGAAGATCATATAGATCACAAATAAGAAAACTCACTTAATATGTAAAAAGGAGCAATATTAGTAATGCCTTGTATCTAAACCAGTTCCTATATTGTCATATATAAAATCCACTATTCTGTAATTCCTTCTATTGGGACAGGGAAAATAAAGCTTTCGAGAAAATTTTGATGGCTTGCTGAAACATGCTCTTTGAAAGATTTCATACTCTGATGCATAGTGGCTGTATAAACTTTATCAAATTTAAGTAACAGCTTTTCAATCATTCCAAGCTTAGCCATTATGGCGTTATCGCGATCTTCTTTTCCTTTTGGTAATTCATTATCAAGTTCAATAAGGTTGCTTTTAAACCCTAACTCCGAAAATTTTACGTATTAGTTTAAAAAAAAGGCCGTCAAAATTTGTTTTGGCGGTTTTTTCATATATTTTTGTAATACGTAAATACGTATTATATGACCAGAAAAGTAACCGATCATCCGGCTTGGGCCACCAAGTACCGGGAAAAAGGCAAGGAATTACGCCTTATCAACGGCAAATACTATTTGTATGAGTATAAAACGGTTTACGATAAGGAGAAAAAGAAGCCCAAAAAGATATCAGGCGGTCTGGTCGGCTCAATAACGGAACAGGATGGCCTTATCCCCTCGGGTAAACGTGCGCTCAAAGCCGCAGCCGTACAGTTACAGACTATTTCAGGGAGCATAATATGCAAGGAATATGGTATCTCCTTATTGGTCACCAAGCTGTTTTCGATTTATAA
>Ga0182012_10007624_pt1 | contig 10792 bp, 10 predicted proteins | sample 612S2SmetaG_FD_120486 | JGI IMG/M metagenome (GOLD analysis project Ga0182012, IMG submission 120486) | Permafrost microbial communities from Stordalen Mire, Sweden - 612S2S metaG | ecosystem: Environmental > Terrestrial > Soil > Wetlands > Permafrost | place: Sweden: Stordalen | collected...
CGCAATACCTGTTGCGCCGCACTTGCAAGGTAAAGACAGGCGATACGATTTTGTTCCACGCTGTGGCGGGCGGCGTCGGGCTGATCGCCTGCCAATGGGCCAAGGCCCTGGGCGTCACCGTTATTGGCACGGTCAGCACCGATGAGAAGGCCAAACTCGCCAAGGCCAACGGCTGCCGCTACCCCATCGTTTACACCCGCGAAGATTTCGTGCAGCGATTGCTCGAGATAACCAAGGGCAAAAAAGTGCCAGTGGTCTACGATTCCGTGGGCAAGGACACTTTTCTGAAATCGCTCGACTGCCTCGCGCCGCGCGGCCTGATGGTCTCATTTGGACAAAGCTCCGGTGCCATCGAACCGTTGAACCTAAGCCTCTTGACCCAAAAAGGCTCGCTCTACGTCACTCGGCCAACCAACAGCACCTACTCCGCCGATCCTCAAGAGATGCGCGCAGCCGCCAAGGAGTTGTTCGCCCTAGTCTTAAAGAAAAAAATCAAAATCACGGTCAACCAGACCTATCCACTCAAAGACGCTGCCCAAGCCCAGACCGACCTCGCCGCCCGCAAAACCACTGGCTCAACTGTCCTGACGGTGTGAGCCAAGGGTAGGCTGCCCGATTTGGCGGCACCCCGCACCAAGAACTCGAAGCCTATTATTATGCCGAGTCGTGCGATTATCGCACGGAGACTGCGCGGATGCCCGAAATCTTTGGGAAAGATGCCTAAAAACCAACGCCAGCCCCTATTATGAGGAATATCACCCCCTCGCGAAGGTAGAATTGGCTCGTTTAGATGATTTTAGCCAAAAATAAGCCTTAAATGGGTCAAATTAGGTCAAAATAGGCCAAAAATTAGTGTTTTTGTCTATTTTTGAGGTGAATTCCCTCAAATCTCGACATTTATCCAATTGGAAAGATTATTCGGAGCAAAAACGTCTGATTATGGTTAAAATGGGTATTTTAATGGTTTTTTAAGGCATTTTTGCCCTATTTTGGCCTCTAAAACGCTATTTTGGCCAAAAAGATGACTGAAATCAAAGCTTGCAGCCGAGGATGGGTCTTGCCTATCCTCGAATCTCCCAGAATCATTCCTTGACCCGCTCAAGGTCTTGAAAAAACGCCTGTCGGACCACCCCTTAGGCTCAGAAAAGGCACTTCTTTAACTTTTAACACTAAAAATCGTGGAAATCAAAGATATCAAACAGCTCATCGATTTGATGAGGCGCTACGGACTCACCGAATTCGAGCTTGAGGAATCGGGCTTTAAGATTCGACTCCGTCGCGATGCCCATGTGGGCAATGGGGGTAAAGCCGGGGGTCCGCCACAGTTTGTGGTCGAAACCCCCCTTGGTTTGGGTACGGGTGTGGCTACGGTGCCGGTCGTTCCGATTGCGGTTGCACCAGCACCGTCCAATTCCACACCGCCCTTCCCGCATCCGGCCACGTCAGCCACGCCCGCTGGCCCAGTTGTGGATGAACCGGGGGTCCAGATCATCAAGTCGCCGATGGTCGGCACGTTCTACCGGTCGCCGAACCCGGAGGCCAAATCCTTTGTAGAAGAAGGCAGCGTGGTCCAGGCGGATTCGGTCGTTTGCATCATCGAAGCGATGAAGCTGATGAACGAGATCCATGCCGAGGTCAAAGGCACCATCGTCGCCTGCCTGGCGGAAAACGGCAAACCCATCGAATTCGGCCAGCCGCTCTTTAAGGTGAAGCTGGGTTAGGCCACCCAATCAAGGCACTGAAGCGACAGAAGCGATAAAGGCGACTAGAGGCCCCATCCTTCCAACTCCTCAGTCGCCTTAGTTACTTCAGTCGCTTCAGTTACTTTCTCCGCTCCATGTTTCAAAAAATCCTCATCGCCAACCGCGGCGAAATCGCCCTGCGCATCGTGCGGGCCTGCCGCGAACTGGGCATCAAGACCATCGCCGTCTATTCTGAGGCCGACGAGCAATCGCTCCACGTCCAATTGGCGGACGAGGCCATCTGCATCGGGCCGGCACCATCCAAGGAAAGCTACCTGCGCCCGGAACGCATCATTGCGGCGGCGGAAATTTCGGACGTGGACGCCATTCACCCCGGTTATGGCTTTTTGGCGGAAAACGCCACGTTTGCCGAGATGTGCGAGAAGGCCAACATCAAGTTTATCGGCCCGAAGGCCAGCGCCATCATGCTGATGGGCGACAAATCCAAGGCCAAAGAAGCCGCTCGCCGGGCCAAGGTGCCGATCGTGCCCGGCAGCGACGGTCCGGTCGAAACCGAAAAGGAAGCCATTGCCGTCGCCCAACGCATCGGCTTCCCGGTCATTATCAAGGCGGTGGCCGGTGGTGGCGGCAAAGGTATGCGCTTGGCGCACAATGCCATGTCCCTGGCCCGGGAGTTTGACACGGCGCGCCATGAGGCCGAAAAAGCCTTTGGGAATGGTCAGGTCTATCTCGAAAAGTTCATCGAAGACCCCCGGCATATTGAATTTCAAATCCTCGCCGACCAGCACGGCAAGGTGCTCCACCTCGGCGAGCGCGACTGCTCCGTCCAACGCCGTTACCAAAAGCTGATTGAGGAATCGCCGTCGCCCTTTTTAACCCCCAGCCTGAGGGCACAGATGGGCAAGACTTCCGTGCGACTGGCGGAAAGCGTCGGCTACCAAAACGCGGGCACCATCGAGTACCTCGTTGACAAGCGCGGCGACTATTACTTCATGGAGATGAACACGCGCATCCAGGTGGAACATGGGGTGACGGAGGAGTGCATCGACCGCGATATCGTCAAGCGCCAGATCCGCATCGCGATGGGGGAGAAGATGGAGCTGGAGCAAAAGCACATTCTCTTCACTCGCCACGCCATCGAGTGCCGCATCAATGCGGAGGACCCGTCGCGCAATTTCGCGCCTTGCCCGGGCGAAATCGGCCTGTATTATTCCCCTGGTGGCCACGGCGTGCGCATCGACTCGCATTGTTATTCGGGTTACCGCATTCCGCAGCACTACGACAGCATGATCGGCAAAGTCATCACCTCCGCCAGCACGCGCGAGCTGGCCATCGACCGCATGTACCGCGCTTTGTCGGAGTACATCATCCGCGGGATTGCCACAACGATTCCGTTCTGCGCAGCAGTGATGCGCGATCCGATTTTCCGTCAGGGTCGTGCGACCACGCGCTATGTCGAAGAATTTTTGGCCCGCGTACCCAAAGACCTTTACTCTGCCAACCCCCACCCCGCGCCATGAACGACCCGCACGTGGCACCTCTGGGCGACCCGGTGGACGTGCCCTCACGCGGCGGCGCGGCGGCGGGAGCCAGCGGTTCCTCCAATCTGGCGGATGAGATCAAGATTTCGCACTCGGTGGTCGCGGGCATTGTGCGTTTGTCCGCGCTGGAGGTGGAGGGCGTCCATTCGGTAGGCCACGACGGTTTGGTGGACGGAATCGTCGAGATGCTCTCGAAACGCAGCAGCGACCGCGGGGTCAAAATTTCCGAGGATGACCAGGATCGTTACTTGATTGAACTGCACGTTATTCTGCGCTTTGGGTCGGAACTGGCCCGGGTGGCAGAACGCATCCAGCAAAATGTCCGCGCCAAAGTCGCGCATATGACCGGGCGGCCCGTGGCGAAGATTGATGTCGTCATCGAAGGCGTGCGGGCGATGGAGCCGGAGATGCCGGAACACGACTGGCACCGCGAAGGGCATACGGATTGAAGTTAATGGAAAGTGGACAATGGAAAATGGAAAAAAACTCCAAACCTGATTACGCTCCATTTCTAATGAACGCGATTGTTCCATTTTTAATTTTCCATTTTCCATTTTCCATTTTTGTTTCTTCCATTTTCCATTTTCCATTTTTTGCCGCAGTTGACACTCCCGGCAACCAGGTTGCCGACACCTACCGCGAAATGATTGCGGATTCGTGGTTCGTCCAGCACAGCCTGATGATCAGTTTGCTGCTGTTGGTGCTGCTCGTCGCGGTGGTTATCCGCCGTCGTCGGCGCACGCTGCAAATTTTTTCCAATGCGCATGGCAAAGTGCATGTTTCGCAGACCGCGTTATCCGATCTCATCGAAAGTGCGGCCCGTGAATACGGCGCCATCGCGCGGCCCCGGGCCTATTTTGTCCGCCGCCGGGGGAAATTGGAAATTTATTTGCGGCTGAAAGTTGGCACGGGACAAACGCTGCCGCAATTTTCGAACGGCTTGCAAATGCGGGTGGCGGCAGCGGTGCGCGACGCCTTTGGCATTCAAAATCTCGGCGGGGTGCATGTCATCATCACCGGCTATCGTGAAATGCCGGTGGCGGATGATGGCATGCCTCCGCGGGGCGAAAGTTCATCGGTGCCCTACTACGGTGCCTCGCCGGCCAAGCCAGCCAAGACGACGCCCAGAACGGATGGGGAATTTTTTGGGAATCCGTAGCTATTATAAATCATTTTCACCGCCAAGGCGCGCAAAGCGCAAAGAAGAAATTTCATTAGCTATATATGCGCCTATTTCTAATCCGCCACGGCGAAACCGAATGGGCCCTTTCCGGTCGGCATACGTCGTGGACGGATTTACCGCTCACGGAAAATGGCCGCACGCAGGCGATGGCATTGAAGGCGCGACTGGCCGCCTTAACTTTCGCATTGGTGCTGACCAGCCCGCGACTGCGGGCGCGGCAGACGTGCGAGTTGGCAGGGCTGGGAGAAAAAGCGGTGGTCAGTGAAGACTTGCGCGAGTTTGAATACGGCGACTACGAGGGCTTGTTGAAATCCGAAATTTTAGCCAAGGCGCCGAACTGGAATATTTTTCGCGATGGCTGCCCTGGCGGAGAAATGCCAGCGCAAGTCGTCGCCCGGGTGGAAAAAGTCATTGCGCGGGTACGAGCGGTGAATGGCGATGTGGTGGTCTTCAGCCATGGGCATTTGAGCCGCATTTTCGCCACGGTCTGGCTGGGCCAGCCGATAATGTTCGGGACGCAACTCAAACTCGATACTTGTACGGTGAGCGTGCTGACTTGGGAAAATGCCACGGCCAATTTGCAGAGCTGGAATTGCAGGTGAAGAAGTAACCACGGATGACACGGATGGCACAGCTAGAGAAAGCCCGTCTACAAACTTTGCCGCAAAAGCCATCCGTGTCATCCGTGGTTGATTGCAGGTTTTTAAAAAACTGGCTCCACTTGCCGTTTGCCATTTTTAGCCACGCGGATATGATGAATTGAATGATACCCCCGCTGTTGCGCTTTGCGCCGATTTACCAGGAACGCGTCTGGGGTGGACGGGCCCTACAGTCGATTCTCGGACGACCGCTACACTCGGGCAACCCCGTCGGCGAGAGCTGGGAAATCGTGGATCGGCCGGAGGCGCAGTCGGTGGTCGTGGGCGGCCCGTGGCAGGGAAAGACTTTGCGCGAGATTGTCGAACGCCATGCCGCGGACGTCCTCGGGCCCAAGTGGAATCCGAAGAAGCCTTTTCCGATTCTCGTCAAATGGCTTGATGCGAGAGAGCGGTTGTCGCTGCAAGTGCATCCGCCGGCCGCGATTGCCAAAAAATTGCAGGGCGAGCCGAAGTCAGAAAACTGGTATGTGGCGGAGGCAACACCCGAGGCCGCGCTGATCGCCGGATTGAAGCACGGCACGACGCACGAAAAATTTTCGGTGGCGTTAAATGGCGGCGAACTGGAGCCGTTGGTGCATCGCTTTCCGGTCCAACGCGGTGAAAGTTTGTTTGTACCCAGCGGGCGCATCCATGCGATTGACGCGGGGCTGCTGATTTTGGAAATCCAGCAGAATTCCGACACCACCTACCGCGTCTATGACTGGGGCCGCGTGGGGCTGGACCGCAAGCCGCGTCAACTCCATGTCGCGGAATCTTTGCAGTGTATTGATTTCGATGATTTCGAGCCAGCCATAATTCCGGCTGGAACTAACGAAGCCGTGCTGGCCGACTGCGAACACTTTCGTCTCCGCCGCGTACCGCTACCCAAGGGCGAGGAACTGAAATTTACGGCGGATGAGCAACCGCGCATTATTTCGGTCGTGGAGGGGCGCCTGAGCACCAACGACCTCTACCATCTTACGCTTGAACGCGGGGCGAATGTGTTGATTCCTTTTGCCGGGGTGGTGGTGTTGAAGGCCGTGGAGGCGAGTATGTTGCTGCTGACGGAAAAGTTTGCGTAATGGTTCAAGCCGGATGCGGGTAACACCCCCTATGGAAAGTCTGCGGCCTCGTGTATAGTGAGCGCATGAATCCATTTTTTAATGCCGGACATATTGCGTTGTGGTTGCTGTTCGCGGGTTTGTTTTTCCCGCGACTGGCTCTGCTCTTTGCGTGGTTGAGCAGCCATTATCCCGCCAATACCGTGCCGGACGTGTTCAATGTGGCCTTCTGGCTGTTTGTGCCGCGATTCTTGATGGCTTATTATATCTACACGGATCAGGGCACGAATAACATTTGGTTTTGGGCTTATATTGTAACTGGCGTGGTGGGCATGTTTGGTGAATCGCATTTGGCCAACAGACAGATCTTTCGGCGCAAAAGCATTACCCGGCAGACCGCCCCAAATGGCGACGTAGTGACGACCACCGTTGAAGAAGAGGTTTAAGCCATATTTATGGAGGCCCGGCTGCAGCTGCCTGCTAATTGCACTCTCAGGACACGGTTAAGCGCACGGGAAATTGAGCAAGGTCCATTTAACCCGGTCGGAAGTCTGGAATTTACCTAAATCGCTATTGATTTTAGGAATCATTCCAATTAAGGTAGTGAGTCCAAGGCAGGTTTAGTAGCCTTTAGGCCTGCTCGCCTGCTTATTTCCGCCATGAAACTCGCCATACCCGCCAAACGCGCCCTCGGCAGCGCCTTGGCCCAGACCAAGCAGCGCAGCACGCGCCAACGCGAGCATGTGTTTGCCGTGTTGCTGGACAAGCGCGACCACCCCACTGCAGACGAAGTTTACGCCCGCGCCCGCAGCACGATGCCCTCCATCTCGCTCGCGACCGTTTATAATTGCCTCGAAACCCTCGTCACATGCGGCCTGGTGCGCCAGGTGAACATCGAGCGCGAACCTTCGCGTTACTGCCCCAATTTGCAGGAGCATGCGCATTTCCACGACCAGCATTCAGGCCGGGTGCTGGATATCGACGTGCCACCAACTTTTATCAGCAAGCTGAAGCACCTGCTGCCGGCGGGCTACGAAGCGCAGCATATTGAGCTGTCGTTTCACGGGAAAGCGCCGACGGGTAAATCCAAGAACTAATTTTCATGTCCAACTCTCTCGATATCCGCAATCTCTGCGTCAGCATCGGCGACAAGCCGATCCTGAAAGACTTCACGCTATCCATTCCCAAGGGCGAAGTGCACGCCATCATGGGGCCGAACGGCACCGGCAAAAGCACGCTGGCCAAGGCGTTAGCCGGGCATGAGGACTATACCATCACGGGTGGAGAGGTCTTCATCGATGGTGCGCCACTGTTGGGTCTGGAACCCGAAGCCCGCGCGAAGCTGGGATTGTTTCTGGCGTTTCAATACCCATGCGAGATTCCCGGTGTGTCGATTGCGAACTTTCTGCGCGCGGCGACGCAGGCGCGTTTGCCCGAGGGGCAGGAAGTGGCTGCCGTGGAGTTCTATAAAAAGCTGCACGGGAAAATGGATGCGTTGAAAATGGACCGCTCGTTCACGGGACGCTCGCTGAACGAAGGTTTTTCCGGTGGCGAACGCAAGCGCTGCGAAATTTTGCAGATGATGATGCTCGAACCGAAGTATGCCATCATGGACGAGACGGATTCGGGCCTAGACATCGACGCGCTACGTATCGTGGCACAGGGCGTGAACCTGATGCGCGGGTCCAACCTTGGCATGCTCGTCATCACCCACTACCAGCGGCTGCTCGACTACATTGTGCCGGACGTCGTCCATGTGATGTGGGACGGGCGCATCGTGAAGACCGGCGGCAAGGATTTGGCACTCGAACTCGAAGCCAAGGGCTATGATTGGGTGAGCAAGGAACTGGTCGCTGCGAAATAAAACTTTTTCACCGCAAAGACACTAAGAACGCAAAGTTCAAGCCAAAGAAATTCACTTTAAAAAATGAGCACCGAAACCGACACGGCCACCGCCGCCCAGATTGAAATTGATCGCGAGAAGGGCAATTTCCGCTATGAAACCGATTATGCCTTCGACGCGGGCGTGGGCCTGCGACCGGAGACCATTGACTACATCACTAAGGTCAAGGGCGAGGCCGAATGGGTGCGCGAGTTCCGCCACAAGGCGCTGAAGGTGTTTGAGTCGAAGCCAATGCCGACGCACTGGGCGACCAAGGATTTGGAAGCGATTGATTTTTCAAAAATTCGTTACTACCTGTCGCAGGGCCAGAAGCCGAGTCGCACGTGGGATGAAGTTCCCGCTGATATCAAAAAAACTTTCGAGCGCCTTGGCATTCCCGAGCAGGAGCGCAAGTTCCTCGCCGGCGTGGAGGCGCAGTTCGACAGCGAGGCGGCTTATTCGCGCATGAAGGAAGGGCTGTCCAAGCTCGGCGTGATTTTTGTCGGGCCGACGGAGGGCTTGCGCGACCATGCGGAGATTTTCAAGCCATGGTTCGGGAAAATCATCCCGACGAATGACAATAAATTTTCGGCGCTCAACAGCGCGGTGTTTTCCGGTGGCTCGTTTATTTATGTACCCAAGGGCGTGAAGGTGAAGCAGCCGCTGCAGGCGTATTTCCGCATCAATGCGGAAAATTTCGGCCAGTTTGAGCGCACGCTGATCATTGCCGACGAGGGCGCGGAGGTTACTTATATGGAAGGTTGCACGGCGCCAAAGTTTGAGACGGCGACGCTGCACTCGGCGGTGGTGGAACTCGTCGCGCTCAAAGGCGCGAAGATCCAGTACATCACGGTGCAGAACTGGTCGAACAATGTGTTCAACCTGGTGACGAAGCGCGGGATCGCCTACGAAGACGCCGAGGTGCGATGGATTGACTGCAACATCGGCTCGCGACTGACGATGAAGTACCCGGGTGTTATTCTCAAGGGGCGGCGCGCGCGAGGCGAGGTGCTTTCCATCGCGCTGGCTAACGACGGCCAGCACCAGGACACCGGCGCGAAGATGATTCACGCAGCGGATGAAACGACGTCGAATATCATTGCGAAATCGATTTCCGTCGGCAAAGGGCGCTCGACTTATCGCGGACTGGTGCAGATTCCCAAGCACTTGAAAAATTGCAAGAACAACACCGAGTGCGATGCGTTGCTGATCAACGCCAATTCGCGCACGGACACCTACCCGGCCATTACGGTGCGCGGCGAAGGCAACTCTGTGCAACATGAAGCGAGCGTGTCGAAGGTCAGCGCCGAGCAGATATTCTACATGCGCAGCCGTGGACTGAGCGAAGCGGCGGCGATGAGTTTGTCGGTCAATGGATTCATTAACGACCTGGTGCGCGAATTCCCCATGGAATACAGCGTGGAACTCAAACGGCTCATTGAACTCGAGATGGAAGGCTCAGTCGGATGAGCACCGTCGTCGAAGAAACTCTTTTGTCAACTGCGGTGGGCTCGCCAGCGCTGGAAGCGACTTTCCTGACCGAGTTGGCGGAAGCTCGTGAACCGCAATGGCTCGTGGACTTGCGCAGCGAAGCGTGGGCGCGGGCGAATCGCGAAGGGGCAATCGCCGAGCAGGGCATTACCGTGGACAAGAAGGACGAGCGCTGGCGTTTTTCCGGCCACAAAGGATGGACACTGGGTGGCGCGCTGCGGGTAAAAAATAAATTTGCCGGTACGCTGCCGACCATTCTCGCGGGGGCGATGGCCGGAAAGCTAACTTTTGCGGATGACTTGCTGGTTAATCAAACGTCCATCTCGCGCGAACTGGCGGCGAAGGGCGTGATTTTCCTGCCACTGGCCGAGGCGATAGCAAAACATCCGGAATTAGTGCGCGAATATCTTTTTAAGCATGACCGCGCGCTGGGTGGCGCAAAGTTTCTGGCACTGCATCAGGCGTACACGCGTTCAGGCGCGTTTTTATATGTGCCGGATAATGTGGAAATTCCCGAGACATTTGTCGTGGAACATTGGACAGCCACATCCGGCGCGGCGTTGTTTCCGCATACGTTGATTGTCGCCGGCGCGAACACCACGGTGAATCTTTTGGATTTTTACGGCTCGGCGACCGCCAACGATGCGGCCTGGGTGATGGGCTCGGCGACGATTTTCACTGGCTCGGGTGCGCGGGTGTTTCGCAAGAGCATTCAGAATCTGCACGGTCACTGCCGCTCCTATCAGGACGACACGGTCATCTGCGGACGCGATGCGAACGTGAAGAACATCTCGGTGCATCTGGGCGCCCAACGTGCGCGGTACGAAAGCTACTCCAAGCTCAATGGCCCGGGTGCCAATCTGGAACTTTGCGCGCTGACGATTGCGAACGGTAAACAGGAATTCGACCAGCGCACCTTCCAGGACCACGCGGCGCCGCGCGCGACATCAAATCTGCTTTTTAAAAATGCGCTGCTCGACGAAACGCGCACGATTTTCGCCGGGATGATTCGCGTAGAGCCGGGCGCGGAAGAAACTGACGCATACCAGCAAAACCGTAATTTATTGCTTAATCCGGCGGCGGAAGCAGATTCGCTGCCCGGTCTGGAAATCCAAAACCAAAACGTGCGCTGCACCCATGGCGCGACGACCAGCCGCCTCGACCCGGAGGAACTTTTCTACCTGCGCTCGCGCGGCATTCCACTACGCCAAGCTTACCAGTTGCTTGTCTTTGGCTTCTTCGAGGAAATCATCCAAAAGGTGGGGAACGAAGCGCTGGCGGAATTGTTGCGCA
>Ga0182012_10007626_pt1 | contig 10791 bp, 9 predicted proteins | sample 612S2SmetaG_FD_120486 | JGI IMG/M metagenome (GOLD analysis project Ga0182012, IMG submission 120486) | Permafrost microbial communities from Stordalen Mire, Sweden - 612S2S metaG | ecosystem: Environmental > Terrestrial > Soil > Wetlands > Permafrost | place: Sweden: Stordalen | collected...
CATCCAGCCGTCGTTATCGTAATCGAAGAAAGCGCAACCGCATCCCGTGGTTTCGAGGATATACTTCTTGGTTTCAAGATCGCCGTAGATGACGGGATGAGCCAGTCCGGCCGGCTTGGCGACATCGGTGAAGCGGGCGTTAAAGGGGAGCCCGGAGGGTTTTCCACGCGGCAGCGCGCGCACGTTGCGCGTGGAAACACCCTGGGCCGCGAGCGGCCCGGCGGTGAGGAGAGCGAGCAGGTCGCGCCGGTTCAAAGAGCGATTCACTAAAGACTAGAATACGAGCGAGAAACCCATCCGGATGGCGGTCATGAAGACCCAGATGACGATCAGCCCGCCGAGCGCCTTGCCGAGGGAAATTCTGGCGACGATGGAAAGCGCCCAGGCGGCGAAAGCCATTTGCGCCAGGATCAGGATGTCGAATGAGGAAGCCAGGGCGTAGAGAGGTTTCGACGCGGTGGCCTTGTCCATGAAGGCTCCGGCGTTGAAGGCGAGCAGATGCTGCGGGTCGAGTTCCGAGCGATCGGCGGAGATGAAAACGACGATGCAGGAGAGGATCGCGGTGACGACGTTGAACGGCCATGCCGAATAGTTGGCTGCGCCGAAAGCCTGCGAGAACTTGATCGGGCCTCCGGACATGGCCGCGATGGCCATGTAGAGCACCGCGAAAAACGCCATGATCACGGCGATCACGACCGGTGTTGCCACGAGACCGATGATCTGCCGCGAGGGCGTCGAGGCCTGAGAAATCGCCGTCTCCTTTTGTTCAGGAGTCATGTTCTTGGTGAAGCTGTTGCTCTCCATCTGCTGGCGGGCGATGTTTTCGAGGCCGATGGCGTGCTGAACTCCGGTCAGAAACGCGGTCATCAGCAACAGGTTGGCGATCAGCGCAATGGCCCAGGCGCGTTGGTCGCGGACGTATTCAAAAACCTTTTTGGGGCTGTAGAAAATCTCGATCAGTGCTGCCATTTGGTGGTTTGCTCCTTCTCCGTTCGGGCAGTGTATCAGAATGCACACGCTGCCCGCATTAGGACAAGAGACAGGGAGCGGACAAAAGGATAGGGGGACTGGTAGACTGGCCGTCAGGCGGCATGCCCGACAAACCACCAGAAGAAGGCCAGGACGATCTCAACGCGATGCCACCGGGGACCGGGATCCGGGTGGGTGCGCTCTTTCTTACCGCCCTTGCCATCGCATTGTTTCTGGCGTGGCTGCTCTCGGGCGGCGGCGCGGAGTTTTTCCGCTCGAAGTTCCCGCTGCGCACCTATTTACGCGACGCCGCCGGTCTGCAGAAGGGCGCTTTTGTGATGCTGAATGGAGTGGTCATTGGACGCGTCGACAAGGTTTCGCTGACTTCCACACTCGACCCGAACCGCATCGTCGAGGTCCGGATGGCGATACAGAGGCGGTATATGGCGAATATTCCGGTGGATTCCATTGCGGCCATAACGGCGACGAACCTGATCGGCGGGGATGAGTTCGTGGATATTTCACTGGGGCGCGCCACTGAGCATGTGGGTGAAGGAGCGGAGATCGCGAGTCTGATCCAGAGCGGGACTTTCAATCCATCGGATCTGGTGGCTTCCCTGCGGGATACGATGAGCAGCATCGACTTCGTGCTCACGGACATTCAACAGGGCCAATCTCCGCTGGCGAAGGTGGTGCATGGGGACGCTTTGTACAAGTCGATGGAGCATCAAGTCGGGGTGCTGCAAGAGAGCATCGCCGGCTACGCGGACCGCAAGACTCCACAAGGCCAGTTCCTCTACAGCGATGCGGATTATCAGAAGATCACGAAAACGATCGCGGACGTGGACGCGTCTCTCGAAAAGGCGCAGAGCGCCGTGTTTCTGAACAATCCGGCACAGTACGACCAGGCGGTGGCGCAGGCGCGGAATCTGCACCAATCGCTGGCGGACGCCAATGCCGGGAAGGGGAAAGCGGGCGCGTGGCTGGTGAGCGACGCGAAGTACCGGGATCTGCGCGACCGCCTCCAATCCATCAACAAGACGGTGGACCAACTGACGGAGGGAAAGGGCGAGTTCCCGAAGTTGCTTCAATCGCGGGAGCTGTACGATTCGGTCAACCGGCAGGCCGCGAGCGCGCGAGACTTTGCGCGGGAGTTCCGCGAGAACCCCCGCAAGTTCGAGCGGATTCAGGTCAGAGGCGGGAAAAAGAAGCCAAAGCAGCCTTGACGGCGGGGATGGTGATGTTCGGTTCCCGGAGGATTACAGCGCGCCCGGGATTCGGGGCGGCAGGCTGCCATCGCGCGAACATGCGCTCATTCACATAGCCCTTGAACAGGGTGACGAGGGGCGTTCCGAATGCGGCGGCCGCGTGCTGGCCGGCGCTATCGTAACCGACATAACAGGAGGCTGCGCCGATGAGCGAAGCAAAGCCCGCGAAGCTTCCCGACCATGTGGTGGCGTTGGTTCCGGCGACGGCGCGTTCGACACGCGCGGATTCGTCCGCGCCGAAGCCGCGGTCCACGATCACGTTGGGGAAGTGGGCGCAGAGCTCGCGAATCAGGCCGGCTTCAAATGCGGGGGGCATCTGCTTGGATGGGTTGTCGGCAGTGCCGAGACTGACAGCGGCGTAGGGAGTGTGGACCGGAGGCGTGATGGCCGGCGGCGCGATCAGGCCCCGTGCGCCTTCGACGCCCAGCGTTTCGTGCGCCCAAAGCTTTGCCAGGGTGGAGAGGCTGGCGTCGCTATCTTCACCGTAAGATCGACTGTTGAAAAACAGGTAGCGGCGATCATCGACGACGGGAAGCAAGCCGAGTTGGGTGAGGCGCGAATCCGGGTCGATCACCAGCCAGTCCTCGTCGTGGAATTGCCCGGAAAGATGCCGCCACGCTTCGAGGCGCTGCGGGATTGCGCCGCGCCTGTAGGTTACGTCGAGGTGCCTGATCCACGGGAAGCCGGCGAAGAGTTCAGCGGATTTGGCGCTGCCGGCGAACCAGATTTCCGCTTTGGGGAAGCGTTTGTGGGCGGCATCGACGAGGACGCTGGTGATGGCAATATCCGCGCCCAGGGTGACGCGGGAAAGGACGGCAATGCGCCGGGGCTCGAACTGGCAGGCGAAAGCGCCCGCGTCGGTTGGTCTTCCTGCGAGTTGCAGGATGAGGGAGAAGATGGCCCGGTAATCCTCGCAAAGCCTCGCTTCAAAACGGTCGGCGAGGCCCTCGATGAGGATGCGGAAGAGGGCGTCGGCGCACTCCGTCTGGGCGAGCGTCCGGGCTAAGTCGCGATCCCACGGCTCGCCGTCGACACACTGCCGGAGCAGTTCTCCGGCGGCTTGTTCACACGAGATACTTACCAACCAGCAGGTCCAGTTTCTCGCGGGTTGCGGCGGGGATGCGGTCGGGCGCGGTCATGAGCGCGTGCCGCAGGGCGGAGCCGCACTTACAATCTCGCGTCGCGGGGATGTTGGTCAGGGCCTCCACAATCAGCTTCGCCGCGTTCTCCGCGTTCTTCGTGAGATTGGCGATGATATCGGTTACGGTGACTGCGTCATGATCGGCATGCCAACAGTCATAATCAGTTACCATGGCGACGCTGACATAGCAGAGTTCGGCTTCGCGGGCGAGTTTGGCTTCCTGAAGGTTGGTCATCCCAATGACATCCATGCCCCAGCTTCGATAGACGTTCGATTCGGCGCGCGTCGAGAAAGCGGGACCCTCCATACAAAGATAGGTGCCGCCGCGTTTCGCATTGACGCCCACGGCTTTGCCGGCGGCTTCGGCGACTGCCGACAGGACGGGGCAGACGGGATCGGCGAAACTGATGTGCGCGACCAGCCCGTCGCCGAAGAAGGTGGAGATGCGGCCGCGCGTGCGATCGAAGAACTGATCGGGAATGACGAAATCGAGCGGGCGGTGCTCTTCTTTCAGAGAGCCAACGGCGCTCATGGAGATGATCCGCTCCACTCCCAGCTTCTTCATCCCAAAAATATTCGCGCGGAAGTTCAGCTCCGAAGGGGAGATGCGGTGGCCCGTGCCATGCCTGGCGAGAAAAGCCACGTGCTGCCCGGCCAGCGTGCCGACGACATACCTGTCCGAAGGGCTGCCGAAGGGTGTTTCAACTTCGATTTCCCGCTTATCGGTGAACCCGGGGATGGAATAGAGCCCGCTGCCGCCAATGATTCCAATCATGCTTGAATAAGTTCCCATAGTACGCCACCCGCGCTGGAGGGATGGACGAACGTGTAAAGATGGCCGCCCGCTCCACGGCGGGGTTCATGGAGCACGCGGGCGCCGGCCGCGGTGAGTTTCTCGATAGCCCGGTTTAAATCCGGCACGCGCAGGGCGACGTGATGCAGGCCCTCGCCGCGTTTCTCGATGAATTTGGCGATGGGCGAATCCGGGTCCAGAGCTTCCAGGAGTTCGATGCGCGATTCACCGGCGGCCAGCATTGCGACGCGGACCTTTTCGGGCGGGACGGTTTCACGCGCGGAAGTGTCGAGGCCCAGCAGTGCGTAAAAACAAGCGGCTGCGTCCAGCGAGCGAACGGCGATGCCAATGTGGTCGATCGGGAAGCGCGCGGTTGGCGCATCGTGCTGGCGGCGGGGCAGGGAATCGAGCTGTTGAATGAGCTCAGGAATTCCGCTGGGAGCGGTGGCGATGGTCTTGAGGATGGGCGGTTTGGGACCATGGCCGAGATTCAGCATGGCCTCGATTTCGTTGACGGTGCGGTCCGCGCCTTCGTAATCGGCCTTGTTGACGACGTAGAGATCGGCGATTTCCATCAAACCGGCTTTGATGGCCTGAACGTCGTCGCCCATGCCAGGGACGAGTACGACGGCGACGATGTCGGCCACGCCGGCGATGGCGATTTCATCCTGTCCGACGCCGACCGTTTCGATGAGAACGTAATCGAATCCTTTAATCCGAAGCCATTCGGCGACATTGTGGGTGGTGGCGGCGAGGCCGCCGGAATGGCCGCGGGTGGCCATGGAGCGGATGAAGATGCCGGGATCGGCGTAGTGGTCGCGCATGCGGATGCGGTCGCCCAGGATCGCGCCGCCGGTGGAGCGACTGGAGGGATCGACGGCCAGAATGGCGACGGTTTTTTCGCAGGTGCGGAGCTGGCGCGCGAGGGCGTCTACCAGGGAACTCTTGCCCGCGCCGGGAGGTCCGGTGATGCCGATGACGCGGCCTTTTGCGGACGTGTCGCGCATCGCCTCATGCAAAGCCAGGAGCGCTTCGGACTGGTTGTTTTCGAGCGCGGTAATGGACCGGGCCAACTCGCGCACCGCGCCGAGATCGGGCATTACCGGACAGTAGCATGGCCCCGGACGGCGAAGGTGCGTGGACCCCTGATTTGCAAAACAAGAGGGTGGGCGATGTTGTTGATTCCGGGGGAGTTACAATTTCGACCGGAGCCGCTTTTGGGGTGGCTTTGGGTTTGTTGTTCGGGGGCGTTCATACGCTTGCTTCCTCCACCCTTGCTTCCTCCACCAAGGAATAGCAGGTGAAGTTCGCTCGGGAAGGCGGATTTTGGCGTAGGTTGTTGATTTGGCGGGGACGATTCTCCAAGAACTATGGGCACCCAGTTACGGTTGCGGCGTGACTGGCTTTGTGATACAACTCGTTGGCAAAACCCCCCTCTTTTCCCGCACTCTTTTTCGCCGCAATTCTGGTTTCTCTGACCGCGATGTCGAGCCAGGTGCAGGCTCAGACTTTTGCAAACATCCCCGCTCTTTCGTTCACTAAGAACTTTGGCGGAGCGAACCCATTGCCGCAGGTGATTGCGGTCCCCAGCGTAGGGCCGACTTTCGATTTCACCTCGGCAGCATCCACCACTACCGGTGGTTCGTGGATTCAGCGGATGAAGGAAGATAACATCACTTCCGGGTGTACGGCGACCACTTACTGTCCGAACAGCCCGGTGACGCGCGGGGACATGGCTACTTTCGTGATGCGCGGGGCGTTCAATGAGTTACTACCGGCGACCGAGCCGATCTTGTTGTCGATCAGCCCGGCGACGATCACGCACGGAGGCAGTCCGGCGACTTATACGATTACGGGTTTCAATACGCACTTCCAGAATGGAGTGACGGCGCTGGGTGCGCTGGCGGGGATTACGGCGGGGGCCGTGACGGTGGTGAATGAAACCACGCTGACGGTGCAACTGAGCGCGGCGAGCGATGCGGCGCTGGAGCCGTTGTCTCCGCTGGCGATTACGGGGGCGCCGCCGGGAAATGAAGAAGCGGTGCTGCCGAACGGGTTGACGGTGCAGTGAGCCCTCGCGTACTGCTGCATCTGGAAGGTGGGGCGGTGCTGCTCTTGCAGCATCGCCGCCTATTGGTGGGATCACGGCAGTGGAATTGGGTTTGCTCTGCTGTTCCTGCGCCAGGTTATGAAAGCCACGCCCCGACCCGCACGCCCGGTTTGACCGGATGCTGGGGTATGGGTTGAAGTATCCAACGACTTTCAAAGATACGCATTTGAATCGAGTGTGAGTCGAAGGATCGGATGTCCCGAACATTTTTCGATGGGCCTGGTTTATCCGCAATGAATCCACCGCGGCATGTCCGTAAGACTTTGAAAATACGATAGATCAAACTTGAGGAAATCGGCTTGTTTCGATTCGATTTCAGTTGACGGAAAAGGGGTTGCGGGAGCATAGTGGTCTTGTCTCCAGGCGGTTCTGGAAACAGTAAAAAGGGTCCTCCGGTAGAAGAATTCGCACAAGCGAAAGCAAGAGCGGGAGCTAAAGCCGGGGCCATCGGGCAGGAAGTTGCGGTAACGGGCGTGGCGCTTCGCGGCGCGGCGTCGAACGGACGCAGGTTGATTCGCATCGATGGTGAGTACATGAGAAAAACATGTAACGGATTCGCGGGCATGGGTTGAGGCGAGACCTCGCGCGCGTTGATCGGGATCGGCGAAAGCGGATTGCGGGAGCGGGCGGGGACGAACTGAAAGCTAAATGGCCGACTCTGTTTCCAAGACTTCCTGGAGCTTTTTATTGTCCGGCGAGGCCGATCGAGGCGGCGCGTTCGCGCATGGCGCGGATGCAGAATTCGATATGTTCTTCGAGCGGGACGCCGAGGCCGGCTGCGCCGTTCACAATATCTTCGCGGTTGACGGCTCTCGCGAAGGCTTTGTCCTTCATCTTTCGCTTCACGCTTCCGGCATCCACGTCCGCCACGCTGCGGGTGGGCTTCACCAGAGCCGTTGCGGAGATGAAGCCGGAGAGTTCATCACACGCGAACAGCACCTTTTCCAAACGCGACTCGCGCGGCACACCGGAGTAATCGGCATGGGAGAGAATCGCGCGCCGAATTTCGGCGGGCACTCCGCGCTCTTCGAGGATGGGGGAACCGGCCATGGGATGCAGATCGAGCGTGGGATGAATTTCGTAATCGAAGTCGTGGAGCAGGGCCGTCACCGACCACTGTTGTTCATCCTCGCCGTAGGAACGAGCGTAAGCGGCGACGCATGCTTCCACCTGCAGGGCGTGGCGGCGCAGAGAAGGTGATTGAACGAATTCGTGGAGAATATCGAGCGCCTGTTCGCGGGTAATCATCAATTCTCATCATAATTCCGTGGAGGCATGGTCCAGGATCTGACGGAGTTTGAGGGCGAGGACGTTGGGGGCGACGGGCTTGCGGAGAAAGAAGCTGCCGTCTTCGAGGACCCCGTGACGCAGCAGCGCATCGTCGATATAGCCGGAAAGATAAAGGATGGGGACGCGGGGCCGCAGGGCGTGCACGTGCTCGGCGAGTTGGCGGCCGCCCATTTCGGGCATGACGACGTCCGTCATGAGGATGTCAATGTTCTGGCCGGGACGCTCGCAGATTGCAATGGCTTCCTTGCCGCCGCGGGCCTGGAGCACCTGGTATCCGAACTTGCGGAGGATGGAGGAGAGGACGGAACGCACCCCGTCTTCATCTTCGACGAGGAGAACGGTTTCGGTTCCCTGGAGGGTGATCGAGCGCTCTTCCGCGGTGTGTTCCAACCGCGGCGGGGAGGCCTCCTCGACGAGGGGCAGGTAGATGGCGAATGTGGTGCCGCGGCCGGGTTCGCTCTCGATACAGATTTCGCCGCCCGATTGGGTGACAATGCCATGCACGGTGGCGAGGCCCAGGCCGCATCCCTTTTTGGACCCCTTGGTTGTGAAGAAAGGCTCGAAGACGCGGGCCTGGGTGGCCGGAGTCATCCCGCGCCCGGTATCGGTGACTGTCAGCATCACGTAGCGGCCGGGCTTGATGTCGGGCTGTTTGATGGAGTCTTCCAATGCGTCTTTGTCCGAGACCGCGCCTGGGTCAAAAACTTCGATGTCGCAGGTTTGAACGGTGAGACAGCCGCCGGGGTTCATGGCCTCGCGGGCGTTCACCACCAGGTTCATGATGACCTGCTCGATCTGGCTGGCATCGGCATTGACGCGGCCGAGCGACGGACTCAGACTGAAGGTCAAGGAAATGTCCTCACGAATGATCCGGCGGAGCATGCTCTTCATTTCTTCGAGGACCGCGTTGAGATTCAGAACCACGGGTGTGAGCACCTGTTTGCGGCCGAACGCGAGCAACTGGTTGGTGAGGAGCGCGGCACGCTCCCCGGCATCTTCAATGTCCCTCAATAGATCTCTTGTGGCCTCGTTCACATCGCGACCCCCGAGGGCGAGATTGGCGCAGCCGTTGATGATGGTGAGCAGGTTGTTGAAGTCGTGCGCCACGCCGCCGGCCAAACGGCCGATGGCATCCATCTTCTGCGAGCGGCGGAGCTGCTCCTGGGCTTTGTGCAAGGCTTCTTCGGTGAGGCGTCGGCCGCGGAGATCGCGAAAGGCGATTACCGCGCCTATGATGACGCCGCGATCGGTGGTGATGGGTGAGGCATTATCGTCGACCGGGATACGCGTTCCATCGCGCCCGATCAGAAGCCTGGAGCCGGTGGGTACGACGGCCAGACGGTGGCGGAGCGCGCGGCGGATGGGATTCTCCAGAGGCTTATTCGTGGAGTGGTCGATGAATTTGAGAACCTTGTCGACACTGACGCCGAGGGCTGCCGAAAATTCCCATCCGGTCAAAGCCTCGGCCACGGGATTCATGAATTTGACGCGGCCATCCTCATCCGAAGCGACGACACCGTCGCCAATACTGCTGAGCGTGGCGGCGTAGCGCGCCTCGCTCTCGCGGATGCGCCGCTCCTGCAGGTTCAGATGAAGGGCGGTCTCGATGGCCACCAGCAGATCTTCCTCGCGAAACGGTTTGAGGACGTAACCGCAAGGCGTAGTTTCCATGGCCCGCGCGCGGGTTCCCCTGTCGGAGTGCGAAGTGAGGTAGATGACCGGAATATTCAGGTCACGACGGATCTCCGCCGCCGCCTCGATGCCATCCATCTTGCCTTTCAGCCGGATGTCCATCAGGATCAATTCGGGCAATTCGCGGCGGGCGGCTTGCACGGCATCTTCGGCGGTGTCCACCGAGCCGACCACGCGGAAGCCCATGCGCGTGAGCCGTTCCAGAATTTCCTCAGCGATGAGCCGCTCGTCTTCGACGACCAGAACCCGCGGACTCACAATGGGGCTATTGAGCGTTCGCATGGTCGGTTAACGCCAATCTGAGCCGCGCCACCGTCCCCGGCTGCGCGTTGGTGATATCGAAGACGCCATCGAGCTGCTGCGTGAGAGAGCGGATCAGCCGCAGCCCGAGTGAGTGGTCCGTGCGCGGATTCACGTCGTGACGGAGGCCGGCCCCATCGTCGGCGACCTCCAGGAAGTGCAAGCCGTCAGCCTGGCGGTTCAAGGTGATCCGGATTTCGCCATTCCGCGCGTCCGGGAAAGCATGCTTCAGAGAATTGGTGACCAGTTCATTTAGGATGAGGCCGCAAGGGACCGCCCGATCGATTCTCATGTCGACCTTTTCCAATTCCGTGGAGAGCCTGATGGTTTGCCCGGGCATCCGGTAAGTCTGGAGGAGTTGACCGGCGAGGGAGCGGACGTAATCGCCGAAATTCACGGAGGCGAAATCACCGGAGCGATACAAGGTTTCGTGCACCAGGGCCATGGACCGCACGCGGTCCTGGCTTTCCCGAAGGATTCGGACGGTTGCCGGGTCTTGTGTGTAAGTGGATTGCAGAAAAAACAGACTGCAGATAAGCGCCAGATTGTTCTTGACGCGGTGATGGATCTCCTGCAGCAGGATCTCTTTTTCCTGCTTGCCGCGTTTGCGTTCCGTGACATCCCGGAAAATTCTGGAATAGCCGACGACGACGCCACGTGCGTTTTTCACCGGCGAGATGGTTACGGCCACTTCCATGAAAGTTCCGTCCTTACGGGGGCTGGAGGTTTCATAATACTCAATGCGCTGGCCGTTCGCGATACGCGCGAAAATCTTCGGATCGCGGTCGGGATGGCCGACGCTCAGTTGCGAGATGTGACGGCCCACCACCTCGGACGCCATCCAGCCAAACATGCGTTCGGCCGCGGGGTTCCAACTCAAGATGATTCCGTCGAGGTCTCTCGAAACGATGGCATCTTCGGCGGAATCGACGATGGCGGCCAGTTGCTCGGCGGCCCGCTCGGTTGCGCTGCGCCGGGTAACATCGCGGATGCCGCACGCGACCATGGCGCCTTCCTTACTTTGCAACGGCGCTAGGCTGATCTCGACGGGGAACTCGCTGCCATCTTTGCGAAGACCATCGATCTCCAGAGCAGCGCCGCTGTCCCGGACGCCCTGGCTGGAGAAGGCGTTTATCACATGCAGGCGATAAGCGTTCTGAAATTGGTGGGCCGCGAGGATATCGAGGGGCTGCCCGGTGAGTTCCTCACGCCGGTAGCCGAACAGGAG
>Ga0182012_10007627_pt1 | contig 10789 bp, 9 predicted proteins | sample 612S2SmetaG_FD_120486 | JGI IMG/M metagenome (GOLD analysis project Ga0182012, IMG submission 120486) | Permafrost microbial communities from Stordalen Mire, Sweden - 612S2S metaG | ecosystem: Environmental > Terrestrial > Soil > Wetlands > Permafrost | place: Sweden: Stordalen | collected...
CCAAGCAGCTCAGCGGCTTTAGCTGCATCCATGCTGTTGCCCAGCTTAATCGCGGCTTCCAGATCCGGCAGCGGAGACCACACCGGCCGCTGCGCCAGTTCCACATCGGGCGCAAGTTTGCGGCGTACCGGAACGGTCAACAGTATGACGAACAGCGCCTTGTCGGCGCTGCTGGCGGATTGATCGGCAAAGCGCCATTGGGCGAGCGCCCTGACAGCGGGATCAGGCAGGCTGCCGTTTGTCGCCGCCAGCGAAAAAGGAATGCCGGAGGGAAGAACCGTCATTTCCACCGTGGCCCGTTCCGCTAGATAGCCGGCAGTGAGGTTGCCCCAATCCGCTTCCACCTTCTTCACCACGACGGGCGATGCGCCGCGGCCCGCGGCGAAACCCCTGACGGAACCGCGACCGTCAGGGAGCAGCCCCACCGCCGAACCGCTCAGCCAGGAAAGCGCCAGGAGCAAGAACGTGCTTCTCATCTGGAAGCAAACTAGTTTATCTTCCCAGCCAAACGGTGAAGGTGGTGTCGCCTTTGACCAGCAGTTTCGCGTGCCGCCAGTCTTTGCTGTCCATCTCTTTATCGACGTCCGTGCCGTCTTCCTTCGTTATCCGGACACCGTTCGATTCCAGATGGATGACCACGATCTCAGTGTTTTGGTTGGTGCCTCCTCCGCTCATGTCAACAGGATTCTTATCAGTGTGCGAAACGCCGCCCACGGACTTGTTGTAAGCCAAATTCTTGTTGTCGAGCGTATAGTTAAGCACGTTGTCGTTGTCGAGCATGATCCGCCAGCTCATCTTCTTCGCCTTGCCCTTCAAGAAGATAATGCTGTTGACCGCGTGCGTTGTTTTGAGCGGGATGAATCCCTTGCTTTTTCCGGTGTACCAGTCGTGGTCCAGCTTCTCGGCATCGTTCGGGCTCACAAATTCAACTCTCTCTTCGACGGGCGCGGCGGCGGGGCGCAAGAAAATATTTCGTTGGGTGGTTTTAGCGCGCTCAATTGTGACGGAAAATTTTTCAGGCGAGTACCCCGGCGCTTCCGCCGTGAATTCGTAATCGCCGGGCGTCAACCGCAATGGGCTCATCGGGGCAGAGTCGGCATGAGGTTCGCTTTCGCCCTCCGCTCTGTAGCGCACGCTGGTGGTGGGCGGGTTTACGCTTTGGAATAAAACGAAACCTGCTTCCTTTTCCAGTTTCTTGCCGTCGACCTGGACGCGCTGGCCGGGAGTAAAGTTTCGCCCGGCGATCACTTGCGACTCATAGCCAGGTTTGCTGACGGAGATATTGTGAACTCCAGTTTGGTAAACCGCCGCGCTGATGTTGCCTTGGTCATCCAGTTCGCCCACGGCGCTCTCGCCCACTGAGACGATGCCGTGCGGTTCCCCGCCGGAAATCACCAGCGTTACCGGCGCTGGCCCATGCGCTTTCATGGTTCGCGCAAAGGGCGGAAGCTTGTCGCCCTTGCGTATCGTAAAGGCAAAAGTGTCGTCGTCCATGCCGTCAGCCGTGAGCTTGGCGTTATACGTGCCTGGGCCTTCCGGCAAAGACCAGAACCCCGCTTTCCTGGTTCTCTGTTGCTGATTGTTGATGAAAAGTTTGGCCGTTTTGGGCGTCGAAGTCACCGTGACCGTCGTCAAATTGGCGGCCCCGTTCAGCGAAACGCTCAACGTAGGAGCATTGGTTTGTTCCACCAATAAAGGTGCGGTCAGTTTGCCGTCAGGCGTCTGCTCCAGGTTAACCGCCGTGCCTTCGGGCGAAATCCGTTGTCCCTTGCTCTTCGCGCCGAATAGCGTGGCATCCTTGCCCAAAACGCTGGCTACCACGATGTCGCTGCTCTTTACGCGACCCACCACCGGCGCTTGCGCAATCCCCGCTTTGAAATGAATTTCGAAAAGTTCGCCGCTCTTGCCGGTCGCGGCCAGCGTGTGCTCTTCGGCGTTATTCTGCAGCTCATAATCGCCCTGCCATTCGCCGTCTTGCAAGGTTCCCAACTGCTTGCCGTCCAGTGTAATGTTGCCGGTGGTTTCGGAAGTAGCCACGCTCATGTGCAACGGCTCGGGCTTCAAACTCACCGCCAGTGTGTTATCCGCGTTGGCTTGGATCGTGCGGCTATCGGCAATATAACCAAGCCGCGCCACCGTGAGATTCAGGCTGCTCCCTTTCCTGAAGGCATGCGAACCGCCGTCCGATGGCTGGCCGTTGAGGATGATGGTAGCATCCGCCGGCGTTGGTTGGACGCTGATCTTTACGTTGCTAAACGCTGAGCTGATTTTGGGCGTCGGCGCAACCGGCCGGTTCAAATATTTGTAGCCGGCGACGAACAGCAGGATGGCTGCAATTAGCCCCAATATCGCCCCGATCCAATTGCGGTGCCGGTGGCTAAACAGCGCGCTCGCGCCTTCAAGGAAAGCGGCCTGTATCTTGGCCAGCAGAATTGCGATCTGCTGAAGCGTTTCTTTCCACCAGGGCGGCGTACTCTTCGGCGGCGGCGTCGCTGGCCCGGATGGCCGCGCCGGCGGAGGTGGCGGCTTCCTGTTAGGCTGCGGCGGCTTAGGGTGCGCCACCTCGGTGTAGTCCAGCGGAAACACCACCGTCTCTTTCTCGGGCGCATAGCCGGTTGCCACGGCGCCGACGAAACGGGCATCTTTCTGCAAACTCGTAAGCGTTTGCTGCAGGCGCAGATCGCCTGGGTAAACGCGTAATCCATCTTTCAGAACGCCCACTGCCTGATCCAAATCGGAAGTCTGCAAATCACGCGCCTGAAACACGCAATGATCCACATAGTGCTTCCGTTTCGCTTGCGCGATAAGTGAGACGACTTTCCCCACCGAAGGATGCTCGGGATCGAGCCGGCCCGCTTCGGCCGCTAATGGTTCAGCCTCTGTCCAATCTTCATCGATGAGCGCATGCGCCCGCTCTACCAGCAGATTGACCAGCGTATTGTGGATAACGATGTTGCGCTTATCCAATTCGAGCGCCTGCCGCAGTTGATCTATGGCTTGGTCCGCCGCGCCGCCGGCCCGCAGGGCCTTGGCTTCTTCAAACAAGCGGCTCGCCTCACGGGTTCGTTCCACGCCTAGCCGGGCGACACGCAGCAGCGCCAATAATTCTGGATTTTGCGGAAACTCGAGCAAACCGTCCTGGCTCAAACGCTCGGCGTCGGCAAAAGCCGAATTTTCCAGCGCGCGGTCAATGCGCTGCACCAGCTTCGATTTCTTCTCGTCAATTGCGTGCTGGTCGCGGCGGCGTTCCAACTGGCTGATTTCAAAATCAATCCCTGGATACTGCGGATGAATATTCGCTAGCGTGTTCCATTGCGCTATGGCTTCGGCAAATTGGCATTGCTCCTCGTATGCGCGCGCCCGCGTTACGATCGAAGCAACCAGGTCGCGCAGATCGCGCGCCAGCGAAAGCTGACGTGAAAATTGCGCCTCATTCGGGTAGCGCTTGCAAGCTTCTTCCAATAAGCCAACGCGCCGGTCCAGGTTAGGCTCATTGTCAACCGCGTGACTCACCTCCGCTATGAAAGCGGAAAACTCCTGCCGCCGGCAATTGTCAACCTTGATTTTGAGCGCTTGAAATTGCGGGTTGCGCGGATAGCGCGCCAGGATGCTGTCGCATACCTGCATCGCTTTATCAAAATTCTTCTCGGCCAAATGCCGCGTCCCTTCGGCGTACGCATTGTCAATGCGGTCGCGCTCCGTGCGCACGTCGTTATAAAACGCCTGAAATACCTTGTCGCGCTCAGGCACGGAAGCGCCCGGCACGCCGCGCGATAAGTCGAGAATCTTCTCAAGCTTGCTCAGCGCCGAGCTGATCTCACCGCTCTGATGAGCCTTGAGCGCGGAACTGTATAAGTGCTCTTTCTCGTCGCGCGCTGTCGCTACTTCTTTTTCGCGCGCATCCACCTCGGCCTGCAGTTTAGCTGCTTCCGGATCGTCATACCGCAGCTTGAAAACTTCCCGCAGTGCTTTTCGCGCCTCGCTGAAATCGCTCTGATCCAAATGCCGGCGCGCCAGCGTCAGCCAGTCGGCCATCTGCTGCTGGCTGCGTTGCGTTTCAATGCGCTTGCGCAGACTCAGCGCTTCCGGATGCTGCGGATCGATCCTCAGCACCTCATCGAGCTTCTCCAGCGCCAGCGGTATCTCTTCCTGCTCCACGCGTGTTTGCGCGGCTTCGAACAGTTGCCGGATGCGTTTCTGTTTATTGAACTCGTCAATCTGCGAGCGCAGCAGCGTGATATCGGTATCCAGATTCCCTTCGGCTTCGAGTTCGGTGAGTATCTCGGAGGCAAACTCGGAATCGCCGCCGTTGAAGGCGCGTTTCGCACGCTCTATGCGCGGCCGTATTTTGGCCGGATCGAAGCGCTCAATATATTGCCCGTTGTACGCCTTTTGCAGCGTTTCGGCGAACTCTTTGGCGCTGGCGTACCTATGGATGGGTTGCTTTGCCATGGCCACATGCACCGCTTTGCTCAGCAAAACCGGAACTTTGGGATTTCTTTCCGAGATCGCTTGCGGCACGAAATAGCGTACCGCCTCTACCGTATCTTCGAACTTGCTGCGTTTGAACGGCTGATGCCCGGTAAACGACTCATACGCCACAATGCCCAGCGAGAAAATGTCGTAGCTGCGGTTGGGCTGCTTGCCTTCGATCTGCTCGGGCGACATGTACTGCCACGTGCCCTTCAAGCCGGTGACTGACTTATTGCCCACCGCATGCACCAAGCCAAAATCGATGATCTTCGCCGTGTCGTCGTTCGTTATGAAAATGTTGCTGGGCTTGAGATCGCGATGAATAAGGTCCTTTTCGTGCGCGAATTGCAGTCCTTTGCACACCTGGCATAGCATGTTGACAATAAACTCGTTCGTCAGGCGCGGGCTGGAAGATTTAATGAGAGCCGCCAGCGTTTCGCCGCGCAGCAGCGGCATGATGAAACAGGGCTTGCGAATCCCTTCAATTTCGATCTCGTCGACATCCCGGATGTCGACAATGTTGGGGTGATACACATCCGCCAGTTCCGCCCATTCGCGTTTGAACATCTCGAGCATGGTGGCGTCGCTCGAATCGCGCAACGTTTTGATGGCGACCTCGCTCTTGGTCCGGGTATCAAAGGCGCGATAAACCACACCCATCCCGCCTTCTCCAAGCACTTCCTTCAGCTCGTAACGGTTTGCGGCCATGCTAGTAGTTCTGTGACCTAGAGTACCAGTCTGTTGCAGCATATGGCGGACCAATTTTCGCCCTCAAGCTTTATAGCGACAAATAACTGCCGACGGGGTCATTCGCTATCCATTTTGTTCATCAAACGGAAGCTGGAAGATAGCGCCACGCTTTTTCCCGGATCGCCGAGTCTGCGCTCCAATCAGCCAAACCCCTACGGAGAAGCCAAGTTTTACGTAAATTCCGCATATTCCCTGCCTTATCCCGGCTCGCCGAAAGCAAAGTGGTGCATCTACCCAGTTTGCGCTCCCCGATTCGCCGCAAGCCCTCCTGAGAAGCCATGTTTTCCGTCCCCTGCTGTGGCGGGCGTTTCCCGCCCGCCATGCCCCTTCACATAGCAACCAAAACTATTTTTCTGAAGTTTGTAATTCGCCCGGCGCATGGAAGTCAGGCAGGAACGCCGTCAGCAAACCAATCACCGGCAAATACGCGCACAGTTGATAGATATACTCGACACTCGTTTTATCCGCTAACCATCCCAACGCCGCCGCGCCAATTCCACCCAGTCCAAACGCCAACCCGAAAAAGATGCCGGAAACCATACCCACTCTACCCGGCACCAGATCTTGCGCATAGACCACAATCGCCGAAAATGCCGACGCCAAAATCAGTCCAATCGGTACCGTCACAACGCCAGTCCAGAACAAGTTCAAATGCGGCAACAGCAGGGTAAAAGGCAGCACTCCCAAAATGGAGAACCAAATCACCAGGCGGCGTCCAAAACGGTCGCCAATCGGTCCGCCGGCAATCGTGCCAACCGCCGTCGAAAGCAGGAACAAAAATAGATAACGTTGCGAAGTCGCCACCGGAACGCCAAATTTCCGAATGAGGTAAAAGGTGTAGTAGTTCGAAAGACTCGCCAGGTAAAAAAATTTCGAAAACATGAGCGCTACCAAAACTGCCATCGAAACCCAGACCGTCTTGCGGCTAATACTCTCATGCCGCCTTAACAGCTGCCCACTGGCGCCCTTAAACGCGAGATGGCTCTGGTACCAGGCGCCAATTCTCGCCATAATCAAAATTCCCAGCACCGCCGCCGGCGCAAACCACGCCACGCTTCGCTGGCCATAAGGTGTAACCACCAAGGCGGCCAACAGGGGTCCTAAAGACGAACCTCCGTTTCCGCCCACCTGGAAAAGAGACTGCGCCATGCCATGTTTACCGCCCGAGGCAACACGCGCAATGCGCGAAGATTCCGGATGAAAGATCGAGGAACCCACGCCCACCAGAGCGCCGCCGATCAGCAACATTTCAAAACTGCCCGCTCGCGAAAGAACAATCATGCCCGAGAGCGTAAAACCCATCCCTACTGGCAATGAATAGGGCTGCGGATGTTTATCGGTGAAGATTCCCACCACCGGCTGCAGCAGCGAAGCTGTGATCTGATACGTCAGGCTGATCAATCCGAACTGCGCCAGGTTGAGGTGAAGCGACTTCTGCAAATTGGGATAGATCGCCACGATCAGCGATTGCACCATGTCGTTCAGCAAATGGCAAAAGCTAATCGCCGCCAGCACGGCAAAAAACGTTTTGGCGGGCGCGGGCGCTGGAACGGCGCTGTGAGTGGCAACAGTTTCAGATTGCGAAGGCATCTTAGTTTAATTTAACTTGCTACAACTGTAAGCATGAACTGGACGGCAATCGGCGCGGTCTTGATGGCATTAGCGGTCAGTATGGGAGCTTTTGGCGCGCACGCTTTGAAGGAACGTCTCGACGAATATTCGCTCTCGGTCTATGAAAAGGCGGTTTTCTATCACTTCATTCATGCGCTCGGCATCCTGCTCGTGGCTTTGTTGGCCCGCACCGGCGCCGTTGGCGATAGCGCCGAAACCCGCGCCGGCTGGTTATTCGCCATCGGCATTTTACTGTTCTCGGGAAGTCTCTACGCCCTGGCGATTTCCGGCAGCCGCATGCTAGGCGCCATCACCCCGTTCGGCGGCGTTGCTTTCATCCTCGGCTGGCTCGTCCTAGCCTACGACGCTTTCCGATCAGCAAAGTAGGGTTGACTTTCAACCCCGCGACGCATAATTCGACGCAGAAATATAACCCTTGACGAATATTCCCACCCATGTCATGATGAGTTTTGAGTTGGGAGGTCGATGGTGTGGACGAGTTTGCCGAATGGTTCCTCCAACTTTCGGCGAACGAACAGGTGAGCGTGGGCCGCGTGGTTGATTTACTCGTCGAACACCGACCGTCACTACCGTTTCCCTATTCTTCCCGCATTCAGACATCTCGCCACGGGCAAATGCGCGAGTTAAGGATTCAGCACGAAGGACGGCCATATCGGATCCTCTATGCGTTTGACCCCCGCAGAGCGGCGATACTTCTCCTCGGCGGCGACAAAACCGGCGACAGCCATTGGTATGAAATCAATGTGCCCCGAGCAGATTCTCGGTATGACGCGTATCTGCTAGAGCTAGAGGAGGAATCATCACTTTGAAACGCCATAAGTGGAGCGACATTAAAGCACGCCTTAAGCCTGAAACGAAAAGGAGCATCGAACTAGGATCACGGGAACTGGCCGATCAGTTGCATCTCGCGCAACTGAGGAAGGCAAAGGGCCTAACCCAGGAAGCGATGGCGGAGCTATTGGGCGTTAGCCAAGCCGAAGTTTCCAAGACCGAGCGCCGCGCCGAGCTGTATGTAGGGACGCTGCGCAAGTTCATCGAAGCAATGGACGGAGAACTGGTTTTAGCAGCCCGTTTCAGTGACGGTGTCGAGGTGCCGATTAAGCTCGGCGAAGGTGATCGAGCTGCTTAGCTGTTTAAAGCGTTTGGAACCGCGAGCGGAGCCGGGGCTAACGACTTTCCACCCCAAGCAACACCCTCATCCCCATACCCTCCGGTAATTCATATCTCCAAAGCTCCGTAACTTTAATCCGCGCTTTAGAGCCCTCCGCCAACTCCGCATCCACCTCCGGTCCCTTGTAGAGAATCATCTTCGCCCCTTGCTTCAACGGCTTGGCAAATACCTCCAGCAAGCGGTGGAGCGGCGCAACCGCCCGCGCCGTAATAATATCCGGCCGCTGCGCCAGCGCAACTTGTTCCGCGCGCTCCGCCAGCACTTCAACATTCGGCAAATGCAGCGACTCCACCGCGCTGTCCACGAAGCGTGCTTTCTTTTGGGTCGATTCCGCCAGCGTAAAACGCACTTCCGGCAGCACGATCGCCAGCGGAACCCCCGGAAATCCCGGCCCCGTCCCGGCGTCCAGCACGCGCCGCGCTCCCGCAAAGAACCGCCACGGCGCGACGGAATCAAACACATGTTTGACCGCCGCTTCCGGCGCGCTGGTGATCCGCGTAAGATTGAAGTGCTCGTTCGCCGCTAAAATCAAACTCAAATGCGCCGCGCTCTTCTCCAGCAACCGCTCCCGATGCGGCACATCTCGCGGCAGAACGCGGTCTAACTCCGCGGCAAACTCCACGCCTTCATCATGACACCCTAAAAGGCACCCTAAAAGGGGACAGACGACTTTTCCCCGTCTCGCCACCCTTGTTGCAGAAGTTTGCGTACCCTCTCTTTACAGCAACAGCTCGGAAACACTGACTGAGCCGCGCGCGCGAGCAAGCGGTAACGGATATTCCAACTTACTTCGCCTTTCTCCGCAAGAAAAACAGTCGCAACCCTTCGCGCGTCACCCGCCGTCCCTGCTGCACTTCCATCCGCGCGGCTTGCCTGGCCAACCCCGCGCAAATCCCAAAGATGTAAGCCGGCAAACGATCGCCAGCCCTAGGCTCGCCCGCCGCAATCTTTTCCCGCACCGCGGCCATCACCTCGCCGGCCAGTTCTTCTCCCCGTTCCCGGCTAAACTGTCCCCAAAGCTTCAGCAGAATCAATCGGCGAAAATGGTCGTGGAAGTGCCTTACAGTGTCGTCGTCACACCTCCGGAGTCGCGCCAGATATTCTTCTCCGAACCTATTTGCGTCAGGTCCCGCTTTCGATGGCGAAGTCTGCGAAAATGCAATGACGCTAGCGGCCATTCCAACCTCCCGCCGCTAACGTTCTTCCTGTACTCTCAATTACCTGCGGCATGCTAGCTCACCTCTTGCGTTTCTAGGGCCAATGTGCGAAGCCCCGTCTTTTGGGCCAATCCGCCTCGCCAACCATCGAAAAAGCGTTCTTCATGAGACAAAACTGACCGCCCATGAACCAAAAGGATAATGCCCGGCAGGATCACTCACCCAGCCCCGCCAGGTTCCTCTCCAGTAAGTCAATCCTCCCACCCCCCTAGAAATCTGCGCTATCATAATCAAAAATCCGCCGGCTTATCGGCAATTACTAACATTTTCACTCGGAGCATCGCCGCGTCCTATGTACGACGCCTTTATCAGTTACTCGCACCAAGACCTGGTCACAGTCGGACAGCTCAAGCAGTCCTGCGAGTCGCTCCGCCTCAGAGTCTTTTTCGATTCCGCCAGCCTCCGCGCCGGCGAAACCTGGGCCGCCCAACTCGGCCATTCCATCAAAAACGCCCGCCTCCTCGTCCTCTGCTGGTCCGCCTCCGCCGACGCCTCCGGCTGGGTCCAGGCCGAAATCAAATTCGCTCTAATGGCCCAAATGCCCATCCTCCCCTGGCGTCTCGACAACACACCCCTCCCCGATAACCTTAAAACCATCCACGCCGTTCCCTCCTCGTCGGATGTCGCGGCCGAGATCGCCAAGCGCCGCTCACGCCATCGCCGCAGCGTGGCCCTAAAAGCAACCGCCGCCATCATCATCTTCGTCCTCTCAATCTGGTTCACCGCCGACCGCCTCACCCCCAAAACATCTTCCTTCTACGGCCGCATCTTCGACAGCCAAAACATCGGTATCCCCAACGTCACCATCGAAGCCGCTGGCAAACACACCTCCACACTTTCCGACGGCCACTTCACCCTCACCCTCCCCATCCCTCCTAACACTCACAACGCTCTCGACGTTACCCTTTCCAAACCCGGCTACAAAAGCGAGGTCATTCCCACACAAACCGATGCCGTCCCCTTCACCCATAGCCTTGAGAAAGCGAAATAACCAATGTTCCGTCTCACTCTCGCCCTCTTCCTCGGAACCCTCGCCCAATCCCAGACCCTTTTCATCGGCCGCCTCCTCGATGCCAGCCACACGCCCCCCACCCCGCTTCCCGCTAATACTAAGGTCACCCTCCTCGCCACCGGCCACGAAGTTCTCACCAACGAAACCGGTGTCTTCCAACTCGCCCTTCCCAAATCCTTCATCCCCGGCAGCGAAATCCAACTTGAAGTCAAAGCCGGCAACCTCCGCATCTACCTTCCGCCCGGCGGCGTCCTCAATGTCCCAGCCCAAACCTCCAAACCATACGAAATAAAACTGCTGCCCGCCGGCTCCAAGCTCTTCCTCGAACCCGCCGTCATCGAAGGCCTCCTCGCCCAGGCATCCAAACCCTCGCCCCAAGGCGCCCCGCCAAGATGCCAGCAAAAAGAACGACGAACCACCCCTCCAACGCTTCATTAAGGACTGGGCCATCAAATACGGCTTCAGCTATGACCAAGTCCAAAAAGAGGTCCAAACCTGGGGCGACCAAATCCGCGCCAATCCCGAAAAATCCAC
>Ga0182012_10007628_pt1 | contig 10788 bp, 5 predicted proteins | sample 612S2SmetaG_FD_120486 | JGI IMG/M metagenome (GOLD analysis project Ga0182012, IMG submission 120486) | Permafrost microbial communities from Stordalen Mire, Sweden - 612S2S metaG | ecosystem: Environmental > Terrestrial > Soil > Wetlands > Permafrost | place: Sweden: Stordalen | collected...
GTCGGCGGGGCCGGTGGAAGCGGTGGGGCCGCGGGGTTGTTCGGCGCCGGCGGGGCCGGCGGTGCCGGCGGCGCCGGCAGCACCGGTAACGGCGGTGCCGGTGGGGCCGGCGGCAGCGCGGTGCTGTTCGGCAGTGGCGGGTTCGGTGGCGCCGGTGGGTACGGCGCCGTGACCGGCGGGGCCGGTGGGGCCGGCGGCAACGCCGGCCTGTTCTCCGGCGTTGGCGGCAGCGGCGGCGGTGGTGGGTTCGGCGTCATCAACGGCGGGGCCGGCGGTAACGGCGGCAACACCGGTCTGCTCTCCCTGTTCGGCGGCGCTGGCGCCGGCGGCACCGGCGGGGCCGCCGAACTTAACACGGGCTTGGTCGGCGGGGCCGGCGGTAACGGCGGCAACTCGGGGCTGTTCGGGGCCGGCGGGGCCGGCGGGGCCGGCGGGTTCAGCGATCACGCCGGGGGTGCCGGGGGGTCCGGCGGCACCGGCGGGTCACTGTTCGGCACTGGCGGCGCCGGCGGCACCGGTGGGCACGGCGGCCAAACCATCGGTGGGGCTGGCGGGTCCGGCGGCAACGCCGGCCAGTACTCCCTGTTCGGCAGTGGCGGCGCCGGCGGCACCGGCGGAGACGGCGACACTATCGGGGGGGCCGGCGGTAACGGCGGCAGCGGCGGGTTGCTGTTCGGCGGCGGCGGTGCCGGCGGCACCGGCGGGTCCACCGAATACAGCACCACCGGCGGTAACGGCGGTAACGGCGGCGCCGGCGCGTTGTTGTTCGGCACCGGCGGCGCCGGCGGCACCGGCGGGTTCGCCTACGCCGGCGGTAATGGCGGTAACGGGGGCGCCGGCGGCCTGTTCGCCGGCGCTGGCGGCGCCGGCGGGGCCGGCGGCTTCGGCGCCACGACCGGCGGGGCCGGCGGGGCCGGCGGCAACGCCGGCACATACTCCCTCTACGGCGGCGGCGGAGCGGGCGGGGCCGGCGGGGACAGCTACGAAACCACCGGCGGGGCCGGCGGGGCCGGCGGCAACGCGGGCCTGCTGGGCGCCGGGGGTGCCGGCGGGGCCGGCGGGTACGGCGTTACCGGCGGGGCCGGCGGGGCCGGCGGCAACGGCGGCGGATGGTCCGGCGACGGCGGCGTCGGCGGCGAAGGCGGGTCCGGTGCCAATGGACCAGCCAGCGGAGTCGGCGGGGCCGGCGGTCATGGCGGCGACGCCCTCGGGCTGTTCGGCGGCGGCGGCGCCGGCGGGGCCGGCGGGTTCGGCACCGTCACCGGCGGTCACGGCGGGGTCGGCGGCAACGCCGGGCAGATCGGCAACGGCGGCGCCGGCGGCGCCGGCGGGATCACCACGGGCGGGGTCGGCAGTGTCGGCGGTAACGGCGGCAACGGCGGCAACGCCGTGCTGATCGGCACCGGCGGTAACGGCGGCAACCCCGGGACTGGCCTCACCGCGGGCACGGCCGGCGACGCCGGCACCGGCGGGCAGTTGCTCGGCGCGCCCGGGCCCCTGCTGGACGCGCTGAATGCCCCGACCGAGGCGCTGCTGGGGCGCCCGCTGATCGGCAACGGCGCCAATGGGGCGCCGGGGACCGGGCAAAACGGCGCACCGGGCGGAATCTTGATCGGCAGCGGCGGGGCCGGCGGGTCCGGCGGGGCCGGCCTCACCGGCGGGGCCGGCGGTTCCGGCGGGGCCTCCGGGCTGTTGGGCACCGGCGGTGCCGGCGGCGCGGGCGGGTTCGGCTCCCTAGGCAGCGGCGGGGCCGGTGGCGGCGGCGGCAGCGGGTGGCTGTTCGGCAGCGGCGGTGCCGGCGGCGCCGGTGGGTCCGGCGGGGCCGGCGGGGCCGGCGGGGCCGGCGGCAACGCCGGCCTGTTCTCCCTGTTCGGTGTGGGCGGCGCCGGCGGCACCGGCGGGTACACCGGTAACACCACCGGCGGAGCCGGCGGGGCCGGCGGCAACGCCGGCCTGTTCTCCCTGTTCGGCGGGGCCGGCGCCGGCGGGACCGGCGGGTACGGCTACTACCAGGGCGGGGACGGCGGGGCCGGCGGCAACGCGGGCCTGATTGGCGGCGGCGGCGCCGGCGGCAGCGGCGGATCAAGCGGCTACACCGGGGGTGCTGGCGGGGCCGGCGGCAGCGCGGGCCTGCTCGTCGGCGGTGGCGGTGCCGGCGGGGTCGGCGGGTGGGGCTATTACAACGGCGGGGCGGGCGGGGCCGGCGGCACCGCCGGCCTGTTCGCCGGGGTTGGCGGCGCCGGCGGCACCGGCGGGTACGGCTACTACGAAGGCTCCGGCGGGGCCGGCGGGTCCGGCGGCAACGCCGGCCTGCTTTCCGTGTTCGGCGGTGGCGGCGCCGGCGGCACCGGCGGGTCCAACTACTACTACAGCGCGGGGGCCGGCGGCCACGGCGGCAGCGCGGGGCTGTTCGGCGGAGGCGGCGCCGGCGGCACCGGCGGGAGCGCCGAGAACGAGGGCTCCGGGGGTGCCGGCGGGGCCGGCGGCACCGGCGGCCTGTTCTCCGGCGCCGGCGGCGCCGGCGGGTACGGCGGATGGGGCGAGTATGCCGGAGGTGTCGGCGGGGCCGGCGGCAACGCCGGCGGGCTCTCCGTCTACGGCGGGGGCGGGGCCGGTGGCGCCGGCGGGACCAGCGACAACGAGGCCGGCTCTGCTGGCGGGCTGGGCGGCAGCGCGGGGCTGTTGGGCGCCGGTGGGGCCGGCGGCGCCGGCGGATATGCCGATTACGGCGGGGCCGGCGGGGCCGGCGGCACCGGCGGGGGGCTGTTCGGAGTGGGCGGCGCCGGCGGCGAAGGCGGGGTCGGCTACGTCTCTGGGGGGGCCGGCGGTCACGGCGGCGATGCCGTCGGGCTCGGCGCCGGCGGCGCCGGTGGGGCCGGCGGGGCTGCCATCGAAACCACCTCCGATGCGGCCGGTGGGGCCGGCGGGGCCGGCGGCAATGCCGGGCAGATCGGCGACGGCGGGGCCGGCGGCGCAGGCGGCGACACCTCTTCGGCGCTCGGTGTCGGCGGTAATGGCGGCGACGGCGGCAACGCCGTGCTGATCGGCAGCGGCGGTGGCGGTGCCAACGGCGGGGCTGGGGTTATCACCCCGGGCACCGCCGGCACCGGTGGCAAAGGTGGGCTGATCGGCGTCGGCGGGCTGGACGGCCTGGACGGAACCACGTAGCCGACAAGCGGTGCGGTGGGTTTTTCTAGCGCGAACGCCTTTCTTGGTGTCCCCATTTGCTATGACGCAAGCAAGTAAATGGTCACGATGAGAATTCCCCCCAGCCATGACGTGCCAGAATTCAGTCGTGGCGGCACGTAACTCGACACCGCGCAGGCGGACACAGCAGGAACGGACTGCGGAGTCCACTCAGCGGCTGATTACGGCGGCGATCGAGCTCATTGCAGAGAAAGGGATCGCGAGGACTTCCGCGGCGGAGATCAGCGAGCGGGCGGGATACAGCCGGTCGATGGTGCAGTTCCGTTACGGCAGCAAGGAACTCCTCCTTGAGACGCTGCTGCGCGAGGAGTATGAGACCCGGCTTCTGCTCGGTGATTCGGATCAGTATCCGAGCGGGCTGGAGCGGGTGCTGGCTCAGATAGATCGCCTGCATGACGAGGCGGTGGCGAATCCTGAGCTGATGCGGGGGTTTTTCGTTCTCTGTTTCGAAGCCATCGGCCCGGTGCCGAGTCTGAACACTTGGATCAACGACTGGCTCGATCGGTATCACGCGTCGACGGCCGCGGCTCTGGACTCTGGGCGGGACGACGGCTCGATACGCTCCGACATCGATCCCAAGACCGAGTCGGAGGCGTTCGTCGCGTCGGGACTCGGCTACGCCTTTCGCTGGATGGTAGGGCCGCAGCTGGTCGATTACCCAGCTCTGATGAGGCAGTGGAGAGAGCAGTTGCGCGCGCATCTGGCGGTGAGCTGACCGTCGGCCCAGGTTCCGCAACATACTTGCGGCCCGCATAGTAAGTATGTAGCGTGCATCACATGGTCATCAAAGGTGTATCCAAGCCTGACGCAGTCGCATCGGTAGAGGCGGAGAGCACCCCGCCGATCAAGATCATGGCCTTTTTCGGGGTACTGCTGTCCCTGTTCATGGCCTATGTCTGGGGCAAATGGATCACCGGTCCCAACTTCAAGCGGGTCGAACCCGGTCCCACCCAGGCGCCGGACTGGATGATCTTCGCGCTGCAAGCCTTCGAGATCGGCGGGGTTCTGCTGGCCGGCATGGTCATCTGGCGCTGCCTCATCCGGCCATGGCGGCGCGATGGTCGACCCTCGACCGACGGACTTCTCGTCATCGGCTTCGCCACGGTGTGGTTCCAGGACCCCTTCTCGACCTACTACGTCAACTGGTTCACCTACAACACCAACCTGATCAACTTCGGCTCCTGGGTCCAGGACGTCCCGGGCTGGGTCTCCTACGGCAGCCCCGGACACACGATCGCCGAACCGATCGTGTTCATCGGGCCGTCCTACGTCTACTTCCTGATGCTGGGGGTGCTGTTCGGCTCGTGGGTGATGAGAACGCTGCGGAAACGTTGGCCCAAGATCCAGGCCTGGCAGCAACTCATCGTCTGCTTCGTGGCGATGTGCGCGCTGGATCTGGTTGCCGAAGGCCTGATCTGGATGCCGCTGGGCTTCTGGTCCTATCCCGGCGGCCACGGGATCTTGTTCCCCTCGACTTACCACAAGTTCGCCCTCGAAGAGATGATCCCCATCGGGCTGATGTTCACGGGTTTGTCGGCGCTGCGCTACTTCCGCGACGACCGCGGCTACACCCTTGCCGAGCGCGGGGTGTCACGCCTGCGTGGCTCGGCGCGGCGCAACAACCTCACCCGCTTGTTCGCGGTGCTGTTCGCGGTCCACCTGATCACGTTCATTCTTTACACGATCCCGGCGGCATGGATGGTCACGCACCCGCGGCCGTGGCCCCAGGACACCATGAACCGCTCGTACTTCACCAGCGGCCTGTGTGGGGAGGGCACCGACCGTGCATGCAGCGGCCCACGTGTTCCCTTCGCCACCAACGAATCCGGCTACATGACACGCGACGGCAAGCTGGCCTTTCCGCACCCGTGACGTCGTCGAGCGGTCCAACGGTGGTGCGTGTCCGTCCGCTCGAGCGTGAGCGCGAACTGGACCGTATCTCCGTGCTGCTGGACCGCACCGAGTCCGGAGCGGGTGCGGTTCTCGTCGTCGAGGGGCCCAGCGGTATCGGCAAGTCGCGGCTGCTCGACGAGGCCGCGGCCATGGCGCTGGACGCGGGGCATGACGTGCTTGCGGCGCGCGCCGGCGAGCTCGAGTGCAACTATCCGTTCGGGCTGGTGCTCGGCCTGCTGGAGGGCCGATTCGCGCGCGCGTCACCGCAGGATAGAGCGGCCTTATTCCATGGCCAGGCGGCGCTGGCGGCGCCGCTGCTCAGCCCGGGTGACGACGACCCGGGGCACGCATCGACCGTCGACGAGTTCGCTTTGGTCCACGGCTTATACTGGTGCGTGGTCGGGCTCTCCGAGCGGCGGCCAGTTGCGCTGATCGTCGATGATGCCCACTGGGCGGACGAGCTGTCGCTGAGGTTCTTGAACTATCTCGCGCGTCGCGTCGATGATGTGCCCGTTGCGCTGATCCTGGCGGTCCGGACCGGCGATCCGACCGCGCGATCGGACCTGGTCGCTCACCTGCTGGACGCCGGCGACGAGTTTCGGCTGCATCCGGCCGAGCTGAGCCTGGATGCGACTCGTGAGCTTCTGACCGGGCCGGTCGTGCCGGCGGACGCAGAGGAGTTCATCCGGGCGAGCTGGGACGCCACCGGCGGGAATCCCTTTCTTCTTCGGGAACTCGCCAAGGCGATCTGTGATGACCCGGTCGAGTGGAGCGCCGCCGATCCGTCGAGGGTGGCGGCGTTTGCCCCGGATGCCGTGGCCCGCACCGTTACCCGCCGGCTGAAGCGGCTGGGGCCGGAGGCATACGCATTCGCCCAGGCCTGCGCAGTGTTCGGCGACGGGGCGTCGCTCGCGCGCGTCTCGCGCCTGGCCGGGCTGCAGCTCGACGCCGGCGCCTGCGCCGGCGATTCGCTCACGCAGGCCCACATCTTGAGCAGCGCGGACCCCGCAAGCTTTGCGCACCCGATGATCGCCTCGGCCGTACGTGCGGAGTGTGATGTCCTCGGTCGTCAGAGGGCGCATCTGCGGGCCGCGCAGCTCTTGCATGCCGAGGGCGCCGGAGTTGACGAAGTGGCTCGCCACGTGTTCGACGGCTCGCCGACACACGAACCATGGGCAGTTGAGGCGCTGCATCGGGCCGCTCGGGCAGCGGCGCGGCGCGGAGCGCCGGAAGTGGCGGTGCGTTATCTGCGACGGGTGATCGACGTGCTGCCGTCAGATCGTCTGACGCGCTCGACGCTCGTGGATCTGGGCATGGTAGAGGCGGCGTCGGGCGAGGAGACGGCGCTGACGCGGTTCGAGCAGGCGCTGACCCTGATCGACGAGCCGGCCGGACATGCGCAGGCGCTGTACGCCCTGGGGCAGACGCTCTTTCGCCGGGGACGTCACGAGGAGGCGTTGGCCACCTTCCGCCGGGGCGTCGAGCTGGTGGGTGACGAGGATCCCGACATGGCGCTGATGTTCGAAGGCGCGCTGCACTGCGTCCGGATTCTGGTCCACGGCTACACGATGGAGAGCGTCAGCGATGCGGCGGCGGCGCTGTGCACCCGCCCCCCTCGCACGCGCGCCGAACGCTTCATCCTGGCGCCACAGGCGCTGATCCGGGCGCTCAGTGATCCGCGAATCGCCGCGGCTGCCGACCTCGCGTGCGCCGCGCTCGGCAACGGCGCACTGCTGACCGAACAGACGTCGCAGGGAATCGCAGCCATTCTCGCGATCGGGGCGCTGCATTGGGCCGGCCGGGCTCACGACGCCCAGCATGCGGCCGAAGCGCTGATGGCGGATGCCCGCGATCGCGGTGACGCGGTGGCCTTTGCGGAGGGCGCCCTGGTGCGGGCCATCTGCCTGTTGGACCGTGGGTTGGTCACCGAGGCCATGGCTGACGCGTACACCGCGATCGAAGGATTCGGAAGTGGCTGGCACGCCTACGGTCCGACGCCTCAGGCAGTGCTCTGCAGATGCCTGATCGAGCGCGGTGAACTCCACGAGGCGCAACGGCGGCTCGCGGAGTCCGAGGCCGATCTGGTCGGCCACGCCAGCGTCGATACGTGGTTTCTGGCCGCCCGTGGTCAGCTGCGACTCGCGAACGGCCAGGCTCCCGCTGCCCTGGATGATCTGCTCGAAACCGGCAAACTGCTCGCCCGCGCCGGGATCACCAACCCAACCGTGATTCCCTGGCGATCGTGGGGCACCGTCGCCGCGCACCGATGTTGCGAGTTCGCGCTGGCGAAGCGCCTGATCACTGAACAGGTCGAACTTGCCAGGGGTTATGGACTGCCCGGCGCCCTGGGCGGAGCGCTGCGTGCCCGAGCGCTGCTCGAGGACCAGCCACTGGACACCCTCACGGAGGCGGTCGACGTGCTGGAAACTGCGGACGCCCAGCTCGAGCTTGCTCGCGCTCTGCGCGACCTCGGCATGGTGCTCAGACGCTCGGGTCAGCGCACCGCGAGCCGCAGGCCGCTGCGACGTGCGCTCGAGCTCGCGCACCGATCCGGCGCCGTGGTGCTGGGGGACAGCGTCCGACAGGAACTGTTGGCCAGCGGTGCCAAGCCGCGACGTGTGCCCATGACCGGCATCGAGTCGCTGACGCCGACCGAGCTCCGTATCGCCAAGCTCGCTGTGCAGGAAGACAGCAACCGTAAAATTGCGGAGTTGCTTTTCGTCACGAAGAACACCGTCGCCTGGCATCTCCTGCGGGTGTATCGCAAGCTGGGCGTGAGCTCGCGTGAGGAACTTCGCAAGGTCGCGGTTACCTGACCTCGTCAAGCACGGCGACGCTCGCAGCCGAGGTCACACCGTTGATCGTCGTTCCGCCTTGCTGCCACGGGACCGCCACTTCCTCCAGGAACGCCGCGGGGAAGTTCAATGTCGGCTTGCTCAGCGCATCGAGGCGCGCCAGCTGGTCTGCGGACGGGCTGATCTGCAGTGCGGCGAGGTTTGCGTCGAGTTGCTTGACAGAGCGTGCGCCGACGATCGTGGATGTCACCGCGGAGCGCGATTGCACCCACGCGAGTGCGACGGCTGCGACGGTCGTCTCGAGATCGCCCGCGATGCGCCCCAGTTCGTCGAGCAGTGTGAATGTCGGTTCGCCGAGGTGCTTGGCGACCAGGGGTGCCCGGCCTGAGCCTGCGGGGCTGCTCACTTCGCGCGTGTACTTGCCGCTGAGCACTCCGCTGGCCAACGGGCTGAACGGGGTGACGCCAAGCCCGAGCTCGGCTGCCATGGGTAGCAGTTCTCCCTCCACTGTCCGTTCGAGCAGTGAGTACTCGATCTGGATCGCGCTGACGGGCGCCCAGCCGCGGAACTCGGCGATCGTCGCAGCGCGCGCGACCTTCCAGGCCGGGGTGTCGGACAGACCGACGTAGCGCACCTTCCCCGAACGGACGAGGTCGTCGAGGGTGGCCATCGTCTCGGCGATCGGCGTGTGGCGGTCAGCGTTGTGCAGCCAGTAAAGGTCGATGTAGTCGGTCTGCAGCCGGCGCAGCGATTCTTCGGCCTGCCGCAGCAGCGCTTTACGGCCGGCGCCGCCGCCGTTGGGATCGCCGGGGAACATGTTCCCGCCGAACTTCGTAGCGATGACGATGCGGTCTCGCAGGCCTTTGCGCTCGGCTAGGTACTCGCCGAGGATCGCTTCCGAGCGGCCGTCCGCATAGCCGTTGGCCGTGTCGACGAAGTTGCCGCCCGCGTCGATGTAGCGCGAGAGGATGCCCTCGGACTCGGCTTGGTCAGCACCCCAGCTGGGATCGCCGAGCACCATGGTGCCCAGAGCCATCGGGCTGACGCGCAGCCCCGAGCGGCCGAGGGTGACGTAGGAGTCGAGTCCCATCAGCTCGTCGCTTTTACCCGCTCACGCATCCACTTGCTGTAGTGCTGGTTGGCGAACCAGTCCTGCGACTCGCCGGGAACGTCGGGCCTGCCGTCGAGGGTCCACTCGTGGTAGCACCAGTAGGCCATGATCCCGCCCAGATAGGAGTGCCACTTCAACGCGCTGACGAGGCGGCCGTCGGCCTTGAGGGTTCGCCCGTGCTCGTCGACGGCATTGATGCTTTCGTGCATGGGCTTACCGTCGGCAGACCGGCTGAGTACCTGGCGCGTTCCCGAGACCAGGCGCCCCTCGATGCCGTCCTTGACATAGAAGCCGGAGACCACGCGTTCCGTAGTGCCGATGATCGGATCCTCTTCCCACGGTAGGTCGCTCATCGCGAAGGCCTGGAAGCAGTGGTCGCGGTCGGCGCGGGCGAACAGGTAGGCGCCGCGGGGCTTGCGGTCGCGGCGCAGCGTGCGCCGGGGGCCCCAGGAGCGGTCGCGAATCACTGCGGAATCGACGACGTCGATCACCTCGGAGCCCAGTTGAAGGGTTCCGTTCATCACGCCGCTCTGCTCGTAGTGGCCCGTGGCGTGTTCAGTGACGTTCTGGATGAACTGGGACATGCCGAGATTCACCTCGCCGGGGTCTGAGTGCATGTAGCACGGCCTTCGATCCGCGGTGAACGTGAGGTCGAACTTGCAGCCTTCGGCCTCATAGGTGTGCCGGTAGGAGTGCTGGGTTTCGACGGTCTGGACCGAGAATCCGTTCTCGAGCTCGAAGTCGAACATGTCTGCGCCCTCCGGGATGGGGAGGTGCCAGTCCCACCCGTCATAGAGACATGTCGACATCTCGTCGCCCGACGGGTCGGCGAACCATGCGCCGGCCATCGCGGTGTTCTGGTTGGGACGGAAGTAGAAGTAGATGGCTCCCAGCAGCTCCCGCTCGGGAACCCGGAACGAGATGAAGCTGCTCTCGTTCCACCAGGGGTCGGCCGGACGGGGATGGAATCCCTCGTCGGTGACGTGGACAGCGTTTGACCAACCCATCAGTAGCCCTTTCTTTCGTGTGCCGGGACCAAGCCGTCAGCTTTGCCCTTTCTTTCGTGTGCCGGGACCAGACCGGCAGCTGCTGCGGCTTCGAGATCGATTGCTGCGGTGGCGTGGCGGCGAATCTGGTTGACGACGAGACGGTCGCCGCGCTCGCTGGGCTCGACCTGGTTCGCCAAGCCGACCATCACGAAGAACCCGTAGAGGCTGCCCTCGCGATAGGCCCGCCAGGCGTCGTCGGCGCTGAACCCGGCGATGCCGGCCGCCTCCAGTCGTGCGTGATGCTCTTCGACGAGGTCGCGCTCGCACTCCCGACGTGTCTCGGGCGGCAGTGACGAACTCAGGTAGTAGGCCACGTCGAGGCCGGGGGGAGCCAGCCGAACGGTCTGAAAGTCGATGACGGTGATCGACTCGGCGCCGGGCGTGTGGTCGAAGAGCAGGTTGTCGTTGCGGAAGTCCCCGTGCATGAGAACCGTCGGGGCCGTCCAGGACCGTGCCCAGTCGCCGGACAGGGGAGCGATCTCTTCGATCAACGCGACGTGGCTCGCGTCGAGGTCATCTCCGAAACGCTCGAGCAGCGCAGGGCATCCGTGCGGGATCGCGTCGAACATCGCGATGGTTCCGCGTTCCGCGCCGAGCCAGGGCAGCCGGGTGATTGCGCTGGAGTTCCAGGTCGGCGCCTGCAGACCGACGAGCTCGGCCAGTGCCGAGGAGCACTGGTCAGGCGTGGCGCCGGCAAGGTCGTCTCCAGGCTCGAGGTGCGAGAGGTCTTCCA
>Ga0182012_10007629_pt1 | contig 10788 bp, 8 predicted proteins | sample 612S2SmetaG_FD_120486 | JGI IMG/M metagenome (GOLD analysis project Ga0182012, IMG submission 120486) | Permafrost microbial communities from Stordalen Mire, Sweden - 612S2S metaG | ecosystem: Environmental > Terrestrial > Soil > Wetlands > Permafrost | place: Sweden: Stordalen | collected...
GGCATCGTCACGCGTTCGACCGGGCCGAACTTCGCGAAGTCGACGACGGGCCACGGTGGGATGGAGAGCCCCGTGCCGGCGGTCTGCGTAGCGACGGCGCCCGACGTGAGCGTGCGCTTGACGAACGCCTGCACGTCGTCGTGCGTGATGCGGCCGTTCGGGCCGCTGCCGGAGACCGCCGAGAGTTCGACGCCGAGTTCGCGGGCAAACCGCCGTATCGCGGGGCTCGCGTGCACGGGGCGCGACGGTTCCGACTTGTGACCGCCGTTGCGCGACGGCGCGCCCGAGACGGCTGCGATCGCGGGCGGCGGGGCCTCGACGGCCGTCTGCACTGCGGCGGCGGGCGGCGGGGGCGCGGAAGCCTCGGCAACGGGCGCTGCGGCCGGCTTGGCCTCGTCGGCCGCGGCGGACTCGACGCGCGCGATGACGGTGCCGGTCGAGACTCTGTCGCCGATCTTTACGCTGATCTCGCGCACGACGCCCGACGCGATCGCGGGCACCTCCATCGTGGCCTTGTCCGACTCGAGCGTGACGAGCGCTTCGTCCTTACGGACCGTGTCGCCGGGCGCGACCAGCACCTCGATGACGGGGATGTCGTGGAAGTCGCCGAGATCCGGGACGGTCAGGTCGACCAAGGCCATCAAACGGTCACCGGATTGGGCTTGTTGGGATCGATGTCGTACTTGGCGATCGCTTGAGCGACGCGCTCGCGTGGTATCGTTCCCTCGGCCGCTAGTTGCGACAGCGCGGCAACGGCGACCCAGCGGCGGTCCACCTCGAAGAACGAGCGCAGCCGCTTGCGCGTGTCGCTGCGGCCGTAGCCGTCGGTGCCGAGCGCGTGGAAGCGCCGGTCCACGAACGGACGGATCTGGTCGACGAACGCTTTGACGTAGTCGCTCGCAGCGACGACCGGGCCGGCGTGTCCGTCCAGCGCCTGCGCGACGTACGGCCGGCGCGGCGCATCGCTAGGATGAAGCAGGTTCCAGCGTTCCGCGTCGAGTCCGTCGCGCCCGAGCAGGGTGTAACTCGGCGCGCTCCAGACGTCGGCTGCGACGCCGAAGTCCTTCTGCAGCAGATCGGCGCCGGCGAGCACTTCGCGCAGGATCGCGCCGGAGCCGAGTAACTGCACGCGCGGGCCGTCGCTCTCCGCGGCGCGTAAGTGATACAGACCGCGCAAGATGCCGTCGGCCGCGCCCTCCGGCATCGCCGGGTGGCGGTAGTTCTCGTTGAGTAACGTGATGTAGTAGTAGACGTCTTCTTGTTCGGCGACCATGCGGCGCAGCCCGTCAGCCATGATGACGGCCACCTCGTACGCGTACGTCGGATCGTACGGCACGCAGTTCGGGATCGTTGCGGCAAGCATGTGGCTCTGGCCGTCTTCGTGCTGCAAGCCCTCGCCGTTGAGCGTCGTGCGGCCCGAGGTTCCGCCAAGCAGGAACCCGCGCGAACGCATGTCGCCCGCGGCCCACGCGAGATCGCCGATGCGCTGGAAGCCGAACATCGAGTAGAAGATGAAGAATGGAATCGTCTGCACGGCGTGCGTCGAGTACGAGGTGGCGGCGGCGATCCACGACGACATCGCGCCGGCCTCGGTAATGCCTTCTTGGAGTATCTGGCCCGTCTGGTGCTCGCGGTACCACATCAACTGGTCGGCGTCTTCGGGACGATACAACTGGCCGACGCTCGAGTAGATGCCGAGTTGGCGGAACATGCCTTCCATGCCGAACGTGCGCGACTCGTCGGCGACGATCGGCACGAGGCGCGGCCCGACGTCCTTGTCGCGCGACAGCGCGGTCAGCGCGCGCACGAACGCCATCGTCGTCGAGATCGTGCGGTCGCCGGTCGATTCGAGCAGCGCAGAGAAGACCGATCGCTCCGGGACGGCGAGCGGCGTCGATACCTTGCGGCGTCGCGCGGGCACGCTGCCGAGCGCGGCGACGCGCTCGCGCAGGTACTGCATCTCGGGGCCGCCTTCGGGCGGCTTGATGAAGGGCACGGAATCCAGTTCGGCGTCGGAGACCGGGATGGCGAAGCGGTCGCGGAACGCGCGCAACTGCTCGATCATCATTTTCTTCTGCTGGTGCGCTACGTTCATGCCCTCGCCCGCCGAGCCGAGGCCGTAGCCTTTGATCGTCTTGGCGAGGATGACCGTCGGGCGGCCCTGATGCTCGACGGCGGCTTTGTAGGCGGCGTAGATCTTGTACGGGTCGTGGCCGCCGCGATTGAGGTGCCAGATGTCGTCGTCGGTCCAGCCCTCGACGAGCGCGCGCGTCTCGGGATACCGCCCGAAGAAGTGCTCGCGCACGTAGGCGCCGTCGCGCGACTTCAGCGTCTGGTAGTGGCCGTCGACCGTCTCGTTCATCAGTTGCACGAGCAGCCCGGAGTCGTCCTGAGCGAGCAGCGGGTCCCAGCGGCGGCCCCAGACGAGCTTGATGACGTTCCAGCCGGCGCCGCGGAAGACGCCTTCCAGTTCCTGGATGATCTTGCCGTTGCCGCGGACCGGGCCGTCGAGGCGCTGCAGGTTGCAGTTGACGACCATGATCAGGTTGTCGAGCCCCTCGCGCGATGCCAGCGCGAGCCCCGCGAGCGATTCCGGTTCGTCGATCTCGCCGTCGCCGACGAACGACCACACCTTGCGCCCCGCCGTATCGGCCAAGCCGCGGTGATGCAGGTACTTCATGAAGCGCGCCTGGTAGATCGCCTGCAGCGGGCCGAGGCCCATCGACACGGTGGCGAACTGCCAGAAGTCGGGCATCAACCACGGATGCGGATACGACGAGAGACCCTTGCCGTCGACCTCGCGGCGGAAGTGCTCGAGCTGTTCCTCGCCGATGCGGCCTTCGAGGAAGGCGCGCGCGTACACGCCCGGCGACGAGTGGCCTTGGAAGTACACGAGGTCGCCGCCGTGCGTGGCGGACGGGGCGTGCCAGAAGTGATTGAAGCCGACGTCGACGAGCGTCGCCGCCGACGAGAACGTCGCGACGTGGCCGCCGAGTTCGGTCGCCTCGCGGTTGGCGCGCACGACCATTGCCATCGCGTTCCAACGGATGAAGTGCCGCAGGCGCTCTTCGATCGCAGCGTCGCCCGGGAACGCCGGCTGGCGCTCCAGCGGAATCGTGTTGACGTACGGCGTCGTCAGCGGATGGCCGAACTCGACCCCGCGGGTCTGCGCGCGTTCGAGCAGCGCGTTCACGACCTCGCGCGCGCGCCCCCCGCCTTCGGCCTCGATCAGGCCCTCGAGGGCGTCGAGCCATTCGGCGGTCTCTTGCGGGTCGGGCGACGGGCCCGCGCCGTTGCGGGCTGCGGCGCCCTGAGCCGGGGTATCGATCATGGTCTCAAGTGTAACACGCGCGCACGCGCGGGGACAGGGCGGCCCGCCGTCGGAATCCACCGACGAATGTCGCAGACTCCGCCGCTCCTGGCTTGGTACGAGCGCCACCGGCGCTCGCTGCCGTGGCGTAGCGACCGTTCGCCCTACCGCGTGGTCGTCAGCGAGTTCATGCTGCAGCAAACGCAGGTAGACCGGGTCGTGCCGGTCTTCGAGCGTTTCGTAACCAATTTCCCTTCGTTCGCGGCGCTGGCGGAAGCGAGTTCCGCCGACGTCGTGCGCGCCTGGCGCGGCCTCGGCTATAACTCTCGCGCCGTCCGGCTGCAACGGCTGGCAAAGGCCGTGTGCGAGCGCCACGGCGGGACGTTGCCGAGCGATGGCGACGCGCTGCGAGCCTTGCCCGGCGTCGGGCCGTACACCGTCGCCGCGATCCGCGCGTTCGCGTTCGACATCGACGGCGTGGCGCTGGACACGAATATCCGCCGGATCGTGCACCGCACGCGCATCGGGCTGGAAGTTCCGGAGCCCGCATCCGCCAAGGCTGTCGAGGCGGCAGCACTTTCCTTCGTCGTGCCGGGCCGCGCCAACGACGTTAACTCCGCACTGATGGACCTCGGCGCGACGATCTGTACGGCGCGCGCGCCGAAGTGCCTCGTCTGCCCGCTGCGCGACGTTTGCGCGGCGGCCCCGGTCGACGCGGGGGCGCTCGCAGCGCACGCGAAGCAACGCGTCAAGGCGAGCGAGCGCGTGCCGTTCGAACGCACGTCGCGCTTTCTCCGCGGCCGGATCGTGGACGCCTTGCGAGCGCTCGCTCCGCACGAGTCGATCTCGCTTCTCGACTTGCACGGCATGCTGGCGACCGTCGCCCCGGATCGCTCGCCCGACGAGATTGCAGAAGCAACGCAAGGGCTTGCGCGCGACGGCGTCGTCGCATTCGACGGCGCGACGATCGCGCTCGCACGTTAGACGCGGGTGAAACGCGTGTAGTTCTCCTTCATCGTGGGAACGAGGCGTGATGGTCCGCGCGTTTGTCGCGTGCCGTCACGAAAGGATGGACTCGACGATGACATTCAGGAAAAGTGGAGCGATATTGTTGGGGACGGTCGCCGTCGCGGCGCTCAGCGCGTGTAACGGATCCTCCACCAGCATCAACCCGCTCTCACCATCGCGCGGCACCGTCCGCTTCATCAACGCGTCGCCGGACGCGGGTCCGGTTGATGTCGCGATTGGCGTGCCCGGGTCGCCGAACTTTACGAATCTCTCCTATGCGGGCGGTTCGAGCCCGGCGGGATTCTCGCAATACACGCCGTTTAACGGGCCGACGCAGAACATTTACGTGTACGCCGCCGGCCTCGACTCGACGCCGCTCTCGGTCGGCACGACGAGCATCTCCGTCGTCCCGAACGGCCGGAACACGATCGTGCTCGTCGGCGAGAAGGCCAACAACACGCTGCATCTCGTCGACTTTACCGAGCATCTCTTCCGCACGGTGTCGGGCGCGGCATCCGTGTCGTTCCACGACGCCTCTCCTCGAGCGGGCTCGACGTCGTATGCGGTTGGCTACTACCCGACGGCTACGCCGTCGCAACTGACGTCGATCGGCACGATCGTCTATCCGTCGAATCAGCCGACGTTCCAGGAGGGCATCAGCTCTGCGATCGCGCAGGCCGGCATCGGCTTCTACGCGCAGGGCGGCGGGAACCAACTGACGCTGACGCCGAGTCAGGTCGACCCGAATAACGCCGGCAACATCATGCCGTTCACGTTTAACGGCAGCGCGAACGCCGATCAGAACCTGTCGATTTATATGATCGACGGCGCAGGGGCGAGCCACACGCCGACGCTGGTCGGGATCTTCGACCCGGATAACTAGCCTGGGCTAAGGAGAATCCGCGGCGCCCTGCCAATACGGCGCCGATGGAACGGCAGTCATCCCGGACGGCGATCCCCTTCCCGAAACGCAAGGTTTCGAAGGCGGTCGCCCTCCGGGAGCTCGATATTCTCAAAGCCACGTACCCGCGGGCCGAGACGGCCCTCGACTACGACTCGCCGTTCACGCTCCTGATCGCCGTCATCCTCTCCGCGCAGTGCACCGACGCGCGCGTGAACATGGTGACGCCGGAACTGTTTCGGCGCTATCCGACGGCAAAGAAGCTCGGCGCGGCCGACCCGGCCGACGTCGAGCAGATCATCAAATCGTGCGGTTTCTTCCGCATGAAGACGCGCAACATCATCGCTGCCGCGCAGGCGCTGGTGGAGCGCCACGGCGGCGAGGTCCCGTCGGACGGCGACGAACTCGAAGCGTTGCCGGGCGTCGGCCGCAAGACCGCCAACGTCGTGCAGGCTGTCGCCTTCGAGAAGGCCGCGTTCGCCGTCGACACCCACGTCTTCCGCGTCTCGCACCGGCTCGGCCTGACGACGGCGACGACGCCGCGCGGCGTCGAGGACGACGTGGTCAAACTCGTGCCGGAGCGGGACGTGCGCCACGCGCACCACTGGCTGATCCTGCACGGCCGCACGATCTGCAAGGCGCCGACGCCGCTGTGCGGCAAGTGCCCCGTGGCGCCGATCTGTCCGAGTGTGAAGCTCGTTGAGCGCGCGCTGGTGGCGCGCTCCACAAAGCGCGCTACTTAGCCGGCGGCTTCCACTTGCCCACGAGCGTGCGGGCGATGACGAGCCGCTGGATCTGCTGCGTACCCTCGTAGATCTGCGTGATCTTCGCGTCGCGCATCATGCGCTCCATCGGATATTCGGTTGAATAGCCGAAGCCGCCGAGGATCTGCACCGCGTCGGTCGTGACGCGCATCGCGACGTCGCCGGCCTTGAGCTTCGCCATGGCGGCCCACAGCGTGATGTCCTCGCTGCCCTCGTCGCACTTGCGGGCCGCTTCGTAGAGGAGCAGGCGCGCGGCCTCGACTTCGGTCTTCATCTCGGCGAGCATGAACTGCAGGCCCTGCTGCTGGCCGATCGGCTTGCCGAACGCCATCCGCTCCTGGGCATACTTCGCGGAATAGTCGAGCGCGCCGGCGGCGATGCCGACGGCCTGGGCCGCGATGCCGGGGCGCGACTTGTCGAGCACGCGCATCGCGGTTTTGAAGCCGGTGCCCTCTTCGCCGAGCATGTTGGCGGCGGGGACGACGCAGTCTTCGAAGATCAGTTCGACCGTCGGCGACCCGCGGATGCCCATCTTTTTCTCGAGCTTGCCGACCTTGAAGCCCGGGAAGTCTTTCTCGACGACGAACGCGCTGATGCCGCCCGGCCCCTTCGTGGGATCGGTCACCGCAAACACGCAGATGACGTCGGCCACGCTGCCCTGAGTGATCCAGATCTTCGTGCCGTTGAGCACCCAGTCGTCGCCGCGGCGCTCGGCGCGGCAGCGCATCGAGCCGGCCGCGTCGGAACCGCTGCCCGCCTCGGTGAGCGCGTACGCCGCGGTCCACTCGCCGCTCGCGAGTTTCGGAATCCAGCGCTGCTTCTGCTCGTGCGAGCCCGCGATCAGGATCGGCAGCGCGCCGAGCTCCTGGACCGCGATGATGAGCGCGCTCGACGCGCAGACCTTCGCGACTTCCTCGACGACCTTGACGTAGGTGACGAACGAGCCGCCGAGGCCGCCGTACTCGGCGGGGAACGGGATGCCGAGCAGGTCGTTCTCCGCGAATAGCCGCTGGATATCGCGGGGGAACTCGCCCTTTTCGTCGATCTCGGCCGCGCGCGGCGCGACCTTGTCGGCGACGAGGTCGCGAACGACCTCGAGGATCATCCCCTCTTCTTCGGACGAGAGCGTTGCGGGTGCCGTGAGTGCCATTGCTGTTATCGTACTCCGAGTGTCGTCGGGCTGCTATGCCATAAGCAGGCGGGTCTTCGGCCGCGGCGCTTGCGCCTCCCGGCCCGGCGCCCGCGGACGAGGGTTTTGTGCTCGGCCGCGCCTATCACACCGGCATGGACAAAGTCGTCGCGGACCCGGCCGAGGCCGTCGCGGACATCCCCGACGGGGCCTCGATTACCGTCGGGGGCTTCGGGCTGTGCGGCATCCCGCACGTGCTGATCTCCGCGCTGCTGGCGCAGGGCGCCAAGGCGCTCGAAACGGTCTCGAACAACTGCGGCGTGGACGGCTGGGGCCTCGGCGTCCTGCTCGACAATCGTCGCATCCGGCGTACGACCGGCTCGTACGTCGGCGAGAACAAGGAGTTCGAGCGCCAGTACCTGTCGGGCGAACTCGAAGTAGAACTGGTGCCGCAGGGGACGCTCGCCGAGCGCTTGCGCGCGGGCGGCGCCGGCATCGCAGCGTTCTTCACGCCGAGCGGCGTCGGCACGCAGGTCGCCGACGGCGGCTTGCCGTGGCGCTACGCCGCCGACGGCAGCATCGCGATCGCGTCGCCGAAGAAGGAGACGCGCACGTTCAACGGTCGGGACTACGTGCTCGAGGAGGGCATCGTCTGCGACTTCGCGCTGGTGCGCGCGAGCCGCGGCGACCGCCACGGCAATCTCGTGTACGAAAAGTCCACGCGCAACTTCAATCCGCTGTGCGCCGCGGCCGGCCGCATCACGATCGCCGAGGTGGAAGAACTCGTGGAACCGGGCGAGATCGACCCGCGCGACGTCCACACGCCCGGCATCTTCGTGCAGCGCGTGGTGCCGGTCGGCACCGGCGGCAAGCGCATCGAGCGCGTGACGACCAGAAAGCGGGGAAACTGACGTGGCGCTCACTCGCGAGGAACTGGCCCGCCGGGTCGCGCTCGAACTGCGCGACGGGCAGTACGTCAACCTCGGCATCGGCCTGCCGACGCTCGTCCCCAACTACGTGCCCACCGGCGTCACCGTCGTGCTGCAGAGCGAGAACGGGATCCTCGGGCTCGGGCCCTATCCGTACGACGGCGAGGAAGACGGCGACCTGATCAACGCCGGTAAGGAGACGGTCACCGTCCTGCCCGGCGCCTCGTTCTTCGACTCGGCGGCCTCGTTCGGCATGATCCGCGGCGGCCACATCGACGTCGCTGTCCTGGGCGCGATGCAGGTCTCGGCCCACGGCGACCTCGCCAACTGGATGATCCCCGGCAAGATGGTCAAGGGGATGGGTGGGGCGATGGACCTGGTCCACGGCGCCAAGCGCGTCGTCGTGATGATGGAACACGTCGCCAAGGGCGGCGCCCACAAGATCGTCCAGGACTGCTCCCTTCCTCTGACCGGGAAGCGGGTCGTCGACCGCATCATCACCGACCTGGCCGTCGTCGACGTGACCCCGATCGGGCTCGTCCTGCGGGAAATCGCCCCGGGCGTCACGATCGACGAGGTGAAGGCGGCCACCGGCCCGACCCTCCACACCCCGGGCCAGGTCGAGACGATGGCGCTCGGTAGCTAAGCAGGTAAGCTCAGCGCCTGAGCAGGTAAGCGGAAGCGCCCGGCTGGACCGGGGGCCAACGGTGCAAGGCGCGCTGGGGGAGAGCGCGAATGGGACCCCCGCTCTATGATGTTCCCCGCCGTGAGGCTTCGCGCCGTCTCCCTGCTCGCGGTCCTGCTGACCGCGTGCGTGGCGGCGCTATTGGCGCACTTCGCCATCGACGGCGTCGGCGACGTCGCCCTGGCGCACGACGCCTACGACGGCGTCTCGCACGGTTCGCGCGCGGCGGTCCTGGTTGCGGCCGTCGTCCTGGCGCTGGGCGCGGCGTTCCGGCTCGTCCTCGCGGCCGGCGACTCCGATGCCGGCGCCCACGCCCGCGTGAGCCGCGCTCTGGCCCGGCTCGTGCCGCGCTCGCCGGTCTGGTTCGTGGCCACCGTCATCGCCGCGGCGACCGCCGTCCTCGTCTGTATGGCGATGCTCGACTCGTTCGTGGCGACCGGCGCGACCGCCGGCTTGGCCGACGCGCTCGGCGGCTCGATCCGCCTGGGCCTCGGGATCGAGATTCCCATCGCGGCGGCGGTCGCAGCACTCGCGTGGCACGCGCTGCGCTGGCTCGCGGCGTCGTCGCACGAGATCGTGCGCGTCATCGCGACGCTGTTCGCCGCGATCTCGAGTTACCTCGCGCCGCCGTCCCGCCTCTACGCGTTGCGCGTCCCGGTCCCGGCGACGCGCGTTTTCCTCGCCCACCGCGTCGGCAAGCGCGGCCCGCCGGTCTCCTCGTCGTACGGTCGCGCGTCCCGCTGAGCGGGCCGCCGTAACGTTTGCCGCCGCAGCCCGCGGGCGCGGCGCACGATGAGAGGAAGACCATGGCTTGGTTTTGGACGCGAGCGCACCGCGCGCTCGCACGTTTCGATGGGATGCAACTGCTGCGCCGCTGTGCCGCGCTGGCGCTCGTCGCGGCGCTGCTGCCGGCGTTCGGCACGCCGGCCCTCGCCCAGATGGGCACGGGGTCCGTCGTGGGCACGGTGACGAGCAGCGACGGGGCCCCGCTCTCGGGGGCGCTCGTGACGCTCTCCGGCTACGGCGCCGAGCACTCCGCCCGCACCAACGCGCACGGTGCCTTCGGCATTTCCGGCGTCCCCGGCGGTACCTACAACGTGCGCGTCGACGCGAAGGGCTTCGACCCGATCACCGGCCGCACGATCGACGTCGCGACCGGCGGCGGCGCGCTGCTCAACCTGGCGATGGCGCACGCGACGACCTCGCTCACGACGATCGGACAGGTGCGCGTCAGCGGCCAGCAGACCGTCTCGACGTCGTCGGCGCCCACCATCGACGTGAATTCGCAGGCCTATGCCGACATCGGCTACACGCGCGTCAGCGACATGCTCGACAACGAGATTTCGACGACCCTGATCCATCCGCTCGCAGGCAGCCCATCGCTGCCGACGTCGGTGGCACTGCGCGGCCCCGATCCCACGGAAACGCTCGTCGACGTGGACGGCCACTCAGTCAACAACGGCAACACCGGCGACTTCGACCTGTCGCTGTTGGACCCGGCGGACTACTCGAGCGTCCAACTCGTGTACGGCATCTCGCCGTCGTCGCTCGTCGGCCCCAACACGATCGACGGCGCCATCAACATCCGCACGCTCGAGCCGTCGACCGACCCGCACGGCGTCTTTCGCCTGTCGACCGGCTCGTGGGGCGCCTTCGGCGCCACGCTCGACGCGACCGGCACGTCGGACAAGGTCGGCTACGCGTTCTCGCTGCACCGGGTCACGACGAACGGCGAGGTCAACGAAAACGTCGTGGACGCGACGAGCGGTCTACAGCAATCGGTCGGGAGCGCCGTCAACGGCACGACGGCGCTCGGCAAGCTGCGCTACGAGTTCGGCAACGGTAGCGGCTTCGTGGGGCTGACCTTCCACGATCAGAGCTTCTACAAGGATCTGTCGGCCGGTCTCACGTCGGTGCCGCCGCCCGGCGGAACGAGCAGCAGTAGCAGCGCGGTGGCGGACCTCTCGCCGCAGACGAGCAACGGACTGCCGATTGTCGACAGCTTCGCCGGCACGTACGAACAGGCGCATAACTCCGCGTACGGCATCGACGTCCAAGAGCC
>Ga0182012_10007630_pt1 | contig 10787 bp, 8 predicted proteins | sample 612S2SmetaG_FD_120486 | JGI IMG/M metagenome (GOLD analysis project Ga0182012, IMG submission 120486) | Permafrost microbial communities from Stordalen Mire, Sweden - 612S2S metaG | ecosystem: Environmental > Terrestrial > Soil > Wetlands > Permafrost | place: Sweden: Stordalen | collected...
AAAACGGGACAGGGATTTTTTTTCGTTAAAGGCATTGGCTGCCGTCTCAAAAGGATCAATTACTTTTCCGTTCTTACGAATAACCGACGGTAAAAACAAAAACTGTTTCAAGGAAGTGTCCGGCTTAAAAAACCATTCCCAGCCTTTCGACCGGCAAAGCGTTTCGCCAATATAAATGCCCACAATACCCAAACGGATTTTAGCTTTTTCTTCATCGTCCACTTCCATCAAAAGCTCAGTCAAATAATGTTCCAGTCGGCCTAAAGACTCCCAGCTGAAATCGGGTCCAATCTCTCTCAAATCTTCGTCCACGTTGCGAACTAAGCGGGTTACGGAACGACCGGCATTAATCACATCATTGGGATCGGGATTTTCAATCACTTTTCGATTTTGAGCCACCTGAACAATCCAGGCTTTCGCTTCCGCGCGGGCTTGAATGAGAGCCCATGCGTAGCCTAACCCTTTAAATGCGGCGTAAATGCCGGCCCCAGTCGCGATAATCGTGACCCACCCCTCCGGCGCCGATGGAAAAAATAAAGCGGGATATTTGTTATTAAGCACAGGAACGAGAGAAAAAAGAGCTGCCAAAACAAAGTATGGTTTGGAAGAATAAAGAAGTCTGGTTTTCAAAACTCAATGCCTTCTTTTGAAAGAACTTTTTGATCGAAGTAATGCTTTTCCTTGCGCATTTCCGTGACCAGATCGGCCTTTTCAACAAGTTCAGGCCAGACCTGATGACCGGTCATGACTAATTCACAATGGCGGTTCTGGTTATACATTTCTATCAACCCCATGACATCTTCGGGCGCGATTAGCTTGCACATAACCGCGGCCAAAATCTCATCCAAAATCAAAAGATCAACCTGCCCGCTTATCAATAGTTCTTTCGCCTTGGCTAACGCTTTTTGAGCTTCCTCAAAATCACCGGGCTCATTTTTAAAGCGAAAAGCGTTTTTTCCCAAAACCCGTTCTTTACCGAAGGGGAAAAGTTGAAGATTGGAAAAACCTCGCAAAATTTTGCGTTCCGAATAATGTTCGTTGACGCCGTCGTAACCCTTATCAAATTGAATCAGCGCCACTTTTTTAGCAGCGCCCAAGGCTCGAACCGCCAAACCGATAACTGAGGTAGTTTTGCCTTTACCGTAGCCGTAATAAACGTGAAAGCGATTTTCCATGGAAGGAATTCTAGCAGGCTGACATGAAAGTAAATAGGCCACAAAAAAGCCCGGCATCATCTTTGGGATGAAGACCGGGCCAGACAGTGCCGCAAAAATCAGCGGTTACATCCAGCAGTGGTGATAACGGTTCCAAACCAGAATGCGGTGAGCAGGACCATAAACTGTCCACCCATATCCCGGAACCCAATGACGGGCGGCCCGGGCAGGAACATAAATCCGGTGATAATGTGCCGGGTAATAAGCGGAAACACAAACATTAGCCTCGGCGAAAGTGGTGGAAGCCATGGCGAGAATCAGAACCAAAAGAGTGATTAACTTTTTCATAAAAACCCTCCGTTTAAGATTTATTCGCTTCTTGTATATAAGACGAATACCCAGAGGAAGAAGTTGCATAGGAAAACCGGCCCAAATAAGCAGGTTTCCCGATTTCCAGAAAATCAGAGGTTGTGATATTCCTGGAGGGATTTGACCTTCATTTCGCGCTTCTTTAAAGCCTCAATGCCGTTCGTGGCGGCAGCGCAGGCTGAAAGCGTGGTGATACAGGGAACGCCGTAAACCACGGCGGTCCGTCGAATTTGGAAATCATCCGACCGGGGGCCTTTGCCCGCGGGCGTATTCATAATCAAATGCACTTCCCCATTTTTAATCAAGTCCACCACATTGGGGCGACCCTCATGCACCTTACGAACGATTGTCACTTCCATGCCGTTGCTGGTTAAAGCTTGCGCCGTTCCTTGGGTCGCCACCAATTTGAAACCCATATCGGTCAAACGCTTGGCGATAAAAATCACCGCCCGCTTGTCTTTGTTTTTGACCGTCACGAATACGGTTCCCTTAAGGGGCAATGAGGAATTGGCTCCCATCTGGCTTTTCGCGAAAGCCATACCAAAATCCTGATCAATCCCCATCACTTCACCCGTCGATTTCATTTCGGGACCCAACACCGTATCCACTCCGGGGAACCGGTTGAAAGGAAACACCGCTTCTTTAACCGCGATATGTTTAAGATAAGAAACTTCCTTCACTTTGAGCTGGGAAATAGTCTTTCCCGACATAATGCGGGCGGCCACCTTGGCCCAAGGCAAGCCGGTGACTTTGGAAACAAAAGGCACCGTCCGCGAAGCCCGGGGGTTTACTTCCAATACATAAACCATATCGTTCTTAATGGCGTACTGAACGTTCATTAAACCCTTCACTTTTAAACTGAGAGCCATTTCTTTGGTGTATTTGCGGATGTTTTCAAGCTGGTCTTCCCGAAGGGTATAAGGCGGAATAACACAGGCCGAATCGCCCGAGTGAATCCCCGCCTCTTCAATGTGTTCCATAATCCCGGCAATCACCACTTCTTTGCCATCGGATACGCAATCCACATCCACCTCCAAAGCGTCTTCCAAAAAATGATCGATCAAAATGGGTTTGTCCGGCGCGGCTTCAGCCGCTTTCTGCACAAACTCATCCAGCGAGGATTCGTCATAAACAATCTCCATCGCCCTTCCCCCCAGCACATACGAAGGACGAACCACTACAGGATAGCCCACTTTGCGGGCTACCGGCTTGGCCTGTTTGACATTCATGGCGATGCCGTTGTCGGGCTGGCGTATCTTGAGGCGTTTGAGCATAGCCCCAAATAATTTGCGGTCTTCCGCAATGTCGATGGATTCGGGTGATGTGCCGATAATCGGAACCCCGGCTTTTTTAAGGGGAACGGCCAGTTTCAGGGGCGTTTGGCCGCCAAACTGAACAATGACACCCTTGGGCTTTTCACGGTCCACAATGTTCATCACATCCTCAAAGGTCAGAGGTTCAAAATAAAGACGGTTCGAGGTGTCATAGTCGGTTGAAACCGTTTCGGGGTTGTTGTTGACCATAATGACTTCGTAGCCGTCTTCCCGAAGTGCGAAAGCGCCGTGCACACAGCAATAGTCAAACTCAATACCCTGCCCGATACGGTTGGGCCCGCCGCCCAGAATCATGATCTTGTTTTGTTTGGTCGGGGCCGATTCGGTATCTTTACCGGCAAACGAGGACTTGCCTAATTCGTAAGTGGAATAGAGATAAGGAGTAAAAGCTTCAAACTCCGCCGCGCAGGTATCCACCATTTTATAAACGGGTGTCACCTTATTCATTTTGCGGTAATTGCGGATCATGTGTTCTTTGACACCGCATAAGAAAGCCAATTGGGCGTCGGAAAAGCCCAGCGACTTGGCCCGGCGCAGCAAATCCGCCGGCAATTTCGCTTTCAACTTCCCTTTTTTGGCGGTGGATTTTTCTAGTTCCCGTTCCAAGTCCACAATCTCTTTGAGTTCGTTCAAGAACCAGGGATCAATGGCTGTCAGTTTGTAAATTTTGTCCACGTCATAACCCTGACACATTGCCTGGCGGATAAAGAAATGCCGCTGGGAAGTCGGTTTGCCCAATTGGGCGTTCAAGGCGTCTCCTGGCATACGGCCAGGCTTGCGGGCTCCGGTTTTAATCCAGCGGCCTTGCTTATACTCACGCCCATCCGCGCCATAACCGATCGTTCCCGTTTCCATGGATCGAATGGCTTTCTGGTAGCTTTCTTTAAACGTCCGACCGATGGACATAGTTTCCCCTACGCTCTTCATGGAGGTATTCAAAAGATCATCGGCGTCAGGAAACTTTTCGAAAGTGAACCGGGGAATCTTAGTGACTACGTAGTCAATGGACGGCTCAAAAGCCGCTTTGGTATAGCGGGTAATGTCGTTAAAAAGTTCATCGAGCGTGTAACCCACCGCCAACTTGGCGGCGATTTTAGCAATGGGAAAGCCCGTGGCCTTGGAGGCCAGGGCGGAAGAACGGGATACCCGGGGATTCATTTCAATCACGATCATGCGGCCCGTTTTCGGGTCCACACCGAATTGGATGTTCGAACCGCCCGTATCCACCCCAATTTCCCGGATGCAGGCAATCGAGGCGTCGCGCATACGTTGATATTCTTTATCTGTCAGGGTTTGGGCCGGAGCGACTGTTACCGAATCCCCCGTATGGATACCCATCGGGTCCATGTTTTCGATGGAGCAGATGATGACCACGTTATCCTTGAGGTCGCGCATGACCTCCATTTCGTATTCTTTCCAGCCCAGAGCTGATTCCTCAACCAAGCATTGGTGGATGGGTGAAAGGTCGAGACCCTTAGAGAGAATTTCCTCAAATTCCTGGCGGTTATAAGCAATACCGCCGCCCGTACCACCCAGAGTAAAGGCGGGTCGGATAATGACGGGATAACCATTCCCTTCAGCAAACCCAATTCCGTCTTCCAGCGTATTAACCGTGAGGGATTTCGGCAGGTCGAGACCGATTTTCAGCATGGCTTCTTTAAAAAGCTGGCGGTCTTCGGCCTTTTTAATGGCGGCCAGATTGGCGCCGATGAGTTCCACTTTAAATTCGTTCAGCACTCCCTTTTCAGCCAAAGCCACAGCCGTATTCAAAGCTGTCTGACCACCCAAAGTAGGCAACAAAGCGTCTGGACGTTCTTTTTCGATAATCTTGGCAACAACTTCCGGGGTAATAGGTTCGATATAGGTGCGGTGAGCAAATTCCGGGTCGGTCATGATGGTGGCCGGGTTGGAGTTAATCAAGATAACTTCATAACCCTCTTCTTTGAGCGCTTTGCAACCCTGGGTGCCGGAGTAATCAAACTCGCAGGCCTGCCCAATAATGATGGGACCTGCCCCGATAACCATGATTTTTTTGATGTCAGTTCGTTTTGGCATAAAGTCCTAGCGTCTCCATTGAATTTGCGTAAAGCCAGCGTTTTCTAACTTGTGCACTGGCACATTCTTGCTATTTACGAATTAACACATAAACCAAAACAAAAATACCTAGAATTAAAACAACAATAAAATTCCAAGTTTTTATCTTAAGTCTTTTAAGCCTATCCATTTTTTTCAATCATTTCTCTGAATTGTTTAAACAAATATCTCGAATCATGCGGCCCCGGTGACGACTCGGGATGATATTGCACACTGAAGACCGGCTTGTTTTTCATGGCCAAACCTTCGCTGGTGTTGTCGCTCAAGTTAATGTGGGTTGAGATAACCAGTTCTTTATCCAAACTTTCGTCATCCACGCAGAAGCCGTGGTTTTGGCTGGTGATTTCAATTTTGTTATTTAAGCGGTTCAAAACGGGCTGGTTGCCGCCTCGATGGCCGAACTTGAGCTTGTAGGTTTTGCCGCCCAAAGCCAGACCCAGGATTTGATGGCCGAGACAAATGCCGAAGATAGGAATATTGCGGTGAATCAGGTCTCGTATCGTATCGACCACATAAGGAACGGCTTCAGGATCGCCCGGGCCATTGGATAAAAACACGCCCTTCACGCCCGAGTTCAAAATATCGCTGGGCTTTGTAGATGCGGGAAAAACCGTCACGTCAAAACCCTCCGCCACTAAACGGCGCAAAATGTTGTATTTAATCCCGTAGTCCATGGCGGCGATTTTAATTTTAGGCTTCGAAGTTTCTAAACCTTCCAAGTTCAGTTGGTCGCTCGGTTTATACGAAGCGTGATCAAGGTTATAAGGCAACTCAGTCCAGTGATAAGGCTTGTCGCAGGTGACTTCTTTTACCAAATCCCGGCCCACCAACCCTTCGCTATCCTTGGCTAGCTTGACCAGCTTTTTAGGATTCAATTCGGTCGTGGAAATAACACCTTTTTTAGCCCCAAATTGCCGTAAATGAGCGGTTAAAGCCCGGGTATCAATGCCTTCGATACCAATAATGTTGTTCTTTCGCAAATAATCACCCAGATGGCTAGTCATCCGATAATTGGAGGGGTGTTTGCAGTATTCCCGAACCACAAAGCCGGATAAAAAGGGTTTGCGGGATTCTATATCGGCGTGATTGACGCCCGTGTTGCCGATCATCGGATAGGTCATGGTAACGATCTGACCACAGTAGGAAGGGTCGGTGAGAATTTCCTGATAGCCCGTCATGGAAGTGTTGAAAACGACTTCTCCAAATGACTGGCCTTGCGCTCCGAAACTGTAGCCTTCGAACCAAGTGCCGTCTTCGAGTGCTAATATCGCTTTGTTCACTATCTTCGTCATTCGTCGCCTTTCCAGTTAGAAGTTAGGAGTTCGGAGTTAGAAGTTAACTTCGCACTTCTAACTTCTAATTCCTAACTTGTTTTTCTTCCTTCGTGCTTTTCGTAATCGCTGACAATATTCTGTTCAATTCTTCAACGTCCTTCAAACAATCGGAATAATCGTAAGTCACCAAGCCAGAAGCCTTTAACAACCGCAGCCAATAACGGCTCTCACGGGCTTCCTTAAACGAAATGGTCATTTTGGAATGAAACTCTTTCCTGGTTTGTGCCGCCAAAGCTTCTTCCACATTGGCGCCAATACTGGTTCCACTTCTTAAAAGCTGATTTGCCAGGACAAATTCACCCTTCTTCTTGTGGTCTTGATACAACTTGACGATCTTCAAAGCAAAAGTGAAGCTCTTTTCTTGAACTATGCTCTTCGTAGCCAATTCGCGATTCCTCGCCTTTAAGGTTTAAACTTCTAACTCCCCACTCCTAACTTCTAACTTATTCCCCACTTTTAAACTTTATTTCTCCACTCACTATCGTCAATTCGCACCACCCCCTAAGGTTCCAGCCGTTGAAGGGCGAGTTGCGCCCTTTGCTTTTAAACTGGTTCACATCGACTTTCTTTTCGGTGGTGATATCAAAGATAGCCACATCGGCATCAACCCCTTCGGACAGGGTGCCTTTGTTGATACCCACAATCTTCGAGGGGGCGGTGGTCAGTAATTCGATGGCCCGGGACAAGGAAACCACACCCGGCTCCACCAGATGGCTGTAAGTGACCGCGAAGAGGGTTTCCAGACCCACGATACCGAAAGCCGCTTCGTCAAACTCGCATTGTTTTTCGGTGGAAGAATGGGGCGCGTGATCAGTAGCGATACAATCGATGATGCCTTCTTTTAAGGCTTTGCGAATGGCCGCCACATCTTCTTCACTGCGCAGGGGTGGGTTCATTTTGAAATTGGCGTTGTAGTTTTTGATCGATTTATCCGAAAGGCTCCAATAATGGGGGGCGGTTTCGGCAGTAACGTTTAAACCCTTCTTCTTCGCTTGTCGAACCAGCTCCACCGAACCAGCCGTCGACATATGGGCCACATGAAACTTAGCGCCAGTCATTTCGGCCAGCAGGATATTGCGGGCCACCATGACCGTTTCCGAAGCCGCAGGGATACCCCGCAAACCCAAGACGGTGGAAGCGTGACCTTCGTTCATGACACCATTGTTTGAAAGGTCCATATCCTCGCAGTGATCGATAACCACCAGGTCGTGCATCTTGGCGTATTCCATTACCCGGCGCATCAGTTCGGCGTTCATGATCGGCGCCCCGTCGTCGGACAAACCCACCGCCCCGGCTTTTTTCAACTCGCCCACTTCGGACATTTCAGCCCCTTCACGGCGCTTGGAAATACAACCCACCGGGAACACATGGCAATGGCCTTCTTTTTCAGCCTTGCTCTTAATGAAGTAAACAATGGCCTGATCGTCGATGGGAGGGTTCGTATTGGGCATGCAGGCTACTGAGGTCACCCCGCCAGCTACCGCCGCCAAAGTTCCGCTGGCGATGGTTTCTTTATATTCAAACCCCGGTTCTCGCAAATGCACATGGATATCCACCAAACCCGGAGTGACAATTTTTCCCTTGGCGTTAATGAGCTGGTCCGCTTTAACTTTCAGCCCTTTGCCAACTTTTACGATTTTACCGTCCTGGATAAATACATCCGCTTCGCCATCAATTTGGTTTGCCGGGTCTACCACATGGCCGTTTTGGATTAGGATGCTTTTCATGCGTTCTCCCCTTGCGTTTTCTCGCCCTTGAGCAGATAGAGCACCGCCATGCGTACCGCCACACCGTTGGTGACCTGCTCGTCGATAACCGAGGCGGGCCCGTCGGCTACCCCGGAGGATATTTCCACCCCCCGATTCATGGGGCCTGGGTGCATCACAATAGCGTCTTTTTTAGCCCGTTTCAGGCGTTCGTTGGTGACACCGTAGAGAATGCTGTATTCGCGGATGGTGGGAAAAAGGTTCTTCTTTTGCCGTTCCAGTTGAAGGCGGAGAACATAAACCACGTCTGTATCTTTGAGCGCTTTATCCAGATCGTGATAAACCTCCACTCCCATTTTCTCGATGCCCATTGGCATTAGTGTGGTCGGCGCGCAAACCCGGACCTTGGCGCCCATCTTTTGCAGTCCATGGATATTGGATCGGGCTACCCGGCTGTGGGTAATGTCACCGATGATGGTGACAGTCAGTCCCTCGATCTTGCCTTTTTGTTCGCGGATGGTCAGAAGATCGAGCAAGCCTTGTGTGGGATGCTCGTGAAAACCGTCCCCCGCGTTAATGACCGTGGCATTCGTCATGTTAGCCAGCATCAGCGGCACACCCGAGCATTTGTGCCGAACCACCAGCGCGTCGATGGTCATGGACTCTAAAGTCTTCAAGGTATCAATCAGCGTTTCGCCTTTTACCAGCGAGGATGACGCCGTTTGAACGTTCAGGATATCGGCGCTGAGGCGTTTGGCCGCTAGTTCAAAAGACACCCGGGTACGGGTAGAGGGCTCTTGGAAGAAAAGCACTACCGTGCGGCCCCTTAAGGCCGGAACTTTTTTAACCGAGCGGGTCGAGACTTCTTTGAACGAAGAGGCCGTATCCAAAATGGTTTGAATTTCGCTGGCCGACAATTCTTCCAGGGTTAAAAGGTCTTTGGATTTCCAGGTCATTTTTCACTCTCCGCGATGACCACTTCATCTTTGCCATCTCTTTCTTTCACCCGTACCAAAACTTCCTCTTTCGCCGAAGAGGGAATGTTTTTACCAACGTAATCCGCGTGGATGGGAAACTCCCGGTGACCTCGGTCCACCAAGACCGCTAACTGAATGGCGGTGGGGCGGCCAAAATCGATGATTTCATCAATGGCAGCCCTAGCGCTGCGGCCCGTATAAAGAACATCGTCGACCAGAATGACTTTTTTGCCGGTGACATCAAAGGGGAGTTCGGTTTGTTCGGGAGCTTTGTCCGGCTGGTGTGTATCCGTATCATCGCGGTAAAAGGTGATATCCAGGGCGCCGCAAGGAACTTCCGTTCCCTCAATAGACTTAATCTTGACGGCCAGCCTTTCGGCCAAAACTTCGCCACGACTCTTGATACCGATTAAAACCAGGTCTTTGATGCCCTTATTTCGTTCGAGAATTTCATGGGCAATGCGGGTCAGTGCCCGTTCAATATCCTTGGCTTCCATGACGACTGCTTTTACTTTAGAGGTCATTGAACACCCCTGATTCCGAGCAAAAAAAATCCCGATCCATCCAAATAGGATGTCGGGGTCCGGGTAAGTTTGTTTAATTGTGCGCAAGCATAAACCATCGTCATTTTCCTTAGAGACCTCACAGGGCCCCGTTAAAGGTAAGCAACTGAATGGGATTATAGGGGTTTATTGCGTCCTGTCAAGAATCTCGTCAAAAGGTCAAACAGGCTTTATTTTTTGATCCAGAGCGGCCAAAAGATTTTTGACATTACGCTTATTTTGACCCCAGTCGCCCTTGCCTGCTTGGGATTGAGATGTCATTTCCAAAGTGGTAATTCCATCTATTCCTTGAACCACATAAATATTAATTTCTTCGCCTAAACCGATATACCACCGATGCGTAGCCCGAACGCGGCCCTGAATTTCTTTGTGTTCCTCAAACTTCCAACCCGGTAACAAGTTGACTGTTTCTTTCACCGTTTGAATCACTTCGTCCCTGTTTTGGCGGTACCGACGGGGTTTAAAAAAAGAATCGGGATCGCGGGGAGATGTGACATAAACATTTTTGGTTAACAAATCTTTAAAGCTCATAAACCTTCACTCTCCTCACTCCCCGTTTTTGAAGGGCCCGGCATACCGCCCTCCAAAATCATTTGAACATTCAAAGCGCTGGCTCCCAAAGATGTCAAGGCCAGTCCCATTTTATCCGCCTGACCCACCAACGGAATGGTACTTTCGATACCTGCTTGGAAAGTTTTGATTAAACGATCTGTGTCTTCATAAAGTTTAAAAGAAACCAAAAGAGCAGTCAGTCCCTGAAAATCCAGACTCATGATTTTGTAGCTGCGTAAAGCTTCCATCCACTCTTTATTTTCCTGACAGGCCGCGAACTGATGGCCATCCGCAAAATATAAAAAGCCTCCCATAACCGGATTCGCCTTTGCGGATAAGAGGCCCAACCATTTCTTCATTCCAGTGTCTGAAAGGGGCTCCGCTTTGAGCACTTCGAGAATCGGCACAGACCCCACATGGGTTTTGAAATAGACAAAATTCGCCTCTTCTATTTGATAATCTTCCGTCAGTAAATAAAGGTCCACTATTTCGGCCAGGGTTTTATTAAGAGCGAGAGGCTTGATATTTCCGGCAAGGGATTCCCGAACGGTCCGAAGATTTTTAACTCCTTGAGGCAATCGGCCCGCTTCCAGCCGTAAATCCAAAAGCTCGTGCTGGGCAGTTCCTAAAGGTTGTTCTGCCTTTTCCGACAATTCCTCGATTTTTCGCTGGGATTCCATAATCCATTGATCCGCCAGGCGAAA
>Ga0182012_10007639_pt1 | contig 10781 bp, 8 predicted proteins | sample 612S2SmetaG_FD_120486 | JGI IMG/M metagenome (GOLD analysis project Ga0182012, IMG submission 120486) | Permafrost microbial communities from Stordalen Mire, Sweden - 612S2S metaG | ecosystem: Environmental > Terrestrial > Soil > Wetlands > Permafrost | place: Sweden: Stordalen | collected...
ATCCGCTTGGCGCCGACGAGCGCGGCCCCCGCGACGGCGGCATCGCCCACGCCGCCGCAGCCGATCACCGCGACGGTGTCATTGCGGCTGACCGCCCCGGTGTTGATCGCGGCGCCCAGCCCGGCCATCACACCGCAGCCCAGCAGCCCGGCGACCGCCGGATCGGCTTGCGGATCGACCTTGGTGCATTGACCGGAGTGCACCAGCGTCTTGTCGGCGAACGCCCCGATGCCCAGTGCCGGGGTGAGCTCGGTTCCATCGGTCAGCGTCATCTTCTGTTCGGCGTTGAAGGTGTCGAAGCAGTATGCGGGCCTGCCGCGTTTGCAGGCACGGCACTGACCGCACACGGCGCGCCAGTTCAGGATCACGAAGTCGCCCGGCTCGACCGCGGTCACCCCCGGCCCCACCGCTTCCACCGTGCCCGCGGCTTCGTGGCCGAGCAGGAACGGGTATTCGTCGTTGATGCCGCCCTCGCGGTAGGTCAGGTCGGTGTGGCACACCCCGCAGGCGATCACATCCACCACGGCCTCACCGGGCCCGGGATCCGGTACGACGATGTCCACCAGCTCGACGGGTTCGCCCTTCTTGCGTGAAATCACTCCGCGCACTGTCTGACTCATGGCCTCCAACCTACTGTTGGCCGACGCAGACTCGGTGTCCAGGCTTGCCCGTGTAGCGTCCCAGTGCGTGACGCCACTCGACGGAGGCCAGGACCCGGTCGACAACTACTACATCGCCAGTAACTGATCTGGACTGATGGCCGCCCTGGAGTTGATTGACGACTGGCCGGTGCCGGCTGCCGCCGCTGCGGTGGTCGGACCCAGTGGCGTGGTGGCCAGTCACGGCGACACCGAGCGAGTGTTCGCGCTGGCGTCAGTGACCAAACCGCTGGTGGCCCGAGCCACACAGATCGCCATCGAGGAAGGCGTCATCGATCTCGACACCGCGGCCGGCCCGCCCGGCTCCACGGTCCGCCATCTTCTGGCGCACGCGTCGGGTCTGGCGGTGCACTCCGATCAGGTCCTGGCCAAGCCCGGTACGCGCCGCATGTATTCCAACTACGGCTTCACCGTGCTGGCGGAAACCGTCCAGCAGGAGTCGGGGATCGAGTTCGGCCGCTACCTCGCCGAAGCGGTGTGCGAACCACTGGCCATGGCGACAACCCGGCTGGACGGCGGGGCCGAAGCGGCCGGTTTCGGGGCCACCTCGACGGTCGCTGATCTGGTTGCATTCGCCGGCGAACTGCTGCGGCCGTCCACGGTCTCGGCGCAGTTGCACGCCGACGCGATAACCGTGCAATTTCCCGGCTTGGACGGCGTGCTGCCCGGATACGGCGTACAGCGGCCCAACGACTGGGGGTTGGGTTTCGAGATCCGGGATTCGAAATCGCCGCATTGGACGGGCGCGCGCAACTCGGCGCGAACCTACGGTCATTTCGGCCAATCGGGTGGTTTCATCTGGGCAGATCCACAGATTGACCTGGCGCTTGTGGTCCTCACGGACCGCGATTTCGGCAGGTGGACGCTCGATCTTTGGCCCGCTATCTCTGACGCGGTGATATCCGAGTACCTCTGATTCGCTCTGCACACTAGCGCAACACGGGTATCACGAGGCACAATAGACACGCACGACACATAATTTGAGAAAAAAATCTGCTTGTCGGGTCCGCCAGGTCGTTGGGGAAGACGTCCCTCGTGGAGCCGAAGGAGCAGCAGATGTATACGTCGAATCAATTTGCCGACGTGACGGCTGGGGTGGTCTATGTCCACGCCTCGCCCGCGGCGGTATGCCCGCATGTCGAGTGGGCGTTGTCGTCGACCCTTCAGTCCAAGGCGAACCTGGTCTGGACGCCGCAGCCGGCAATGCCCGGACAGCTGCGCGCGGTGACCAACTGGATCGGGCCGGTGGGCACCGGCGCCCGGTTGGCCAACGCGCTGCGTTCCTGGTCGGTGCTGCGGTTCGAGGTTACCGAGGACCCCAGCCCCGGAGTCGACGGCCAGCGCTACAGCCACACCCCGCAACTGGGGTTGTGGAGCGGGTCGATGAGCGCCAATGGCGACATTATGGTCGGGGAGATGCGGCTGCGGGCGATGATGTCGCAGGGCGCCGACAGCCTTGCCGCCGAGCTGGATTCCGTGCTGGGGACCGCGTGGGACGAGGCGCTCGAGGCGTATCGCGACGGCGGCGACGCCGGTGAAGTGACCTGGCTCAGCCGGGGCGTGGGTTAGACGCGGGTCGCCACCCTGCGCCGAGCAGTCGCAAAAGCCCCCGCACGCTCGGCGTGTCGGGGGCTTTTGCGACTGCTCGCGCCAAAAAAGGTGACTACAGCGGGATGTTCTTATGGCGGCCGCGACGTGCCGGGGCCTGGGCCAGTGCCTCGGTGAGCCTGCTGCGGGTGTGCGCCGGGTCGATCTTCTCGTCGACCACACCGATCTCGATCGCGCTGTCCACGCCGCCGGCGATCCGCTCGTGCTCAGCAGCCAGCTCGTCGTGCAGCGCTTCGCGCTCGTGGTCCGGCGCGGCAGCCAGCTTGCGCTTGTGCAGGATGCCGACCGCGGCCTTGGCGCCCATCACGGCGACCTCGGCGTCCGGCCAGGCGAACACCTTGGTCGCATTCAGCGAACGGGAGTTCATCGCAATGTAGGCCCCGCCGTAAATCTTTCGGGTTACCAGCGTGACGCGCGGAACGGTGCACTCACCGAACGCGTGCAGCAGCTTGGCGCCGCGGCGCACCACGCCGCCCCACTCCTGGTCGACACCCGGCAGATAGCCCGGAACATCGACGATTACCACCAGCGGAATACCGAACGCGTCACACAGCCGCACGAAACGTGCTGCCTTCTCGGCGCTTTCGGAGTTCAAGCAGCCGCCCAGGCGCAGCGGGTTGTTGGCCAGCACGCCGACTGTGCGGCCGGACAGCCGGCCCAGCCCGACGACCATGGACGGTGCCCACCTGGCCTGGAATTCCTCGAAAGGCGTCTCCGAGTCGAGGATCGCGGTCACGATCGGATGCACGTCGTAGGCTCGCCGGGACGACTCGGGCAGCAGCGCCCTGATGTCGGTGTCGCCGGCCTCGGCCTTGCTGCGGTCGAAATGCCCTTGCTGGCAGAACAACCCGACCAGCCGGCGGCCGCGCTCGTAGGCGTCGAACTCGTCGTCGGCGACGATGTGGCACACCCCGGACTTCTTGTGGTGGGTCTCCGGGCCGCCCAGCGACGCCATGTCGACGTCCTCGCCGGTGACGCTGCGCACCACGTCGGGCCCGGTGACGAACACCCGCCCCTCGGGCGCCATCACGATGACGTCGGTCAACGCCGGCCCGTAGGCAGCGCCGCCGGCAGCGAAGCCGACGACCACCGAGATCTGCGGAATGTAGCCGGACGCGCGGATCATGGCTTCGAACACCGTCCCGACCGCGTGCAGCGCCCGGACACCTTCAGCCAGGCGGGCCCCGCCCGAGTGCCAGATGCCCACGATCGGGCTCTGCTCCTCGATGGCGGTGTCGTAGGCGTTGACGATGTGCGCGCATCCTTCGGTGCCCATGGCACCGCCCATCACGGTGCCGTCTGTGCAGAATGCGATGGTGCGCATGCCGTTCACGGTGCCCGCCGCGGCAAGCACACCGGACCGGTCACGTTCATGCAGCAGTTCCACGCTGCCGTCGTCGAAGAAATTGCTCAGACGTAATAGCGGATCGCGGGGGTCTAGTGACTCGCCAACCGCCGCGGGGGCCATGATTGTCACCGCAGGTCTCCTGTTCCGGTGTTTCTCACGCTTAGTACCGCCCGAATGCGATCGCCACGTTGTGACCGCCGAATCCGAACGAGTTGTTGACCGCGTACCGGTAGTTACCGGGCCGCGGCTTACCTGACACCACGTCCAGATCGACCTCTGGATCGAGGTTTTCAAGATTCAATGTCGGCGGGACCACCTGATCCCGCAATGTCAACACGGTCAAGATCGACTCCACCGCGCCGACCGCACCCACGGAGTGGCCGAGCGCGGACTTGGGCGCCCACACCGCAGGCCTGTGCTTGCCGAGGGCGTTGTTGATGGCCCTACCTTCGGCCACGTCACCGACCTGGGTGCCGGTGGCGTGGGCGTTGACGTGATCGATGTCGCTGGGGCTGAGGCCTGCGAGCTGGATCGACCGCGCGATCGCGTGCCCGGCGCGTATCCCGTTGGGGTCCGGTGCCACCATGTGGAAGCCGTCCGAGGTGATGCTGGCCCCCATGATCCGGGCCAGGATGTTGGCCCCACGAGCCTTGGCGCTCTCCTCCGTCTCGATCAGCATCAAGGCGCCAGCCTCGCCGAACACGAAGCCGTCGCGGTCTTTGTCGAACGGGCGGCACGCGCCGGCGGGGTCGTCGTTCTTGGTTGACATCACGATGCGCATGTTGGAGAACCCGGCGATGGGCACCGCCTCGATCTTTGTTTCCACACCACCGCAGATCGCGGCGTCGGCCTCACCGAGCACGATCTGCTGCCACGCACGGGCGATGCCCTCCGCGCCGGATGCACACGCCGATACCGGCGTCATCACCCCGGCCTTGGCGTGCCGTTCGAGCCCCACGGCCGCGGCCGCACCGTTGGGCATGTACTTCTGCACGGCCAGCGGGGAGATCGCCTTATAGCCCTTCGCGTGCATTTCGTGGTAGCCGAACACGAGTTCCTCGGCCGAGCCCAGGCCGGTGCCGATGGACACCGCCAACCGGTCGGTGTCCAGGTCGGGCGCGCCTACGTTCTCCCACAGGCGCCGGCCCAGAATGGTGGACATCCTCTGCAGGTAGCCCATCCGGCGCAGTTCGATCCGGGTGAGCTGGCTGTCGAAATCCTCCAACAGATGGCCGCCGATGCGGACCGGCAGGTCGTACTCCTCGACGAACGGGTCGTCGAGGGTGCGGATTCCACTTTGGTTGTCGAGCAACAACTTCCAGGTGGTCTCCGCGTCGGTTGCCAACGCCGTTGTCATGGCAATGCCGGTAACCACTACGTTGGGTAAAGCTTTACCCGTAACCAGCTCTGTCATAGGTGTTGACTGCTTTCCTTCCTTACTCAATAACGTCCGAACTCAGTAACGTCCGAAGGCGAGCGCAACGTTGTGGCCGCCGAATCCGAACGAGTTGTTGATCGCGTAACGGAAGTCGCCGTAACGGGGTTCGCCCGCGACAACATCCAGGTCGATCTCGGGATCGGGGGTCTCGTAGTTCAGTGTGGGCGGGATGACGCCGTCCCGCAGGGACAGCACGGTGAGCACCGACTCCAGCGCCCCAACTGCGCCGATGGAGTGGCCCAGCGCCGACTTCGGTGCATACACCGCGGCCTGCTCGCAGCCGGCGACCCGGATGGCGTTGGCCTCGGCGGCGTCGCCGATCGGGGTCGCCGTCCCGTGTGCATTGATGTGGTCGACGTCCTTGGGGGACAAGCCGGCCAGCTCCAGCGACCGTGTCATCGCCCTGCCGGCGCGTATGCCGTTGGGATCCGGCGCCACCATGTGGAAGGCGTCCGAGGTGATACCGGCACCAAGCAATCGGGCCAGCGGCTTGGCGCCGCGGGCCTTGGCGTGCTCCTCGGTCTCGATCAGCATCAGCGCCCCAGCCTCGCCGAAGACGAACCCGTCGCGGTCTTTGTCGAACGGCCGCGACGCGCGCTCAGGCTCATCGTTGCGGGTCGACATGGCCCGCATCATGGAGAACGCCGCGATGGGCAACGCCTCGATGGGGCCCTCGACGCCGCCGGCGACGACGACGTCCGCATCACCCATGACGATCTGACGCCAGGCGTGGGCAATCGCCTCCGAGCCCGACGAGCAGGCCGACACCGGAGTCATCACCCCGGCGCGGGCCCCGAGCTGCAGGCCCACCACCGCTGCCGCGCCGTTGGGCATGATCATCTGAACGGCCAGCGGGGACACCTTGCGGGGGCCGCCCTCGTTCATCAGGTCATAGCTCTCGATGACACGCTCGGCGCCACCCAGACCCGTCCCGACGACGACGCTGAACCGGTCAGGATCGACCTCCGGGGTGCCCGCGGACTCCCACAGCTGACCGCTGAGCAATTTGCCCAGCCGCTGGACATACGACATGCGCCGCAGGTCCAGTCTGCCCATGTGGTTGTCAACGGGCTCCTTGAGGTGGCCCCCGATCTTGACGGGCAGGTCCCACTTGGTGACGAAGTCGTCTTCGAGCACGCGGATGCCGCTTTCGCCGGCCAACAAACCCTTCCACGTGCTCTCGATGTCCGGCGCGATCGACGTCGTCGCCGTGACAGCGGTTACCACAACACTGGGGTAACCGCCATTAGCAGTGGAAGGTTTGGTCACTTGCTCTCGAGCCTTGCCTGAACGTTGGCAGCGGCGTCGGGGTTCTCCGACACCAGCTTGGAGCGCAGCGCCTCGGCAGCCTCGGGGTTTTCTTCCTCGAGCTTCTGGATGTAGGAGACAACGTCACCGACGGTACGCAGACCGGCGAGGTCCTCGTCGGGGATCTTGACGCCGTACTTGTCCTCGGTCTGCACGGCGATCTCGACCATCGACAGCGAGTCGATGTCCAGGTCGTCGACGAACGACTTCTCCGGGGTGACCTCGGATGGCTCGATACCGGTTACCTCTTCGATGATCTCGGCGATACCGGCGATGATTTCGTCTTGACTAACGGCCACAGCTTTATTTCCCTTCGTAATGTGTTAGATCGAACTGACGTGCGTTTTTGTTTGTGCTGGCCGAAGCTGGCGTTAAAGGTTGCCCAACTCGTCCAGATCTGCGGGCGACTTGACGGCACGGGCCGTCACCCCCCGAAGTTCACGCTTGGCGATGCCGGTGAGAGCGCCCGCGGGAGGTAACTCCACGATCGCCGTGACGGTGTGCTCACGCATGTATGCGGTGCACAGGTCCCAGCGCACCGGCTGGGTGAGCTGTGCGACCAGCGTGTCCATCGCCGCGGCCGCCGAGGTGACCGGTTGTCCATCGCGGTTCGACAGCAGCGTGGCGGTGGGCTCGGTGATCGCGATGCGGGCCGCCGCGGCGGCGTAGCCGTCGAGAGCCGGCGCCATGTACTGGGTGTGGAACGCTCCGGCCACACTCAGGGCCCGTACCCGGGCTTTGGCCGGCGGGTCTTCGGCAAGCTTTTCCAATGCGGTCAGGGGGCCGGCGGCCACAATCTGGCCGGCCGCGTTACGGTTCGCCGCGACCAGGTCCAGCAGCTCGAGCCGGGTCAGCACGTCGGCCTCGTCACCGCCGAGCACTGCGGACATACCGGTCGGCTCGGCGGCGCACGCCTTGGCCATCTCTGCGCCGCGGGTGGCAGCCAGCGCCACCGCATCATCGGCGGCCATCACACCGGCGATCGCGTAGGCCGCGATTTCGCCGACCGAGTGACCGGCCACGATGAATTCGTGGCCGAGCTCGCCGCCGCTGAGCAGGCCGCGCCTTGTCAGCTCCTGATAAGCCAGCAGGGTGGCCGTGACGATCAACGGCTGGGCGACCGCGGTGTCGGTGATCTCCTGGGTCGACGCGGTGGTGCCCAGCCGTGCAAGATCTAGGCCACTGGCCTTCGACCAGGACGCGATCTGGTCAGCTGCGCCGGGCAGTTCCAGCCACGGCGACAGCATTCCTTCGGTCTGCGAACCTTGTCCGGGTGCAAGCAGGGCGATCACATGTCTAAGAGAACACTGTGGAAACGGTTTTGCGTGGTGTAACAGATTATGAACCTCGTCTTAGGTTTTTGTATATATCCAACAAAATAGCCCGTTAAGCTACATGTTTGATACCGCGCCGCGATCTGTGGTCTGGATCACTATCGGCCGGATGGGGCCATTAGACCCCCTCTAACCGGGCGCGGGAGCTGAGTCATGGTGCTGCCAGCTTCAGGTTGGGTGGGGTAGTTGAGCTGTCCTACCGTTGCCGCGACCCGCAGGACATACGCATCGCGCGGCTCGGTGGGATCGCGACCGGTGAAGTCGGTGACGCGCTTGAGGCGGTATCGCACAGTGTTTGGATGAACGAACAACTTGCGGGCACAGGCCTCAATCGCACCGCCACAATCTAAGTAAGCCTCGAGCGTCTCGATCAGCGTCGGTCCGGCGCTGGCGAGTGGGCCCATGACGTCGGTATGTAAGGCCACGATCGCGGATGCATCGCCCATGAGGGCCCGTTCGGGCAGGAGTTCTCGGGCCAGCACCGGCCGGGGCGCTCCGCTCCAGCCGGCGACGGCGTTCATTCCCGAAATCGCCTCGCTGGCGCTGTGGTAGGCGGCGGTCAGCATGGGCGCCGTGGGCCCGATGACGACGGGGCCGTCGGAGAATGCGGCCAGCAGGTCACCCAGGAACTTGTCGGTGGGTGACAGGTGGCCGGACACGATTGCCACCAACCAGGTGCCGTGCACGTCAGTCAGCGCCGCCCGGCCGTGACTGGCGGCGACATCGCGGACGTACTGGCTGGCCCGCTCGCTGCCGGCGGTGTTCGTGGGGTCTTTGGGGTCTTTGGGGTTGGGGCCGTCGGTGCGGCCCGGCGCCGGGATCCCGACCACGACCGTCGCGGGCGCGGTGGTGTCCCAGTTCAACGCGGCGGCGCGGGACAGTAGCTCGGGGCCGGTGTCGCCGCGCACCACCGCGTCGACGACGCTGGCCTCCATCCGGCTGTCCCAGGTGCCCCGCGCTTCGGCCGCGTTGGCATACGCCGTGGCGGCGGTGAACGCGAGATCGCGGCTGTACTTCAGAATTCCCACGGTGAGGGCGGTCAACTGCTCTTCAGAGCGAGCCAGCAGCGGCACGACTTCCTCGAAGAAGTCCATGGTGACCCGCACCATGTCCACGCTGTGGCTCAATGCGATCCGTCGGGTCAGGTCCTGGGGCACCAGTTCGAATGCTTGCGCGGTGTAGCTGACGTCGCTGTGCGGATCCTGCATCCACTCGACGAAATTCACCACCGCCGTCTGCACCACCAGGGCCACGCTGGCCCGCTGGGAGGCTTCCAGGTCGGCGAAGAACGGCAACCGTTCGTGCATCACCGCGACGGCTTGGGTGGCCAGCCGCCCGGAATACTGCTTCAACGTGCGCAATAGCGAATCCGGTACGTCCTCCAGTAGTTCGAGCGCCGACCGCGGTTTCCCCAGCGGACTGGACTCGTTGTTGCTCACCCCTAAAAACTACGCCAGTTTTCTGGAAGATTCCCCCAACGCGACCGGCCGAGTTTGTCAGGCGCCAGGACCGGGATCAGAAGCCTGCTCCGGAGCGGCCTGCACATCGTCAATCTTGTACTGCCGGGCCGCCGCCACCGGCACCGACGGGTCGACTTCACCATCGCGTGCCAGTGCCTCGAGCACTGCAACCACCTGTGACTCGGCGTCGGTGTTGAAGTAGCGGCGCGCCGCGGGCCGGGTGTCGGAGAAGCCGAATCCGTCGGTGCCCAGCGTGACGTAGGTGCCCGGTACCCACGGGCGGATCTGCTCGGGAACCGCACGCATCCAGTCCGATACGGCGACCACCGGCCCGGTGACCCCGGCAAGAGCCTGGCTCAGGTAGGGAACCCCGGCCGGTCGGTCGGGGTGGCGCAGCTGCGCCCTCTGGACCGACAGCCCGTCGCGGTTCAGCTCACCCCAGCTGGTCACCGACCAGACGTCGGTGGCGACGTCCCACTCGCCGGCCAGCATCTCTGCGGCCTTCAGTGCGGCGGGCATGGACACCCCTGAGGCCAGGATCTGCGCCTTGTTGGTGCGTCGCTCGGTGGCCGTGTGGTACCGGTAAATGCCCCGCAGCGCTCCTTCGGGATCGAAGTTCGCCGGCTCGGGCGGCTGCGGGTAGGGCTCGTTGTAGACGGTGATGTAGAAGAACACGTTCTCCGCGTGCTGCCCGAACATCCGGGTCAGCCCGCTTTCCACGATGTAGGCGATTTCGAAGGCGAACGCCGGGTCGTAGGCGACCACCGCCGGATTGGTGGAGGCCAGTAACAGCGAGTGCCCGTCGGCGTGTTGCAGGCCTTCGCCGGTCAGCGTGGTGCGCCCTGCGGTGGCCCCAAGTATGAAGCCGCGCGCCATCTGGTCGGCCGCGGCCCAAAAGCCATCGCCGGTGCGCTGGAACCCGAACATCGAATAGAAGATGTAGATCGGGATCATCGGCTCATTGTGGGTCGCATACGACGTGCCGGCCGCGGTGAACGACCCAGTCGAACCCGCCTCGTTGATGCCCTCGTGCAGGATCTGGCCGATCTCACTCTCCTTGTACGCCAGCATCAGGTCGGCGTCCACGGCGGTATACAGCTGGCCGTTGCGGTTGTAGATCTTCAGGGACGGAAACCACGAGTCCATGCCGAATGTGCGGGCCTCGTCGGGGATGATCGGGACTATCCGGGGACCGATTTCTTTGTCCCGCAACACTTCTTTGAATGTTCGCACGATCGCCATCGTGGTGGCGACCTCCTGGTGACCCGATCCCTTCTTCAGCGGGGCATAGATGTCGCGCCCGGGTAGCTTCAGGACTTTGGTTTTTGTCCGGCGCTCGGGGAGGAAACCCCCGAGGGTGCGGCGCCGGTCGATCAGGTAACGAATCTCGGGGGCGTCCGGGCCGGGGTGGTAGTACGGCGGCAGGTAAGGGTTTTCCTCGAGCTGAGCGTCGCTGATCGGAATGCGCTCGCGATCGCGGAAATCCTTGAGATCCTGCAGCGTCAGCTTCTTCATCTGGTGGGTGGCGTTACGGCCCTCGAAGTGCTTGCCCAGCGTGTAGCCCTTGATGGTCTTGGCCAGGATCACCGTCGGCTGTTCTTTGTGTTCGACGGCAGCCCGATAGGC
>Ga0182012_10007640_pt1 | contig 10777 bp, 11 predicted proteins | sample 612S2SmetaG_FD_120486 | JGI IMG/M metagenome (GOLD analysis project Ga0182012, IMG submission 120486) | Permafrost microbial communities from Stordalen Mire, Sweden - 612S2S metaG | ecosystem: Environmental > Terrestrial > Soil > Wetlands > Permafrost | place: Sweden: Stordalen | collected...
CCGCCGGGCAAGTCGATCTGCGTGACGTCGCCACCCACGATCATCTTCGAACCCGGGCCCAAACGCGTCAGGAACATTTTCAACTGTGCGGGCGTTGCGTTCTGCGCCTCATCGAGGATCACGTAGGCTTCGGAAAGCGTGCGCCCGCGCATGTAGGCCAGCGGCGCCACCTCGATCGTGCCGCGCTCGAGGAAGCGCGTAACGACCCCGTCGTCGAGCAATTCGAACAGCGCGTCGTAAAGAGGCCGCAGATAGGGATCGACTTTCTCCTTGAGGTCGCCGGGTAAGAAGCCGAGCTTCTCGCCCGCTTCCACCGCGGGCCTGGAGAGGATGATGCGCGAGATCTCGCGGTTGCGTAGCGCGCGCACCGCCATGACCACGGCCAGAAACGTTTTGCCCGTACCCGCCGGGCCGATCGCGAAGGTCAACGTGTTGCGCTCGATCGCATCCACCAGCGCGCGCTGACCGGCGGTTTTGGGCCGCACGTCCTTCCCGCGGGCGTTGGCGATCAACGTACGCGGAACGCGTTCGGCTTCGCCCGCTTGCGCATCGCGAACGGCCAGCGCAACGTCGTCGGGCGTAAGGTGCGCGCCGCCGTCGGCCGCGACGCGCATGCGCGTCAGAATGCGATGCGCCGAGTCGACGGCTTCGGGCGCTCCGCGCACGCGCAGCTTATCGCCGTCGACGTGCAGCGCCACCGGCACCAAGCCCTCGAGAGCGGTCAGGTTGCGGTCGAGATGGCCGCAGAAATCCAACGGGTCGCGCATGCCCGCGAGTTCGAAGATCTTTTCGGCCTGCGCGTCAGCCAGGACCGTGACCCTTGAACGCGACCGGCGGCCCGAGGGCTTCGGCGAGGACGAACGCTGCCAGAAAACGCTGCGGCTGGTGAAAATCGGCGAGCAGCGGCGACGGCGCGACGTGAACCGGCGCTCCCGGCGGCGCAGGTACCGGGGCCGGGGCCGGTCGCGTCGCAGGCTTTGTATCCGGCGGAGCCGGCGGGTCGACCGGCGGCGGAGCTGCCTGCTCGCCGAGGAGGATCCGGCGGAGCATCGCGCTCGCCGGCTCCCCGCTCGTGCGCGAATCCTTCGCCTTTGCCGCGCTCTTGAACAACTCGAGGATCAGCGCACCGACTTCTTCCATGCTGAAACGGCGCTACGGCTTGGGCGGCTGCAGCGGCGGGGTGCCGCCGCCCTGCTCGGGCGGCGTGACGCCGGTCGAGATCGCTCCGCGCATTTCGGTATCCGCCTTGATGTTGTTGAGCTTGTAGTAATCCATCACGCCCAGGTTACCGCTGCGGAACGCCGCGGCGATCGCTTCGGGAATTTGCGCTTCGGCTTCCACGACCTTGGCGCGCATGGCTTGCGTTTCGGCTTTCTGCTCTTGCTCGGCAGCCAGCGCGCTATACTGGCGCTCGGCCGCTTTGGCTTGCGCGATGCGCCGGTCGGCTTCGGCTTGCGCGGTCTGCAGTTCCGCGCCGATATTCTTCCCGACGTCGACGTCGGCGATGTCGATCGAGACGATTTGAAACGCGGTGCCCGCGTCGAGCCCTTTGGCCAAGACGGCCTTCGAGATGCGATCGGGATACTCGAGCACTTCCTTGTGATCGAGCGCGCCGCCGATCGCCGAGACGACGCCTTCGCCGACGCGCGCCACGATCGTCGGCTCGCCCGCGCCGCCGACGTAACTATCCAGGTTGGTGCGCACGGTAATACGTGCCTTGACGTTGAGCTGGATGCCGTTCTGCGCGACGCCCTGAAAGATGGGCGTTTCGATCACCTTGGGATTGACCGAGGTAACCAGCGCATCGAGCACGTCGCGACCGGCGAGATCGATCGCCGACGCTCGTTGCCAGGTGAGCGGAATTTCGGCTCGTTGCGCGGCGATCATGGCCAGCGTCACCTTCTCGACGTTGCCGCCCGCCAGATAGTGCGATTGCATTTGGTCGACGGTGAGATCGAGGCCGGCCTTGCGCGAGCGCACGAGATTGGTCACGATCACGCCCGGCTGAATGCCGATTAGCCGCATGCGGATCAGGGCCGCCATCGACAGCGGAACGCCCGCGGCGATCGTGCGAATCCACAATCCGAGCGGGAAATAGTACAGGAACAAAAACAGCCCGACGATGACCGCGACGAGAACGACCGTGCTGACGAAAAACATCCCTACTCCTTGATGGGCTCAACGAAGACGCGCGCGCCTTCGACCCGAGTGACGCGAATCGGCGACCCCGCCGCGACGAAGTCGCCTTCGGTCAGCACGTCGACACGGTGTCCGTCGACGCTGGCCACGCCGGCCGGACGCAAGTACGAAGCGGCCACGCCCGCAAGCCCAACGAGGCCGCGCCGGTCGGTGCTGGCGACGTAATCCGGACCTTGCGCGGCGGTGAACGTCAAGCGCTTCATGAAGGCATTCTCGGGGAAGGCGCGCGACGTCAGCCAGAAGGTGGCGACCGAGAGCACGATCGCAATCGAGATCGCCTGCACGGCCACGAAGAAGAACGCCGGCCCGAAGGCCAGCACCACCGCCGCGAACAGCGCGACCGCACCGAGCACGCCGGCCACTCCGTGTCCGGGAATGACGTGCAGTTCGAGCAGGATGCCGATGACGCCGGCTAGCGCGAGCGCGATCACGAAGCCGTCGGAGAATCCGGAGTAGACGTGCGTCCCGAAGAAGAGCGCGAGCGCGCCGACGCCGATGAAGCCGGCGATGCCGTGCAACGTCTGCATCTCGATCAGCAGGCCCAGCACGCCCAGGCTGAGCAGCAGGCCGCTGACCTCGGGATTCGTGGCGAAGCGCGCGAGCTGTTCGCCGAAGGTGTAGTCGACGTTGCTGTAGTGCGCCGGTGCGAGGCCGGCGGCTTTCACCGCGGCGTCGAGATCGGGCGCGAGCGCGTCGGCGATCTTGGCCCGCACCGCGTCTTGCGCGCTCAGCGAGAGGATCGCGCCGCTCTTCTTGTATTCCGAGGCGTCGACGTTCTTATCGACCATCGCTTGGGCCAGGGTCACGTCGCGACCGTTTCGTTCGGCCGTCGCTTTGAATTCCGAGCGTAGCCCGGCGACGTGCTTGGGGTCGTTGGGGATCGGTTCGGCGGCGCCGATGCTCGAGCCGGGCTCCATCACGATCTTCTTGGCGGCGAGCGAGATCAGGGCACCGGCCGAATAAGCCCGTCGCGAAACGAAGGCCACCGTCGGCACCTTGGCCGAGAGCAGCGCATCGCGAATCTCGAAGGCCGAGGCGACGAGGCCGCCGGGCGTATTCACGTCGAGCACGAGCGCTTCGGCGCCTTCGGCGTCGGCGCGAGCGACGGCGCGTTCGACCAAATGGGCCATGCCTTCGTCGACGGTGCCTTCGATGGGTACGACGATGATCTGGTGACCGGCCGAAGCCGGCGTAGCGGCGGCGCCGGCGAGCCCCGCGAGCCCGCAAAGCATCGCCACGCAACAGAGCACGAGGCGAAGCGAAAATCTCATGCGGCCAGGTACCGGGAGCGGCCGCGGAAGTTGCGCCCCGGCGACTGCCTCAGGTGCGCGCCAGCTCCTCGAGCACGAGTTGCCGGATCAGGCCGCCGTCGGCCTCGCCCTTGAACTGCGGCATCACGGTCTTCATGACCGCGCCCTGGTTCCGCTGGTCGGGCGGCAGCGCGTCGATTGCGGCGCGGACCGCCGGACGGATGTCGTCCGCGGACTTCTGCGGCGGCAAAAGGGCGGCCAGAATGTCGCGTTCGGCCTCTTCCTTGGCCGCGAGATCTTCGCGATTGCCTTTGCGGAATTCGGCGATCGAGTCGTTGCGCTGCTTGACTTGCTTGCGCACCACGTCGACCTGCTCGGCCTCCTCGAGTTCGCGCCCGGCCTCGATGCGCTTGTACGAGAATGCGGAAAGCACCGAGCGCAACGTCTCCGTCCGCGCCCGGTCCTTCTCTTTCATCGCCTCTTTGAGTTCGGCGGCGATCCGCTCTTTGAGCGTCAGGCGCTTAGGCCCGGCGCTTGCGCGCGGCGGCCGACTTCTTCTTGCGGCGGACGCTCGGCTTCTCGTAATGCTCGTGTTTGCGAGCCTCGGCGAGGACGCCGGCCTTTTGGGTGGCCTTCTTGAAGCGGCGCAGTGCACTCTCGATGGTTTCCCCCGGTGCGACGCGGACTTCCATGGAACGATCCCCCCCTTCGGCCTGCGCGGGACGCGCAGCAAGATGCGGCAGCCGGTCGAACCGGCCGACAACCGTCGAATACTAGCACAGCAGGGTTAGGCCGTCAATTTCTTACGGACGGCTTGGGCCGGCCTACCCCGGCGGCCACGTCAGGGCGCGGCCGGCCAGAACGTGCAGGTGCAGGTGGTGCACGGTTTGACCGCCGTCGACGCCCTCGTTGATCACCACGCGGTAGCCGCCGGGTGAGGCCTCGCGCCCGATTTGCGAGGCCAGGGCCAACACGTGACCCACCTCGTCGCGTTCGGCCGCGGCCACGAAGTCGCCCAAGTTCGCCGCGTGGCGCACCGGCACGACGAGCACGTGCGTCGGCGCTTGGGGATTCAGGTCGCGAAAGGCATAGGCTTCGGCCGTGCGCGCGACCTCCTGCGAGGGGATCTCGCCGCGCACGATGCGGCAAAAGATGCACTCGGCGGCCTCGTCGCGAGCGTCGCTCATTTCGAGCCGATCGTGAAGGTCCAACTGCGCGACGCCGTATTGCCCGCGGCGTCGGTGACCTTGACGGTGACGTCGACCTCGCCGCGCGGCAGATCGACGCCCGGGCGATAGGTGATGAAGCTCGAGGTCCGCGTCGCCGCCGAGGTCACGTCGTGGCCGTTGACGCTCAGCGTGACGCTCGAGGCATTGATCGCGATCGAACTCGGCGCGACGAAGGTGGCGTAGATGCTGGGCCGCACGTTGTTGACCGATTCGCCCGGCGGCGGCGCGACTTCCGGAATCTGCGGCGGTATGGTCGCCGCCGACAGCGTCGCCGGCGCTTCGGCGCGCGGCGCGATCGTGCCGTTGACGCTGAGGTGACCGTAGACCGGTACCTGCGTCACGTTGAAGCGGTCCGGGATCGTGAAGCTCGCGCGATAGGTGCCCGGCGACGTCTCGTGCAGCGCGATGTCGGTGACGTACTCGCCGATATCGAAGGCGGCGCGTCCGCCCGGCGTGCCGACGAGCACCACGTCGAAGCTTTCGCCCGCGCGCAGCGGGCGCGTCGCGGTGATCGTGAAACTCTTGACTTCGACCGGCGCGGCCGAAGCGCCGGCCGGCGCGGCAGAGGCCGATACCGCCGCCGCGGCGGCGCGCGAGGCGCTGATCTGGCGGATTTCGCCGGTCTCCGGATTGCGCCGCACCGTGACGAAGTCGCCGACGCGTAAGTCGCCGAGCCCGACGCTCGTTCCGTTCAGCGTGATCTCCGAACCGCGCCCGGGCTGAACGACCTTGCCGTTTTGCAGCACGACCGCAAGCGGCGAGACCGCGCTCAACGTGCCGCTGTCGGAACTATAGAAGTCGGCGATGTCGAGCACCCGACCGTCTTTGGTCAAACGCACCGCGATGCGGTCGCCGATGCGCAGGTCGGCGAGCGTGGCCTTCACCTGCGAATGCACGGTCACGTCTTCGACCGTGATGCGCGCGTCGGAATTGATCGAGATGGTGCGCGCCTGGGCGCCGAGCGTCACCGTCACCGCGGGCGGAATCGAGTTCGCGTCGATGGCAGCAATGGTCCCGTTGACCGTCGTGCCGCCGTCGGAGCGCTGTTCTTCGGCTCCGGCCGCCCGGCCGATCAGCGCGGTGACGATCGTGACTTTCGCGCCGCGTTGATCGTAGGTCGCGTTCGCGCCCAGCGCGACCTTGAGCAGTTGCAGCGGCGCGTAGGTGCTCCCGTCGAAATCCAGCACGGGCGCGTCGAGCGCATAGTCCTTGCCGTCGACCAGCACGCGATTGCTGCCTACCGTCAACGCGACGCTTCCCGACGGCAGCTTGATCGATATGGACGAGCCCGAGCGGGCCACGAAGAGGCCCAGCGCATCGAGCACCGCGCGTAACGGAACGAGCAGACGGCCGTCCTCGACGCGCGGCGGCGTATCGGTCTGCACGACCGCGCCGTTGACCACGAGCGCGATGACCCGGATGGGATTCTCCACGCCGGGCGTGGACGTGGGCGCGGGCGACGTAGCCGCGAGCGCCGGAGCGATGAGGGCAGCACCCAGCGCGAGCCCGGCTAGGCTGCGAACGACGCGTCTCATCTCGATGACTTCGCCTGCAAGATTTCCCGGTACACCTCGGCCGTGGCCAGCGCGCAACGGTCCCAAGTTTGCGACCGCGCGAAGCGTTGCGCCTCCTGCTTCGGCCTTGCATCGCCGTTCTCGTTTCGCGCGGCCGCGGTCATCAGGCCGAGTAGCCGGCGCACGTCGCCCGGTTCGAACGTCTCGACGTACGGCGCGAGCGAGAACGGCACGGCCGAGGTGCTGGCGATCACCCGCGCGCCGGTCGCCGCGGCTTCGAGCATCGGCAGGCCGAAGCCCTCACACAGCGAGGGATAGACCAAGGCCAGCGTACCCGCATAGAGTTCGGCGAGGCGCTCCCCGCCGACGTTGCCCAGAAAACGTAACTCGGCGCGGTCGCGCCGGGGTCGGACGCTGCCCGCGAGCAGATCGTCGTGGCCGGTGAGACAGAGGTCGACGTCGAGGCCCGGCGGCAGCGCGGCCCATGCGGCGAAGAGCGTGGCCAGGTCCTTGTGCGCGCGATGGTTGCCGGCGTAGAGAAAATACGGCCGCGTCGCGCGTTCGGGCCGGATGCCGTCGCGCATGAAGAGCTCGCTCGCGCCGAGCGGCACCACGCGCACCTTCGCGGCCGGCACGCCCAGAAAACGTTCGAGGTCGGCCACCGTGCGCGGGTCGTCGGTGATGACCCGCGCGGCGCCCGCGCAAACCGCGCGCACCACCGTCGCATAGTACGGCCCGACGGTCACCTTGAAATGCTCGGGAAAGCGCAGGTGAATCAGGTCGTGCACCGTGACCGCATACGGCCGCGGCGCGAGCAACGGCGCGTACGGCGAGGGAAAGTGCACCATGCGCGCGCCGGCACGCCACAACCGCCAAGGCACGGCGGTTTGCTCGCCCGGCGAGAGCGTGCGGCCGCGCGGAAAGAACGCGAAGTGCAAATCCGGCGCGACGCGCGGCAAGCGCGCGGCGAGTTCGTCGACGTACGTCTGCATCCCGACCGAGAGATGCCGCGTCCGCGGGACGTCGAGAGCGACGTCCGGACGCCCGGACTCGCTCAGCGCCGCGCGGCCTTCAGGAGCACGGCGACCGGATACACCGCCGAGCCGGTGGCGATGATCGCGCCGCGCCATCCGTCGAGATAGCCACGTTTCACGAAGAACAACCAGGGAAGCCGGACGAGTGCGATCAGCGGCGTCAGCAGCGAACGCAAGCCCGAGGGCTCGAGGCCCTTGGCCTCGATGCTCGTGTAACGATCGAACTTGGCCCAATAGGCGGCGACGGTCGGATAGGAATCGTGTAGCAGCGTGCCCTCGAGCCTGCCGGGGGCGCCGTCGACCTGCCACTCTTCGTGCACGTCGGCTTGGCCGCCGCCGGCCGGACGCGGCACGAGCCGCGCGTTCGCCGTGCGAAAGAGACGCAGCGGCGCCTCGTCGCCCCAGCCGCAACCGACGATCGGCCGGCCGCAAAAGAACGTCGTCCTGCGCATGACGTAACCCGCCGTTTGCGGGTCGGGCGCGGCCAGCGCGATCGAGCGGCGCAGGTCGGCGTCGAGCGTCTCGTCGGCATCGAGCATGAACGTCCACGCCGTGCGGACGTGCGCGAGCGCGAAGCGCCGTGATTCTACGAAGCCCGCCCACTCGCGCACGATCACCTCCGCGCCGCGCGCGCGGGCCAACGCTTGCGTGTCGTCGACCGAGTCCGCGTCGAGCACCAGAATCGGCGAGCCCTCCGGGACGCTATCCAACACCCGGGTCAGGTTCGCCGCCTCGTTTTTGGTCAAGACGACGAACGTGACGTCTTTCGGATTCAGGTTTGCGAAGCGATCGGAGCCGCCTCGGCTCCGTCTCGTTCCCGGAGGCGGCCGTGGGCGAGTGCCGCTCCTATGAAATCGCGATATAGCGGCGACGGGCGCGTGGGGCGCGAGGCGAATTCGGGATGCGCCTGCGTGCCCACGAACCAAGGATGCAACGCAGGCGAGAGTTCGATGCACTCGACGAGGGTCGAACGCCCCGTCACGTGATGTCCGGAGAAGACGAGGCCGTGCTCTTCGAACAGCCGCTTGTAGCGGTTGTTGAATTCGTAGCGGTGGCGATGGCGCTCGGTCACGTCCAGTTCGCCGTAGGCGCGCGCCGCGAGCGTGTTGGGCTCGAGCCGGCAATCGTACGCGCCTAGGCGCATCGTGCCGCCGAGCAATTCGAGATTGCGCTGTTCGGGGATGAAGTCGATCACCGGATCGGGCGTGGCTTCCTCGACTTCGGTCGTCATCGCCCCGGGCAAACCGCAGACGTTGCGCGCGAATTCGACGCAGGCCAACTGCATGCCGAAGCAGATGCCCAGGAACGGGATGCGCTGCTCGCGAGCGAATTGGATCGCACGCAGCTTGCCCTTGACCCCGCGCGAACCGAAGCCCGGCGCCACCAAAATGCCGTCGACCCCGTGGAGCACGCTCGTGCCCGAGTTCTCGACGACTTCGGAATCGATGCGCTTGATCTCGACGCGCGCGTCGTGGTGCACGCCCGCGTGGTTGAGCGCCTCGATGATCGAGATGTAGGCGTCCTTGAGTTCGACGTATTTTCCGACCAGCGCGATCTTCACGCGACGGCTGGGATTCTCGATGCGCTCGACCATCGCGGCCCACTCTTCGAGGTCGAGCGGGTCGGTCTCGAGCTTGAGACGCCGGATCACGGCCTCGGCCAACCCTTCGCTCTCGAGGTTGAGCGGCACGCGGTAAATCGTCGAGGCGTCACCGTTTTGCACCACGTTGCTCGGCGGCACGTCGCAGAACAGCCCGATCTTCTCTTTGAGTTCGTAGGGAATCTTCTCTTCGGAGTTGGTCCGCACGACGATCGCGTCGGGCGAGATGCCGATGGCGCGCAACTCGCGCACCGAATGCTGCGTGGGCTTGGTCTTGAGTTCGCCCGCGGCGCCCAGATGCGGCATCAGGGTGAGATGCACGAACATCACGTTCTCGTCGCCGACGTCGTAACGCACGTGACGGATGGCTTCGAGGAAGGGCAGCGATTCGATGTCGCCGACCGTGCCGCCGACCTCGACGATGCACACTTCGGCGCCGCTGCGTTCCGCGACGCGTGCGATCTGCGCCTTGATCTCGTTGGTGATGTGCGGGATGACCTGAACGGTCGCGCCGAGATAGTCGCCGCGCCGCTCCTTGTCGATGACCGAGGCATAGATCTGCCCGGTCGTGACGTTGTTGATCTTGCTCAGCGGCTCGTCGATGAAGCGCTCGTAGTGGCCGAGATCGAGATCGGTCTCGGCGCCGTCTTCGGTGACGAAGACCTCGCCGTGCTGATACGGGTTCATCGTGCCGGCGTCGACGTTGATGTACGGGTCGAGTTTCTGGATCGAAACGCTGACGCCGCGGCTCTTCAGAAGCCGGCCGAGAGATGCGGCGGTTATGCCCTTGCCAAGCGAACTGACAACCCCGCCTGTAAAGAACACAAACTTCGCCACGATGGGAGGACGATGTTCGGTCAGGACGCGGGCGCCTCCCGCTCGCCGGCACCGCGTTCCGCAACGATGAGTCGATCGGACCCGCCGGCATCGGGCGCGATCGCGACCCGCGCGCCGGGCAGGGCCGCGCGCGTCAGTTCGGCCAGCGCCCCGATCGTCGGCGGGGCCGCTTCGAGCACGAGCATGCCGTCCGCCGCCAGACGCTCGGGCACGCGGCGCAGCAGCCGCCGGTAGAGCGTCAAGCCGTCGGGACCGCCGTCGAGCGCCGCACGGGGCTCGAAGGCCAGCGGGTCGGGCGGGCCGGGAATAAGCGCGGCGGGCACGTAGGGCAGGTTGGCGGCGATGCAGTCGTAGACTCCGCTCGAGCCCTCCAGCACGTCGCCGCGCGTGCAACGCACGCGGCCCTCGAGGCGATGGGCTTTCACGTTGCGCTCCGCGACCGCGAGCGCGGCGGGCGAAACGTCGATGGCGTCGACGGACGACTGAGGTAACCGGCTCGCCAAGGCAACCGCAATGGCGCCGCTGCCGGTGCCTACGTCGCAGATGCGCAGCCCGGCGCCGGCCGGCCGCGCGTGCGCGAAAGCCAGCACGCGATCGACCAGCGACTCCGTCTCCGGACGCGGAACGAGCACGTCGCGCGTGACCTCGAAACGCAAACCGTAAAACCACGCTTCCCCGGTGAGATAGGCGACCGGAACGCCCAACGCGCGCCGGCTGATGAGGTGCTCGAACCGGGCGCTCGCGCCCGGTGCCAGCAACGCGTCGCCGTGCGCCAGCAGCCAAGCCCGGTCGCGGCCGAGGATGTGCGCGAGCAGAAGGCGCGCGTCGGTGCCGGGCGAGTCGCCGCCGATCCGCCGCCGCGCCTCGACGAGCGCACCGTCGACGGTCACTCCCGGGCCGCGGTACCGGCCAGCAGTCGCGACTTCTCGTCGGCTTGGAGCCGCGCCACGATGCGGTCCAAATCGCCGCTGAGGATCTCGCGCAGGTTGCCGAAGTTCTCGTTGATCCGGTGATCGGTGATGCGGTCTTGCGGGAAATTGTACGTGCGAATTTTCTCGGACCGGTCGCCGGTGCCCACCTGACTCTTGCGCAGGCTGCCCATGGCCTCTTCGGC
>Ga0182012_10007643_pt1 | contig 10776 bp, 10 predicted proteins | sample 612S2SmetaG_FD_120486 | JGI IMG/M metagenome (GOLD analysis project Ga0182012, IMG submission 120486) | Permafrost microbial communities from Stordalen Mire, Sweden - 612S2S metaG | ecosystem: Environmental > Terrestrial > Soil > Wetlands > Permafrost | place: Sweden: Stordalen | collected...
CAGAGTCTCGCCCAAAAGAGTCTACACTATTCCCTAAAATGCTCTAGACCAACCCGTGTTTTGAAGGGGCGTGGCTTCAGCCACGCCATCAAGCCAAACAAAACAACGCGGCTTCGGCCGCTGAGGGACTTTTGGCGACTTGTTCGGAGCTTCCCCAAACGTGACGCCAACCGCCTCCATAGCTCCAGTCCTATCCGTAGGGTTGGGGCTGGTCGCCGCCGCCACCTGGGGCGGTTCAGATTTTGCCGGCGGCCTTGGCGCGCGCCGCTCTCCGGCTTTGCTGATCGCCTTCTCCGGCCACCTGGTCACTCTGCTTCTCCTGCTTGGCGCCTGCGCCGTTGGTCAAGCCTCGCTGCCCCATCGCACTGAGTTTCTTGAGGGAGCCATCGGAGGCCTCGAAGGATCTCTGGCTCTCGCCGTCTTTTATCGTGCACTCGCCATGGGCGCCATGGGGCTCACAGCGGCACTGACCGGCCTCCTCACCGCGCTCGTACCCGTCCTCTACGGCCTCTGGATCGAAGGCCTGCCTGAGCCCCTGGCCATCGCCGGGTTGCTTCTCGGCGTAGTCGCCATCTGGCTAATCGCCCACTCCCCCGGACATGGCACCCCGCCGCGGGCACTCCTGCTCGGAGCGCTCTCCGGCGCCGGATTCGGATTGCAACTCATTCTGCTCAAACTGGCTTCCCAGGACGGCGTTCTATGGGCGCTCACCTCCGCCCGCATCGGCGGCGTCTTCGCCATGGGCGCAATTCTCCTCTTCGCCTGGCCGCGCCATCGTGAAAAAGAGAATAACGGCCAAAACGGCCGTATCTGGATTGGATTCTGGAAGATGGGCATCCTGGCAGGGGGTCTGGATACCATTGGCAACTTCGGCTACACCGTTGCAGCGCATATAGGGCGCCTGGATCTGGCAGCCCTGGTTTCGTCGCTTTACCCCGGATTCACCATCTTGCTGGCCGCAATGGTCTTGCGCGAACGGCCCACTCGCAGGCAGACCCTGGGTATGGCCGTGGCTCTGGCATCTGTCGTGATGCTAAGCCTCTAGCCATGAAGCACTTACAGCGTCCGATTACCCGACAGGGTTCTGCTTCTGCTCGGCAGGCGGGGCCGCAGGAGGGGGTGTAGTCACGCTCTGTGCCTGAACAGGAGGCGCAGGGTCGGTCACGCCCTTGATGCCTTCCTTGAAGCCCTTCAGTCCCTCGCCGATACCTTTACCCAGCTCCGGTAGCCGCTTTGCCCCAAAGAACACAAAAAGCAGGGCCAGCAGGATCAAAAGGTGCGGTCCCTCGAAAAGTCCACCTAGATTCATTGAATACTTCCTCCGCGAAGTTGCCTTCGCCTTTCTCACTGGCAATTCAACCCGCGAGAATCTCCATTGTATTGTCGCATAGTATCGAAAATCTCGTCCGGCGAGATGCCGCTCGAAAAATCCAACCCTACCTCGTAAAAAGAACGTACTTCAGGACGTTTCAGATTGGACCCAAGCCCCGCAGGCATCAATTCACCTGCGCCGGCCTTCCCAGCCGCTCGGTGACCATATCGAAAAACGCCGCAATACTCTCCGAATCGCCCATCGTAATCCGCCGGTACACTTTCATCAGGGGAAACAGCCGCGAACCTCGCACTTCCACCGCCGGCACCGCCGCCACGCCCCCGGGATACTGGGTCATCTCCCAGCCGCCCGCATAGCGCCGCCGCAGCACCTCGCCCAGGTAGCCGCCCCACAGCCTCACTTCGTAGTCGTAATCCAGCCCGGCTTTTTCCGCAAGCTCCGACAGGACCGCTTCAAACGCCACAATCGACCCTGGCTCATAATCCAGCCGTTGCCGGAACCGCTCTTGCGCAATATCAACTGCTGCTGCCGCGTAGGCGTCCATCATCGCGTCCAGATCCGGATAGGAGGTTGCTTCGAGTTTGGCCCTTCGTTCGTCTGTCACACCGTTAGCTCCATACATTAGATTAGACCTTGGGGCTAAAGATTTCCTACCTTCCGCCGCCGGCTTGCATCTGATTTCAATTCGCGTTACAAAAACAACAGTAGAGGTCATTTCCCCATGTCGCTGCTGCCATCATCGTCGAGCCTTCGCAAATTAGCTTTGCCACTCATGCTCGCCGCTCTCCTCATCGCCGCCATCGCGCCCTCCCAGGCTCAGCAGCACGACATCTATCCCGCACCGGAGAGGGCCCAGGTTGACCTCGCCGCAGGACTCAAGACCGCGGCGGTCACCCACAAGCATGTCCTCCTCGACTTCGGCGGTAACTGGTGCGGCGATTGCAAGGTTCTGGATATCTACTTCCACGATCCCGCCAACAAACCCCTGCTCGATGCCAACTACGTCGTTGTCCACATCAACATCGGCCTTACAGGGATCGACAGGAATCAGAACATCGCCGAGCGCTACCAGATTCCGCTGGCCAAAGGCGTTCCCGCCCTCGCCGTACTCGACGAGCACGGGAAGCTACTGTACAGCCAGCGCACTGGCGAATTCGAATCCATGCGCCGAATGGAGTCCAGCGCGGTCACCAGTTTCCTCATCCAATGGAAGCCGGCCAAACCCGCGGTCTAAGGCAATTTAGATTTTCAAGCCAGTACGATCGACAACCCACATGAGGCCACATGGTTCATCAGCCGCGTCTGAAAGGGTTTGGGCTGCGTCTCCGCAAGATGCAACTCCAGTCCTGCCAGTTTGGCAATCGCATTGATCGCCTCACGCTCGTGCAATAGCGTCGATTGGTAAGGAATCTCGCCGATCACGATCAGCGTTCCTCCCTTTGCGGCGTTGTCCCGCAGATAGGCCCTGGGCTCACTGGGAGCGCCCAGCAAATCGGCAGCCGTCACGCCCTCGTAGCTAAGCCGCTGCGAGGAAGCGGTTGACTTGCCTGTCGGGGCATCGGCGCCGTGGAAAAGGCCCCCTCTGACTTGCGAAAGCCGATGGGTCGACCATCCGGAGATGTGCCCCTTGATCGCAATCGCAATATCCCAATCTCCGCTCAGCTTTCGTCCCGGCTTGATCTTGTGATTGGTATCCGGGATGGAAGCTACGGGAAAGAGAGCTGGGGGCGTTTCAGCCGCTTGCGTCAACTCAATCACATAACTATGCGGATCCAGCAGAGAAAAACTCTCCGGTTCCGGCCACCGCTTGCCCTTCGGGTCGTCCAGTTCCGCGTCGGTAAAGATCACCCGTGGCAGAAACACCGCCCCAATGTGGTGGCCATTGCATGGCGCAAACACTTCCACGCCGCCAATGTTGCCGTCCATAACTTCCGGCACAAACAGCAGCGGTCCGACGAAAACCACATCCAGTCGTGTTCCGCTCTTTTTCAATTCCTTATTCTTCTTCTTCGATTTCGACTTTTTATCGGCCGGCATCTAACTCTCCTGATGGACGACCAATCTCTCTACCGGTGACGTAGTAAGCGCCCCAGTAATAAGGATTGCGATACTTTGAGTTCTCGAATTGTACTCTCCTTGCGGAAGTCAATGCCATCGCGACAGTGTTCCCTTTGGATAATCCTCCGTAAAAGGCATCGATGAAAGGCACCGAAGCCTCCGAATCGATCTGCCATCGCGTCGCCACCACCTCCGGAACCCCCAAGGCTCCAAAAGTCTCAACAATGCTTTGCAGCGGGTGATTCCACGACGCTTCCCGCGTTCCCGTCGCGCAGGCCGATAACACGGCAAGCCGACACGCCCGCGGCGGATGTTGGCGCAGGAACTTTCCATCTACCCAAGGGTGGGTGTCGCCGGGCGTAGCAGCGGCTAGCAGCAGCTGTGTCCCGTTCGCCGTCTGCATCGCGTGGCCGGCAAAGTGGAAAATCGTCGCCGAACCGAGATCTGCGCCCACCCGCGCAGGCGTCGCCCGCACTCCCAGCAACAGTTCCGGCGCATGCAGCAGTTGGTCTACATGTCTGGCCTCGCTCAGCGCTTCCGGCAGTGGCGGCTCACCTTCCCCGGCCACGGAAGCGCCCACCACCAGCGCCCGCTCGCCAAGCTTTGCTCCCGAAGACATTTGCAGTCCGTGCTCCGAAGGAGGAGCAAGAATCGAACGCAACTCTGCCAGGGGATACGCAAGTCCAAGCGGGCCAGCTGCGGTCGGCAGCACCGGCCAGCTGAGATTGGCCAGCATAGGGTCCGGTTCCAGCAGCAGTGAGCCGTTGTCAGGCAGATTCGCCGGCAAACCGGGCAGCAATGTATTGGTCAGCCCACTTCCCAGGATTGACGCAGTTTCAACTGATGTGTATGGGGTACTTACCGCCAGCCCAAGCCTCTGCGCCTCATCCAGCAATCGCTGTCGCCGCACCCGCCTTTCACTCCACTGCACTCTTCCGCTGTCGATGCGATAAACCAGCACTCGGTCCAGCAGCACAACCTGTCCCATCACTATGCTGCTGCCCAGCCGATGCTGTTCTGTTGCAAGTCGAGGTAACTCGCAATCTAAAGCACCACCGTGGCATTGCGTGATGGGCAACCCCCTGGACCGAAGCCGGAATCGCTCCCAAAGCGCCAACACACTCTCCGGAGAGCGACCTAGCGCCAGCCAGCTTGCCGCCAGTTCGGCATAAGCGTCGTGATCTCCTTCCCCGAATTCTGCAGAAGTCAGTGGATCGTCCCGTCGAATATCGCTTCCTTCGCTGAGCCGAATGGCGGACTCAAGGGCGCTGGTCGACACATCCGGGTGTCCTTTGGCTAACTCAAGTTGTCCCCGGTTCATTGCGAGCCTGCGCTCCAAAAAAAGGTCGGAGCTATTCCCAAAGTATGCGCTCCCCACATCCAGGTAACGAGATGCGCCGGACAGGTCACCCCGCTCCAGCATCGCGCTGGCGAGCAAAATGGCTCCCTCCGACATATTCGCCCCTTGCTCCTTACCCAGAGCCGTCATGCCTCGCTCCGAATTGGCCAGCCGCACCTCTTCCTCCGCCTCGGTCACCTCACCGGTGTGCAGTTCCGCCTGTGCCAGCAGTAGCCGCGTTTGCGCGATGCGTACGTGCTTTTCGGTCAGTTGCTCCCATCCCAGCGTCTCGATGAGGGTAAGTTTGGTAGTTTCAGGATGCGGGGAGCTAAGCTCCATGTACCCGAGCTGCGTATTCACATCTCCAATCCGAATCGCCGTCGCCTCGCCAGCATAAAGCTCTCGAAGGGTAGGAAAGAGCAGGCTGTCCGCACCTTCCTCATCGCCGTAATCGTCCAGTTCCCCGGCGATCATGGTGACCGCTCGAGCTTTTAGCAGGAGGTAATGATCAGACTCTGCCATGCGCTGAGCCGCTTCTACCAGAGAACGGCCCGCTGGGCGCGTCTCGGGTGTGTCGTCGCAAATTTTTTCGATTACCTCGGCCTGCCCTGCAATCCATGGGTATCGCTGGCCATACAGCCGGGCATCGGGCTCACGGCGAAGCTTTTGGGCCTCCGCCCGGCAATCGTCGAAGTCTACCTGTAATTGAAGCGCAAACAGATGCTCCACCTCGGAACGAAACTCCGCCACATGCTCAGCAGACTTGATTTGAGGGGAGTTTCCAGCACTTCGCTCTGATTTCCGAAAGGTGTCTCGGGCTGCAAGAGCTAATTGCGCCCCTTCTTTCGGAGCATCTTCCACGTCGTCGCGCATCGCCTCGGCTAAAAGTCGCAGGCCATCGCCAAAAGCTTTCGCCGATCCAGCGGGCAACGAGTCAATTTCTGGGGGGAGTAAGTCGGAGAGCCAGGAGTCATGGTGCTGTATTTCTAAGGATGTTCCAATTGCGCGCAATAATCCTCGAGCCGAAACGCACGAAGCTGGGCACGGCGAACCTCGCGCCTGCTCCAATCCGGATGCCGGACTTCTTCCCTGCGGAAACGCCGGCAGCAGCACCTGGTCTAATTTATAAGCCGAAAGCTCTTCATCGATCGCTGCCAGCGTCTTTGCATCTTTCGCCAGCGCGTCCATCGCCTCCGGAGTCGCCAGCATCTGCTTAACCCGGCTTTCATGGCTCTTGAGGCGGTTCAGAGTCTGCTCCAGCGCCGCCAGCTTGCGTTTGCCTTCCTCGCGCCATTGCCCATCGCGCTCAATAGTAATGTAACGGTTCCAAACCTCGACCGCGTTCATCATCTGCCCGCGATCTTCCATCACAATCGCTTCATTGAAGAGCACCACGGGGTCGGTGGGCGCCAGCTTGTCCGCGCGCGCAAGATCGTCCAGCGCCGTCGAACGGTCCACCTCGCTGCCCGTTACCAGGCCCCGCTGATAATAGGCGTTGGCCGTATCCGTAAGCAGCTCCGCCGTCACCGGACCCTGCGCCAGCAGCCGGTCCAGCACGTCGATCGCAGAATCGTAGCGTTCTTCCAGCACATCCGCCCGGGCTCGCAGTTCCAGCCAATGCCCATCCTGCGGCGCCCTCTCCAACTCCCGCGCCAGTCTTGCCCGCGCTTCCAGCAGCGCCGGCGGCTCCTGGTCGGTGCCCGCTCCACGCGTGTGGCCGCCCAGAGTAAAGGTCGCGAAGCCGGCCTCCGGAACCCGCAATTCCAGAGTCCGCGACTCTTGATAAGCCTTCGCCAACTCCCGCGCCGGTGTATTCCGTTCCCGCTGCCAGATAAGCAAACCCACGGCAATCAGCAGCGCGGCGGCGATTCCCGCTGTGGCAATCCATTTGCGGCTGGTGGCAACGCCGTCAAACGGCAGCACCGTTCGACCTCGCCGCGGCGTCGCCGCCATCTCCCGCGCCATGCTTCGCTGCCACTCCGAACGCGCCGCCGCCAGTTCCGCAATCGCCGCGGTTTCCGCCGCGCTGGGATTTCCCTGCAGTGCCATCCGGCTTTGGCTAAGTCTCCGGTCGCATGCCGGGCAACGGGATGCATGCGCCTCTAACTCGTCGCACTCTTCCTTCGTTAACTCTCCCAGGACCGATCGCAAATACCACTCTGCATCCGGGCAACCTGCCGCCGAAGCTTCCTGCAAGAAGGCATGACTTTCCCGCTCCCGCAATATCTGAGGGATCGCCTCCAAAAAACGAAGTAAATCCTCCGCCGATAACTCGGCAGGATTCTCCATATCGTGCTGATTTTCGTTTTTCATCTGCGCTTTACATTGTTAATCGTAACGGGTGGGGAAAATCCTTTTATTTTTTTCGGCGGAGACGATTTATTTCTGGTCGATGCCAATTTGGGCTTTCCCTGGATCACTGTCTTGCGCAGCAATCGAGTCAGCCGCATCAGCGCGCTTTCCACACCCTTCGAACTTAGACCCATCGTCGGGATGCGCGAAATCGCCTCTGCCGTCATTCCCAGGTTGTAATGCAGCCAGAATAATCGCCGGTCCCGCGCACTCACCTTGTTGGGATAAAGTCGCAGCAGGCCGTCTAACTGGGCGTAGAGTCCCAATATCTCCAACGCCCTCGTCGCACGGGCGTCATGTAGATCGTCGGCCACGGCTCGCGGCTCGACCGAACTTGCCGCGAAACTCCCGCCCCGCTTCTCTGCCTTTAACTTCCGAAAGTGATCCGTCCCCACCGTCGCCGTAATGATCCGCAGCAGTTTCAAAAACGAGTCCTCGCCGCGATCCTCGAACTCCCGGAGCACCCGCCGGTCGTCTTCGCACAATTTCACAAAGACTTCCTGCACGATCTCGTTCACCGTCGCCGTCGACCGGTCTCCCCAAACCTCGCACACGCGCCGCGCCGCCAGGCCAACCACTGGCATAGCAACGCGCACAAATTCCTCCCACTCCGGCGCATCCGCAGAATATGCGCAGAGTTGAGCAAGTCGGTTTGCCGGATGCGAAGTCACAATGAATGGGTTTAGTCTAATCCATTCCCATCCTCTCTTGCCCATTCCCGGTCCATTCGTTCCGATTCCCTAATGATTCCCTTATTCTTAATGCTCTGTGCTAACATCCGGCCTATCCGGCCTTCGATCGATTTTCGACAGTCCGCCCCACACCCCGGCCGCAAACCAGGGTCGGACCCCGGGCAAGATCATTTCCGCAAGCCCGGATGCCAGCCCGGGGACCAGGAGCAGCCAGCATGGCCGCCAGCACCCGACCCCTCAGTCTCGGCGAAATCCTGGACCGAACCGTCCAGATCTATCGCCGCAACTTTCCTCTTTTCGTGGGGATCTCCGTTCTACCCTCGGCCATCTACGTCGCCATCTCGGGCGGTCTCAGCCTCTTTTACACGTCAAAGCTGCCAACCGCCCAGCCTGCCGCTCCGCCCACCACCGAGGCGATCCTTACCATTGTTGCGGCTGCTGCTGCCTTCCTCCTTGTCGGCATACCCCTCCTGCTCGGCGTTTCGGCCGCCTCCTTGGGCGCTCTCAACTTCGCCGCCGTTTGGACCAATCGCGGCGAAGCGGCTACGATCCGTAACTCCTATGCACAAAGCTTTCGCCGGTTCTGGCGTTACGTCGGCATCGTTTCCCTGCAGTTGTTATTCGCAGGGATCATTCCCGGCGTCGCCGTCAGCGTCCTCATCTTCTTCGGGGCCATTGTGACTGCCCTTACCTCCCGCTCCGGTGGCGGTGCCGCAATGGCCATCCTGCTCGGCCTGTTCATGTTTCTCCTGCTCCTTGCCGCCATGGTGGTTTGCGTCTGGATCTGGATTCGTTTCTGCCTCGCTTTTCCAGCCAGCGTCGTGGAAGACAAGAAACCCTGGCCTGCTATGCAGCGAAGCGCCCAGCTCACCAAGGGCACCCGCGGACGCATCTTCGTCATGTACTTGCTGGTCGTCATCCTCACCGTCGTCGCCTACTATGCACTCACTCTTCCAATCGACATCATCCTCAAGCTGACCCTCTACAAATCCATGGCAGGGCTTGCCCTCTTCACCAAGCCGCCCATCGTTCTCCAGATCATCAACCTGGTCATCAGCTGCCTCGAACGTGCCTTCACCCTCCCCATCTACGCCATCTCGCTGGTCCTGTTCTACAACGACCAGCGCACCCGAATGGAGGGCTACGACATCGAGCTGCTCATGGACCAGGCCGGCTGGTCCTCGCTGCCGCCCACTCCGCTGGTTTTCGCGCCCGCGCCAAACCAGCCAGAATCTGCCCCGCCTGGCTTCGCCAATCCCGAACCGTCGCCAACTCCCGGCGCCCCATTCGGGCCGCCGGGCATCGAACCTTCCACTCCAGCTTCGGAGGGTTCCGGCGCGTGAGTCTTTCGCCCTTGCTCCCGGATGGGCCTCTGGTGCGGAAATCCCCCGCAATCCCCGCCCTCCTCGCTCTGCTCGCACTGGGCGTGGCCGCACAGCCGCGCCTCTTCGCCGCCATGTCCAATCCGAACACGCCCCACCCGGACACCCAATCCGCGCAGGTCATTGTCACCCCCGAGCCAGATACCGTTACCATCTCCGACTTCCAGGCGCGCCTCCGCACCCTCGACCAACTCGTCGCTAAATGCCAGTCCGCCATCACTGCGTCGAACTGCTCCTCCGGCCAGGTTGGTCCTGACGTCCGGATCGGCTTGCCCTCCGGTTCACGCCAGGTCCACTTTGCCTGGCTTCGGAACCTCCTCGACGCAGCCGCCGACTCCCAGAAAAAGTCCCCAGCTAAAGCCAAACCTCAAACCGCCAAATCCGACGACGACTCTGAAGATTCCGACGCCGCATCGCCGACGGATTTTCAGCCACCCTCGATTCCAGAGCAACTCAAGGAAGCCCGCAAGCGCCTCGCCGCCGACGCCCAAATGGCTGCAAACTGGTCTCAGAATTCGCCAACTGCGGCCAAGCCAACTCCAGACCCGCAGCGTAAGACTCTTGACCGCATCCTCGCGGCCAAGGAGTACCACCCCGCCGTGGCCGGCCCATCGCTCCTCGACCGCGCTTTCGAGAAAATCGGCAACTGGATCGACAACTTCCTCGGCAAACTCGAGGAAGCTGGCTTCCGCTCCAAGTGGGTCGGCAGAACCGCCGAAATTCTCTTCGTTCTCGCCCTAACCTTCGCTCTGGTCTGGTTCCTCATCCGCATCGAGCGCCAGGGCCGCCTCGCCGCCACCCAATTCCTCCCGGGAACCGGGGGAGCCGCTGCCTCAGCCCGCGACTGGCAGCTCTGGCTCGAAGACGCCCGCCGCGCTGCCTCCAAGGGTTCGTGGCGCGAGGCCATCCATCTCCTCTACTGGGCCAATATCTCCCGCCTTGAGTCGCTCGGCTTCTGGCCCGCAGACCGAGCCCGAACCCCGCGTGAATACCTCGCGCTCCTCACCCAGGAAAACTCCCATCACGCCGACCTGAAGGCCCTGACCCGCAGCTTCGAACGCACCTGGTACGCGGGCCGCCCCGCCGCCGAAGCGGATTTCCGCCAAGCCGTCGAAGTCGCCGCAAAACTCGGTATTCCCTCGAATTCGAGCCAGGGGGTGCGGTGAAATTCCTAAGCTCGCTCGATCCCAAAGACCGCCGCATGCTCTGGATCATCGTCAGCCTGGTCGTGGTGGTTCTCGTACTCCTCGCCGTCTTTACTCCCCGCGACGATCCCAATCAAAACCCCGTCCCCGACAGCAACCTCCCCGGCCAACATGGAGCCAAGGCCGCCTTCACCCTCCTCCAGCAATCCGGCTACCGCGTTCAGCGATGGGAAGAGCCGCTCGCCGGTCTTGCCAGTCAGGCCGGACCTGGAACGGTCCTCATCCTCGCCGAACCTTTTTCCAACGAACTGGCCGACAACACCGCCATCGCTCAGATTCTCCAGAAAGGCGGCCGCGTCCTCGTGACCGGCCTCCGCGGAGGCTCACTGCTTCCCGGCAACGAAGTGACCACTCCCAGCGATTTCTCCTTCGCGACCTGCGAAGCTAAGCCCGACGGCCTATCCCCGCTCGCCGG
>Ga0182012_10007644_pt1 | contig 10776 bp, 12 predicted proteins | sample 612S2SmetaG_FD_120486 | JGI IMG/M metagenome (GOLD analysis project Ga0182012, IMG submission 120486) | Permafrost microbial communities from Stordalen Mire, Sweden - 612S2S metaG | ecosystem: Environmental > Terrestrial > Soil > Wetlands > Permafrost | place: Sweden: Stordalen | collected...
AGAGCGTCATGGTCTCGCTGGCGGCCCAGGCGCGGCCGATGTTGCCTTTGCCCATGAGCAGATGCTCCTGCGTGTGGGGCTCGCCTTTGTCGGAGACCGGAAACGTGTTGACCCACGCGAACGCCTGCGGGACCGATTGCACCTGAATGAGATCGAGCGTAAAGCCGGTCTTCTGATGGACGAAGCGCGCGCCGAAGGGCTGGCCGGCGTCGTCGAGGTAAACGGCGGCGGCGTGGAAGCCGTTGCTTACGGTTTGTTCGTTGACATCGGCGAAGGAGGAGGGCTCGGCGGCGAAGGCGTTCAGGGAGAGAACTAAAGCGATGCCAGTCAGGCGGAAGGCCGCGAAGGTCATTTTTCTATTTTGACGTGAATAGGGGTTGGACGTGGTGTGGGCTGCGCGCAGGTAGTTGTCCGATGTTAGGTTCGTTTGGCAAAAACACTTTTTTTGGGAAATAATTTGGCCGCAGATGAGCGCAGATCGACGCGGATGGGAAGCCCGGAGGAAAATATAGTGGCCGCAAATGGCGACTTCATGAATTCAGGGATAGCACGGGACGTACCTGGTGTTGCGCCAGGTTGATTGCTTTCAGCGAAAGATGGCGGTGAACGGGTTTTCAATGATGGGAATGAAGAGTGAAATGCGGTGGTTCGTTGGAATAGACGGACGCCGATGAGTGACTTCGAAGCTTCCCAGACGCGGACATCTGGCCAGCGACGGGAATCCGGATTACATCCGAGTGGCCGGTCGTTCGTTCCCACTTAACGCACCGTTCTACGCCACCGGCAACCGCATTCACATATATTTGAGCGACTGGCCTCAGATGGAACTCAAGCCCGGCGACGAGTTCGGCGACCGATTCAGGCTGCTCTCGAAGCTGGGCTCCGGCGGTATAGGAGAAGTCTGGAAGGCTCGTGACACGGAACTTACCGGGTAAACACACTTTTTCCGCGTCGGCTCACGAGCGGATCATCGTCAGCAGCATCTTGAATCTACCGAGGGCCTTCAGAGAGTGAGGTTGGTTTGCTGGCATGAGAACCCCTTCGCCTGCCGTCGTTCGCAGCGACTTGCCAGAGACCGTAATTTCCGCGTCGCCCTCCAGTATATGTGCCACGGCGTCGAACGCGGCCGTATGCTCGCTTAAGCCCTGGCCCTCGTCGAAAGCGAACAGCGTGACAGTTCCCGTTGCGCGCTTGACTATCGTCCGGCTGACAACAGACCCTTCCTGATAATTCACAAGGTCTGTCAGGCGTACGCCTTCCGCGACGGGCATTTCGCCCTTATTCTGTCCCTGCTGCGAGCTCATGTTTGGCCACCTCCGACAGCGCCATCATCTCTTCTTGCCGACTGGATTCCAGCCGCACATCCGGCTTATGCGGAGTGCAGCTTCACTTCCCCGTTGGCGCCGCGAGCTTCCTTTTCGAGGCGCAGATTCTTTGAAGATCCTGGGTTAATTCCTGGTCCACGAAGCTGGAAAGGAAAAGAGGGGGGCACTCAGTCTCTGCCCGAACCGGGCGTCCCTCATGCAGCATCTGCTGTGAGAGTGCGATCTTTTTGAGGGATACCTCGTACCGCCCTCCGCAATTCCTGCATGGGATCTCAATTCCGACCATTTCGGGAATGTCCACAGGCGTTCCTCCTCATCTGAATTTCCATTGTGGCATCCGGGAAACTGCAACTCGAACGAATCAGAAGAGAGCAACTCCACCCAGGCGCCGCGCTCGCCTTGCAAAAACATATCAGTATGGGGGTAAGCTTGAAGCAATCCAAATAGGATGGATTAAGCCTGCTGACTCTCAAGCCGTCATCATGGAGTTCGCACGCGGGCTCGCAAGTCTCCGGCCGTCATCTCCGTTCCTGGCTCGGCTTGCTCCACCCGTACGTAGCCCAGCGCAACCACATTTCCGAGAGCGGGAGAGTAGGCGGCGGAGGTGATCTCCGCGGCGGGCGCGCCGCCGAATTGTAGCTTCGTCCTCGGTTCAGGCGGCATCTGTCCGTCGATTTCAAGCGGCTTCAGAACGCGTTGAATCAGCCCACGCGATCGGAGTCGTTCAACGATCTCCTGGCCCAGATAGCAGCCTTTATGAAAGTGCAGCGCATCCGTTTGGTTCGCTTCCCGAGCGAGGTAGCGCTCGCTGATATCTTCTCCATAGCGTGGCTTGCCGTGTTCCAGACGCACGATTCGAAATGCGTCTTCATCCGCGTGCACCGCGCCCGCCGCTTCGATTTTTGACAGGATTGCATCTTTCTCCGCCGCCGGCACAATGATGAAAAAGGCTGGGCTCCCCGTGACGCTCAGTCTGGCCAGCAGAGCGGACCCCCACTCCACGTTGGTGCCATAGCAGACCCCCAGTGCAGGAGCCCTTGCCGCAGAAAGGACGTCGGGTGATTTTGGTCCTTCCAGGGCGATCGTCGCGAGCGCCGGTGTGAGGTCCTCCAGCGTGACGTCGTCCGCGATGATGAACTTATCGAGATGTTCCAGCAGTTTCTGCAGCGTTTCCGGCTCCGTATCGAGAAGGAACGAATCTTGCCGACACAAAACGTTCACATCCGCCAGAATTCGTCCTTGCGCCGTCAGGAAGAATGCATAGCACCCCGTTCCCGGAGTGAGCTGCTGGATATGATTCGTGGTCATCGCGTGCAGGAGGCGCGCCCGGTCCTCGCCGGCCACGCGGATTTTGCCGCGACCGGAAACGTCCAGCCACGCCGCGCCGCCGCGAAGCTCGTTGTAGCCCTGCATGGTTCGAGTATATTGGTCCACGGCGGATTGGCTTTGACGGCGTGCGCCGCTGGCGCGAACTTCCTTTGCTCTAATCTTTGTGTTCGGCAGGGTAGGTGACCTGCATTCCGGTTATCTTGCCCCAAGGCGTAAGCGTGTGAGGTTGTGTGCGAGTGGCGCTTGTGATTTCCCGCACTTCAATTTCCCGCGCCAACAACGCATCCGCGATCAGAGAGCGATGACAGCGCCAGGGAACGGCTTCTGCGCACATAATTGCGATCCGCTCCGACTTCGCAAGTTCTATCAAATCGTCCAGATTTTTCCGGAACTCAGGCGTCTGCATGTAATCGGCGAAACCACGGAAGCTGGCGTTATGCCATCCGGTGTTGACGGAATCACGGCGCGCATGCCGGAAGCCACCCAGACCCGGCATGTAACGGTAATGAAGGCGGGCGGCATGCAGGGCAGGCGACAATTCGCTTCGGTTGAACTGCGGATTGTGCCGCGAACGTGGGACGGTGCGTACATCGACCAGTCTCTGCACCCCGTGCGCTTTCAGAAGGTGGATGAATTCCTTTGACGGGTGGGTGGAGTGCCCAATGGTCATGACAATCATCGAGCCTGACGATGGGCATTCAACGACCGGACCGATGTGTGCGGGTAACATGCCGCCCCAATTATATCGTGTTACGATATTCATGTGAACGATGACGGCGATTTGTCCCCCGATCAATACCGCGACCTGGCTGAGTTCCGGCGGCAGATCCGGCAGTTCCTTCATTTCAGTGAAGCCACGGCAAAGGAGCATCACATCGAGCCGCAGCAGCATCAACTGCTGCTTGCCGTCCAGGGCCTTCCAGAGGACGTAAAGCCAACGATTCGGGAAATTGCCACAAGGCTCTTCATCCAGCATCACAGCGCCGTCGAACTGGTGAACCGCCTTGAGATCACCGGCGCAATCGCGAGAACTCCGGGCGCCGAAGACAAGCGCGAAGTCTGGGTCCGGCTGACGCCGGCTGGCCGCGCGATCCTGCGCCGGCTTGCATTGGCGCACCGGATAGAAATGGAACGCTCCGGTCCCGAACTGGCGCGGGCATTGAATTCAGTTCTACGCCACAGCAGGAAGGCGGCCGCATTGTGAAGACGCACAAAGACAATTCGGAGCGGCTGGGGGATTTCACCACAACGGCACGCGTCATTCCGATTTCACTTCTCGCTATCGGCATTGGCCTCGTCAGTACGTTCGTCGCCTGGGGGCTTTTGCGCCTGATCGCATTTTTCACAAATGCTTTCTATTACGGACGAATGAGTACCGTGCTTGTGTCACCGGCAGGAAACCATCTCGGCTGGTTCGCTGTGCTGGTTCCCGTGGCTGGTGGGCTCGTCATCGGGCTGATGGCCCGCTACGGCTCCGAGCGTATTCGAGGCCATGGCATTCCCGAAGCGCTCGAATCCATTCTGATCAACGGAAGCAAGGTGCAGCCGCGGCTTGCAGTTCTCAAGCCGCTCTCGTCCGCAATCTCGATCGGATCGGGCGGCCCATTCGGCGCTGAAGGGCCGATCATCATGACGGGCGGCGCAATCGGATCGATCATCGCTCAGCTTTTCCATCTGACCGCCGCTGAGCGAAAGACGCTTTTGGTGGCGGGCGCCGCGGCGGGCATGGCCGCGACGTTCGCGACGCCTGTCGCGGCGGTGTTGCTCGCGGTGGAGTTGTTGCTGTTCGAATGGAAGCCGCGGAGCGCAATACCGGTGGCCCTCGCCAGCGCGACGGCAGGCGCGGCAAGGCGGTACATTCTCGGACTCGGACCGCTGTTCCCCGTTCCGCAACATGCGATCTTCATCGGCCCGCAGGGGCTTGCCGGGTGTGTCATAGCGGGTCTGCTGGCAGGCGGCCTCTCCTCGCTGCTGACGCTCGGCGTATACGCGGCGGAGGACTTATTCAAGAAGCTACCGATTCACTGGATGTGGTGGCCGGCTATCGGCGGCGCCTTCGTTGGCCTGGGCGGGATGATATTTCCGCAAGCACTGGGCGTTGGCTACGACACGATCCAGTCTCTGTTGCAGGGAGATGTTCCGCGCACGGTGATCGCAGGCGTGCTGCTCGTAAAGTCAGCCATCTGGATCATCTCACTGGGCTCGGGAACATCCGGCGGAGTGCTGGCGCCTTTGCTGATGATGGGGGCAGCGTTGGGTGGGGTCGAGGCAATGTTCCTCCCACATGAGGGAGCTGGCTTCTGGCCTTTGGTCAGTATGGGCGCGATTCTGGGCGGGACGATGCGGGCGCCGTTTACAGCGATACTGTTCGCTCTCGAATTGACGCACGACATCAATGTGCTTCTGCCATTGCTGGTGGCCGCGATGCTGGCACACGCGACGACCGTGCTGCTGCTGAAGCGTTCCATCCTCACGGAGAAGGTGGCGCGCCGGGGATTTCACATAACCCGTGAATATGCGACCGATCCGCTCGAAATCCTGTTTGTACGCGAAGTCATGCGCACCAAGCTGGTGGTGCTTCCGGCGGATGCAACCGTCGAGGAGTTACGCCATACGATCCTTCGGGAACCGGCGCACCGAGGACAACATTTGTATCCCGTGGTGGACGGCGAAAGGCGGGTCAGCGGCGTCATCACTCGCAAGCAGTTGCGCGCCCTCACGCAATCGGCCGCGCCGGAGGCTTCACTGGGCCAGATCGTGCGCAAACCAACAGTGGCGCATCCGGACGAACCGCTACGGGTAGTTGTTTTCCGCATGGCGGAGACTGGTTTTACGAGGATGCCCGTCGTCGAAAACGAGAGCGGGAACCTGGTGGGAATGATTTCGCTGGATGATCTCCTGCTGGCACGCGTGCGGAATCTCAATGAAGAGAGGCATCGGGAACGGCCTCTGCAATTGCGCCTTCCATTCCAGAGTCAGCGTGAGCCTGAGCCTGCGCGGGAGATGGCGTGATCGCGCCATTGCGACCTTCTGCGAGAAGGATTGGAACCCAGGAATACCGGCAAGAAACTGAAGGGGGCATATCATGACCGCAACGTCCGCCGACGCTACCAGTCTCTCTCCGTGGTGGAGACACTCGGCCATTCTCGTACTGATCGCTGGCTTCTCGGTTCTATCCTTTGTCACAGTCCTGACCTACACAAACGCTCCGCCCATCCCCGAACGGGTCACGGATGGAACGGGGACTGTGGTGTTTACCGGAGCCGACATCCAAAGGGGCCAGGAGGTCTTCCTCAAGTACGGACTCATGGAGCACGGGAGCCTCTGGGGCCATGGAGCGTACCTGGGTCCCGATTACAGCGCGGAGTACCTGCATCGGCTCAGCGAAGTAACTCGGGATACGATCGCGACCGAGAAGTACCTTAAACTCTTTGCGCAGCTCTCGCCGGACGAGCAGAGCGCCGTATCTGTGCGGACGGTAACAGTGCTTAGGGAAAACGGTACGAACCAGCATCGCGAACTCTCCGGTTCTCTCCAGGCGAGATAGCTGCCTACCGCACACAGCTTCCCGAGTGGAGTGAGTACTTCACCGGGAAGGACGCCGCTCCCGGGCTGCCAGCCAACTATATTCAGGACCCCGAAGAGCGTAAAGCGCTGACTGACTACTTCGCCTGGGCGGCTTGGGCCACAGCGGCGAATCGCCCTGGGAAGGATTACTCGTACACCAACAACTGGCCCTATGAGCCTAATGTGGGAAACCGTCCTTCCACCGAGGCCTATTTTTGGAGCGCACTGAGTCCGATCACTCTCCTGTCAGGGATTGGTTCGATCCTCTTCGTCGTCGGTAAGTTCGACTACCTGGGCTGGAAGGGCGAGGGCGGTAGTGCCCATATGATGCACTCGGCCTTATCCCGCTCGAAAATATCTCGGCCTGCTTTGAATCTCACGTCCAGCCAGTGGGCTACGGGATGGTTCTTCGGCATCGTGGCCCTGCTGTTTTTGGCGCAAGCATTTCTGGGAGGCCTGCTCGCCCATTATCGGGTGGAGACAGGAGCTTTTTACGGGTTCGACATCGCTCGCTGGCTGCCCTACAACCTGGCGCGCACCTGGCACCTCCAACTCGCCATCTTCTGGATCGCAACGGCCTGGGTGGGCGGCGGCCTGTTCCTGGCGTCGTGGGCCGGTGGTGAGGAGCCCAGACACCAAAAGAGCGGCGTCTACGCACTCCTCGGGGCGCTCGTTGTGGTCGTCGTCGGCAGCCTGGGCGGCGAGTTCCTCGGCATCAACGACAAGCTGGGGCAGTTCTGGTTCTGGTTTGGTCACCAGGGTTCCGAATACCTGGACCTCGGCCGGTTCTGGCAGTTCCTGCTGGCAGTTGGCCTCCTCTTCTGGCTGTTCCTGATGTATCGGGCGCTCAAGCCCGCCTTCAGGATCCCCGACAAGCGCGAACTGTCCGCACTCTTCCTCTATGCGGCCGTGGCCATTCCCGTCTTCTACCTGCCCGCCCTGTTCTACGGCCCTGACACGAACTTCGCCGTCATTGACAACTGGCGCTTCTGGATCATCCATCTTTGGGTGGAGGGATTCTTCGAAATTTTCGCGACGGTGCCGGTGGCCATCATGTTCCACCAGATGGGCGTGGTCAGCGCCAGAACAGCCACACGCCTGATCTATCTGGATGCCATCCTGTATCTCACGGGCGGGATTATCGGCACAGGCCACCATTGGTACTTCACAGGCCAGGGAACGCTCAACATGGGCCTGGCGTCGTGCTTCTCAGCTCTGGAAGTTGTGCCTCTAACGCTTCTGACTCTGGACGCCTGGGACTTCATCCAGCTGAGTAAGGCGCAGTCTTCCGCGCGCGACCACGATATGATTTCGGGCCAGAAGTGGTCCATCTACTTCCTCATGGCCGTCGGTGTTTGGAACTTCGTCGGCGCGGGGGTCTTCGGTTTCCTGATCAACCTGCCAATTGTGTCCTACTTCGAGGTGGGCACGACGCTCACCGCCAATCACGCACACGCCGCGATGTTTGGCGTGTTTGGGATGTTGGCCCTGGCAGTCCTGGTCTTCTGTCTGAGGGCCATGCAATCCGACACTACATGGAAGGGGACGGAGAAGTTCGTCCGGGTGGGCTTCTGGGGTGCCAATGTGGGCCTCGCGCTCATGGTTATCCTGGATCTGTTCCCCGGAGGAGTAATCCAGCTCCGGGATTCCATCGCCAACGGGTATTGGCACGCGCGCCGCCTGACATTCCTGATGGGCGGCACCTTCCACAAGCTGGAATGGCTGCGCATGGTGGGGGATATGGTCTTCCTCTTCGCCGGCGCGCTGCCCATCACGCTCGGCGCGTTGCGCAGTGTGTGGAAAAGGGATCTCTCTCCGACGGCGTAAAGGTGGCACCCCGGCCGTATCCACCACAAGTAATTCATTGACAATGAGTTGACCGGATCAGTCCTTGGTTAGGCCCTCGCACACTTCTTCAATCACGGCGCCATCGTGAGATGTGATGATTAGCGGTACATTTTCCATCAGTACGACGTAGGGCTGGATCTCTTTAGCAAGACGCAAGAAATCGATGAGGTGCACGTTACGCGGGTCATCGAGAACGCGCTTGCCAAGAAATGAAAAACCTTGGCAGGGCGGCCCGCCGACCAGGACGTGGACAGGTTCTTCTGGTATATAGCATGCCAGCCTTCGCACGGATATCGTTCGCGGAAAGCGTATTTACGTCGGCACGCGGGTACCGCACTTCAGGGAGGTTTCGCACGACGACGCGGGCTTCAGCGTCGTGGTCCACCATGAGTCGAGTGGTAAATGAACAGCCCGAATAGGCGCATGCGTCATGAAAGCCGAGCGTCAGACCTCCCACGCCGGCAAAGACATCAATCACATTAAACATCGGGGGTTTCTCGTCGTGGTTCACCGGGGAAGCGCCGCCCCAGTAATTTGTTCGGCTGCTGGCACACTCGCAGCCGCTACCGTCATCTTATCGTCGAAGAGAAAGCTCTCCAGATCTTCCGCTGCGGCGTCATGCACTCGCGATGTGATGTCATCAATGATCTGGTCCACCCGCTCCGGTGTCAGGTCGCCCTCGACCTTGTTCACCTCGTAGAGAGACTGCTTCAGGATGATGTCCATGTATCGTTGGAAAAGGTACTCGCGCCATCGGGCGCTATTCGCGCCTTCCTTCTCTCGCAGCTTGTCTGCGAGTGGCCGTGACGTGTTAATCCAGTAAATCCCTGCTTTAACGTCTATGTCGCGCTGGTATACCGCGGGTCGCACTCAAATGGTTTCATCGCACCTTCATCCAGCGGATCTTGGTTGAATCCAGACAGAAGTATCTGGGGAAAGCGGGGTCCTTGTTTTTTCTGATCACCAGCTCCGCCGCCTTTCGTGTCCATCTCCCCAGTGTTCTTATTTCCGTTGCCGCTGTCTTGACCCTTACCGGCAAGGTTGATCCATAGCAAAAATGCTATACTATAAGAGCCCGCAATGAACTGGTCGGTGGAAACCCCGAACGGCGTTGTGGACTCGGAGCTTGAGGCACTGCCTGCTGACATGCGTGCGCGCTTCCGGCACATTTCTGCTCCGATTGAAGAATTCGGCTTGGAACGGGTACGGGAGCCTCATGTAAAGCACCTTGCGGGATGCTCTGTGGGAAATGCGCTTGAAGGGCAACGGCGGGATTTCAAGGGCGCTTTATTTCACCGCCGTTGGACGGCGCGTCATAGTGGTGCGCGTGTTCATCAAGAAAACGCAGAAGGCGCCAAATCGCGAAATCGAGCTGGCACTCAAGCGCGCAAAGGAGATTTTGCCATGAGCAAGGTGAGCGAGCTTCATCAGAAATGGATGAAGGATAAGAAGTACCGGGCAGCTTTTGAAGAACTTGCGCCTGAGTTTGATTTGGCCCGCGCTGTGATCCAGGCTCGGGTCAAGGCAGGGCTTACCCAGGAGCAGCTTGCACAGCGCATGGAGACGACACAGTCGGTGATCGCCAGGCTTGAGAGTGGACGGACGCGGCCGTCCACGCAAACATTGCAAAGGCTGGCTGCGGCGACCGGAACGCGTCTAAAGATCAGCTTTGAGACGGCGCGAGCATAGGGCCTGCTGAAAGCAGGCTGCAGGCAGGATTGCCCGCCCTACTACCAGCGGATCAGACCTGCGGGATCGTCCACATAAGAAAAAACACCGGCGGCGAATGACCGCCGGCGCTACGGGTTCTTTACTTGCCGCGGCCCTTCGGGCCCTGGGCGATCATCGGGATCGAAATGATCCAGTCGTCCGCGCCCTGCCGCTCGACTGCATAGAGCGTCTTCCGGTCCTTGCCGCTGAAGGCCAGGCTGATCACATTGCGCGGTGTCGGAATCGTGCCGAGAATCTTACCTTCGGGTGAGATCACCTGAATACCACCAGCGGAGGTCACATACATGCGTCCGGCCGCATCGAAAGTGCTGCCATCGCCGCCGCCGCCTTCCCATTTGGCGAACTCGCGCTGATTAGTGAGCGAGCCGTCCGGCTGCACGTCCATTTCGGTGAGCCCGCCCTGGTTGGTTACGAACACGTGCTTCTCGTCGGGGCTCAGAATGATTCCGTTGGTCTGAAGATTCTCGCCATATTTCGCGACAACGCCTTGCGGGCTGGCATAGAGCAGGCCGGCCATGGTGAAGTACAGGCCACCCTTGCTGTCGGCCACGATATCGTTGAGCACGCCGCCAAGGCAATCCAGCGGATCGCCGTCTGGCATCTTGTTGGCCAGAACTTTTTTCTGCGGCGCCAGTTCCTCGATGTACGGGTTCAGACCTCTCTCGGCCACAAACAGGACGCCCTTCGAATTCCACGCGAGCGATCCGCTGGTATACAGGCCCGAGTAAACAACGGTCATCTTGCCATTTTTATCCAGCTTTACGACATCGCTCTTGTCGTTCTGCGCCATGAGGATCCCGTCGTGGTCCTTCGTGGCGATGATGCCGTCGGCATTATTGCCGGGAACCGCCACGATCTCGTTCCACTTCGCTCCCGCGGCTATGATGCCGGGGATTTCAGATACCGTATAGGGTCTGGGATCGGTGGATACCGGGCCACGACCGGCGCCGCGGCCCCGACCGCCGCCGCGTCCCGC
>Ga0182012_10007647_pt1 | contig 10774 bp, 10 predicted proteins | sample 612S2SmetaG_FD_120486 | JGI IMG/M metagenome (GOLD analysis project Ga0182012, IMG submission 120486) | Permafrost microbial communities from Stordalen Mire, Sweden - 612S2S metaG | ecosystem: Environmental > Terrestrial > Soil > Wetlands > Permafrost | place: Sweden: Stordalen | collected...
CACCGCGTCGTTCGCCAGATGCTTGTCCACCTCGCAGACGATGGCGGCGAAGTTGATGCCGTCCGTCGTGGGCTCCCAGGTCTTTTCCAGCAATTTCAGATGCCGGCTGTGCAGGCCCGCCACCCAGTCCTTGCGCTTGGCGGCATCGGCGGGCGCGCCGCGGGCCAGCAGGCCTTTCACCACCTCATACGGATCGCAGGGAATGCCAAGATCGACGCGGAACACCCGCCCGATCTCGTTCGCGTCCGGCCACACATGCACCAGCGGCAGTTGCGGCTGCGGCGCGGCGGGAAAGGTGTAGGACTGGCTGACCGAATCGGTGATCCGTTCCCCGATCGAGACCATCAGGTCGGCCCGCTTCATTTCGGAAATCAGCGCGGGCGGCACGCGGATGCCCATGTAGCCGCCGTAATTCGGATGCCGCGCATCGAACAGTTGCGGGCGGCGGTGAGTCGGGTTGACCGGCAGGACCCATTCCTCGGCCAGGCGGCGCAGGTCGGCGTACACCGCCTTGTCGTGCAACGTATCGGCCAGCAACGCGCCGCCGACCACGATCAGCGGACGTTCGGATTTCGCCAGCATATCGGCCAGCCGGTCCAGGTCCTGGGCTCGGGGGCCGGCGACCACGCGCGGGCGGGGCAGGTTCACCTCGGCGTCGGTGGTCTCGTCGAAAATGTCCTCGGGCAGGATCACCGCGACCGGGCCGGGTGTGCCGCTCTCCGCGGTGTGGAAGGCGCGTGCGATGGCTTCCGAGGCCTGTTCGGGTTCGTTGACCTCGATCACCAGTTTGGTGATGTCGGACAAGAGGCGGGAATAATTCTGTTCCTGCAAGGCACCGCGGCCCATGTCCTTGCGCTCCACCTGGCCCACCAGCATCACTAGGGGTGTCGCGTCGTGGAACGCGGAATGCAGCGACACCATCGCATTCGACAGGCCAGGCCCGCGCGAGACCATGCACACCCCGGCCCGAGCCCGCAGCCGCCCGTCGGCCACCGCCATGAAACCGGCGCCGCCTTCGTGCCGGCAGACGATCATGCGGATCGAGTTCCGTTCGCTCAGCACGCTGGTCAGGCCGACATAGGACTCGCCGGGAACACAGAAAATCTGGTCGATATCATGCGCTTCCAGGCTGTCGGCCAGCAGGCGGGCAACGGTGGTGGTCATCGGAACGTCTCCTTGATCGGTGCCGGCTGGCCGGCTTTGCGCCAGGATAGGGCGCAGGTCCGGCAGTGACCAGAGGCGGCCGGGCTGCTAAGACGGCGCCATGTTGCACCGTCTTTATGTCCGGACCCTGACCCTGGCGGGATCGCGCTATGCGCCTTGGTGGCTGGCGGGAATCGCTTTCGCCGAGGCCAGCTTCTTCCCAATCCCGCCCGACGTGTTGCTGCTGCTGATGGGGCTCGCACGGCCCGAACGGGCGTTTCGTTTCGCGGCGGTCTGCACGGTGGGCAGCGTCGCCGGCGGCGCGCTGGGTTATGCGATCGGGTTCTTCCTGTTCGATGCGCTGATGCGGACGGCGGCGGCGCATGCGCTGTTCGGCGCCGATCCGCTGGGCGCATTCCAGGCCTGGTATGCGCAATGGGGGCTCTGGGTGATCCTGATCAAAGGCCTGACACCCATCCCGTACAAGATCGTCACGATCGCCTCCGGTGCGGCGCATTTCGACTTCTGGGTGTTCATGGGCGCAAGCCTTGTGACTCGCGGGTTCCGGTTCTTCCTGGTGGCGGTTTTGTTACGTTTCTTCGGTGATGCGGCCCGGCTGTTCATCGAACGCTGGCTCACCTGGGTCACCAGCGCGGTCGCCGTCGGCCTGGTCGGCGGTTTGCTGGCGGTGCGATTCCTATGAGCGCCATGCTGGAAGCCAAGGACGCCATCCGCGAGCTGCTGCACCGGTATTGCTTCTGCATGGATGAAGGCCGCTTCACTGAACTGTCGGACCTGTTCGCACCGGATGGGGAATGGATTGCGCCGTACCGGCAGGCTCGCGGGCCGGCCGACATCGCGGCCTGGCTGGCGCAGTCGGTGCCGGCCAGCCCGCGGCGGATGCACTACGTCATGAACAGCATCATCCAGGTCGATGGCGCAACCGCCGAGGCGCGTTCGAACTATCTGGTGATGGTGGAGGGGGCGGATGGTCCGGTGGCCTCGGTGTGCGGCACCTATGCCGACCGGTTGGTGAAATTGGCGGCGGGTTGGCGGTTCCGGCGGCGGGAACTGATCCATGCCTTCAAAGGGGAGATGCGGCTGACATTGCCGTGAAGCGCCGTCACCCGCCTTCCCGCAGCACCATCCAGGCCATGCCCTGAACCGCCGGCGCCAGCCGGGACAGTGTGTGATATCGAATCCGGTTCATGGTGCCGGCAACTTTGCCGAAGCCGCCGCCGGTGGCAAGAACGACCGCGCGCGACAGCCCCCGGTTGCCGAACCCGCCACCGCCCGCAAGAATGGCGGCTGGAATGGAGGAACGCGCATGGGACCCCTGGCAGGCGTCAAGATCGTCGAGTTCGCGGGCATCGGCCCGGCACCACTGGCCGCTACGATGCTGGCCGATATGGGGGCGACGGTGCTGCGCCTGGACCGTCCCGGTCCCAGCGACCTCGGTGTGGTGCTGCCGGAACAATTCGAGTTCACCAAACGCAGCCGGGCGGCGGTGGGGGTGGACCTGAAACAGCCGGCGGTGGTGGCCGCGGTGCTGAAGCTGATCGAAAGCGCCGATGCCCTGATCGAGGGGTTCCGCCCCGGCGTCATGGAACGCCTTGGCCTGGGGCCGGAGGTCTGCCTGAAGCGCAACCCACGGCTGGCGTTTGGCCGGGTGACCGGCTGGGGTCAGGACGGGCCGCTGGCGCTCGCCGCGGGGCACGACCTGAACTATATCGCACTGACCGGCGCGCTGCATGCGATCGGCCGCAAGGGCCAGAAGCCCACGCCGCCGCTGAACCTGGTGGGCGATTATGGCGGCGGCGCCCTGTATCTCGTTACCGGCCTGCTCGCCGCGATCATTTCGGCACGCAGCACGGGTGCGGGGCAGGTGGTCGATGCCGCGATGGTCGATGGCGCGCTGTCGCTGATGACACCCATCTATGCCATGAAGGCCGGCGGTCGGCTGAGTGCGCCGCGCGGCGAGAACCAACTCGATTCCGGCGCTTATTACTACGAAGTGTATGAATGTGCCGAACCGGGAACCTATATCTCGATCGCCTCGATCGAGGCGAAGTTCCACGCCGAACTGCTGCAACGCCTGGAGATCGATCCGGCGTCGATGCCGAAACAGCTGGACCGGACGCAGTGGCCGGCGGTGAAGGACCGGCTGACGGCCTTGTTCCGCACCCGGACGCGCGAGGACTGGTGCCGCATCCTGGAAGGCACCGATGTCTGTTTCGCGCCCGTGCTGTCGATGGATGAGGCGCCGGACCATCCGCACAATCGCGCGCGCAACGCCTTCATCGAAGTTGGCGGCCACCGCCAGCCGGCCCCCGCGCCACGCTTCGGCGGCACGCCGCTGGGCCACCCGAAGCCACCCGGCAGCGTCCCCGCGCGCGACACCCTGGCCGAATGGGGCCTGTCGGCGGCGGACATCGCCGTGTTCGGGGCGGGGTAAACGGCCAATCTTCCGCGCGGGGACGCGTCACCGCGCCCCCTGTCGCCCAACTGCCATGTGCCAAATGCTATTGCCGTTCCACTCCGGGACAGATACCCTTTGCCCGAAGATGAGAATCATTCGCAGTTAAGGAGATCGCCCGGCCATGGGGCACGAGATGGGAATGGCTCGCCGGTGCGAGCGAGCCGTGCTGACCGCCTACGCCGAACTGCGACAGATCGGATCCGACGACCTGTCGGCCTTCCAGGCCTGCACCGCGCTATACCGCATTCACCACCCCGAGGCCTCGATCAACGAGGCGCGCCGGCTGGTTGCCGAGTGGATCGACCACCATCTGGTGCGCAACGACGAAAGCCCCACGCCCGGCTGTCCCTGCGACTGATCAGCCCGTTCGGATCGCGCGCAGCACCGTCTCGGGGGTGATCCGCGTCATGCCGGTGGCATCGCCGGACGCGACTGGGCCGTCCGGGGGCGTGATTGCGACGATGCGGCGGCTGTGGTGGAACGGCGGGGTGCCACCGAACAGCCCGTAGCTGCGCAATCCGGCCGCGGCCGCCATGTTCATCACCCCGGTATCATTGCCGACATAGAACGCGCACGCCGCGCACAGCGCTACGATCTCTGCCAGGTCCCAACCGATTGCGGTCACGATCCGATCACCGCCGCGACGGGACAGAGCCTCGATTTCGCGCGCCAGATCGGCCTCGGCTGGTCCGCCGATCAGCACGACCCGGCCGGGCGCATCATCCAGCAGACCGTCCGCCAGCATCGCGAAGCGTGCCGCGCCCCATTGCTTGTAGGGTTCGGAACTGCCGATGCCGACCGCGACCAGCCGTCCCGGCGCGTCGCCCAGGCGTTGGCGCACCGTGTCGCGCGCGGCGGCGGTGGTGGGCAGGATGGGTTCCGCCTCGGCCATCGGGATGCCGGCGGCCGCGAGCCAGGCGGTAGCCTGGTCGAAGGGATGCAGCCGCAGCGACGGTCCCGGCAGGAAGGGGCCACGGTTCAGGAACAGCCGCTGCGGACCGAACCCATAGCCGAACCGAGCCGGGATGCCCGCCAGCATGGCCTGGGCGCCGATTGTGGCGCTGTGATGCAGCACATAGACCGCCGAAAAGCGCCGGGCCCGCAGCGCCGCGACCGCACGCAGGAAGCCGCCGGCGCCGTCGTGGCGGCCACGGCGCCGCTCCGGATTGCGGTCCAGCCACATCACGTCCCCGACGGTCGCTTCCGCTCTGAAGATCTGATCGGCGGCGGAACGCGGTTTCGCCACCAACGTGACCGGCCCGCCAACATGCGCGGCAATCGCTCTGATATGCGGCAGGTGCCAGATCATGTCACCGATGCCGGGCAGCGGCTGCACCACGGCGACGGTCATGGCGGCGGGCTGGCGACGCGCGTCTCGGCTAACGCCCAGCCCAGCAGCAGGAAGAACCAGCCGCCCATCGGCATGGAGGTGAAGGCGGTGGTCGATTGCACCGGCCAGAGCTGGACGAACACGGTGGCGAACAGCCCGACTCGCAGCGGATCTGGGCTGCGCCACAGGCCGCGAGTCACGGGTGCCAGCCAGGCCAATGCCAGCACGCAGAACAATCCCAGACCCGGCAGTCCGCCATCGTCCAGCGCCTGGAAGTAGAAGTTGTGCGGATGGTCCCAGCAGATCTTCGCCCCGCCTCCGTCCGGCAGGCTGTGGTCGAAGCTGGGGCGGAAATATTTTGGTTCCGGACAGCCCGTATTGAAGCCGTCGAAACCCAGGCCAGTCAGCGGATTGCGCAACCCGATCTCCAGGGCGCGCGCGTACAGCTCGCCATATTGGCTGGTCGCGAAGTTTTCCGTGATGTGCTGGGCTCGCGACACCAGGCGCCCATAGGTGGGCGGCGAGATCACGACCAGGCCGGGGATCAGCACCGCGACCGCGACCGCGGTGGCCAGCACCGCCGGGCGCAGGCGGGGCAGCAGCAGTCCGGTCACCGCGAGCCCGAAGCAGGCCAGCAGCACGGGGACGGTCTGGCCGATCAGGATCAGGATGCTCAGGGCGACCAGCAGCAGCACGGCGGCGGCCAGCTTCGGCGCCACGCCCGGCCGGCCGAGCAAGCGGGTCATCGCTGGCGGCAGGACCGGCAGCAGCAGGCGGGCCAGGGGCGCGGAGGCTCTGGGCCGGTCGAAGGGGCCGGTCAGCACGTCACCCCAGGCCGCCTTGTCGCCATACAGGTTGCGGCCGAACAGCCATTGGATCAGCGACTGCGCCTCGATGTAGATCGCGGAGGCGGCGACCAGCCCGAACAGCCAGCGGCGCGCGGCCGCGGTGCGCAGGATGCTGTGCTCCAGCGCGGCGGTGAAGATCAGGAAGCGAATGGTGGCCAAGGCCTGGAGCAGCGAATGCTGCCCGCCCTCGCCCAACCCCAGCGCAGGGACGGGCAGGGAGCACAGGACCAGCCAGCTCCACCAGGCCAGGCCCACCAGCCACCAGCTTGTTTGCAGCCAGGCCAACTCACGGGCGAGGGCAGAGCGGGCGAGGAAGCACAGGCCGGCAACGGCGATCGTTGCCTCGGCGATGCCGTGGGCGTGCAGCAGCAGCAACGGGGTCAGCAGAACCGCGATCAGGGCGACGCGGTCCAGATGCGGCACCGCGGGCGATGGGGAGGCAGGGATCATGGGCGGTGGTTCCTGCCAGCCGAACGGGGGCAGAGCAAGAGGCGGGGCCGGGAAGCCCTTCCCCTGACAGAGCCTCGACGCCTATCCTGCCCCCAACGACCAGATCCTGGAGGACTCGCCGATGGCTGACATTCTCGGACTGGGGGTCACGCATTCGCCCCCGCTGCTGGGCACCGACGAGCGGATGGCGGGCATTCTGGAGCGGGTGATGCGCAGCCCGCATGTTCCGCCGGCTTATCGCGATCCCGCCGGCTGGCCCGAACCGATGCGCCAGGAATGGGCGGCGCACCAGGCCGGCCTTGCCGCGCCGCCGCACCGCCAGCGCCTGATCGACGATTTCCGAAGGGTCAGAGCAGCGCTGGATGCGTTCGATCCCGACGTAATGCTGGTCTGGGGCGACGACCAGTACGAAAATTTCCGCGAGGACGGCGTCGCCCCGTTCTGCGTCTTCGCGCTGGATGACATCGAGTCCCGCCCCTACGCTCGGATGGGTAAGGCGGCGAACGCCTGGGGCGAGCCGAACGACACCATCATCCACACACGGGGCCATAAGGCGGCGGGGCGGTACCTCGCGGGTGCGCTGATCGAGCAGGGTTTTGACGTGTCCTACGCCTACACCATGCGCCACGAGGCCGGCCTGCCGCACGCTTTCATCAACGCGCTGCTGCTGTTGGACTACGACCGGCGGGGCCTGCCCTGGCCGGTGTTGCCGTTCCATGTGAATTGCTATGGGTCCTCCACAATTTCGAAGCGCGGGGCCTTCGCGCATATCGACGGCACCGGGTCCGACGAACCCGACCCGCCGGGGCCGACCGCGGCGCGTTGCTTCGCTCTGGGGGCCGCCGCGGGACGCGCACTGGCGGCCTCGCCCTGGCGGGTGGCGCTGATCGCGTCGTCGAGCTGGTCGCATTCCTTCCTGGCCGCGCGCAACCACTACGTCTGGCCGGACATGGAGGCCGACCGGGCGCGCTATCAGGAACTGCGCGACGGCCAGTTCAGCCGGTGGCGGGACCTGACAACGGCGCAGTTGGAGGATGCCGGCCAGCAGGAGCTGCTGAACTGGGTCTGCCTCGCCGGAGCGATGGATGCGCTGGGACAGCGGGCGGTGTGGACCGACCTGGCCGAGACCTATGTGCTCAATGCCAACAAGGTGTTCGCGATCTTTGGGGCGGGGTAACGCCGAAACCCTGGCGGCACCGGCTCGCGCTGTGCTTTATCGCGTTCGCATCCGCGTAAAGGAACACCACACGTGCGCATCGCGATGATCGGCGGCGGCTATGTCGGCCTCGTCTCGGGGGCGTGCTTCGCCGAATTCGGCACCGAGGTGACGGTGGTGGAGGTGGACGCCCGGAAGCTGGCCGCTCTGCACGAAGGCTGCATGCCGATTTACGAGCCGGGACTCGGGGCGCTGGTGGCGGAGAACGTGAAGGCCGGGCGGCTGGCCTTCACCGGCGACCTGGCCGCGGCGGTCGAGGGCGTGGAGGCGATCTTCATCGCGGTCGGCACGCCCACTCGTCGCGGCGACGGCCATGCCGACCTGACCTATGTTTACGCCGCCGCCGAACAGGTCGCGCGTGCGATGACCGGCTATGCGGTGATCGTGACCAAATCGACGGTTCCCGTCGGCACCGGCCGCCAGGTGGCGGAGATCGTCAGAGCAGCGCGGCCGGACCTGGAATTCGATGTGGCGTCGAACCCGGAGTTCCTGCGGGAGGGCAATGCCATAGGCGACTTCATGCGCCCCGATCGCGTGGTGATCGGGGCCGAATCCGATCGCGCCCGTGCGGTCCTGCGGCGGCTGTACCGCCCCTTATATCTGATCGAGGCGCCGATCGTCTTCACCGGCATCGAAACCGCGGAACTGACCAAATACGCCGCCAACGCTTTCCTCGCGATGAAGGTCACCTTCATCAACGAAATGGCCGATCTGTGCGAGAAAGTCGGCGCCGACGTGCACGACGTGGCGCGCGGCATCGGCCTCGATGGGCGGATCGGGCGGAAGTTTCTGCATCCCGGCCCCGGCTATGGCGGCTCCTGCTTCCCCAAGGACACCCTGGCGCTGGTGCGCACCGCACAGGATTACGGCGCGCCCTCGCGGCTGGTGGAGGCGACCGTCGCGGTCAACGACGCGCGCAAATCCAGCATGGCGATGCGGGTCATTGCCGCCTGCGGCGGGTCGGTGCGCGGCAAGACCATCGCGATCCTGGGCCTGACCTTCAAGCCGGAGACCGACGACATGCGCGATGCGCCCGCCTTGTCGATCGTGGCGCGTCTGGCCGGCGATGGGGCGCTGATCCGAGCCTATGACCCCGAGGGTATGGACCAGGCCCGTCCGCTGCTTCCGCCAGGGGTCACCTATTGCCGCGACGCGCTCGACGCCGCGGCCGGGGCGGATGGGCTGGTGCTGATCACCGAATGGAACCAGTTCCGCGCGATCTCGCCCGTGCGGCTGAAGGACGCGATGCGCGGGCGGGTGCTGGTCGATCTGCGCAATGTCTGGGACCCGGTGGCGATGCGTCAGGCGGGATTCGATTATCACGGGGTGGGCCGGCCAGGTTAGCAGCTTGTTACTGTCACGGGAGAATCGTTATCCAGTATTCGGCCGTTTGGGTGAATTGAAAAACGGATGTTCTGGCCAGGGGGTTTTCGCCCTGACTGCAACCCGGGGCGGCCGGTCTGTTTTATCGTCTTGACCGAGGATGCGTTATTTATGTCCTTAAAAAAACGTCTTACGGCAACATGTCGATTTGCCGACGGGACCGCAGATGAACGATGGTATCTGTCAGCCTTGATTTTGCCGAAACTTCGCGGGTTCGGAAATGATAGTAGAAATCACGAATTTTTACGCAGATGCACGCAGATGGCGGCACGCGGATCGAAGCACCCCCTGGTGTCACCGTCGGCGTGACAGGCATGTCCGTTACGGAAGCTCGCGATTGGTACTGGATGCCGGCGAAACAGACATGTCGATGCATGAACTCAACGCACCGGCCCATCTGCGTTCATCTGCGTTAAAATTCTTGGCGTCACGAATTGACATGGCCTCACCAAAAGCCGCCCGGCCAAGCGCGACTCATTGCCGGGCGCGCTTGTCACGCGCAACCGCGTGCCATCGTGAAATCCCGGCTCCAAGGCCAGTCGTCCAGCGGGAAGCAGGGGAATCCCGAGTTTCCGGTCAGGGTGAAATCGCTCTGGCGCATCGTCATCCCGTTCCGCCCGTGACCAGCCAATCGACGATCCGATCGTTCTCCTCGGCCGGATAGCTGTGCGACAGGTCGGCGATCTCGCGGTATGTCACGCGTGCGCCTGCCGCGGCCAGGGCCCGGGACGCGGTTCGGCCCACCGTGACCGGGAACATCCAATCCAGTGCGCCATGCACCAGATAGACCGGCAGACCCCCGATCCGGTCGGGCCCGGTCACCGCCAGCAGCAGCGGATGGAAACTCGCCGCGACCGGCGCCAGATGGGTGAAGGGCGAACCCTCCGCCAGCCCGCTCAAAAGGGTGAAGGTGCCGCCATCGCTCATGCCGGTGAGCAGCATCCGGGTCGGGTCGATCGCCCAGCGCGATCGGACCCACGACAGGACCCGCTCGAGGTGGCCGGTGTCGGTCTCCGGCTCCATCAGCGACCAGGTGTCGCCCGTCGCGGTGGGGGCAACGACGACCAGGCCACGGCCGCGCGCCTCGCGGATCCAGCCCCAGAGGAAAAGCCGTCCGTGTCCCGAACCGCCATGCAGGGCCATGACCAGGGGCGCAGGGGTGGCGGGATCGTAATCCTCCGGCACATAGACCGAGAAGCCGCCGCGCGTGCCACGATCGTTGTTGGCGTGGATCACGCCGGTATCCGGCATCGGCTGCCGCAGACGCGCCAGCAGCGCCGCGTCGTCCTGCTGTGGCGGATTGAGGAACCAGCGGCTGACTGTCGGCAGTGCGATGGCGAGCGGATACAGCGCTTCGGTTGCCCTTGTGTGGTGGCGCAGGGCGCGGTAGGCCCCGAAGCGGCCATCGGGGGACTCGACGGCTTCCCGGAATTCGGTGCAGGCCTGCAGAGCCAGATCCGCGGCCAGCCCCAACTGATCACGGAACGAAGCCAAGTGATCGGGCCAGGCCACAGCGCGGAAGGTTGCGAGCGCAGCGTGCAGCGCGCTGTCCTGCGCGCCGACGTCGGCGGCCAGCGCGGCAAGGCGTGGCGGATGCATCTGCCGAGCGATGGCACGCAAGGTGTCCAGACATCCCAGCAGCGGCGGCAGCAAGGCCGTCACCGCGTCAAGTATCGGGTCAACAGGCTCGTTCATGACAACAGGGTCCCGCGGCAACCGGTCCCGCATTGGGCGCCATCCGCCCGCCTGCCGCAATGCCCCGGGTGCCGGAACGGTCCACTAACGGAAACTCTTGACGAACGACCCAGAATCCCTGATGCTCGGGTGGCAAGGTTCCGCCGAGCATCCACCAGCGGAACGACCCCGGGCAATTCGTGCTGGAGCGTACCTGTTCAAAGCAACGCGGGAGAGAAACATGACTTGGC
>Ga0182012_10007648_pt1 | contig 10773 bp, 2 predicted proteins | sample 612S2SmetaG_FD_120486 | JGI IMG/M metagenome (GOLD analysis project Ga0182012, IMG submission 120486) | Permafrost microbial communities from Stordalen Mire, Sweden - 612S2S metaG | ecosystem: Environmental > Terrestrial > Soil > Wetlands > Permafrost | place: Sweden: Stordalen | collected...
CAACCGCAGCAGACGGTCCAGCCAGAGCGTGAAGGGCGCATTGCGTTCGGGGACCGCGACACCGGATACGGCGACGATCCCGCCCGCCGGCGTCCAGAGTGCGGCCTGGCGGTAAGGGGCGAGTGCAACGCTCTCGTTGACCATGACGAAGGCCAGTTCCGCCGCGGACCCGACGCGCCGGACGCGCTGGCCCAGACCCAGCACGACCGACAGGACGTCGCCGGGAGCGGTACGCTGCGCCTCGGCCGTGATCATGATCTCGGCTCGTCGGCCCGCACCGATCCGCTCATGCCGGCCACCAGCCCGGCGGTGCGGTCATCGATTTCGCCGACGATCCGCACCGAGTGGCTCACCGCATCGGCCTTGGCGCCGATCCGGGTCACTTTCGCGGCGTAGGTCTTGCCGGTCTCGTCGATCTGGATCTGGAACGGGGTGCCGGGTTTGATCCAGGCGAGCCAGCGTGACGGGGCGATGAACTCCACTTCCAGCGCGGAGTCGTCGAGGATCTCCAGCATCGGCTGGCCGGCCTGGACATACTGGTGCTCACGCACCTTCTGTTCCACAACGCGGCCCTGATACGGTGCCGCGATCGAACATTTGGCCAGCACGACCTGGATGGAGCGCAGCCTGGCCTCATCCTTGGCGACTTCGGCGGCGGAGAGATTGGCTTCCAGAATCCCGCCCGAATGCAGCTCCACCATGCGCTTGTTCACCGCTCGGGATTGCTCCGCCGCGACCAGGATGGCCTGGGCCTCGTCAAGCTGGGCGCGCTGCTGCGAGCAGTCGATGCGGACCAGCAACTGGCCTTCCTTGAAGTGATCGCCTTCGCGCACCGCAAGGTGCTCGATACTGCCGGCGGTCTCGCTGGACAGTGTGGTGTATTGCTTGGGCACCAACTGGGCGTGGATCTCGGGGCCGGACGCGGTGGGTTCCTGCGCCGCCGCGGACGCTGCCGCGAGGATCGCGAGCAGCGCCAGTCCTGGATGGATCGTACGCATGGCGGCTCACTCCTTTGCCACTGTCTGCGCCGGCGGCGCCGCGACCGGCGGGTCTCCGCCATGATCCAGAGCCGTCAGCCGCTGCTCGATGGCGGCGCCGAGCGCTTCGACGCCCTGGCTGTTGACGTCCGATGGCACGACGTCGACGCCCATGGTGGCCTGCATGCGTCCCAGCGCCGACTGCGCCTGGGCGAACAACTGGTAGCGGCGCAGATCGGCGGTGATCGCAGACGTTTCGGCACTGACGCGATCGAGCACGCTCTGCGCGTCGCTCTCCTGCCGGCGGGTGACGATGGCGGCGAGTTTGCGCTCGACATCGTAGGCCTGATCGGCGCGCATGAACTGCACCGCGGCGTTGTCGTACTGGGTGCGCGAGACGTGCACCTGGGCCAGGACCGCCATGCGCAGCGCCAGCCGGCGCGCATCCTCCAGCTTCTGGTTGGTGCGGGCGAAATGGATCTGATCCGGCGCCGAGACGATGTTCACGAGGTTGAAGCTGAGCTGGGCCGAGGCTTCGTTCCAGTAATTATCCATCAGGAAGGTATTGCTGTCGGCATGGCGTCCGGCCGACAGGTTGAGCCCGGGCAGCAGGCGGAGGAAGGCCTTGTGGGTTTCGTCGGCGGCCACGCGGGTCTGATAGACCTGCTCGCGCAGATCCGGATTGTTGATGAAGGCGGCGACCTCCATCTTTTCCACCGGCAGGGTCCAGGGCGGGACCGTCATTTCACTGTCGGGCGGCACGGCGAGCGTGAAGTCCTGGCCGGGCGGCAGGTTGATCAGTGCGGCGAGTTCCGCCTTGGCGGTGCCAAGCTGCTGCTGGATGATTTCGAGCTGGCTGAGGTTGTCCAGCAGGGTCTTGCGATAGCGCAGCGCGTCCACCGGGTTGCGCAGTTGCTCCGCCTCAACCTCCTTCGCGTCGCGCAGCGCGCCGTCGGCGGTGTCGATGCTGTGTGCCACCGTGGCGTCGAGCTTCTGTGCCGCCGCGGCGCGCCAGAAGGCGAACCGCACTTCCTGGGTCAGCGCGGCGACGGCCTTGCGCCGCCGCTCCGTCATGATCAGCGCGCGATCGGCGTTCTGATGCGCGGTATACCAACTGACGCCGAAATCCAGGACGTTCCAGGACATCGTCAGGTCGCCGACCTTGCGGTCGCGGTCCAGCGAGTAATACGGATCGGACAGCGCCGGCTGCAGCGTCACCGCATTGCGGCTGGTGACCGTGGCGTGGTCGCTGCGGCCGAGATAGCCGCCGCCGGCGACCAGATTGGGCAGCAGCGTGAAGCGGTCGAGGTCGAGCTGACCCATCGCGACCGCTTCTTCCATCATCTTGGCGCGCGCATCGAGGTTGTCGTGCAGCACCCGAGCGACGGCGTCGGCGAGGGTGAGGGGGCGGGTCAGAGGCTCCGACTGAGCGAACATTGCCGCCCGGTCGGCCTGGCCTTTGGCGGCAAATTCCTCGGTGGTGAACGGATGCGGGGTCATGGCGCAGGCGGACAGCAACACGGCCGTCGAGGCGGCGGCTGCCCAGCCGGCGAGCGGCTTGCGGCGACTGGCGATCATATCCATTGCATTCTAATTCCTGTTCGGCTGAAAATTTAGGAGCGGCGAAGCATTTGTTCGGCGGCCCGCAACAGGGCGGCCTGGTGGGCAAGCTGGCCGGCGCGGTGCGCGGATCGGATCTGCGCGGTGAGGCCCGGCCTGGCCGTCATCGCCGCGCGGTCGCTGCGCATCATTCGCAGATCGACCGGCGCGCGTGGATCAAGCGGGAGCCGGCCGTGACTGTCCGGCAGCAGTGTGTTGTGCGCGCCCCTAGGGTTCGGCGCGGTACCCGAACCGCGGTGCGAGCCGATGTGCACGACGGTTCGCGCGCTGTGGCCCTGGCCGTCGGTGGCGGTGATGACGATGACGACCGGGCCGGAGCCGGGCGGTGGCAGCCCGCTTATGGTGCGGGTTGCGGGATCGAGCCGGAGCCATGACGGCAGCGGCGCACCGTCTGCGAGCGAAGCGGACAGGTGGATCGTCTCCGGTCCGCTGCTCCCGGCATGGAGTGTTTCAACGCCGATCGCATAGGAGACGGCGCCGTTGACCGACAGTGCGGGGTCGGGGATCGCGCTGACCGCCAACGTTGGCGTCTGCGCGGCCGGCTGAACAGGAGGCTCCGTCGGCGCGGACAGGACGTCCGTATTGGTCAGGGCTGGCTGGAACCCGGGCAGGGCGTTGGGCGACGGCGTCGGGTTGTCGCGCACGATGGTCACGATCTGGACCGGGGCGGCCGTCGTCGTTGGCGGCGGCGCGGCGGGGGGTGGCGGCGGCGCGGGTGGCGCGACCTGCGGCGCCGGCGGCCCCTGATAGTGGAGGTCAAACACGGTGGAGGCGGTCTCGCCATTGTCGTCGATGACCGTAAGCTGGAGGTGCAGCGTGCCGGTGGCGGCGAGCGGCACGGCGCCGGTCAATGCTCCGGATGCCGGATCGACGCTCAGCCAGGGCGGCAAGGGGCCGGCTACGCTGCCGTCGGCGTTGACCAGTTCGGCCTGGTAAACGGGATGATCGCCGGCGGGAAGGTCGAACGTGCCCGGCGGCACGGTCAGCGCGTTCTGGCTGGATCCGTTCCAGGTCTGCGCCGGGATGATTTGCGCCGCTGTCGGCGCGATGCTGAGGTCGAGCGGCTGCGAGTGGGCGCCGACGGTTGCGGCGGCATCCGTCGCAGTGGCCGTCAGGGCGTGCGAGCCATCCGCCAGGGGCGCCGCGACGGCGAAGGTCCACTGACCGGCGCTGCTTGCGGTTGTGGTGCCCAGCACTGTGGTGCCGTCGTACAGCGTGACGGTGCTGCCGGGTTCGGCGGTGCCGACCAGCACCGGCAGGCGGTTGCTGGTGAGGCCGGGGCCGCCGGTGTCGGTTGCCGCGGTCAGGCCGGTGATTGCCGGAGGCGCCGGGATATGGGTGTCGATGGTCAGGGCGAAGGGCGCCGAGGCAGCGCCGGTGGTGCCGGCGGTGTCCGTCACGGTCGAGGTCAGCGCATGAACCCCGTCGGCGAGCGGCGGCGTTGCGACCGACCAGGTGCCGCCGGGGCTGACCGTCGCGGTGCCGATCACGGTCGGGCCATCGTAGAGCGTGACGGTGCTGCCGGGTTCGCCCGTACCGGTCACCGTCGGCGTCGTGTCGCTGGTGACGCCTGGAAGTCCGGTGTCGGTTGCCGGGGTCAGGCCGCTGATCGACGGCGCCGCCGGGGTGTGGGTGTCGATCGTGACCGGCAGGGCGGTGGAGGCGATCGAGACATTGCCCGCCACGTCGGTGGCCGTGGCGGTGATGCTGTGGGTGCCGTTGGCCAGCGTGCTGGTTGCGACGCTCCAGTTGCCGCTGCCGTCGGCGATGGTCGAGGCGAGGATAGTGGTGCCGTCGGAGTCATAGAGGGTGATCGTGCTGCCGGCCTCGGCGGTACCGCTGAGCGTTGGCGTAGTCGCGGTGGTGATCCGGTCGGTGGCGGAGCTGCCGGTGTCGGGCGTGATGGTCGCGGCGATTATTGGGGCGGCCGGGGCGGTGGTGTCGATGGTGATCGACAGGGCGTTCGAGACGGCGGAAACGTTCCCTGCGACATCGGTTGCCTTGGCAGTGACGCTGTGGGGGCCGTCGGCCAGCGTGCTGGTCGCGACGCTCCAGTTGCCGTTGCCGTCGGCGGTGGTGGTGGCGAGGACGGTGGTGCCGTCAGTGTCATAGAGCGTGACGGTGCTGCCGGCCTCGGCGGTGCCGTGCAGCGTCGGCGTGGCGTCATCGGTGATCCGGTCGGTGGCGGAACTGCCGGTGTCCGGGCTGATCGTTGCGGCGATCCCCGGCGCGGCCGGGGCAAGGGTGTCGATCGTCACCGCCAGGATGGAGGATGCGGTCGAAACGTTGCCGGCGATGTCGGTTGCCTTGGCGCTGATGCTGTGGGTGCCGTCGGCCAGGGTGGTGGTCGCGACGCTCCAGTTGCCGCTGCCGTCGGCCGTGGTGGTGGCGAGGACGGTAATGCCATCGATGTCGTAGAGGGTGACCGTGCTGCCCGCCTCGGCGGTGCCGTGCAGGGTGGGGGTCGCGTCGTCGGTAATGCGGTCGGTGGCGGACCGCCCGGTGTCCGGCGAGATGGTCGCTGCGATCACCGGTGCGGCCGGGGCGGTGGTGTCGATCGTCACCGACAGAACCGAGGACGCCGTCGAAACATTGCCGGCGACGTCGGTTGCCTTGGCGGTGATGTTATGGGTGCCGTCGGGCAGCGTGCTGGTCGCCACGCTCCAGTTACCGCTGCCGTCGGCGGTGGTTGTGGCGAGGATGGTGGTGCCGTCGGTGTCATAGAGGGTGACCGTGCTGCCGGCCTCGGCGGTGCCGTGCAGCGTTGGCGCGGCATCGTCGGTGATGCGGTCGGTGGCGGAACTGCCGGTATCCGGGCTGATCGTCACCGCGATCACCGGCGCCGCCGGGGCAACGGTGTCGATGGTCATCGACCGCGCCGCCGAGACGGTCGAAACGTTGCCCGCCACGTCGGTTGCCTTGGCGGTGATGCTGTGGGTGCCGTCGGCCAGGGTGCTGGTCGCGACGCTCCAGTTGCCGCTGCCGTCGGCCGTGGCGGTGGCGAGGACGGTGGTGCCGTCGGTGTCGTAGAGCGTGACCGTGCTGCCCGCCTCGGCGGTGCCGTGCAGCGTCGGCGTCGCGTCATCGGTGATGCGGTCGGTGGCGGAACTGCCGGTATCGGGGGTGATCGTCGCCGCGATCACCGGCGCCGCGGGGGCGACGGTGTCGATGGTGAGCGACAGTGCGGTCGAGGCGACGGACACATTGCCCGCGATATCGGTTGCCTTGGCGGTGATGCTATGGATGCCGTCGGGCAGCGAACTGGTGGCAACGCTCCAGTTGCCGCTGACCGCAGCCCTGGTCGTGGCCAGCACGGTCGTACCGTCAGTGTCGTAGAGTGTGACGGTGCTGTTCGCTTCGGCGGTGCCATTCAGCGTGGGCGTGTTAACGTCGGTGATCCGGTCGGTGGTGGAGCTGCCGGTATCCGGACTGATCGTGGCCCCGATCACCGGTGCAGCCGGGGCAACCGTGTCGATGATGAACAGCAGCGGCCCCGAGGCAACCGACAGGTTCCCTGCGACATCGGTTGCCCTGGCGGTGACGCTGTGGAGTCCGTCCGCCAGTGTGTTGGTGACGACGCTCCAGTTGCCGCTGCCGTCGGCCGTGGTGGTGGCGAGGATTGTGGTGCCGTCGGTGTCATAGAGGGTGACCGTGCTGCCGGCCTCCGCGGTGCCGTGCAGCGTCGGCGTGGCGTCGCTGGTGATGCGGTCGACGGCGGAACTGCCGGTGTCAGGGCTGATCGTTGTGGCAATCACCGGGGCGGCCGGGGCGGTCGTGTCGATCGTCACCGACAGGGCGGCGGATGCGGTCGAAACGTTGCCCGCAACATCGGTTGCCTTGGCGGTGACGCTGTGGAGTCCGTCCGCCAGTGTGTTGGTGACGACGCTCCAGTTGCCGCTGCCGTCGGCGGTGGTGGTGGCGAGGACGGTGGTGCCGTCGGTGTCATAGAGGGTGACCGTGCTGCCGGCCTCGGCGGTGCCATGCAGCGTCGGCGTCGCGTCGTCGGTGATGCGGTCGGTGGTGGAACTGCCGGTGTCAGGCGAGATGGTTGCCGCGATGGCCGGGGCTGCCGGAGCGATGGTATCAATGGTCACCGACAGTGTGGTCGAGGAAACGGACACGTTGCCCGCAATATCGGTGGCCTTGGCGGTGATGCCGTGGGTGCCGTCGGGCAGCGTGCTGGTCGCCACACTCCAGTTGCCGCTGCCGTCGGCGGTGGTGGTGGCGAGGACGGTGGTGCCGTTGGTGTCATACAGCGTGACGGTGCTGCCCGGCTCTGCGGTGCCGTGCAGGGTGGGGGTAGGGTCGTCGGTGATGCGGTCGGTGGCGGAACTGCCGGTATCCGGGCTGATCGTTGCGGCGATCGCCGGGGCTGCCGGAGCGATGGTATCGATGGTCACCGACAGTGTGGTCGAGGCGATGGACACATTCCCGGCCACATCGGTCGCCTTCGCGGTAATGCCGTGGGTGCCGTCTTGCAGGGTGGTGGTTGCGACGCTCCAGTTGCCGCTGCCGTCGGCGGTGGTGGTGGCGAGGATGGTCGTCCCGTTGGTGTCATACAGCGTGACGGTGCTGCCCGCCGCGGCGGTGCCGTGCAGCGTCGGCGTGGCGTCGTCGGTGATGCGATCGGTGGCGGAACTGCCGGTATCGGGGGTGATCGTCGCCGCGATGGCCGGGGCGGCCGGGGCGGTGGTGTCGATGGTGACCGACAGCGCCGTCGAAACGGTGGAAACATTACCCGCCAGGTCGGTGGCCTTGGCGGTGATGTTGTGGGTGCCGTCGGGCAGCGTGCTGGTCGCCACACTCCAGTTGCCGCTGCCGTCGGCGGTGGTGGTGCCGATCACAGTGGTGCCGTTGGTGTCGTACAGCGTCACGATACTGTTGGCTTCGGCGGTGCCGTGCAGCGTCGGCGTGGGATCGTCGGTGATGCGGTCCGTCGCGGACACGCCGGTATCCGGGCTGATCGTCGCGGCAATGACCGGCGCGGCCGGCGCGACCGTCTCGATCATCACCGACAATGGCGCCGACACGACCGAAACGTTGCCCGCGCCGTCCGTTGCGGTGGCGGTGATCGTGTGGGCGCCATCGCTCAGCGTGCTGGTGGCGATGCTCCAGTCGCCACTGCCGTCGGCGGTGACCGTCGCCAGCACGGTCGTGCCGTCGCTGTCATACAGGGTGACCGTGCTGCCGGCCTCGGCGGTGCCGTGCAATGTCGGCGCAGCGTCGCTGGTGATGCGGTCGGTGCCGGACACCCCGGTATCGGGGCTGATCGTCGCGGCGATCGATGGCGCCGCTGGCGCGATCGTATCGATGGTGAACAGCTGATCGCCGTTATGCGTGCCGATCAGCGCGACACTGTTGCCGTCCACCACGCTGCCGGCCGCCGTCTGGTCGAGCGTGATCGTGCCGTTGCCGGACACACCGGTGACCGTCACTGTCCAGTTTGCGCCGCTGCCGGAGACTGAGGCGATGGTGCCGGTCACCGTTCCGGTCGTCGCCAGGGTGAAATCGTTCACCCCGACGCCGGTTACCGACTCGCTGAAGGTGACGTCGAACGAGACCGAGGTCGCATTGGTGAGGGTTCGCGCGCCAAGATGCGTGTCGATCGTACTGACCGTGGGACCAAGCAGGACATGCACCGTGTCGGTGGCGAAGTCGCTGGCGGCGGCGCCGTCGGTCACGGTGAACTTGACCGTGCGATCGGCGGCGCTGCTGCTCTGGCCGCTGTCGCCGAACTGGATCGCCTGCGCCAGGGCCTGCACCGACGCATCGGTCGCCGCCGCGCCGAGGTCGATCTGCAGGTCGGTGCCCGGCGTGCCGGTCTTGCCGGTGTGGATCGTGCCGATCTGCACGCCGTTGTCATCGACGACGTTGGACGAGACCGAGATGCCGCTGTTGCTGCCGGTGCTGGCGATGGAGAGTTCATCGTGGCTGCTGTCGGCACCAGTTTGAATATGCACGAGCAGGGTGCCGCCGCTCCAGTTGCCACTGCCGCCATTGTCCGGATCGGCGACGGTGATGGCGCTGTCGATCGCGACGGGATTGGCACCGACCGCATAGGTCGGGACGGTGCCGCCGCCGGCCGTGATCGTCGGCGTCGTGTTGGCATAGGTGATGACCGCGCTCGCGGCGGTGTCAGCGCCGGTGGACAGGCTGGTGGTGTCGCCGGTCGCGGAGACGGTGAATGTTGCGGTCTGCTGCGTGCCGACATTGCCTTCATGCGCCGTCGGGGTGAACACCATGGCGGACAGGGCCGCATTGGCCAGCGCCGCCGAGGCGAAATCCCTGGTGTAGGTGCGCGTGGTGGAGACCGTATTGGAGGACCAGCCTGAGAGGCCGGTGAAATCGCCCAGCGTGTCGCTGAATGAAACACTGACCGTCACGCCCTCGGTGCTGCCGTCGGCGATGGTGATGCCGCTCAGCGGCGTGGTCGTGGTCGCATCGTTGCTGCTGTGCGAGGTGCCGCCGCTGATCGAGGGCTGGGCCAGCACGCTGACGGTGTCGGTCGCGGTGGTGCCGGCTATCCCGTCGCCGTCGGTCGCGGTGAAGCTGACGGTCCGGGTGGCCAGGCTGCCGCCGCCGGAGACTGCGAGCTGCACCGCATCGGCGAGCGCGGTGATTGCGGTGTTGGTGGCGTTGGCGTTGAAGGTAAAGGTCCAGGCGGTGCCGCCGGTGACCGAGGCGGCGCTGGCGGAGCCGATCTGCGTGGCGGCGCCGTCCATCAGGTTGGTGCCGTTCAGCCAGATTCCGGCATTGCTTGTCGTTGGCAGCGCCAGGCTGTCATGCGTGGAATCGGCGTTGCCGGTGATCTGCACCGCCAAGGTGCCGCCAGACCAGTTGCCGTCAGCGTCTGACACCACGATCGCGCCGTCCAGCACGCTGCCGGTCTGCGTGCGCACGACCGAGACGGTGTCGCCCGCGGTGACCACCGGCCTGTGGTCGAGCGAGACGGTGACCGCGCTGGTGGCGGAAACGTTGCCGGCAGCGTCGGTCAGCGTCACGTCGACTGTGCGGGGCGTGGTGGCGGGCGTGGCGCTGGTATCGGTGTAGGTGAGCGCGTGGATGAGGTCCGCGACCTGGGTGGTGCTGTCACCGGTGCCCAGCGTCACCACCAGATTGTTGCCGCCGCTGCCGTTGCCGGCGCTGCTGTAGGTGCCGATGACGGTGCCGTTGTCGGATAGCGTGACGGTGCCGGACCCGACGGTGGTGATATGGCCGGCGGCGGTGTGCAGTCCGATCACATCCTCGGCCGCCTGGTCGTTGCTGATCGAAACGGTCAGCACGCCGCCGCTGGCGATATTCGCTTCGGTAACCGTAGCGGCGCCAGTGCTGTCGAGCAGCACCGCGGCGCCGCCGACCACATACAAGGCTGTGTCGCCGTTCAGACTGCCGATCACCGGCGCGGTGTTGTCGATCGTGTATGTCTGATCGCTGTTATGCGTTGCCGTCAGGGCAACGTTGGAACCGTCCTGGATGCTGCCGACACTGGTCAGGTTCAGACCCAATGTGCCGTCGCCGGACACGCCGTTGATCGTCACGGTGTAGCTGGCGCCGCTGCCGCTCACCGAAAGGCCGGTATCGGCAACCGAACCTGTCGGGACGGCGCTGAAGTCGGCAGCGACGACACCGGTCACGGTCTCGCTGAAGGTCACCGTGAAGGACTCGGTGGTCGCGTTGGTCGGCGTCGACGCGACCACGGTCCGGTTGATCGAGCTGACCGACGGGCCGGCGATCACATGCACCGTGTCGGACAGGGCGGACGTGCTTTTGCCGTAAGCGTCGGTGAGGACGAAGCTGACGGTGCGGTCGCCGGCGGTTGTCGCTGCGCTGTCGTTGAAGCGGATCGCGCTGACCAGGGCCTGCACGGCGGCATCGCTGGCGTAGCTGCCGCTGAGGGCAATCTGCAGGGTTTGGCCGGGTGTGCCGGTGTCGCCGGTCTGGATCGCGCCGATCTGATGGCCGTTGTAGCTGACGGTTTCGGCGGCCCCGCTGCCCGACGTTGTGATGCCGCCGGTGGTGGCGATGCTCAGTTCGTCGTGGCTGCTGTCGTGGTTGGTGGCGCCGATCTGCACCTGAAGATTGCCGCCGCTCCAGACCCCGGCACCCGACAGGTCGGGACTGTCGGTTGCGGTGATCGTGCCGTCGTCGATCGTTACGGCGGTGCCGCCGGCGATGG
>Ga0182012_10007650_pt1 | contig 10771 bp, 7 predicted proteins | sample 612S2SmetaG_FD_120486 | JGI IMG/M metagenome (GOLD analysis project Ga0182012, IMG submission 120486) | Permafrost microbial communities from Stordalen Mire, Sweden - 612S2S metaG | ecosystem: Environmental > Terrestrial > Soil > Wetlands > Permafrost | place: Sweden: Stordalen | collected...
CCCACCAAGACTGAGGGGCGTTGGCACAGCACCCAGCGCGCGTCCCGATTTTCGGGTTCCTGTTCAGGCAGCCGCTTATGGATGGACGGATCGTAGACCGTGATGATGGAGCCGTCCACTTCCACGGCATAGGGAATCCATACCGCGTCGTCGGCGAGAACCTTCGACAGGGTCTCGGCCATGGTGGTTTTGCCGGTTCCCGCGGGCCCCCAGAGGAAGAGGGAACTGCCAGAGTTCAACGCCGTCCCCAGTTTCCGCAAAGTTTCGTCGTCCATGACCAATTTCGAGAATGCGCGGCGAACATCGGTGGCACGGACGTCAACTTTTTTGACGCTCTGTTTGCGGGTCTGCTCAGCGTAGCTCTCAAAGGCAACGGGCGCGGCGCCGGCGTAATGGCAATGAGTCAGAAGTTCCGTCGCGCGCATTCTGCCCGAAGCTGTGATGGCAATCTGATGAACATGACCCGTCATACCCGTCACCAGGCAGAACTGTTCCGCCCGCAGTTGGGAAAAAAGAGCATCTACAACTTCGTAACCGAGGCACATCTTTTCGGCGAGCTCAAGAACCGAGAGCGACCCGGAAAGGTAGAGTGTCTTGAGTGCGATGTCTTCGAGAACTCCCTTGCGCACGTCAAGTGAGGCCACAGATTTCGGCCTGTTCGTTGGCCCCGGTTGAGATTTGATTGTCTGCGGATCGGGTTTCAAGAAGTCGTGATCGTATTCATACATCGATAAAGCCGTAGCCATATCACTCTCCAATTGCCGATGCAACTCTATTCGGTTGGTTCACCAGACGGCCCGCGAGCAGCCGCTCACTCTGAGGGCATTGGAAAAAGCTCGAAAGCGTTGAGACATTTTCGGCGTCGTAACAGTGCGCTCGTTGCAGCTTATGAATGGGCAAGAAAAGGGCACGGTTCCATGCCCTTTCGATTGCGGAGGAACGAGAAGAACAAATTGGCTACGAGTGCAGAATCAAGCTAGACGGCCTTGCCTTGCGGAAGGCTACAAACGCTAGACCGAGCAAGCCGGTGCCGAGAAGCAGGAGAGAGGAGGGTTCCGGGGTTGGCGTGACAATTGCAGTGGAAGGCGGTCCATCGGGATTCGATGGATCGGTGATGAGCGGATTGTTGTTGCTGTAGTCGGGACCATTGTCTGCAAAATAGTAATACGTACCGTTCGAGAAAATATTGAGCTGGTAGGCTCCCCCATCGAGCTGTGGAATATCAATGAGCAGGCCGCTCCAATCCAATTTCGTATTTCCCGACGCACCGGGGGACAGCAGATTATCCCATTCCCACACGCCATTGTTCGCAGTTGCGCCGGGTGTCCCGGCGTTCGCCACGTAGGCACTTGGGGCCAAGGTAATTACAGCCGAATTCGTGTAGGGATCGGAGAACGTACCGGAGACGCCTGTGACGAGATACTCGCCAGGTGAACCTGCGACGGCCGTAGTTGAAAGTAGCAGGTCGGCGGTGAAGCCGCTTCCGCTGACATCGAAGGTGAACTGATCAGCCATTGCGGCTGGGGTGATCGCAAGGGCCGCTGCCACTGCGAGTAAAGCAATTGTGAACTTCTTCATACTCTCCTCCCAATTTCCCTTCCGGTTTGGTCTGTTCTGGCCCGTTTTCCTGGTGGCTGCGTCGAGAATTGGCCGTTCAACCAATCCCTGCTGCAACACGCCAGGAGCGTCGGCAGTTCATCCTTCCGGACTCACGCCTGGAATCCGCAGGCCTTTGTCGCGGCATGCGCTTTCCTTTGGAGTGAAGGAACATTTCTGTCGCGCCCCGTCCACTTTGTTCAACTTCAGGACAATTCGTTCCAGTAACGTGACCTAAATGTAGGCGCGGTGAGAGGGCTAAACCATAGCTCTTTCTAGGGCTTACTATGACCCTTTCCAACATTTGGCCATCACGCTACGGTAACCTTACCAAGGTACTAAAACACAGAAGTAACTATTACCGACGGGCCATAGTCGCAGGGGTGGGGCCTCCTTGATTTCCACTCCTATAAACTTCTCCGCCGTCGCCGAATTGCTGGACCACGGGACGGAGTGCAAGTGGCGATGAAAAACAGTGAGCATAACTCACCGTAAGATGAGTAGCACACAGCAAAGACGCCACTTTCGGAATGGTCGTAAACTATTGATAACAATACGGATATAATGGTGGAGGCGGCGGGAGACGAACTGTCCATGCCACTGAAAACACGTAAGTTGTTCATCCGTGTTCGACAAAAAAGGCCAAAATATCCAGAGTGCCAAATCGACTGCACGTTCGTTGTGCGGGGCGTCATTTTTTCAGAGTTAACGGATAATTGAACAAGACGAATTCTCCCCCCAGTCCGATTGGTGCTCCGGTCCGCCAAAGTGTCGCATTGGTATTTAGAGCGAGCAATTTGTGAACCCGAGCGGGGTCGAACCGATGACCTCTTCGATGCCATGGAACAATTCAAATCGCAAAGCATAGACGGAACAGTGCTTACGAGCCTGCATAACCGGCAGAAACGGCCCACTGGGCGCTCTTTGCGGGCAAAATGCGGAAAAAACCGCAACCGAGTGGCCAGCGGGCTGATTGTGCGTAACCAGCCCAATATCTCCTCGGCACGTCATTCCGCGCCGACCTTCGGCAATAGACAGGTACAAACCGAGAGACCGTCGGGATACGAGGGCTCCAGGGGCCAGCCAACCCGCCGCGTTGCCGCGCATCTTGCCAGCGCATCACCGAATCTATAGTTGCGTTCTTTATGCATGGATCAATAGTGATTCCAACAATGCCCTCGTTTGCAGCTTTTTGAAGCAAAGCATCATTGTTGTTCAAGACGATGCGCGCAAGTGGTATGCTCTCATGAATGAATCAGGTTGAGCGCCACAAGCGCATACAAGAGACAGCGGCTCGACAGGATTTTGTCGGTCTGGAGGATCTTTGCTCGAGTCTCGACGCCTCCAAGGCGACCATACGACGAGATTTGATCGAACTGGAGCAGAAAGGTTCCATCAAGCGCGTTCATGGGGGCGCCATTTCCCTGTCGCCTCGTGAGGATGCTCTGGATTTCAAGGTTCTCTCAGTCAGTTGCCAAGCGGAAAAGTCCAGGATCGGGCGGGCAGCGGCAAGTCTGATTCAGGATGGGCAAACCGTGATCCTCGGCGGCGGTTCAACAGTCGTCGAAGTTGCACGACGCCTAATTGATCGCCCGATTCAGATCATCACGAACTCTATTCCGGTTGCGCAGATTTTCTGGGATTGCAGGCAGACCGAGGTCACGCTCACAGGAGGCTATCTCTATCCCCGCCTCGGTATTCAACTGGGTCCGATCTGCGAGCGCATGCTGCACAGCGTTTCTGCCGACGTCGTCATCATGGGCATTCGCGGGGTAACAGAAGAGGGCCTGAGCGATTCGAGCGCCTTGGTGGTGGAATCGATCCGAGCCATGATCAAGTGTGCCCAGCGAGTGGTGCTTGTGGTAGATCACACGAAATTCGGCAGGAACGCGATGATCCATGTTGCGGACCTGTCCGATCTCGATTATGTAATTTCCGACCGCGATCTGGCGCAGGAGCATCGTCAAATGCTGGAGGAACATGGCATCGAATTCATGGCTGTTTAGCAACCCACTTTATCGGAAATGGCGTTTGGAGAGCATTGAGATCAGGCGCAGAAACAGGTTGATTTGTCCGATTTATCGATTTGGGCGTTCCGGAGCGGGAATATATCTACCATAGAAAACAGCGACGAGGATTCAATCTCGGGAAGAGGCGGGCTTTCCTTTTGCCCCCGGCAAGACTCTTTGTTTGAAGTGTGTGTGGAGAGTCTCGAAGCTGCGCGGGCGGCCGAGGCGGGTGGCGCGCATCGGATCGAGCTGTGCACGGAGCTGTCGATCGGTGGCGTCACGCCGGGCTTTGGCCTGATGCGGGATACCATCGAGGCACTTTCGATTCCTGTTCACGTGATGATTCGTCCGCGGGGTGGAAATTTCACCTATTCCGTGGATGAGTTCGAACAAATGCGCGGGCAGATTGAAACGGCGAAGCGGACCGGCGCTTCAGGGATCGTGGCTGGCATTTTGCACCCAGATGGCCGCATCGATGTGGACAGAAGCCGCGCCCTGGTCGAGTTGGCCTATCCGATGAAAGCCACCTTTCACCGCAGCTTCGATGCGGCGCCGGAGTTGAGCGAGGCGCTGGAATCGGTTATCCAGACGGGAGCCGATTGTCTGCTGACCGCTGGAGGCGAGCCCGATGTGCTCACCGGCGCGAACGCGATTGGCCGGCTGCACAAACAGGCCCGCGACCGGCTTCAAGTGATGGCCGGTGGCGGCCTGAGGCTAGCGAACGTGCTGGAAGTTATGAGGCGAACTGGTGTCTCGTATCTGCACGGGTCACTGACCCAATGGCGGCAGAATGGCGGCGCCCCAAGATGGACAGCATCGGATGGTGTGGAGCTGGAGGGCAATGTCCGCGAGGCGCTTCGACTGTTTCGGCAGGGGCTGGCCAACGGGGAAGTCCCAACCGATGCCGTGCGCCGACCGAGCACCAAGGGGATTGGCATGTCAGGCTCAGTCATGCAAGCGATACGAGAAGGAGCGAGCCAGGAATGATGGGCAATTTATGGCGATTCTCGTCGGCCGCGGTCCTTCTTTCTATCTTCGCTACCTCTCCTTCCTCCCGCGCACAGTACCCGCCGCCGTTGCAGCAGTGCGCGGGAAGTATGTCGACGGCGGAGTTAAACAGGCAAATCGACAGCCTGATGGCGCGAATGACGCCTGAGGAACGAATTGCGCAATTGCAGGACCGGGCTCCGGCGATCTCGAGGCTCGGAATCCCGGCCTACAACTGGTGGAATGAGGGCCTGCACGGCATTGCACGCAATGGATACGCAACCGTGTTCCCGCAGGCGATCGGTCTCGCGGCCACCTTCGACGCATCCCTTCTGGAGCAGATTGGCGAAGTTGTGGGAACTGAGGCAAGGGCGAAGTTCAACCCGCATCGAGGAGCGGATTCTGCGCGCTACGCAGGATTGACCATCTGGTCACCGAACATCAACATCTTTCGCGATCCACGCTGGGGACGGGGCCAGGAGACCTACGGAGAGGACCCGTATTTGACATCGCTGCTGGGCAGCGGATTTGTCCATGGTGTTCAAGGCCCGCAGGATTTTTATCTCCGCGCGGACGCCACGCCCAAACATCTCGCTGCGCATAGCGGACCGGAATCCCAGCGCGACGGCTTCAATGCGCAAGTGAACGCACACGATTTGGCCGACACCTATCTGCCGGCTTTTGAAGCCCTGACCGGGCAGGCTCAGGCTGCGGCCATGATGTGTTCCTATAATGCGATCAATGGAACTCCGGCCTGTGCAAACTCTGCGTTGCTTCAGCAACGCATACGGCAACAGGGAGGGTTCTCCGGCTACGTGGTCTCCGATTGCGATGCGGTGGATGAGATAACCGAGTACCTGCACTTTACCCCCGATCAAGCCCACGGAGCGGCGGCGGCCCTCAAAGCCGGTGTGGACCTGAATTGCGGCAGTACCTACCACAATCTGAACGAGGCGCTCAAAGAGCATTTGATCGCAGAGCACGACATCGACCTTGCTCTGCGCAGGCTGCTGCTGGCTCGTTTGCGGCTAGGCATGCTTCAGCCTGCGGCATGTTCGCCCTACGAGCGGATCGGCGCGGAGGAGGTGGATACGGCGGCGGATCGGAAGCTGGCGTTGCGGGCTACCGAAGAATCGATGGTGCTGCTCAAGAACCAGGGCGGATTGCTACCTTTCAATTTTGCCGGCAAACGCGTCGCTGTTGTCGGTCCTACGGGCGATTTGCTGGAAGAGATTGAGGCCAATTACCACGGAACAGCGCACAATCCGAAGACCATCTTCGAGGGCTTGCGGGATGGCCTGAAGCCAGGCGCGAATCTGGCTTATGCGCAAGGGTCGGCACTGGCCGCGGGGGTGGCGATTCCCGTAGCGCGCACCGCTCTGCGAACGGATGCGAACCAGGGTTTACTCGGAGAGTACTTCAACGATGTCGCGCTCCAAGGTAGTCCCGTCGTGACGCGCCTCGACTCGCGCATCGATTTCGACCTGGATCGAGCCGAGCCCGTGCCAGGACTGGGCAGCCGCTATTCCGTCCGCTGGACGGGTGAACTGAAGCCTCCCGCTGCGGGCCGCTACACGCTACGGGTGAGCATCGACCGGTGCTTCGATTGCGCGGGGCATGATGGGTATCGGTTGTGGGTGGATGGCAACAAGGTGTTGGACGACGACGGCAGTCCCGCGGCGAGTTCAGGCGCGAAGAGACCCGACACGGCGGCATTCGACTGGAAGAACGCGGACGCGCATCCGATCCGGCTGGAGTTGTTGCACACCGGAGAGGACGAAGGCATTCATCTGAACTGGGAGGCACCCGCGCAGGTGCAGCTCGATGAGGCTCTGGCCGAGGCAGGTCCCGCAGACTTGATTGTGGCAACCGTTGGACTATCGCCCAGCCTGGAAGGCGAGGCTTTGAGCATCAAGGTGCCCGGCTTTTTCGGCGGTGACCGCGAAACGCTGGAACTGCCGGAGCCGCAGAGGAAGCTATTGATTGCGCTGGCTTCGCTGCACAAGCCGATGGTGATTGCGCTAAGCTCTGGAAGCGCGGTGACCACGGATGCCGAGGCGCAGGCGGTGGTGGAGACGTGGTATCCGGGGGAGGCCGGTGGTGAGGCGCTGGCACGACTGCTCAGCGGCGCCGCCAATCCTTCAGGGCGTTTACCAGTCACGATCTACCGGTCAACGAAAGACTTGCCGGAATTCACCGATTACTCGATGGCGCATCGGACGTATCGGTATTACGGAGGAGCGGTGGCTTATGGCTTTGGATTCGGACTGAGTTACACCCAGTTCGAGTATGCGCCGCCGGAGCTCTCCCCGCAAAGGGTGGAGGCTGGCAAGGCGCTGCGGGTGATCGCGGATGTGAAGAATACGGGCCGCTACGAGGGTGATGAAGTGGCTGAGTTGTATCTGGTTCCACCAGACCTGGTGGGAGCCCCGCGACTGAGCTTGCAGGGTGTGCGACGGGTGCACCTGCAGCCGGGAGAGACGAAGCAGGTGGAGTTCATCCTGAGTCCTCAGCAAATGAGCGTGGCCAATGGAGAAGGGAAAAGGGCTATCCATCCGGGGCGTTACAGGGTCTTTGTTGGGGGATCGCAACCTGACGATCCGGCTCATGACGGCGTTGCATTCGATCTCTCCGGGGAGCTATCGTTGGCGCCTTGATGGGTGCAGCGGGTAATTTATGATCGAGTTAGATTAATTTGCTCGTCGTTCTGATTGAAAGGCTTCGAAAAGTTCAGGAGGATGCTGGTTGCAAGCCAATCCTTCGGGCTGGCTCAAACTTAATTTGGCACCAGCCTCTGCATCAACAGGCACGCTTGAACCGGGCGCATTTCAAAGCCCAGGAGGTTTCGCAAAAAAATGACCTTGGATAAGAGAACGTTATGGACGCGGCGAGACTTGATGCGCGGCCTTTCGGCGGTGAGTCTGGCCGCCTCGGCAGGATGGCCCGGTGCACAGGCCTTCGGGCAGGGCGCTCGGCCTGAAGTGGACGACGAGGACCTGTTTCGCTTCGTGAATATTGCGGTGGGCACCGGCGGACACGGACACACCTTTCCCGGAGCCACCGTGCCGTTTGGAATGGTGCAGTTGAGTCCAGACACCTTTAACAACGACTGGGACTGGTGCTCCGGCTATCATCTTTCCGATGATTCAATAATGGGATTCAGCCACACGCACTTGAGCGGAACCGGCTGCGGAGATCTTCTGGATTTTCTCGTTGTGCCGCGGACCGGCGAAGTGCGCCTCGAACCCGGCGACCGCAAGCAGCCTGGAACCGGCTATCGGTCCCGATTTTCGCACGCCAGTGAGCATGCCCATCCCGGCTTTTATTCGGTGCAACTGGACGACTCGCACGTCCATGCCGAGCTGACCGCCACCGAGCACGCGGGATTTCATCGCTACACATTTCTTGCCGACGAGGGTGCCGGAAGCGAAACCAGTCACATCCTGCTCGACCTGAGCCACGCCTACGGAGAATTTCCCTCCAATGTGGATTGGTGCAGTGTGCGAAAGGTGAGCAACGACACGATCGTGGCCGGGCACGCCACGCATGCTTGGGGCGCTGGCCGCGAGATGTACATCGCGATGCAATTCTCGCGGCCGTGGGAGCGACTGGAGTTTTATCTCGATGGCCAACTGACGGCGGTTCCGGCGGGTGATTTGCGAGGAAGGAATCTTAAAGCGGTTGCGCATTTCAAGACTCTCCCCGGCGACCAAATCCTGATCAAGGCCGCGCTTTCCGGCATCTCGGTGGAAGGCGCGCAGAAAAACCTTGCCGCGGAAATTCAAGACTGGGATTTCGAGCGGGTGCAACATGCGGCGGAAGCGCGCTGGCGTGAAGAGTTGGGCAAGATTCGGATCGAAACATCCAGCGTGGAGCGAAAGACAGTTTTCTATTCATCGCTCTACCACACCATGATGGCCCCGACACTCTTCGACGATGTCGACGGGCGCTATCGCGGCATGGACGGAGGGGTCCATCGGCTCGCCGGCGGGCAACGCAACTACACCACGTTTTCGCTGTGGGATACGTACCGGGCCGAACATCCGCTTTTCACTCTGATCCACGCCGATCGCGTGCCGGATATGGTCAACAGCCTGATCCGAATGGCCCACGAAAGCCCGGCAGGAATGCCGGTGTGGCCCCTGCAAGGCAAGGAAACCGGCACCATGACCGGCTATCATTCCGCCGCCGTGATTGCCGAAGCCTGCGCGAAGGGTTTCAGCGGAATCGATTATCCGGCTGCGTATGAGGCGATGAAGAAGCGCGCCTTTGTCGATGATTATCGCGGTCTGTCGTGGTACCGCTCAATGGGATTCATTCCTGCCGATCTCGAGGAGGAGTCGGTCTCCAAGACCCTCGAATACGACTACGACGACTGGGCGGTTGCCCACGTGGCCAACAAACTCGGGGATCGCGATAACGCGAAACTGCTGCTGGAACGCTCACGTAACTATCGCCACTACTGGGACGCAGGCAGCGGGTTCCTGCGCGCCAAACTTAAAGACGGCTCCTGGGCCGAGCCTTTCGACCCCATCGAGTTGGGCCACTGGAAGAAGTGGCGGGACTATACCGAGTCCAACGCGTGGCAAACCACATTCGGGATTCAGCACGATGTGACTGGTTGCATCGCAATGATGGGCGGGGACCACGCGTTTATCGCCCGGCTGGATGCTCTCTTCAATCAGCCGCCGACCCTTCCGCCCGATGCGCCCCCGGACATTGCCGGCATGGTGGGCCAGTATGCGCACGGTAACGAGCCCAGCCACCATATTGCCTATCTCTACTCCTTTGCGGGTGAGCCGGCGAAGACTATGGAGCGCGTGCATTTCCTGAATACTACAATGTACTCGAATACCCCGGACGGCATTGCCGGCAATGAGGATTGCGGACAAATGTCTGCGTGGTTCGTGCTCAGTTCATTAGGTTTCTACGCGGTCGATCCGGTCAGTACGCACTACCTTTTTGGCACACCCCTGTTCGACCGCGCAACTCTGAGCCTTGCGCGTGGCAAGAAGCTGGTTTTGGAAGCGCGACGCGCGACGCCGGAGAGCATCTACATCCAGGGAGTCGAGTTGAATGGCAAGCCACACCCCAACTCCTGGTTCAGCCATGCCGATGTTGCCGAAGGTGGGCGCTTTGTCCTGCGCCTTGGTACACTGCCGGATCCGGTCTTTGGCCGCAACCACACCTCACGCCCCAAGTCGGAGCTGGTCCTGGGCGCATAATGCACACACGTCGAACCCTGGCTGCGCGCTTCGGTTATTCAGCGAAAAGCGCGTGGTGAGGCTTCCGCGTACGTCCGCATTGGTGCGAAGCCCATTGCCACATCCCGCTCAACTCATCCACTCTTCGACAATCTGCCGAATCCGTTCAAGCTTCATGGGCTCCGGCTCTCGGAATAAATCCTGCCCCGCGGGAGCCACTGCATAAATCGCCGGAATAGCATCTGCGACGCAGAGGCATAACGCGTCCTTGTACTCCTCATAGCGGGATGCCGCCAGCCAGACATAGCTGGCCAGAATCTGTGCGTCCACCGCGCTTCCATCGGGATCGGGTGTATCCGGTAGAGGGCTCGTTTGTTCCTGGTCTTCGAGAATGGCAATGCTTGTAAACGGCTTGGGCTTGTTGCGCATGCCGAAGCAAGCCACCAACGTTCGCGGGCGAGCCCGGCGGAAGGCTTCATTCGCTGCCCATTGCACGAATGCGTTTCCGAAGACAACAGCGCCATTGCCACTGAGGAAGAGTTCTTTGACAAACTCGCGTGTGGCAATCCGATTCTTGAGTGCATCCGGGCACCAGGGAGTTACATCCGTCTGGCGCAGTGTTGCGATGACTCTATCGGCGTCGGCGAGGTCCTTCTCAACCCAATTGAGCTGCTCTCGAAATGCTTCGCGAAACGTCTTGAGTTCAGCATAACCAAGATAAGTCGACGACACGCTTCTTCCTTCCGAGACGCTCTCAGCGCCGATCTTGCTTAGCGTGGAACCCGCATCCAAGATCCACAAGTCTTCCGGCGTGTGCCTCTCCATGTTTGCAATATGCCTCAGCAGGCGGGCTCCATCTCCTGCGAGCAATATCTCTGAACACGTTGCGGCGCCGGAATCGCTGGCAGCCAACCGCAGGAATCGCCCTTGCCCCGGCCAATTGCCGCAAACAGTCTCGATTTTGACAGGGAGACA
>Ga0182012_10007651_pt1 | contig 10771 bp, 10 predicted proteins | sample 612S2SmetaG_FD_120486 | JGI IMG/M metagenome (GOLD analysis project Ga0182012, IMG submission 120486) | Permafrost microbial communities from Stordalen Mire, Sweden - 612S2S metaG | ecosystem: Environmental > Terrestrial > Soil > Wetlands > Permafrost | place: Sweden: Stordalen | collected...
CGCCCGCAGTCCTTCGATGTGCTCCGCCCCGCGCACGAACACAGTGCCTTCGGCGGCGGCGGGCGGCACTTCTGCCTCGGCGCGGGGCTGGCCAGGCTCGAGCTGCGGGTGATCTTCGAGGAGGTCCTGGGGAGCATGGCTGAGCTCGAGCTGAGCGGACCCGTCGCACGAGTGCCTTCCTCCTGGGCGAACTCGCTGAGCTCGCTGCCGATCAGCTTCCGCCCGGCCGCCCGGCGGGGGCGCTCCGCGGACCCTCAGGTCTAGACCGCGACCGCGACATCGCCGCCGGCCCTCGCGGCGCCCGCCGAGGCGACGATCACCAAGACGATCCCGACCAGCACCCGCGGGCTGATCCGCTGCCCGACGACGACGAACCCGGCGAGGGCCGCGACCGCCGGCTCGAGGCTCATCAGGACGCCGAAGACCGGCGGCGCGATCCGTCTGAGGGCTTCGACCTCGAACGAGTAGGGGATCACCGAGGAGAGCAGCCCGATGGCCGCACCGAGCAGCAGCGATTCGCCGTCCAGCAGCTGGACGCCCGCTTCGGCGATGCCGAGCGGAGCGACCGCCACCGTCCCCACGCAGATCCCGAGCGCCAGGCCGCTACCGCCGGGGAAGATCCTCCCGAGACGCGCGTTCAGGACGATGTAGGCGCCCCAGAAGCAGCCGGCCAGCAGAGCGAGGAGCACGCCGAGCCCATCCAGAGCGTGCCCGCCGGGGTCGGTCAGGACGAGGATCCCACCCACCGCGAAGGCGACCCAGAGCAGGTCGAGCGCCCGCCGCGATCCGGCCAGCGCCACGGCCAGCGGACCGACGAACTCGAGCGCCACGGCGATCCCCAGCGGGATCCGGTGCAGCGACTCGTAGAAGGTCAGGTTCATCGCCGCCAGGACGAGCCCGAAGATCGCCGCCTGGGCCAGCTGCCGCGGGTGCTGGCCCCGGAGCCTCGGCCTGGAGATGGCCAGCAGGATCAGCGAGCCGAAGGCGAGGCGCTCGAGGACGGTGCCGGCCGGCCCGAGCCTTGCGAACAGCGTCGTCGCCACCGCCGCCCCGAGCTGCACCGAGGCGATCGCACCGAGGACGAGCGCGCCGGAGGGCATGCGTGCGAGCGGCCCTCCCCCGGGAGCTCGCTGATCGACCTTTGCCACCGGAGCCGATCGTAGCCTGAGCGAGCGCCGGGACATAGGATCGCGAGGGTGGCCAGCGGGCTTGACGTGATCGAGATCGGCTCGGGGCCGCCCGTCGTGTTCGTCCACGGCAGCGTCGTCGGCGCTGAGGGGACGTGGCGCCGGCAGCTGGAGCTGGCCGAGCGCTGGACGCTGCGCCTCGCCAACCGCCCGGGGTTCGGTCAGAGTCCCGAGCCCGAGCGCGGCGACTTCGAGCTCGAAGCCCCGATGGTGGCCGAGCTGTTGGGCGAGGGCGCGCATCTCGTCGGGCACTCCTACGGCGGCGTGATCGCGATCTGCGCCGCCGCCCTGCGCCCGGCGGCCGTCTTCTCGCTGACGGTCTCCGAGCCCGGCTGCCTGCGGGTCGCGGCCGGATCACCGGAGGTCGACCGTCAGATCGCGGGCGGTGAACTGCTCTTCAGCCGCGCCGGCGAGCTCGCGCCGCGTCAGTTCCTGCTCGCCTTCCGGGGCGGCGCGGGAGTGACCCGCGAGACGCCCGCGGAGCTGGACGACGAGCTCCTGGCCGGCGCCCGGCTGTTGATGCGCGAGCGCCCGCCCTGGGAGGCATCACCGCCCTGGCGGAGACTGCGGGCGGCTCCGTTCGAGAAGCTCGTCCTCTCGGGCGGGCACTCGCAGGTCTTCGAGCGCGTCTGCGACGCGACCGCTCGCGAGCTGGGCGCCGAGCGCGACACGATCTCCGGGCACGGGCACACGATCCCCGCCTGCGGGGCGCCCTACAACGAGCGGCTCGAGCGATTCCTCACCAGCAGCGAGGCGCGCCGCGCGGGCGCCCGGGCGAGCACCGAGGCCGGCTGATCGCATAGCCTCACGCGGCGTGGGAGCGACAAACGATGCCATCACCCCGGCGCTGAGCCGCGAACGACTGGCGGGGTCCTTCCCGGGCGACCTCGGTATCGAACTCCCCGAGATCGACAACGACCGGGTGCTCGGGCGGATGAGGGTCGACCGGCGCCATCTGCACCCGATGGGCCATGTCCACGGCGGCGCCTGGGTGGCCTTCGCCGACACCGTCGCAGCCTGGGGGACGATGCGCAACCTCGAGGAGGGGCGCGGCTTCACGACGGTCGAGCTGAAGATCAACGTGATCGCCTCGGCCGGCGAGGGGGACGAGCTGACCGCAGTCGGCGAGCCGCTTCACATCGGTTCGAGGACCCAGGTCTGGCAGGTCCGGGTGATGCGCGGCGAGCGCCTCGCGGCCAGCTTCAGCTGCACCCAGATCGTCCTCTGAATCAGCCCGCGAAGGCGTATTCCTTCCATTCGGTGACGCGTGCGAAGCCCACCGACGCGTAGATCCTGTTCGAGGTCGGGTTGGCGAGGTCGGTGAACAGCGCGCAGCGCTCGGCACCCGACTCGAGAATCCTCCGGCAGACGGCGGCGACGGCGCTCGTCGCATAGCCGTGTGTGCGGTGCTCGGGGGGCGTGTAGACGGGACCGATCCGCACCGTTCCCGCGACCTCGGGCGAGACGACCAGGGTCGAGACGGGTCCACCGGCATCCCACAGGAACTGAGCTCCGGCGGCAAGTCGCGAGTCGATCAGCGGCTCCAGCGACGGGCTGAGGGCCACGTGGGCGTCCCGCGCGAACGCGCTCTCCCAGGCGAGCAGCAGCCCGCGCTCGGACGGCTCGGCGAGACGCAGGCGCCCGGGCGCCGGACGCGGCGGCTCGAGTACCTCGACGAGCGTGTGCAGCGCTAAGCGCATCCGCACGCTGCAACGCCCGCCCGTGGCCCGCTCCCAGGCGTGTGCGAGCGCCTCCGCGGGTCGCGGCTCGCCCGAGAGCCCGGGCAGATCCGCGTCCTCGGCCAGCCAGCGGCCGATCAGCTCCTGCGCATCGAGCTCCTCGGCGGCGCTCGTCAGCAGCGGCCACGGCGGCGTACGCAGAGCCGCGTAGCGAACCTCACCAGCGCGCCCGACGCCGTAGGCGAACAGCGGCGGAGCCTCACCATAGACGCCGTCGCGGGCGTTGATCAGGACCGTCGCGAGCACGTTTCGCTCGACCCGCTCGGCGAGGAACGCCCCGGCCCGGGCCGCGAACTCCTCGGCGTCGCGCGTCAGGGTCAACTGCATCGGTCAATGATGCCGAAGGTGTCTGCCGCTCAGCGGGCTTCGAGCACCGCCATCGCGGCGTTGTGCCCGGGGATCCCGCTGATGCCGCCGCCCCGGCGGGCCCCCGCGCCGCAGATCAGAACGCGCGGCTCGCCGGTCTCGACACCCCAGCGCCCGAGCTCATCCTCGCGCTCGGCGAACGGCCAGGTGAGCTCGCGGTGGAAGATCTGCCCGCCCGGCATCCGCAGCTCCCGCTCGAGATCGAGCGGGCTGTGGGCCGAAATGCAGGGCCGGCCGTCGGGGAGGCGCAGCAGGCACTGGCCGATCGGCTCGTCGAGGACGCTGTCGATCGATGCCAGGGTCGCCTCGAGCGCGGCGTCGCGGGCGCCCTCGGGGTCGGCGGCGAACAGCCGCGCCGGCATCTGCAGTGCGAATACGGTCAGGGTCTGCGCCCCCATGGCGCGCAGCTCGGCGTCCAGGATGCTGGGATCGCTGAGCGAGTGGCAGTAGGCCTCGCAGGGGACCGTCTCCGGGATCCTCCCCGCCGCGGCCTGCTCGTGGGCGCGGCGCAGCTGGATCGCGGACTCGTTGACGTGGAAGGTCCCGCTGAAGGCCCGCGCCGGGTCGAGCGCCCGGTCGCGAAGGCGGGGCAGACGTGAGAGCAGCAGGTTCACCTTGAGCTGCGCCCCCTCGGGGGCCGGCTCGGACGGCGGGCGGCCGAGCAGCCGCTCGAGCTCCGCAGGGGCCACCCCGGCGAGCAGGTGGCTACCCTGCGCAGTCCGCTCCTCCCCGCCCTCGGCGAAGCTCACCTCGACTCCCTCGGCGCCCGCCTGCACACCCAGCACCTCGGCCCCCGGGCGCAGCTCGGCTCCGGCGCCGAGGGCCGCATCGATCAGCGCCCCGGAGACGGCTCCCATGCCCCCGAGCGGCACGTGCCACTCTCCGGTGCCCCGGCCGAGCACGTGGTAGAGGAAGCAGCGGTTCTGGCGCAGGCCCTGCTCGGCGGCGTCGGCAAAGGTCCCGATCAGGCCGTCCGTCAGGACGACGCCCTCCACCAGGTCGTCGGCGAACGCGGCGCCCGTCCAGTGGCCGAGGGGCGCCTCGAAGACCGCCTCCCAGGTCTCGTCGTCGTCGACCATCGCGCGCAGCTGGGCGCGTGAGCGCAGCGGCTCGGTGAGGGTCGGGAAGACGATCTGCGCGAGGCGGCGCAGGCGCCCGTAGAAGTCCACCCAGGCGCGGAGATCGTGCTCGCCGCCGGTGACGGCAAGAAACGAGGTCCGCGTCGCGACGGGGTCCTCGACGTCGACGAGCAGGCCGGTGCGGCCTTCGGTCCGCGGGTCGGGGGTATAGGAGGCGACGCGCCGCGGCGCCAGGCGCACCCCCAGCCCGAGCTCCCGCACGATCTTCTCGGGCAGCAGACTGACGAGGTAGGCGTAACTCGAGACGCGGGCGCCGAAGGGTTCGAACAGCAGCTCTGAGGTCGCGGCGCCGCCGAGCCGGCGCCGGCGCTCGAGCACCAGGCAGCTGCGCCCCGCGCGGGCGAGATAGGCGGCGGCGGTCAGGCCGTTGTGACCACCGCCGACGATGACGACGTCGTAATACCCGGGCTGCGAAGCGCTCGCGGACATCCAGACCGCAGACGCTAGCGGTCGCTCCCGGCGTCCTGTTCCTCGGCGAGCCGCTTGAGGTTCAAGAGCTGGCGGCGCATCATCACGAGGTCCCCAGGGGGCAGCATGATCGCGGTCGCCCGGGCGGCGATCGATCGCGGCGCCCGCGCCGCCAGCAGCTTGACCACCAGGCGCGCATTCCCGCCCGCGGACTCGGCGACCCGGTAGGTGCAGGCCACGCGGCCGAACAGCCGGCCCTCGCTGAGAATCGTGATCGAGCTTCCCGCCTCGAACTCGACGAGCCGGAAGATCCGCATCACGCGCTGCCCCGCCCGCAGCTGCTCCAGGCCCGGGGTCAGCGCCTGCGGGCTGCGCCTCGCGCCGTTGTCGAGCAGGTCATAGCTGTAGGGAGCGACGCGCAGCTGGCAGAGCCAGCGGAACACCGTCTCCGGGCGCGCGCGCACGTCGACGGCGCGGTAGAGGACCGCGTCCGGCGCGCTCACCAGCCGGTCGCAGGGAAACGGCTCGGAGCGCTCGGACGCGGTCGAACCCCAGTTCTCGACAAAGCCCGGCCAGCCCGGCATCGGCGACTCCCTCAGCCGATCTCGGCCGCCTGCAGGGCGGCGAGCGATTCACCGTAGAGGCGTCGCTTGATTGGCACGTCGAAACCCCCTTAGAAGCTTTGCTCTAGAGCATATACTCTACAGTCCTTGGGCCGTCTCGTCTTCTCAACCGACGCGATCCTCGACGCCGCACGAGACCTCGTCGTCGAACACGGCGCCCGGGCGAGCACCGTCGAGGCGATCGCCACGGCCGCCGGCGTCCCGGTCGGCTCGATCTACCACCGCTTTGAGTCGATCGACGAACTGCTGGCCCGAGTCTGGCTGCGGGCGGTCCGCTCGAGCCAGCGTGCGGCGCTGGCGGTGGCGCCGGACGCCGGGGAGCCGCTGCGGGGCGCGGTCGCGGTGGCGCTCGCGATGTACGACCACTGCCTCACCAATCCGGCCGACACACTGCTGCTCGACTCCCTCTCGCGGGCTGAGCTGAGCGCGCGCGCCTCCCCGGCCTACAGAGACGAACTCGAGCAGGTCAACGCGGAGATCGAGCGGCGGATGGCCGAGTTCGCCCGCTCCGTCTACGGTCGCGCCGACGCGCGTTGCCGCGACCTGGTCGTGCTCGCGCTGGTCGATCTCCCGCACGGCTTCGCCCATCGCGAGATCTCAAGCGGCAGGGCGACCCCTGCCCGGCGGGAGCGACTGCCGGCCGCCGTACGGGCCGTGCTGGCCGCGCCGGGCGGCTGAGCGCGTCGCGCGGAGCCGAGGCTGCCCGAAAGGGACGACAGCGATCGTCCCCCGGGGACGACATCCGTGTCGTCCCATCGTCCAAAAAGGCGACCTGGACCTAATTCCAAAGGCTTGATCCGGCGAGAAGCCCCCGGGTGCGGAAAACCACGGGGAAAGGACGGACCTGAGATGAGGCACGGGCGATACATCACAGCCATCAGGCGACTGGCGCTGGCAGCCGGCGCCGGCGCTGCGCTGGCGGGGGCGCTACCGGCGGTGGCGAACGCCGACTGTCCGGGCGGGCCCGTCACCCACCCGTTTGAAGCCTTCGGGGACAACGCCGACTATGTCGCGGTGCCGGGGGGCGGATTCGAGTCGGGCGCAGCGGGCTGGTCGCTCACCGGCGCACAGGTGGTCGAAGGCAACGAGCCCTTCCTGGCGTCGGGGACGCACTCGCTGGAGATCGAAGCGGGCGGTGAAGCGGTCTCCCCGCCGGTCTGCGTCGGCGGCGAATACCCGACCTTCCGCTTCTTCGCGCGCCGGCTGACGGGCACCTCGCGGGCGGGCCTGAGTGCCAGCCTGCGCTGGGTCGACCTGCTCGGGATCGCCGCCGAATCACCGGCGGGAACGGTTCCAGCGAGCGGCGACTGGGCACCCAGCCCGGCGATGCGTCTCGGCGACACGCTGCCGGTGTGGCTGGGAGACAGCACACTCGAGGTGGAGCTGGTGTTCAGGAGCAGCGGCGAGAGCTCATGGGCGATCGATGACGCCTACATCGACCCCTACAGCCGTTAGAGATCGGCGGCGGCGGGGGCGCGGGGCCCCCGCCGCACCGTGCCGAGCGTCCGACGCATGAGCGACCAGACGCTCGATGACCTCCGGGCGGGCGGGCCGGTGGAACGGCTGCTCGAGGACTCCTGGGACGCACGGACCGAGGGCGCCGGACGGCGCGAGGCGCTCGTGGAGACGCTCGCCGGCCTGCTGTTCGGAGCCTGCGCTGTGCCGCTCGCCGCGGCGTCGCTGGCCCGGCACCCGCTCGAACCGCTGCTCGCCGTCGGATTGCTGGTGCTCTACGCCATCAGCTCCCGCCTGGTCAAGTTCGCGCTCGGCGCCGGCTACGTCGTGCCCTCATACATGGTGCTGGTGCCGATGCTGCTCCTGCTCCCCCCGGGCATCGTCCCGCTGCTGGCCGCTGCGGGCCTCGTCCTCGGCACCTCGGTGCAGGCGCTCACGGGCCGGGTCGCACCCGCGCGGATCGCGCTCGCGGTGCCGGACGCCTGGCACACGCTGGGCCCCGTCGTCGTGCTGCTGGTGGCCGGCCCGCAGCGGGGAGGCCTGGGGACGGCGCTCGTCTACGCCGGGGCCTTCTGCGCCGGTTGCGCGGTCGACCTCGCCTCCTCGACGCTGCGCGAGGCGGCGATCGCCGGCGTCGCGCCACGGCTGCAGCTGCGGGTCATCGCACTGGTCTGGCTGATCGACGCCTGCGTCGCGCCACTCGGCCTGCTGGTCGCCGACGCAGCACGGACTGAGCACGCGCGGATCCTCCTGATCCTGCCGCTGAACGCCGCCCTGCTGCTCGCCTCACGCGATCGCAACTCACGTATCGAGCAGGCCCGAAATCGCCTCGAAGCCGTCGCCCACGAGCGCTCGCGCCTGCAGACGGCCGTCCGGCGTCTCGGCGAGGCGCTGGCCGCGAAGCTCGACCTGGGCGAGCTCACGAGGATCGTCCTGCGCAGCTCGATCGAGGCGCTCGACGCCGAGGGGGGCCGGCTCGTGCTCGAGGGACCGGACATGCCGGGGACCACGGAGATCGGCTGCCCCCCGCGCTCGGCCGCGAGCGTCGGCGCGGCGATCGACCGGGCCCGGGCACGCGGCGGCCCGGTGCAGCTCGAACGGGACGGCAGCTGGGCGCTCGCGCTCCCGTTCGCCTTCCCCGGACGCGGCGGCGAGGTCGACGGGGGCATCGCAGTCACCCGCCGCGAACGGTCGTTCCGGGGCGACGAGCAGGCCGTGATGCAGGATCTCGTGGAGCAGGCCCGCCGTGCGGCGGGCGACATCGTCACGCACCAGATCCTCCACGAGCAGGCCCATACCGACACCCTGACCGGGCTCGGCAACCGCCGCAAGCTGGCCGCCGACACCCAGCGCTGGCACGGCTCCCAGAAGCGGCCGCTGGTCCTGATGCTGTTCGATCTCGACGGCTTCAAGGGTTACAACGACACCTTCGGCCACATGGCCGGCGACGCGATGCTGAGCCGGCTCGGTGCCAAGCTGGCCGCCGCGCTCGCGCCCGCCGGCGCCGCCTACCGGCTCGGCGGGGACGAGTTCTGCGCCCTGCTCGATGCGAGCGCGCCCGACCTCGAGCGGCGGATCGGCGCGGCGGCCGGGGCGCTGTCGGAAAGCGGCGAGAACTTCGTCGTGGGAGCGTCCTTCGGCGCCGTCCTGCTGCCCCATGAGACCGCCAACATCGAGTTCGCCCTGCAGCTTGCGGACGAGCGGATGTATGAACGCAAGAAAGGCCGCCCGGCCCAGTCGCCCGACCACACCGGCGAGGTCCTGCGCCAGATCATGACGGCTCGCCAGCCCGGCCTGGAGGGGCGCTGGGGGGAGCTCGCCGAGCTCGCCCGCCGGGTGGGTGTGCGGCTGGGTATGGCCGGTGAGCAGCTCGACGAGCTCGTCCGGGCAGCGGAGCTACAGGACGTCGGCAGAGTCGCGATCCCCGACGCGATCATCGCCAAGCCGGGCCCGCTGAGCGAATCGGAGTGGTGGTTCATCCGCCAGCAGCCGCTGCTCGGCGAGCGGATCCTCGGTGCGGCGCCGGCGCTGCGGCCGGTCGCAGCACTGGTGCGCTCGACCCACGAGCGCTGGGACGGCAGGGGCTATCCCGACGGTCTGGCGGGGGAGCAGACCCCGCTGGGCTCGCGGATCATCTCCGCCTGCCTGGCCTATGAGGCGATGTGCGACGAGCGGAGCTTCCGCGCCGCCCGCGGCCATGCCGAGGCCTGCGCCGAGCTGGAACGCGAGGCCGGGCGCCAGTTCGATCCGAGGGTCGTCGCGGCGCTGCTCGCCGAGCTCGAGCCGGCGGCGAGCCCTGGGCCGGAGCCCGTCCCGGTGGAGGAGCCGATCGAGCCCGACGCCCGGACCGCCCACGAGGTCGCCGTGCGGCTGCGCGAAATGCTCGCCGAGGGGAGCCCCGGCCCCGTCCTCGGTCCCGATCCCGCGCCGGGCGGGCTCAGCGCCGAGCGGTGAGCTCGGCGAGGTCGACCGAGCTCGCGACCGTGTGGAACTTCACGGCAGGCGGCGCGGCGAGCGTGGCGGGAACGGCCGCCATGAAGGCCGCGATGTGCTCGGTGGCGAAGTGGCGCTCGAGCGCCTGCTGGTCTGCCCATTCCTCGACGAAGACGAACTCGTTGGGCTGCTCGGTGTCCTCGTAGAAGCGGTAGCCGAGGCAGCCCTGCTCCTCACGCGAGGCCTGGGCGACGGCCTGGGCGACCCCGATCAGCTCGTCCCGTTTGTCCGTGTCGCTGACGACCCTGCCGACGACGACGATCATGCTCGCTCCTCTCCCGTGCTCGCCGCCGCGGCGGCCCGAGGGGGCAACACTAGCCGCCCGCGGCTGTCCGCGCTGCCTGCAGGAGTACGATTGCTCGCGGATGGGAGGGCTCGGTCCCCTGATCGCCGACGACGGCCCCCGCGCCTCCCGTGTGTGGCGGCGCGCACTCGGCATCGCCGTCGAGGTCGTGATCCTGGTGGTGATGACGGCGCTCGCACCCGTCCTCGTGCTCGTCGCCGCGGCGGTCGACCTGACGCTCTGGTTGAGACGCCGCAAGCCCTGGATGGCGCTACGGCTGGTGGCGATTGCCTGGTGGTTCCTGGTCGGCGAGATGTACGGCCTGCTGGGCCTCTCCGCGGTCTGGCTGCGCGCGGGCGGCCGCGACAGCGAGCGCCGCCGCGACGGCGTCTACCGGGTCAAGCGCCGGTGGCTGCGCAGCCATCTCGGCGGGATCCGGCTGCTGATGGGATTGGGGCTCGAGATCGAGGGCCTCGAGCTCGCCGGGCCGGGACCGGTGATCGTGATGATCCGCCACGCCAGCATCATCGACAACGCGTTGCCCGACGCGATCATCGGTCACGCCCATGGGATCGGCTTCCGCTTCATCATCAAGCGCGAGCTGCAACTGCTGCCGACGATCGACATCGGCGGCCGCTGGGTGCCGACGCTGTTCGTCCGCCGCGGCTCGGGCGACACCGCGCGGGAGCTCGAGAAGCTCCGCTCGCTGACCGTCAACCTGTCGGCGCGCGACGGCGTGCTGATCTACCCCGAGGGAACGCGCGCGACACCGGAGAAGCTGGCCCACGCCAAGGCGATCATCGCCGAGCGCCAGCCCGAGCTGGCGCCGCTCGCCAACCGCTTGCGCAATCTGCTCCCGCCCCGTCTCGGCGGCCCGCTGACACTGCTCGAATCGGGCCGCGGCACGGACGTCGTGATCTTCGGCCACGTCGGCCTCGACGGTTTCGAGCACGTCAGCGACATCTGGGCGGGCGGGCTGGTGGGCGGCACGGTGCGCCTGAGGTTCTGGCGCTTCGCCGGGGATCAGATCCCGGTCGAGCGCGAGCAGCTGATCACCTGGCTCTACGAGCGCTGGCTC
>Ga0182012_10007652_pt1 | contig 10769 bp, 7 predicted proteins | sample 612S2SmetaG_FD_120486 | JGI IMG/M metagenome (GOLD analysis project Ga0182012, IMG submission 120486) | Permafrost microbial communities from Stordalen Mire, Sweden - 612S2S metaG | ecosystem: Environmental > Terrestrial > Soil > Wetlands > Permafrost | place: Sweden: Stordalen | collected...
AGGCTGAGGCTCATGACCCACACCAAAAGAAGAAAACGCCGTTCCATGACTGTTCCTGTGACAAATGACTCGCTCGTTCTTTTCGCCTCCCGCGAAAAGCTTTGCTGAAATGTTATTACCCATCGGGCAATCCACACAGATGTTGGCATTTGCAGACGCTTTCCGCAGGCCATATCCTGTCATTCATGGCGCGCGGATGAGGTAAGCCACGATGATCGAACGTTGTGTGAAGTGTCCACCGGGGACACGGGTCGGCATGGTCTTGGCCGCCTGCGGATTCGCTCTGGTGACGGGCGGTGCAGCGCTCGCGGCGGATATCTCGAACGTGCGGTTGGTCCATCGCTTCTTGGAGGCCGTCATCGCGCCCGATGGGACTTATGTGGCGTCCGTGGAAGGCGACTCGCCGCCCGGCGGCAGTCCTCCGGAGATTCGCGAATTGGTCTTGCGGCGCGTCGCGGATGGCGCGGAAGCGCGGATCGCATTGCCATGCGGTCGCGTGCCGCAGTGCTGGCCGAGCGCGCCCGCCTGGAGTCCCGACAGCCGGCATTTGAGCTTTGCGCTACGCACACCTGGCTCTCACAGCTACGCTGTTTATGATGTCACGCGGGCCGGCACCGATCTGACGCGTCTGCTCGCCTTCGGTGGGACGATTACTGATTTGAAGTACAGCCGCGATGGCACCCTGGCGCTGCTCGCGGTCGAGAATGCCCGCAAAGAGGTCGGCGCCACGGAGGCGGGGGCGGCGATCGCCGGCGATCTCGACGCGGCGCCCGCGGAGCAGCGGATTGCGACGCTCACTGACGGGACTTTGCGGTGGGCGTCGCCGCCGGACCTGTTTGTTTACCAATTCGACTGGCGGCCGTCCGGCGCCGGCTTTGTCGGGACGGCTGCACCCGGCGATGGCGATAATAACTGGTGGACTGCGAAGCTGTACGCCTTCGCACCGGGCGGCGAGGCTCGGGTGCTGTACCGGCCCGCCGACCTTCGGCAACAGCTCGCTGATCCGATCGTATCGCCCGATGGGAAAACCGTGGCCTTTATTGCCGGGATCATGAGCGATTTCGGGTCGACCGGCGGGGACGTGTACACCGTGGCGCTCGACAGCGGTGCGGCCACCAACCTTACACCGTCCATTCGGGCCTCAGGCACGTCCCTGGCCTGGAGCTGTAAGGGAACGCTGCGCGCCGCGCTGCTCGCGGTCGATCAGCAGCAAATCGTCGATTTGGCCACCGGGCGATCGCCCGTAACACCACGCGTTCTGTGGGCCGGTTTGGAAACTCTGCACGGCGAGTACGCGGGTGCGTCCTGGGCCTGTCCGTCCGATACCTTGGCGGCCGCCTATGAAACCTACACCCAGCCACCGGAGATACGCGTGGGCCGATTGGGTAAATGGCGCGATCTCACCCACGTGAATGCGGGCATGACCGCCCCGTTCGAGGCGCGCAGTCTCGTCTGGCGCAATGAGGGTTTCGACGTACAGGGCTGGTTGCTGCTGCCACTCCACGTCACTGGCAAGATTCCGATGGTGACCGCTGTGCACGGTGGGCCTGCCGCAGCCGCGCGTCCGTCATTCTCAGGACAGAGTCTTCGAACCGCCCTGATTCAAAGAGGGTGGGCGGTATTCTATCCGAACCCGCGCGGCTCCTTCGGGCAGGGAGAGCGCTTCGCCGCAGCCAATGTCCGCGATTTCGGGTATGGCGACCTGCGTGACGACCTCGCCGGCATCGACGCCGCCGAGGCCGCCGCTCCGATCGATGAGGGGCGCCTGGGTCTGACAGGTGGAAGTTACGGCGGCTATATGACCATGTGGGCCGTCACGCAAACCAACCGCTTCAAGGCCGCCGTCGCCGCCGCGGGCGTGAGCGACATGTTGTCGTATTATGGCGAGAATGGGATCGACGCCTGGATGCTGCCGTACTTCGGCGCATCGGTGTATGACGATCCGGCCGTGTATGCACGCTCCTCGCCCATCACCTTCATCAAGAACGTGCACACGCCCACGTTTGCGTACGTGGGCGAGCGCGACATTGAATGCCCCGCGCCGCAGACCCAGGAGTTCTGGCATGCGCTCAAGACGCTGGGGGTGCCGACGGCCATCATGATCTACCCCGGCGAGGGCCACGGGCTGCGCGATCCGAAGAACTCACGGGATGCGCTCGATCGCACGCTCGCTTGGTTCGACGAATATTTGAAGTGACGGGCAACACCTGCCGCATGGCGGTTGGCTGCGAACTGCTATCCCGCAGTGGGCGAGTGGAGAGCTGACATGTTTCGAACTACTTGCCGACGGGTGTCAGGTTTTGCGCTGGCCGCGGCATTGATGACCGCGCAGGCCGCCACGACCGCCGGCGACACGCCGGGCTACACCAAGCCAAAGGTCAGGGCGATCACGGCGTTCGTGCGCGTCGATCCCGCCTCACTCGACCAACAGGTGGGTATGGCGCTCGCGGTACTGCGCCGGGCCAAGGCCGAGTTCGAGAAGCAAGGCTATGCAACCGAGACGCTGCGCATCGTCACGCAGCCGCTCATCGAACTGGTGAAGGGTCAGTCGGATGCCCAGGCGCTTGGCTTTCTCAAGCGGTTCGACGATCTGTCCGCAAGAGAGGGATTCATGCCGGGTGTGGGGCCGGCGATGATGCACGACAACGATGATCCGCGCAGCGTGCGTCTGGCCGAGAAGGCGCTCTCCACCCTGTCCAACGTGCAGATCAACACGGTGATCGCCGACGATGAGGGCATTCATTGGAACGTCATCAAGGAAACTGCGGCGCTGGTTCACTACGTGAGCGAGCATAGCGTGCACAGCCAGGGCGACTTTCAGTTTACCGCCACGGCAATGTTGAAAGCCTATGGGCCCTTCTATCCTGGCACCTGGCACGACGGGCCCGGCAAGCAGTTGTCGATTGGCTTCGAAGGGGCGAATGTGGTGCAGGAAGTTTTTGCCCGTACCCACGGTGATTTTGCAGGGTCGGTTGCTGAATTGACGAAGCAGCTCACCGTGCACGCAAAAATAGCTGAAGCGATCGGCGAACGCGTCGCCGCCGCCGAAGGCTGGACGTTCATGGGCGTAGATCCGACACCGGCGCCGCTTGGCGACGTATCGATTGGCGCTGCGATCGAAAGCTACACCGGCGCGAAGTTCGGCTCCAGCGGCACGTTGACGGCCGCGTTGGCCATCACGTCCGCGGTGAAGGCGGTTCCCGTCAAGCAGATCGGCTATTCGGGCCTGATGGTTCCAATCATGGAGGACAAACTATTGGCGCAGCGTTGGGCCGAAGGCAGCTATCACACGGACGACCTGCTGGCCTACTCGGCGGTCTGCGGGACGGGGCTGGACACTCTGCCGCTGCCTGGCGACGTGAGCGTTGAACAGCTGCGGCGCATCCTGGGTGATGTGGCCGCGCTCGCTTGGAAATGGAAGAAGCCGCTGTCGGCGCGCCTGCAGCCCGTGTGGGGTAAGAAGGCGGGCGACACAACCGAGTTCGAAAGCCGGTACCTGTTTAATACGACGCTGCATCAGACCCCGTAGGCGGAGTGCTGAGAATCACAGCGTCCAATCCCGCGGTTGCGCTTAGGGCGTGGCTGTCGAATTTCGTTGGGCCCGTTCGTCGTTGCGAAATCGTACATGAGAGGTAAGGCCACAGATGATTACAGTCTTCGGTGAGGGGCGGGGTTTCCGGGTTGTCTGGCTGCTGGAGGAGATGGGGCTTGCCTACCGGCTGAGGCAGGTGGACCTGCTGGCCGGCGTGGACAAAGACCCTGAGTTTCTGGCCATCAATCCCGGCGGCTTCATACCCGCGATCCAAGACGGCGACGTCACGATGGTCGAGTCGATTGCGATCATGGCCTATCTGATGGCCCGCTACGGGCCGACGCCGCTTGCACCGGACCCACACGATCCCGCCTTCCCTGCTTACCAGCAATTCCTTCATCTGGGTGAAGCCGGTCTCGCGGTCCCCGCCAACTACGTCTCGTCTGCCCGCAATTTTGCACCCGAGGCAGACCGGCTGAACTGGAGCGCTCGCGATGCGCTCGAGACATTCGAAAGTCGACTGAGGTTGGTGACGCGGCAGCTTGCGCTCTCTCCCTATCTTGCCGGCGAGAGGTTCACGGCAGCCGACATTTCGGTGACCTACGCCCTCACGTTGGCGCGACGGGCTGCGGGCATTGCGCTCGGCGCGGTAGAGCAGGCTTATATGGCCCGCACCAGCGAACGCGAAGCTTACAAGCGAGCCTTGGAAACATGTCAGTCCACGAAGGCGTGGCTGGCTAGGGCGGCTGGCGTCTGACCAGCAAAGCCCGCGCGGGACGTGCGACAAACACCTTACAGACACTTAAAGTATTATTTGGATATCTCGCGTAACTAATTGATTTATAGATAATTGATTCATTGCTAGCACGTTGCGCCGGGCCGGCACGTCCCTCCCGGGTGTTGGTAGTCGTCACGGACAGCATCAGCTCCGGCTTGAAACGCCTCCCGCTGTGCCTTCGTTGTGCACACGGTGCGGGTAATCATCGAACCGGTCAACTGCTCGGAGTGACATTGCACGTCCGGTTCAGCCTTCGCAGAGGCGACAGGAGCCTTGCCGGGCTGCGTCGCACAGCCCGCCACGATGATCGAAACGGCCAGCAGGAACAATTTGCTATTCGGCACCGACATCTCCCCGTCTTGCCTTCCTGGCGGCAGCTAGACGCATCCAGAAACTGAGCTCGCAGGCGACCCCCAACGTGAACAAAGTTGCCCCGAGCCATCTTCGCCCAATCGCAACCCCATACATGGACAAGAGTACGGCGGCTCCAATCAAAACGGCGCTAAGAAGATGATATTTCATAAAACGCTCCAGCCCTTATTGTGATTCGGGCGTGCGCCGATAATAACGCAAGATCAGGATTGACCGCGAAAACACCCCAGGACGCCCGGGAATCTACGATTGTTCGAGAGCGATGTGTTCGGTCTCGTCTTCCTCTCTCACAATCGGATAGACGCGCCAATGCGCGTCGGCATACGGCGTTTGCCGCACAAGCCATGAACGGCGTTTCTCGGCGCTGCCCGCAAAGACCGGGTCGGTTGCCAGTTTGTGCTCGAAGGCATCGCGCAATGCGGCGCTGGCGTCCAGCATTCGATGGCCCAACGGCTCCAGGACATAGGGCTCGTTGTTCGCCGCCTCGTGGAATACCGACAACATGAACCCCCATTGAAAAAAGGAATCGGGAGACTCTGCTTCGAGAAGCACGATGGCCAAGTCGCCCAACGGTTGATCGACTGGGACGCGGACTGCCCCGGCGGGTATTGTCACTGTCACAACGTCCCGGCGTACTTTCCCGGCATCCACCCGAACGTGTCCTTCGAGCACTTGAGCGGTCGATGTGCCGACGATGCCAGCCTCACGGCGGTCACCGACGACCTGCGCCTCATCCAGGTGGGTCCGTGTGGCGCGAAGCGGAAATGCGGCCGTGATCTCCTCCACCAGGATGCCGTGCCGGCGGAGTCGCTCGACGATATCGCCGAGGTGAGGCGGAACATAATAGGCGCGTGGGCGGCGGATCGAGGCTGATGGCTCGGTCATCGGCACGATCGCCACCGGGCTGTCGTCCGGTTCACCGGTCCATCGGGTAACTTCCTCACCGGACCAGCCAAACGTTGCCGGGACGCAGCGGACGCCCTTGAACGCACCGAGCTTGGGATTTTCGGCGGTGACCGTCCAGCCGAGCGGAACCGTCGCGCGGCGCGCCTCGCGATCCCTTCTGGCCGCTGCACGCAATCCGCCGACATTTCGCGAGACCCCGTCAATCAGCGACGCGAGCAGCACGTAAAGACCCAGCAGCCTCCGTCGATACGTCTTGAGCGAATGATTTTCGATCAGAATGGCCGGGATGTGGCGCAGGCTTGCATAGCCGGTGGTGAAGCGGGCGTTGGCGCAAAAATCGAAGCGGCCGTCTCTCAAGTTGCGGTCGTTGACGGAAAGTATCAGCGGCCCGGGTGTATGTCCCTCTTTCTCCAAAGCAGCCACCGCATCGGGCAACAGGTGTTGATCGATCCAGCTGGAAATCTCGGGTGACCAGCCGTGCCGCCCGGCCGTATGGCCGAAGGTCACGTCGTACCGATAATCGACGCCATCCGTGACGTGCGTATCGATGTACAGATCGGGAGCCCATGCGTTGAGCAACGCGACCAGCGCGCGGGTTTCGGGTGCGTCGAGCTTGCCAAAATCCCGATTGAGATTGAGGTTCTGATCGTTGGTATGCCTGCCCACCTGCCGGGGGCCGCGCTGATTCATGCGCGAATACGGGCCAAAGCACGAAAAGCCATCGACATTCAAGATCGGCACGAACAAGAGCACGCTATGGTCCAGAAGATCGCCGAGCTTGCCGGCCCTAAGATCGCGCAGCAGCATCATGGTTGCATCTTTGCCGTCTATCTCGCCCGCATGGATGCCCGCTTGGATGAGCACGACGGCTTTTCCCGAGGAACGCATCGGCGCGGGCTCGAAGCCAAAGCGGCTGACGATCAGCATCGGTATGTCGCGCCCCCCGGCGGACTTCCCAATTGATCGCAGCGACGCATGCCTCCAGGTCGCGGCGAGCCTCTCGAGCCATGTCAGCGTCTCGGCCAGGTCGGCAGTCTCCCGGAATCCGCTTTGTTCCGCCTTGATTGCCCAGTCATCGGTCGGTGCGGCGATATGGCGCTCGCTGGGCCCGGTCCACTCGGAAATCGGCGGCAGGACCACCTGGGCCGTTGCAGTCCCATCGGAAAAGGAGAACTCGTCGTGAGGCTGGATGGTGTCGTTGGGCATGGTGAAAATCAGTTTTCCCCGTGCATGAGCTTTTTCAGCACCGGTGACAGCAGGAACATGACCACACCCGCTGCGATGGCCGCCAGCGCTGTATGACTATAGACCGCCTCATAATTGGCCTTGGCGGCGCCGATATCCGCGATGACCCCACCAACCGTCCTGGCTCCGGTCGCCTGAGCGACCAGTCCGGCCACATAGTTGGACATGCCGGAATACAGAAACCAGGCGCCCATCATCAGACCGCCCAGCTTGGCAGGAGACAATTTGGTCATGGCGGACAGTGACACCGGCACCAGCAAGAGTTCACCGAGGGTATTGATCAGGTAGACGAGAATCACAAAGACGAGTGCCGTCGGTCCGGTGGGGCCGCTCAGTTTCATGCCGGCGACGAGCGCCAGAAAGCTCAATCCCACGCCGCATACTGCGAGGGACAATTTCACGGGCGTCGAGGGCTCGAGATTTGCCCTGGCTAGTTTGACCCAAAGCCACGCCAGAACGGGAGCCAGGAGAAAAATGAACGCCGGGTCCAGGGACTGAAACATCGGCGCCGGGATCGTCCATCCCGCGACCGTGCGGTCGACGAGCCGATCGGTGAACAGATTGAAGGAGGAGCCGACCTGTTCATAGAGGGCGACGAATGGTATTTGGGCGAGGATCACGTAGATCGCGACCAGCATCCGGTCGCGCTCGACTCCGGCAAACCCGACGAACGCGTAGGCGCACAAAAAAACCAGCATGCCGGCGCCCAGCCAAGGCAGTAGCTCGCCGATGATCTGGTTGAAGATCACGAGCGCCGCGGAGACGATGATCATGATGAGCCCCCCCGCATAACAAAGCATTTCACGGTCGAGGAACAGCCAGACGCGCTCTTTGAGCCTTTGCGGTTCCGGCGGTTCCCCGCGACCCTCGAGCCAGGGCCTGCCCGCCAGAAATATCGCGAGCCCCGCCGCCATGCCTATCCCCGCCAAACCGAACCCGTATTTCCATCCGTAGGCGATGCCGAGATAGCCACACAGGAGCGGTGCCAGGAAACCGCCGAGATTGATGCCCATGTAGAAAATCGTGAAGCCGGAATCGCGGCGCCGGTCGGCGGCGCCATAGAGCGAGCCGACCAGCGTGGATACATTGGCCTTGAGGAAGCCAACGCCCGCAATGATCGTCGCCAGCGACAGGTACATGATGTTTTGGAACAGCGGTTGAGCCTCCTGCCGCATGACCGCCTCGGCGAGCGGGACGGCGGACGGAAGTCCCACCGTCTGCGGGCTTTCCACCCGGATTCGATCCCCCGCGATGTCGATCTTGGACACTCCCCGGCGCGACACGATGACCCGGGAAGCGTCGCCGCCTCGCCCAATCGTCGCGAGTTCATAGTCGATGCCTCGGAAATTCAAGAACTGACGGGTGCCGCTTCCTTCCAGGGTCATCCCCGCGTGCCCGCACACCAGAAGAATTGCACCGAAGGTTACCGCCTTCCGCGCCCCCAGATATCGGTCCGCCAGCGCGCCGCCGATCACCGCCATGATGTACACGAGCGCCGTATAGGCGCCGTAGATGAGTGTCGAGCGGCTGTCGGAAAACAGGAAATGCTGCGTCAAGTAAAGAATCAGCAGGCTGCGCATGCCGTAGTAGGAAAACCGCTCCCACATCTCGGTCAGAAACAGGATCAGGAGGCCGCGGGGATGGCCGAGCAAGCCCGTCTTCGCGGTGTCGGGCGGGGTCAATGAGCGTGTTTCTGGGCGGCTATCCAACCGTCCACGCTTTCTTTCACCGCCCATAGCGGAATGAAGCCGTTGTGGAGCGCGGCATCATGAAAGCCCCGAATATCGAACTTCGGGCCGAGCGACTGTTCCGCGTGCTCGCGTTCGAGCAGGAAGGTTTTCATACCCACCATGAAGGCCGTTGCCTGACCCGGCACGGCGATGTATCGGTCGACTTCGCGCGCACTGTCGGACCTCGGGGTGTTGTCATCGAGGTACTGGATGGCTTGTTCTCGCGACCAATGCTCGGAATGGATGCCCGTATCCACGACGAGCCGGCAGGCCCGCCAGAGCTCGCCGGACAAGCGTCCGAAGTCCGCATAGGGGTCCTGGTAGAACCCCATGTCCTTGGCCAGGCGCTCGGCGTACAGCGCCCACCCCTCGACGAACGCCGTGTCCTGCCACCACTCGTTCACCTTGCGCAGTTCCGGAATGGATTTGTCCGCCAGGATGGTCGAAAACTGCATGTGATGTCCGGGAATGCCCTCGTGATACAGAAGATCATCCAATTCATAGGTCGGCATTTTTTTCATGTCCGAAAGATTCAGATAGATCGTACCCGGTATCTTCCCGTCGGGCGAACCGGGCTCGTAGTCGCCTGCGGGCAATGACGCCTCCCGGTAACCCTCCGGCCGCTTGATGACCAACGGCAAGGCGGGGGGTGCCAGAAAGTCATTGGTGATTCTCGCCTTCATCGCATCGATGATCGCCCGTGCGCGGTCCAGAAACGCCTCGCGGCCCTTATCGGAATCGGCGTAATAGAATTTCGGATCCGCCTTCATTTGCGCCATGAACTGCCGCAGCGTTCCCTGGAAGCCGACCCGATTCATGACGGCCTGCATTTCCCCGTGAAGGCGCGCGACTTCATGCAGCCCGAGCTCGTGGATCCGGCGCGGCGTCATATCGGTGGTCGTGGTGAACTGGCGCACCAAGAAAGCGTAAAAGGCGTCGCCGTCGGGCTGTTGCCATACCCCGCCCTCGATGCGGCTTTTCGCCTGCTGTTCCTCCAGCAGGGTGACGAGTTCCCGGTACGCCGGCTCGAGCGATTGCAGCATCGCCGCGCGCGCCCGGTCTCGCAGCGACTCCTTATCGGCCGCCGGTATCTCGAGAACGGCGATCTTGCGATTGAAATCCGCCCAGATGGTATTGTCCGGTCCGTTGTCATAGGGCGCGCCCGCGATCACCGCGCGGCATTGTTCGATGAGCAGGGGATAGACGAGTTTCGGCATCAGGAAGCCCTTGGCTTCGCGTTGTTTGATTTGCAGGATGAATTGATCGAACAGCACTTTGGCGCGCACGATGCGGCCGATATAGGCGTCGGCATCCGCGGTATCTTTGATGGTGTTTTGATGAACGAGAATATCCGGGACGGTGAGATGCAGGCCGACGATCTGGTTCATCGGGTAGAAATGATCCCGCCACCGGTAGCGCTCGAGCAATAGGTTATCTTCGTACAGAAAAACCCGGTATTGCAGTTTCCCGCGGTCATCGAGTTTCGAGTAATCGAAGCGCGTTTTGGCGCTGCGCATCTCGGCCCGGATGACCCCGATTCGGGCTTGCTCGGCGGCGGCCGAGAGGTCATCCCACCGGTCAAATCCATCCTTGGCGCCGAAGGTGGCGGCCAGCATCGGGCTGTCGTGGATGTCACGCTGGTAGATGTCGTTGAGGAAATCGTCGAAGCGCGCGGTCTCCGTGGTGTTGGCAAGAACCAGCGCCGGAACCAGCGCCGCCAGGAATGAAGCCGCGGTCACGGCACCTCCCCTCCGGCTCGAACCTCGGAGCCGGCACATCAGGTCACCGGGTCGCATCGATGCGGGCGATCCATCGGTCCACTTTCCGGTCGAGCACGGCGAGCGGCATGCTGCCGCCGAGCAAAATCTGATCGTGAAATTGTCGTACATCGAATCGCGGCCCGAGTTCCTTTTCTGCCTTGGCCCGAAGCGCTGCGATGTCGAGCTGCCCGACCTTGTATGACAGCGCCTGCGCCGGATAGGCGACGTAGCGCTCGACTTCGGCCGCGGCCTGCGCACGGTTCATCGACGAGTGATCCATCATCCACTCGATGCCCTGTTCGGTGCTCCAGCCCATGGCATGTATGCCGGTGTCGATCACCAGCCGGTTCGCACGCAGCATTTCGTTCATCAGATGCCCGTAATACTGCCAGGGATCGCCAAAAAGCCCCATTTCCTGGCCGAGAGACTCGCAATAGAGAGCCCAC
>Ga0182012_10007653_pt1 | contig 10768 bp, 14 predicted proteins | sample 612S2SmetaG_FD_120486 | JGI IMG/M metagenome (GOLD analysis project Ga0182012, IMG submission 120486) | Permafrost microbial communities from Stordalen Mire, Sweden - 612S2S metaG | ecosystem: Environmental > Terrestrial > Soil > Wetlands > Permafrost | place: Sweden: Stordalen | collected...
GACGCCGCGCATTTCGAGCCCAAGCAGCACATTCCCGAGCACCGTACGCCAGGGAAACAACAAGTCCTTTTGCATCATGTAACCGACCTGTCCGCGCAGACTGGGAACCTCTTCGCCGCGATAGACGAGGTTGCCGGCATCCGGTTCGATCAGGCCGGCGATGATGTTGAAGATGGTGGTCTTGCCGCAACCGCTTGGCCCGATGATGCTCACGAAATCCTGTTCGTGGATGTCGAAGTTTAGGCCGTCGAGCACCCTGACCTCGGGACCTTTGCCGGCGAAGGCTTTATGGATATTGCGGACGCTCAGCTGGATCGGGGCGGCGGCCATGTGAGGGGACTCCCTGTCGGAGCCACTTTATGCAATCTGCGTGCCGAGTCCGGCCAGGGGAAAATCCTAGTTGCCCGAAGACGTTGGCGTTTACACGGAGGCCCGGCCGCAAGGTGGATTGAAGGAACGCATTCCCTGAATTAAAAGTGCGCGTGTCTGTGAATGGGCAGGTTCATCATGAAAACAGTCCTCATCGTCGCTATCATGATTGCGTTACTGCCGGCTGCCGCTTACGCGCAAGCGCCGCCAAAGGGTCCGTTGACGATCCGGACCGAGGCCGAGAAGAAGCGGGACGCTGAAATCGATAGGGCTTATAAAGAGGCCCTCAAGCGAGATGCCAGCGTCAAGCAGCCTCCGCCCGATCCTTGGCAAACCATAAGACCCGCTCCCACCGACACGACGAAGCATTGACGTCGTCCGCCCGGCTGTTTCCGCTCACGCTCCGAATAGCCGCGCCGGCGTCTCGACCAGAATGCTCCGGCGCGCCGCTTCGTCCGGGGTCCAGTCGTGAAACAAGTCGAGCAAATGACCGTCGTCGGGCATCACCGCGGCGGCGATCGAAGGATGCGGCCAGTCGCTGCCCCACATCAGCCGCTCGGGATTGGCGCGGACGAGCGCTTCGTGGAGCGGCCGCGCGTCGGCATAATCTGGATATTGCGTCGAACAGCGATAGACGCCTGAGAGCTTGACGTGGACGTGGCCGTCGCCGACCAGCCTGAGCAAGGCCTGGAAATTCGGCTCGCCGACGCCGGCTGCTGCCGGGACCATGCCGAGATGATCGACGATCACCGGCATCTGCCGTGAAATATCGCGCAGCGCCGCGGCCGTGTCCGCGAGCATCCGGTGATCGCAAAAAAACTGCACGACCCAGCCGAGCTCGGCCATGGTGGGCCGAAACGCCTCGAACACATCGAGCCCGACGCCGCGCGTGTAATTCGGCTTCTGCGGAAACAGATGAAAGCGCAAACCCCGCATGCCGCGCCGGTGCCAACCGCGCAACACGTCGGGCTTGATGCGGGTGTCGGTGATGGCGACCCCGCGCAGTCTCTCAGGAAAGCGGTCCAGTGCATCGAGCACCACGCGATTGTCATAGACATGCGCATTGCCCTGGACCACGAGACCGTTGCTGAACCCGAGATGATCGAGAAGCGCGATGAGGCGTTCGACCGGCGCATCGGGTGGCGTATAGCCGCGCCCCGGCTGGTAAGGGAACTTGTCGGACGGGCCGAAGATGTGGAAGTGCGAATCCCAGGCGCCGGGCGGCGGAGGAACCCGCGGCCGGTTCGGTTGCGGCACCGGGCCAGCGATACGGGGAGGTTCGTCGGCGGTATTCATCGTGTCTCAACCCAGCCTGATATTGGCGTCCTTTACGACCCTGTTCCACAGCGCCATTTGGGCCTCGACATAAGCGCCGAATTGTTCCGGCGTATTCGGGTGCGATTCGACATTGAGCTCAGCGAACCGCGCGCTCACTGGCGCTGAAACCAGCGCGGCGTTGACCGCGGCATTGAGCTTGCGGACAATCGTTGACGGCGTAGCGTGCGGGACGAAGATGCCGTTCCAGTCATAGCCCTCAAATCCCGGCAAGCTCTCCGACATGGCCGGAATATCCGGCAGGCTGGCGAGCCGGCCTTCGCCGGTCTGCGCAATGGCCTTCACCTTGCCGCCTCTGATTAAGCCGACCACCGCGGACCCGTTTGAAAAGACGAATTTCACCTGGCCCGCCATCACGTCGGTGACCGCAAGACCGCCGCCGCGATAGGGCACGTGATTGATCTTGATGCCGGCCTGGCGCGCGAACAATTCAAGCAAGAGATGCTGCAGCGTCCCGTTGCCCGACGAGGCCATGTCGATGCCGTCCGGCGACGCTTTGGCAAACGCGATGACATCGGCGACGGTGGTCACCGGCACGGACGGCGTGGCGACGAGGATGTTCGCCACCCGCCCGACCAGCACGACGGGATCGAAGTCTCGGCGGTAATCGAACGGCAAATTCGTATAAAGCGATGCGTTCACCGAGAACGCGGTGGCGTCGTGCAAGATCGTGTAGCCGTCGGGGGTGGCTTTGGCGACGGCTTCTTCGCCGATCGTGCCGCCGGCACCGCCGCGATTTTCGATGGCGAATTGCTGGCCGAGATCCTGGCTCAGCCTGGCGTAGAGAATTCGCGCCGTGGTGTCGGCGCCGCCGGCCGGCGGATAAGGCACCATGACTCGCACCGGCCGATCCGGCCAGACTGTTTGCGCCGGCGCGGTTTGCGCTTTGGCGAACGGCACAACCGCGGCCGCGGCAAGCAGTCCGCGTCGCGTGACACCGGCCCCAGCCATTGCTCCCCTCCCCGGCTTTTGCGGCAGCCTAGCACCCCCGCGCGAGGAGAAAACAAGCAACTTGGTCCGCTACGCGGAGAGGTCGAAAAACTCCAACAGCCCGCGGCGGCCGGACGGCGTGATCGATAGCGCGCGGGTGTCGCGGATGCGCTCGATCCACTTCAGCTCGAAGCAGCGCTGCGCCAAGGCGGCACCGACCGCGCCGCCGATATGCGGCCGCCGCTCGGTCCAATCCAGGCAGGGGCGGCAAAACACCCGGCGTTTCTTGTATGCCGAAAGATCGACGCCGAGCTTGCCGAGAAAATCCATGCCGGAGGGTGTCACCTCGCCCGCCTCGTCGCCAAGCACGACGAATTCGTGCGCGCTCATGCGCTCGGCAAGGCCGACGCCGAGCGCGCCCGCGATGTGGTCGTAACAGGTGCGGGCATGGCGCAGCTTGTCGTCGAGCTTCGACTTCGGCTGGAAACGCGGCGGCCCGGTGAGCGCCACGTTCATGATGCTTTCCAGCATTTGCGCGACATGCGGACCGGCCAGGCGGTAATAGCGGTGGCGGCCTTGTTTCATGAGCACCACCAGGCGGGCTGAGAACAGCTTGCCGAGATGCCCGCTGGTCGTCTGCGGCGTCACGCCGGCGGCGAAGGCAAGCTCCGTCGCCGTTAGCGCGCGGCCGCCGAGTAACGCGCACAGCATGTTCGCGCGCGCCGGGTCGCCGACCAGGCTTGCGACTTCGGCAATGTGGGGCGCATTTGGCATGGTCTGAATTCCAATTTGCTTGAATATGTGTGAGCGGCGGTGTCATTACCACCGCCGATACTTCGCTCGCGGCCGAAGCAAATCGGGAGGCGAACCGGGCCACGGCGACGAATTCACGGCGACCGACGAGCGAACTGCTAGATCGACTCGCGCGCTAACGAACCTAAAACAACGAAGCCTGGCCGTTCGGCTCTTTGGCTTTTTTCGGCTTTTCTTTCTTGACCGGCGCCTGCTCCGCGGCTTGCGCGGGCACCGGCGCCGCGGCCGTCATCGGCGCGATCAGCGCCGCGGCATCGTTGGCGACGCGGTTGACCGCCGTGCCGACCTCGTAGGCTTCGAGCAAGTTGTCGTCGGTCGGCCTGATCAGGACCGCGGCCACATCGGCCTCGACATTGGCGCAGTCGAGCCACAAATCGAATGCCTCCGGCGGCACGAAGACCGGCATGCGGTCGTGGATCGCCGACAGTGTGCGGTTCGCGCTCGTGGTGATGATGGCGGCGGTGTCGAGCTCTTCGCCGTTCGGTCCTGTCCAGGTCTCCCATAAGCCTGCGAAAGCAAGCGGCGCCGCGTTGCCATCGTCGTCCTTCTTGGCGCACACGAAAAAGGGCCGCTTCGGGCCGCCGGCTTTGCCGCCGGCCTGCCATTCATAAAAGCCATCGGTTGGAATGAGGCAGCGCCGCCGCCGCACGGCGTTGCGGAACGCCGGCTTCTCCAGCACGGATTCGCCACGCGCATTGATGAGAAGTGGAAAGGTTTTTGGGTCTTTAACCCAAGAGGGCAGCAAACCCCAGCGCATCAGCGTAAGCGAGCGCCTGCCGTCGACAAGCCGCACGATCGGGATCGGTTGGGTCGGCGCCACATTATAGCGCGGCGGAAAATTCGGCTGCTCGCCATAGCGAAACAGCGCCCGGATAGCCTCCGGCGTCGAGATGATGACATAGCGTCCGCACATGGCTAAGCAGATATAGGACGAAGTGGAACCGATTTGAATGAACGATAGCGCCCGGACTTATCCGACGCGGCCTTATCTCGCCGTCAGCGCCGCGATATTCCGCGACGGCCGGGTCCTGATCGTGCGCCGGGCGCGGCCCCCGGCCCACGGGCTCTATACGCTGCCGGGCGGCGGCGTCGAGCTCGGCGAGACCTTGGAGCAGGCGGTGATCCGCGAAGTCCGCGAGGAAACCGCGCTAGAGGTCGCGCCGGTCGAGCTGGTCGGCTTTCGCCAAGCCATCGCGCGCGACGACGCCGGTCGCGTCGAGCGGCATTTCGTCATTCTACCGTTCGCAGCGCGCTTTCTCGCCGGCGAGGTTTCGCTCAACGAGGAATTAGCCGAGGCGCAGTGGCTTGTCCCCGCCGATATCGCCGGCCTGAAGACGACGGACGGATTGGCGCAGATCGTTGCCACGGCGGCCGAACGCATGGCCACTGCGCGATGAGCTTCGCCTCAACCATGCCGCGTTCTCATGGCTTCCGTGTCGTCCGCTGCAATATTATGTTGGCGCCGAACATGCTGCGAATTCTCACCGCTCTCGCGCTAACCTGTTGTCTTACCGTGTCTGCAGGTGCCCAGTTCTGGGGCGCGCCGCTTGCGCCTGCGCCCGTGGTCAAGCCCCCGGCTCCGACAAAGCCACCGGCGCAAGCGTCAACGCCGGCCCAGCCATCAGGTCCACCGCAGCGGCCGCCGCAGGAGCAACCTGCGCCCTACGATCGCGACCTGCAGCGGCTATCGGAAATCCTCGGCGCGCTGCATTTCTTGCGCGGTATTTGCAACTCGAACGAAGGCCAGAAGTGGCGCAGCGAGGCGCAAACGCTGATCGATGCCGAAGCGCCAACCGGCGATCGCCACGATGCGATGGTGGCGGGCTTCAACCGCGGCTATCACGGCTTCCAGCAGAGCTATCGGACTTGCACGCCAGCGGCCAACGTCGTCATTCGCCGCTATCTTGAAGAGGGCGCCAAGATCGCCCGCGACATCACCGCCCGCTATGCTAATTAGAGCATGATCCCGAAGAGTGGGGGCCGGTCTTCGGAAAAGATGATGCTGAAACGATAATTCTACCCCGGAAATGAGGTTCCCCCGCCTATTAACCGTCCCTTTAGGTTCGACTTAGCCCGTCGCCGTGCCATGCTAGTTTGACTACCGGTAGGGACATCGCCGGGCTGGCGATAACGAGACAGCAATGAGAATAGCGACGCAAAATCACGTGCTCCGCGAACCATTGGCCGAGCACGAGCAGAAGCAGCTCGCGCTGGGCTATCTGCAGGATGCCTGGACCGAAGCGTCGCACGACGGCGTCGACGGCGACTGCCTAGCGCAGACCGCGCTGTTCTTGGCGCTGGCCGAGTTGATCTCGACCTATGGCGAAGAAGCGGCCGCCCGCTATACCGACAACCTGAGCGCGCGCATTCGCAACGGCGAATTCTCCGTCGAACTGTCGCGCCAATAACGCCTCTAATTCACGCACGTTTCGGGTTGAGAGCGCGCAAGCCGTAGAAGCCGGACAGCACGGCCTCGATGTCGGCGGGAAAAAACGGCTTCTTGAGAAACGCCGCGCCCAAGGCGCGCGCGCGGTCGGCAAGCTCCTCCTGCGGCGTCGACGTCATCATCACCACGTTGACACTGCGTTTCTCGCGCTGGAACTCGGCCAAGGTGTCCATGCCGTTGAAGTTTGGCATGTTGTAATCGAGGAAGACGACGTGGAAATCGCCCTCGCGCACCAGCTTGAGCGCGGCTAAGCCCTCCTCAGCATCGCTCACCTCGAGCGGAAAGCGCGTCGCGGCAAGTGTTTTGCGCACGATGGTTCGCATCGTCGAGGAATCGTCGACCACCAGCACGCGGCTCGGCAGCCGCACCCGCACCGAACGCTCGAGCAGCCACTTCGCTTCTTCCAGCCGCGACGGCTTGCCGGCTAGGCCGTCGGTTTCGAACGATTGCACGGTCGCGCCGGCGGCAAGATGCATCGTGAAGGCAGGCTTTGCCGTGGCGCGGATTGTCGAGGTGACGCGCGTTAATTCCCCCGGCTCCAATGCCTCGTCGAGATAAGCAAGATCGGCGGCTTCGGCAGGGGCGCGACAGCTGGCGGCGTCGGTCGCCTCGATGACCTCAATCGGTACCGTTACGGACGATGACGCGTGCCGGAACAGGTCGCGCAGGCCCTGCTCCGGCGACACCACAAGTGCGCGCAAGGACAACAAGTCTTCGATCATGTGATACCGTTGGATGCCTGGCGCGAATTCCCCACACGCACAGGCTAGGCCGTTGATACTAGATAAGCGCCCGCCGGGCGGCGCAACGACAAGGCAGGTTATATTTCAATAAATCAGAACACCGGCGCCCACCCGGTGATCCCTATTATAGCAAAGATTTGTCACAGTCTGTAGACGCGACAGCCGCCGAGATAAGCCTTGCGGTAACATTGTAGCGGGCTTAGGCATCGACCTATAAAGGCATCGGCATATAAAGGCTTTGACCGCATGAAAGCTGCCCTCCTCCCAGACCGTGGTGTGGTCAAGGTTGCCGGCGACGGCGCCCGGAATTTTCTCCATGGGCTGGTCACTGCCGATATCCTCAAGCTTGCCCCCGGAGCGGCGCGTTTCTGCGCACTCTTGACGCCACAGGGCAAAATCATCGCCGACTTCATAGCGGTCGAGGTGCCCGCGGCGCAGGCTGCAGTCGAAGGCGGCGGCTTTTTTCTCGACATCCCCCGCGCGCTCGGTCCGACGCTCGTCGCCAAACTCAATCTCTACAAATTGCGCGCCAAGGTCACTGTCGAAGATTTATCCGAACGGCTTGGCGTGCTCGCGGCTTGGAACGGAACTTGGGATGGAGCTTGGGACGGCGGCAGGACGACCGGTTACGGCTTGTGTTACGCAGATCCGCGTCTGCTGGCGCTCGGCTTGCGCATAATGATACCGCCGCATGATGCCTCCACCGCCGCGGCCAAGTTTGGCGCGGACCTTGTTACGGCGAGCGAATACGAAGCGCACCGCATTGCGCTCGGCGTGCCACGCGGCGAGGTCGATTTCGGTTACGGCGACGCATTTCCGCATGAAGCCGACATGGACCAGCTCGGCGGCGTCGACTTTACCAAAGGCTGCTATGTCGGCCAGGAGGTGGTGTCACGGATGGAGCATCGCGGCATTGCGCGCACGCGCGCCGTGCCGGTCCGCTACGACGGCGCCGCGCCGCAGGCCGGCGTCGCGGTGATGGCCGGAGCGCAGTCGGTCGGAATTATGGGCTCGGCCGCGCACGGGTGCGGGCTGGCGCTGTTGCGCCTCGACCGCGTCGCCGATGCAATCACGCGCGGTGAGCCGCTGACCGCCGGCGGCGCACCGATCCGCCTGGTCAAACCGGACTGGGCGCGCTTTGCCTTCCCCGGAGACAACAAGGCCGCCGAATGACCGATCTTACTCCCGCCCGGATGCTCGAAGATCCGCCCGTAAAGCGCTGCGCGTGGCCCAAGGAGGATCCCCTCTACATCGCCTATCATGACGAGGAGTGGGGCGTGCCGGAATACGGCGACCGCGCGCTCTATGAAAAACTGGTGCTCGACGGCTTCCAGGCCGGCCTATCGTGGATCATCATTCTGCGTAAACGCGAAAACTTCCGCCGCGCTTTCGACGGTTTCGTGCCGGAAAAAATCGCCCGCTACCGGCCCGCCAAGATCGAGCGGCTGATGGCCGACGCCGGCATCGTGCGCAATCGCGCCAAGATCGAGGGCGCGGTGCTCTCGGCGCGCGCCTGGCTCGACGTCATGGAGAAAGGTCCCGGTTTTTCGCAATTGTTATGGGACTTCGTCGATGGCCGGCCCAAGCGCAACGCCTACCGCTCCAGCAAACAAGTGCCGGCCGAAACCGCGATCTCGCGCGAAATGTCCAAGGAACTCTCGAGCCGCGGCTTCAAATTCTGCGGACCGACCATCGTCTATGCCTTCATGCAGGCCGTTGGCATGGTCAACGATCATCTCGTGACTTGTCATCGCCACGCGGCGTGCACTGCGCTCGGATTGGAAGGCCGTGTCTGAGAAAACGCCGCGCACCCAATCGCGCGGTCGCGCTGGAGCGCGCGCCTGGCAGCGCATGTTGTCGGGGCGCCGGCTCGATCTGCTCGACCCCTCGCCGCTCGATATCGAAATCGAAGACATCGCGCATGGACTCGCTCGGGTGGCGCGCTGGAACGGACAAACCAGCGGCGCCCATATTTATTCGGTGGCGCAGCATTGTCTTCTGGTCGAGGCCTTGGCGCGCGCGCGGGTGCCGCGGCTCGATCGCAGGCTGCGCCTCGCCGTGCTGCTGCATGACGCGCCCGAATATGTGATCGGCGACATGATCTCGCCGTTCAAGGCGGTGATCGGCGACGCCTACAAGGCGGTCGAGCGCCGCTTGTTAACGGCAATCCATCTGCGCTTCGGCCTGCCGGCGCAATCGGCGCCGGACGTAGCGCTTCTGATCAAGGCGGCTGACCGGCAAGCCGCTTATCTCGAAGCGACGTGGCTCGCCGGCTTCGCGGCCGCAGAAGCCAGGCGCTTCTTCGGCCGCCCGCCGAAATTCTCCGCCGCCCTGGAGCGCGATTACTTAAAGCCCTGGCCCGCCGAGGCGGCACAGACACGCTTTGCCGAACGGTTCATCAAGCTCCTCGGCGAATGAGCTGGCGGCAGTGCGCGAAGCCACACTTGCGCCGCCTGCGCTATTTATATCAAAAGAAGCTGGCAATGATCGGCTGATTCCATGATTTACGTCTGCTCCCTCGCGCGCCTGCAAAAAACTATTGACGATACCGGCGCGCGCCACGTCGTGTCGTTGATCGGCGACGAGGCCCGGCTCGAAAGGCCGACGTCGATCGCATCTGAGAACCATCTCTGGCTGCGCCTGCACGATATTTCCGACCCGCTCGACGGCTACATCATGCCGGGCGAAGCTCACGTCGCGGAGCTTCTCGATTTCATCCGCGATTGGGACCGCCGCGCGCCGCTGGTGGTGCATTGCTACATGGGCATCAGCCGCTCGACCGCGAGCGCGTTCGCCGCCGTCTGTGCGCTCAATCCCCGCCGCGACGAGGGCGGCATCGCGCAGGCGTTGCGGCGGGCCTCGCCGACGGCGACGCCGAATATCCGCATTGTCTCGCTCGCCGACCGGCTCCTTGGCCGCGACGGCCGCATGGTCTCAGCGGTCGAAACCATCGGCCGCGGGATCGTCGCCACGGAGGCTGAGCCATTCCGGCTCGATCTAGAGTGATATTTGGTAGGAAGAGGATCACTCTTCCAACGACGGCCGCAATGCCGGCCGCGTCGTCACGATCGGGGTCGGCCGGCTATTGGCGATCGGGGTCGCTTCCGCCGATTCCGGCGAACCGCTGATGAGCTGGGTGCGCGGATTTCGCTGGGAGAAATCGCAATAGGCAAAGCCCAGACCGGAAATCGAACCGCGGAAGCTCTTGTAATCGAGCTTCTGCACGCGAAAGCAAGGCGTGATCGGCAGACCGGACAGATGCGCGCACATCGAGCCGCCATCGACCCTGAGTGTGCCGGCAGGCAATGCCGCGAAGCGGGTCTCGCCCTGCCCGCGAATTTTTATCGTGCCGACGACCGAGCCATCGGGGAACACGCGGCCGACCCCCGCTGTGCCCTCGAAGCAGGTATAGGAGAACAATTTGCCGATCACAAAGGCGCGGGCCTGCTCCGGCCCAAGGTCTTCGGCGAGGGCCGCACCGGTCGCCAATGCCCCGGTAGCCACAAGACCCGCACAGACAACAGCGACGCGCAGCAACATCGAAGACTCCACTCCGGATACTCTTACGCTCAGTGGTTTTAGTCTCAGCACTTCGGCACTAGGCAGTTGGGAGATGTTAACAAGATTTCTTAACCGTCCCCTTACCATAGCGCCCTCGCATCATGGTCTAAATTTGTCGCCAAATTCCAAACCGGTTACCCGATTTTAACCACAATACGCCCGCGCACCTGCCCCTCGACAATGCGCTGGCCCGCCGCGATGACCTCGTCGAGGCCGATTTCACTGACCATGGCCGCGATCTTGGACTGGTCGAGGTCGGTCTCCAGTCGGCGCCAGGCCTCTTGCCGCAACGGCAACGGACACATGACGGAGTCGATACCGAGGAGCGAGACGCCCCGTAGAATGAACGGGGCGACGGAAGTCGGCAAGTCCATTCCGCCGGCGAGTCCACAGGCGGCAACCGCACCGCCATAGCGCGTCATCGACAGCACATTGGCGAGCGTCGTCGAGCCCACGGCGTCGATGCCGCCGGCCCAGCGTTCCTTAGCGAGCGGACGGGCGGGGCCCGACAGTTCCTTGCGATCGAGAATCTCGCTTGCCCGGGAGCCGGAGCTTGCGGAGGCCAGTACAC
>Ga0182012_10007655_pt1 | contig 10767 bp, 5 predicted proteins | sample 612S2SmetaG_FD_120486 | JGI IMG/M metagenome (GOLD analysis project Ga0182012, IMG submission 120486) | Permafrost microbial communities from Stordalen Mire, Sweden - 612S2S metaG | ecosystem: Environmental > Terrestrial > Soil > Wetlands > Permafrost | place: Sweden: Stordalen | collected...
CAGGACGTGCTGATCATCGGCGCGGGCTCGGGAAACGATGTCGATCACGCCCTTCACTTTGACGTCGGACGCATCGACGCGGTGGAGATCGACCCGGTGATCCTGGATATCGGCGTGAACCGCAACCCGGACCATCCGTACCAGGATCCCCGCGTCGTGCGTCATTTGGACGACGGCCGCCATTTCCTTCGTACCACCGACCGTAAATACGATCTTGTCGTTTACGCGCTGGTCGACTCGCTCGTATTGCACAGCGGCTATTCGGACCTGCGCCTGGAAAGCTATCTGTTTACCGAGCAGGCGTTCAAGGACATCCAAAAAGTGCTGAAGCCCGGGGGCATCTTCGTCACCTATAACTTTTTCCGTCAGGGATGGATCGTCGAGCGCGTGTCGGCGATGGCCGAGCGGGTCTTCGGCTGCAAGCCGATCGTGCTGAGCTTGCCGTTTCGCGACCGTCTCGGATCGACATCTTCGGCCGGATTTACCGTCATCATCGGGAGTTGCGCGCCACGCATCGCCGACGCGTTCGATCTGCACCACGTTTTTTGGCTCAACAGGACGCCACCGCTCAACCTCGGCGTGAACGGCTTCACCGTTCGACCCGACCTGCTGCCGCCGGAGCAGGCTGACGGTTGGCGGAAAATCGCGCCAACGACGCTTGTTCACGACGCGGGGACACCGATTCTGTCGACCGACGATTGGCCGTTTCTCTACTTGCACGGAAAACTTATTCCCGACCTTGGCATCCGCTCGGCGCTGTTGCTCGGAGGCCTGGGGCTGGCGATGGTCTGGCTGTTTCTCCCTAAAGGCCGGGTGCGGATAGACAACCGCATGTTCTTTCTCGGCGCGGCCTTCATGTTACTTGAAACCAAGGCCGTGGTTCAACTGGCGTTGCTGTTCGGGGGCACCTGGCTGGTCAACATGATGGTGTTCTTCACCGTGCTGATATTGATCCTGCTCGCGAACCTGTACGTGCTCTGGTTCCGTCCGGTACGCCTTGCATGGTATTACGCTGGAGTCCTGTGCTTCCTCGCGGCCAGTGTGCTGGTTCCGTTGGACGTATTCCTTGGTGGCGGCACACTGTGGCGCTATGTGGCGCCATGCTTCCTCGCGCTTGGACCGATGCTCTTCGCCGGTGTGATTTTCGCGAGGTCCTTCCAGGACGCGCGCGATCCCGATCAGGCATTTGGGTCCAATATCGCGGGATCCGTGCTCGGTGGCCTGAGCGAACCGTTCTCGATGCTGTTGGGATTTCGTCACTTGCTGTTGCTGGCGATGCTTTTCTATATCCTTTCGATGTGGTCTCCTCGGGGACATGGGCGGAGTCCGAACTGACCTCACCACGGACAAGGCCGCGACAACACAGCGTTATTGTCGTGCTCAGGAAAGACTCTCGGAGGCATTCGCCGCATGGACCGAATCGGCCTTTAACCGAAACGATATCGCGCGATCGCGTCGTCCGGTACGGTGCTCGCGATTTCCCGGAGTTCGCTGGCGGCCGCCGGCCGGACGAACCCGGGCCGTCATCGGTTGTTACCTTGCTTTGAACGCGGCGGAAATGCGGCCGGCGTAAGCCTCTGATCCCGGGTTAAACGTTCCGCGTTGCCGTAGGTCAATGCTTTCTCGCCTCAACCGGGTTTATCAGACCAATGTAACGACAACCTGGACGCGGAGATTGTCACGGTGTGCCTGATCCGTGCCCGGCGCTGTTTTGGTACAATCCGCGCGCATCAACGTGTCGCACGCCGTCTTGTGTGTGTCGCGGCGCTGATGTGCGGCCTTCGCGCGGCACCCGTCGCCGCGGCTGAGGGCGAGGCAAGCCTGACGATCGGGGGAACTGGCGGCGAATTCGCGACGATGCGTTTGTTGGGAGATGCGTTCCATGGGGCGAACCCCACTATCCGCGTCACGGTTCTCGTCGGCCTTGGCGACACAGGCGGGGTCAACGCCACTCTGGCCGGCAGGGTGGACGTCGCGACCATCAGCAGGCCTTTGTCGGGCCAGGAGCGCGATAAGGGGGCTGAAGCCACGGAGTATGGGCAAACCCCCCTTGTATTCGCCGTTGGTCCAACGACCCCCAGCACAATGATCACAACTGTTCAGTTGGCCGGCATCTATACAGGCAGTTTGGACAAATGGCCGAACGGAACCCGGGTACGGCCGGTTCTTCGTTCGGAAAGCGATGACGTCACGTTGATATTGAAACAACGCTTGCCGGCGATCGCCGAAGCGATCGCCGCCGCTGGGCAGCGTCACGGGATGCAATTCGCGCTGACCGACCAGGATTGCGCCATCGCCGTCGGGAACGTTCCGGGCGCCATTGGCCCGATGACGTTGAGCTATATCCGCGCCGAGGCCCTGCCGCTACGCCCCCTCGCGCTGGATGGTGTCACGCCCACCATCCAGACGATCGCCGATGGGTCTTACGCGGCCTATGAAACTCTTTATCTGGTAACCGGCCCAAGCCCCACGCCACCGGCGAGAAAGTTCCTGACATTTGTCGCGTCCACCGCGGGGTGGAAAATTCTGGTCGAAACCGCTCACTGGGTGCCGGATCGGGCCAACCCCGAATGATCGTTGAGCCGCGACAGAGGCGCGTCTATGTCATCAACGCGATCGCGTCGGCATTCGTTGTATTCGTGTTCTGCCTTTTCCCTCCTTTGGGATACGCGATCCACGAGTACTTGGATATCAGGTCTACCCTGGACGAAAGGCTGACAACCACCGATCCGGCGATGAGCCGATGGGCAGCCTCGGCGCCAGACCTATGGATGTACCAACAGGTTCGGTTGCAGGAACTGCTGAGCGAACAACCGCGGTACACCGTTGACGTCCAGATGCGGATACGAGACATCGGCGGGACCGTGTTGGCGGTGGTTGGCGCGGCTCCATCGGCGCCCACTCTGACGCGCTCGGCGGTGGTATACGATTCCGGAGTACCGGTGGGCCGGCTGGAAATTGAACAATCCCTGCTCCCGATGACTCTGAAAACCGCGTTGCTCGCGCTGGATGGCCTCATTCTCGGGATCCTGGCCTATATCACTCTACGCGTCATTCCGGTTCGGCTGTTAACAGACGCGGCCAAACGATGGAGACTGAGCAATCAGGCAATCGACGCGGCGTTGAACGCGATCATAATTATCGACGCGCTGATACCCGGCGAACCGATTATTTACGTCAATCCCGCTTTCGTGCGGGCAACTGGCTATTTCATGAAAGAGATCATAGGGCGCGACTTCGCGTGCCTGTTCGGCCCGGATCCGATGCAGACCAGAATGGCGATCGTTCAGAACAGGTTGCACGCCGGCAACGACGCCCATGTCACCGCCGAGATTTACCGGAACGATGGGACACGATATTGGGCCGAGACGTTTTTCGCCAGAGTGGAAGGCGAAGAAAATATCATAACAAACTACATCGGTGTGCTCAACGATATCACGGAGAGGATACAGTCCGAGGATCAACTGAAGCGCCACACCTACGTGGACGAGTTGACCGGCCTCGCCAACCGGGCCGCCTTCCTGGAGCATGTGGAAGTGTCGCTCGCGGCGTTCAGGAGCGGGGTGAGCGATTTCGCCGTGATGTTTCTGGATCTGGACCACTTCAAAGACATTAACGAGACGCTCGGTCAATCGGTCGGCGACGCATTGCTTAAACTGGTCGGTCAGCGCCTCCAGGACTGTATGAAGGGGAGCGAGGCCGGCATCCGCTTCAACGACAGCATCGGCGGCGCCAACATTGTCGCCCGTCTGGGCGGCGATGAATTCGCGATCCTGCAGAACCATATCGGCGACCCGTCAGCCGCCGGGCGCCTCGCGGCGCGGCTACTGCTGACCACGGCCGCGCCCAGCATGATCGATGGTCACCAACTTCATATCACGACCAGCATTGGAATATCGCCAAGCACGCCCGGCCTCGCGGATGCCGGGACGTTATTAACAAGGGCTGAACTGGCATTATACCGCGCGAAGGACGAGGGCAGAAACCAATATCGGTTTCACTCGGCGGACCTCGATCGAATCGTGCGGGAGCGGGTGTCGCTGACCGACGAAATGCGAAAGGGTCTGGCTCAGGACGAGTTCGAACTTTTCTATCAGCCGCAGGTCGAACTCGCGTCCGGACGACTCATCGGCCTGGAGGCCCTGGTTCGTTGGAACCATCCGCGACTTGGCCTGTTGCGTCCCGACGCGTTCATTCCTGTCGCCGAAGCAACCGGCCTTATCGTCGGGCTTGGCGACTGGATCATTGACGCCGCCTGCCGTCAGATCAACGCATGGGCCGGCGAAGCGCTGGTCTGTCCCGTCCTGGCCGTAAACGTATCCGGGGCGCAATTCCGAGCGAATGGAGAGTTGCAAGCCCATTTCTCCGATTGCTTGCGCAAGTGGAATGTCGATCCGGCGCTACTTGAGGTCGAACTCACCGAATCGGTTCTGATGGCGACCGCGGGTTTGATCGAAGATCCGTTGCGGCAATTTCGCGATCTTGGGATGTCGGTCGCGATCGACGATTTTGGAACCGGTTATTCCTCGCTCGCCTATCTCAGCAAATTCAAGGTCAACCGCCTGAAGGTCGCGATGCAATTCGTCCACGGAGCGCTGGAAAATCCAAGCGACGCCGCCATCGTCCGGGCCACGGTCAATCTCGCGCGCGCGTTAGGTTTGCGTGTTATCGCCGAGGGGCCGGAATCCCGCGAACAGGTCGATTTTCTGCTGTCGATCGGCTGCCAGGAAGGCCAGGGTTTCTACTACAGCCGCCCGGTCACCGCGATGGCCGCCGGCCGGCTGTTACGGGAAGGAAAGATCTGCCCTGAGGGAGGAGCAGCCGTCTCTGAACTCGCCCGGCTTGATATTGGCCCGTGAGCGGCGGAGCGCCACCAGGTCCCAGGTTACCAGACACCGCGCACGGGTTGGCACCAATCGCCGGTGCGGACCCTGACGCCAATCCTGCCCCCGAGATCGCCGGGGACGGCAATCCACCCAAATCACCGGGTTCGTCGCCGCGTTTCCCGGGACACGGCCGGCGGCATTACCGCCAGTGGCTGATCTTTCCACCAGCCTTGGTCGCGCTGCTCGCGATATGGGTCATCGTCGCCGGTTTCACCGCGGTCGAACGGGGCACGACACTTGAACGTGCCCAATCGCAGCTCGACAATACCGCCTCCACGCTTCTTGAACTGAGCGTGCTGGCGGATCTGGCCGCCCAGGGTCCGGGCCATCCGGACGATCCCGATCGGATGTCGGCGTTCTGGCAGATTCTTCTTCAATATCCAACCGCGTGGATCTGGGTCGAGAAGGCGGGCATCGTTTCGATCGGGCAGTCGCCTCCACGGGACGCCGGCCACCTCATTGTCGCCGCCGCGGCAAGTGGCGACATGAGCGCGCATGCCGCTCTGGCGCAGACCGATGCTCTCAAGGACTGGCGACGCTCCGTCTGGCGGCGTGGGGCCGTTATGTTGATCAGCAGTATTGGTTTCCTGTTGCTGGTCGATCAACTGTCGCGGGCGTTCACACAACGCGCGATCGCCGAAGAGAACGCCGCGACATCCGAAGACCGGGCGATTCAACTGAACGTGAACAAGCAGCAATTAGAAGACACGGTAACCCAACGGACCGGGGAGTTGCGTCAGGCCAATATCCTTCTTGAAAAAGAGTTGTCCGAAAGGATCGAGGCGGAGGCCGCGCTGCACCGGCATGATGCCCTGCTGACGGCGGTGACCCTGGGCGCCGCCGCTCTATTGGGTGAGCGGGATCTGAGCGACGCCATACTGACCGTCCTGGCGCTCGTCGGAAAGACGATGTCGGTTTCACGCGCGCAGTTCTCGGAAGTCCGGCCGGATTCGGCGGGCCATCTTTTGTCGTTTGTACGACATGAGTGGTGTGCGTCCGGCGTCGCCCCGTTAGCGGACGACACGCCGCTCAAAGAGTTGGATCTGACCGCGAGATTCCCCGTCGTGGCTGAACGACTCACGGCTGGCGAGCAATGTTCCGTTTATTCGGAGGATATGACCGGGCTATCCAAAGACCAGTTCGATGCCGCGCGAATGAGGTCGATTCTACTGGTTCCAATCCGATTGGACAACGAGTTCGCGGGTATTCTGAACTTCGCCGATGCCGCGCCACCCCGGCGAATCTGGAGCTGGGCGGAAACCGATACCGCGGCGACTCTCGCCGAGCTTGTCGGCAGCGCGATCGCCCGCGCGCGGCGGATCAAGGAACTCGCCGACGCCAACATGATCGTCCAGAACAGTCCGACAATCCTCTTCCGCCTGGGCGGCGAGCCCTCTCTGCCATTGATCTACATCTCCCAGAATATCGGCAAATTCGGTTATTCGCCGACGGACCTGACCGCCTCGCCAACCTGGCCTCTCACGCTGATCGATCCGGATGACCGGGCCAGGGTTTGGTCGGCTCTGACCGGGGTATTGGCAAGCGACGCCCTGAGCACATCCATCGAGTTTCGCGTGCTGAACGGCGACCGGTCACGCCGCTGGGTCGAGGCCCGCTACAACCCGGTCCGGGACAAAAGCGGAAGGCTGATCGAGATCGAAGGTATCATGACGGACGTCACGGAACGCAAGGCGGCCGAGACGAAGATCCTTCTGCTGGCGCGAACCGATCCGCTGACCGGTCTCGCCAACCGGGCGACCTTCGCCGAGCGGTTGCACCTGGCGTTTAGCGCGAGCCGGCGCGGAGGATCGTCCTTCGCCGTCCTCTATCTCGATCTGGATCACTTCAAGGACGTGAACGATACCCTGGGACATCCCGCTGGGGACATGCTCCTCCAGGCCGTGGCGGCGCGGCTCGTGGCCAACGTGCGCGACCTGGATCTGGTGGCGCGGTTCGGCGGGGACGAGTTCGCGATCCTGCAAACCGACACCACCGATCCCGCGATCGCCGGCGCGCTGGCGGAGAAGCTCCGATTTTCGGTCGACCAGCCGTATACGCTTAACGGCAACACGATGCACGTCACGGCCAGCATTGGCATCGCGACTTTGGGCGCGGACATGATCGACTCCGACACCATGCTGGCTCAGGCGGACCTCGCGCTGTATCGGGCCAAGGACGAAGGCCGCGACCAATGCCGTTTTCACACCAAAGATCTCGACGAAGAAGTTCGTGAACGTGTCAGTCTGACTTCCGACCTGCGCGCCGCGATCGAGCGTAATGAACTGGAGCTTCACTACCAACCGCAGGTCGATCTCGCGTCGGGGACGATCGTCGGGATGGAGGCTCTCGCCAGGTGGCATCATCCCACAAGGGGTTTGATCATGCCATCGATATTCATTTCCGTCGCGGAGAAGACAGGCGTCATAATTCCGTTCGGGCGATGGGTTCTGGAGGAAGCCTGCGGTCAGATGCGGCGATGGCGCGACATCGGGATCGCGCCGCCTGTCATGGCCGTCAACATCTCGATGCTTCAACTCAGGAACGCGCTACAGTTCATAACCATGGTGACGGAGGTCCTGTCGAAGTGCGGGCTCGTTCCGGGCGATCTGGAGCTCGACGTAACCGAGGCCATTCTGGCCCAGATGTCGTGGGCAAGAAATGACGTGCTCATGGATCTCAGGAAGATGGGTGTGCGGATCGCGATCGACGATTTTGGCACCGGTTATTCGTCTTTCGATTATTTAAGAAAATATCACATCAATCACATCAAGATCGCGAGATCGTATATCAATTCGGCCACTTATGACCCCGAGTACGCGCAAACCGTTCGCGCGATCATCGGTCTGGCGCGCGATCTCCAGATCGAGGTGATAGCCGAGGGAGTCGAGACCGCGGCCGAACGAGAATTTCTGGTTTCCGTCGGTGCGGCCACCAAGGGACAGGGGTGCTTTTTCAGTGCCGCGGTGAATGAGGCGCAAGCGTCCGACCTGCTCAGGAAAGGGATGATCACGCCTTCGCCGTCGCCCTCAGGTTCCGTGCCGGGCGTCCGCGCCCTATCGCCCGTGCCGCCGTTTCCGGCGGCCGCGCAATGAAGTTCCTGACGATCGGCGCGGTCGCTCTGTGCGTTCTGTACGCCGCGGCGGCCCAGGCACAGTTGACGCGGGTCGATCTGCAGCTCGTGGCCAGGGTACTGGGCTTTCTTGAAAAGCCACTCACCGGAACGGTGCGTTTGGGCATCGTCTATATTCCCGGGGACGACCAGTCCGTTCATGAAGCCGATTCGATCATGACATTGCTTGGCACCGGCCTGTCGGCTGGCAACCTGTTATTCGCCCCGGTGCGGGTGAGGATCGACCAGGCGGCCGCCGCGCAGGTTGACGTCTTCTTCCTGCCCGAGGGTCTCGCGGATCATGCGAAGCAAATCTCCGATGTCGCGAAGCTGAGGAAAATACCCTGTGTCACGTTGGATATCGCGCAGGTGCGGAATGGCATCTGCGCCATCGGCGTGCGGGTTCTTCCGAAGATCGAGATATATGTCAACAGAACCGCGGCGGAGGATGACGACACGACCTTCGGATCAGTGTTTCGCATGATGATCACAGAATTCTGAGTCGATGCGCGGTGACCCTGTCGAGGAGCATCAGATGCCTATTGGGCCCTGGACCACGCCTGTCGTTCGCCGGCGATCGCATATGCGGGGACCGGTGCCGTCACGGAGGCTTGTCGGGATCGCGTCGATCCCACGACTCGTGCTTGCCGTCATGGCGCTGATGTTGGCCGCGAGATCGCCGGTCACGGCCCAGGATATCGACTACCGTGGACTGGAGCAGATGTTCGGGGAGCCTGTCACTCAATCCGCGACGGGCGAGCCGCAGCGTGCCGGCTACGCGCCGGTCAACATGGTGATCATCACGCAGGACGACATAAGACGTTCCGGTGCCACCAGTATCCCCGACGTCTTGCAGTTCGTCGCGGGCGTCGATGTCCGAACCTATGGGGTCGCCGACGCGGAAGTCGGCATCCGCGGCTACAACCAACCGTACAACCCGCGCCTGCTGGTCCTGGTGAATGGCAGACAGGTCTATAGCGACGACTACGGCCACGTCTCCTGGTTTACCATTCCCGTGCAAATGGAGGAGATCCGTCAGATCGAAGTGATCAAAGGGCCCAACTCCGCGCTTTATGGTTTCAACGCGGTAAGCGGCGTCATCAATATCATCACTTACAGTCCGCTTTACGACAGCATCAACACCGCGACACTGCGCGGCGGGACACAGAATTATGCCGGCGGGTCGGCGGTAACCACGGCTCGCGTCGGCGACAAGGCGGGTCTGCGGCTTAGTCTGGGCGGGCTTGAGGCCAGCGATTTCGCGCCTGGGAACCTGACGGAGACCGACGCCGCCAACCGGCGGTCTCCGTTGATCGGCACCTTCAACATCGATGGCAGGGCACGGATCACGCCGAATGTCGAATTGATTCTCGAGGGAAGCATGGCCGACGGCCGGTTGGCCGAGAAGAACCTGGATGGTGCCTTTGATACGTCCTATTCCCGCGACAACTCCCTACGCGCCGAAATAACCGCGGACACGCCGATCGGCGTGCTCAAGTTAAACGCCTATCGCAACGAGGAGCTGGTGTCCATTGGCGCGGCCACGCTCGCGAATGTGACAGCCTCGGTAAAGGAAGACGTGTACGTGGTGCAAGCCAGCGATCTCGTCAAGCTCGGCGCCGATCATACCGTTCGCGTCGGGCTGGAGTATCGCGACAATACCGCCACAGGAGGTTTCGTCAACGGAACCATCGGTTATCAGGTCCTTGCCGGCAGCGTCATGTGGGATTGGCGGATATCGCCCGAGCTTTCCGTTACCAACGCGCTACGGGTGGACAATTTGCGTCTGCGCTATTCGGGAACGCCGGTGGAAGGATCCGGATTCACGCTGGCCGATTACAACAACGCGGGATTCACGGTCGCCAGCTTCAATTCCGGCCTGGTGTTTCAACCGACGCACAAAGACACTTTTCGGCTGATGGCGGCGCGCGGGGTCCAGGCCCCCAGTCTGGTCGACTTTGGCCTGCAGATTCCGGCGGGCGCCCTCGGTGCCGCGGCGGTCGCCGGCAATCCCGACGTGCATCCGACGTTGGTTTATAACCTTGAACTTGATTACGACCGGGAAATTCCGGCGATCGGTTCCACATCGCGGGCGTCGGTATTTTATCAACGCAATGAAGATCTGATCAGCGAGCCGTTCTCTTCGCCTCCGGTCGTCGGAACGACGGGGATACCTCTTCTGCTGGCCAGTAACGTCGGACATGGCGACGCCATGGGCGCGGAGTTTGGGGTTCGCGGCCACTCAACGACGGGCGTAAGGTGGAACCTCAGCTATTCTTTTGTCGTAACGGTGGATTCCACTACCCTCAACGAGGGACCGGTTTCGACCAGCCCGGCGAGTTATACGGACAGCGTGCCGCGCCACGTGGTCGTGGCCGGAATCGGCTATACGAAGGATCGCCTGGAACTCGACCTCATGGCGCGCTGGCAATCGAGTTATCTCGATTTCCAGTTCGCCGGGACCACTCTACGGCCAGTCGAAGTACCCAACTACATTCTGCTCAATGGGCGCATCGGTTACCGGCTTACCGATACTTTTACCGTCGCGGCCACGGTGCGGCAGTTCAACATATCGCGTCTGATGCAGACCGCCGGGCCGCCGGTCGAACGGAGCGCGATCGTAAGCGTCAACGCGCATTTTTGATCGGCGGCGGAAACAACCGCGATCGTCACCGCGAAGTACGCGGCCGCCGTGAGTATTTTCCGAAGGTTGACGGCAACGGGCCGGCCGCGGAAGGTGTAACGGGATGGGGGATTATCTCCGCGCGGAAA
>Ga0182012_10007656_pt1 | contig 10766 bp, 7 predicted proteins | sample 612S2SmetaG_FD_120486 | JGI IMG/M metagenome (GOLD analysis project Ga0182012, IMG submission 120486) | Permafrost microbial communities from Stordalen Mire, Sweden - 612S2S metaG | ecosystem: Environmental > Terrestrial > Soil > Wetlands > Permafrost | place: Sweden: Stordalen | collected...
CATCTCTGCGTTTCTGAAACTCGGGCAATGCATCGGTCGACAGATCGCCGTGTGCGACCCTCTCCAAATGAGTGACGATCGCTCCGATAGGCGTTGCAATGCCACGAGTAAGAATGGTTCCACTGAGGGCCGCGCCAGCCATTGCGAGAATACTGCTTCCAATGAGCGCCATCCAGACCCCACTCGATGTTTCCTTGCGGGCCTTCTCGTTTTCGTCGACAATGCGGATCTGCAAATCCGAGATCTCTTTAGCCTTCTCCTTTAAGCCACTTTTCGTGCGCGCCAACTGGCTGGCTTCCGCATAGCGGTGTGCCCGAACGAGACCCAGCACCCGTTCGCCGGCAGCCGTTTTCACGTTCGCCAACTCGCTCAGCTCCGCGGCTTGCCCGATGCTTTCGGGAGTGTCCGCTTTGGCTTTGAAGCCATCCACCGCCGCGCTTCGCATCTCCTCGAAATCGCGCATCTGCTTCAGGAGGTCTTCGGAAACTTTGTTGTCGTAAACGATCTTTCCAACCGTTGCATTGACGCTCGCATCGGCGCTTGCGACTCTTTCCGCAAGCTGTGCATTCCTTAAGCGTTCCGCAGTGTCTTCCCCCAGCCGCTCGATCGTGTGAATGCCCCACAGCGACAGCACCGTAAGGCCTGTCAATGCGAGGACGCTTCCTCCCAGGAGACAAGCGATTTTTCCGCCGATTTTGAGGTTCGATATCGATGGCATATGCTTCCTTGTCACGCCGCCACGGGAGATTGATGCATGCAGACACCGCTCACCGCTTTGTTGATACTCTCCAGCAGCTTGTCCTGGTCGAGTTTGATCTGATACTCGTTCACACCCGCGGCTAACCCGCGTGCGATTTCGTCGTCCGCCGCAAGAGAGGAAAGGGCAATCACAGGCAACGTCGCAAACCGCCCGTCCGCCCGGATCCGTCTTGTGAGACCCAGGCCGTCCAGGCGGGGCATTTCAATATCCGTGGCAACCGCTGAAACCTCGCCGGCGTTACGGTCCAGAAGCTCCCAGGCTGCCTGCCCGTCGGTTGCCGCCAGAACCTTGTAACCCACCGCTTCGATCAGGCGTTTGATCTGGCCGCGGAAGAAGTCGGAATCCTCCGCCACCAGAACCGTTCCGCTTCGCTTGGCCGAAGGACCGGCGTTATCCCCGGTCTCCGCTTCGCCGGGCCATCCCTTTCGAACGGTTTCCGCCAGTTCGAAGATATCGAGCATGAGTGTGGTGCGGCCATTGAGAATCGCAGATCCCGCAATGCCCGGCTGGCGCAAAGTTCTCGAATCGAGCGCCACTTTTGCCTCGATCATGTCCACGGGCTCCGCTGCGAGCAGACCGAGCGGCCGACCAGATCGTTCAAATACAATAACGACCCATTGCTGGCTGTCCTTCAGATCGCCCACGGGTGCGGCATCGTGCAACGTGAGCAATGGCAGACTTGCGCCGCCGTATTGCATGGTTCTGCGACCACCCAGGTAATCGACCTGCGACGGATGAACACGCTCAACACGCGTTACGAGCTCAATGGGAACAGCGCAGGGCTCGGCCGGGCCGTTGTGAAACAAGAGCAAAGAGTGGTTCTCGCCCAACGCGCCGTCCTCTGCGACAGCGGCATGCGCGGCTGCAACGCTTCCTCCGGCGAGGCCGGTCCTTTCCGCCAGTCCGGCGACATCGAGAATGACAGCCACTTTCCCGTCGCCCAGAATGGTGGCGCCGGCATAATCGTGCAGGCGCTGCACGTGTCTTCCCATGGGTTTAACCACGATCTCGACTGTGTCGTGCAGGTTCTCGACGACCAGGCCGTATTCGAAAGTGCCTGTATCCACCAGGATTACGTTCAGAGCTTTCGCGCCGGTTTCCCGCCGCGGTATTCCGAGAGCGTCGCTGAGGTGAATCAATGGCACCAGCCGGTCGCGCAGCAGCACCACCTCGGAATCGCCGGCGCGGTCGATCCGTGCCGCAATCTGATCCGCGGGAATTCGGAGTAACTCGCCGACATTGACCTGCGGAATGGCGAAGCGCTCCCCGGATTCGGAGATCAACAACGAGGGGATGATGGCCAGCGTGAGCGGCAGTTTGATGCGGAACGACGTACCTTTGCCAGGAACCGAGTCGATTTCGATCTTTCCGCCCAGCTTGTCGAGGTTGGTTTTGACCACGTCCATGCCAACACCGCGGCCGGATACGTTCGTCACCTTCTCGGCCGTGGAAACGCCGGGCAGCATGATGAGCGCAAGTTTGTCGCGATCCGCCATGGTCTGGATCAACTCGGCTGTGACGAGCCCTTTCGATAAAGCGGAAGCGGCCACTTTGTCCGCCGAAACACCCTTGCCGTCGTCGGTGACCTCGATAACCACCTGGCCTGCCTGGTGTCTGGCGCGCAGCGTTACTACACCCGCGGCCGGTTTCCCGGCGGCCGCGCGCGCGGCCGGCGATTCGATGCCGTGATCCACCGAATTGCGAACCATGTGGGTCAGCGGATCGCTGAGCCCTTCCAGAATGCTTTTGTCGAGCTCGACCTCGCCGCCTTCGAGCAACAGGTTCACGTCTTTGCCGAGGCTTTTGGCTAAATCGCGGACCAGCCGGGGAAACTTCGTGAACAGCGTTCCCACCGGCTGCATGCGAGTGAGCGAAACGGCCTCCTGCAGCTCGGAAGTGACCATGCTCAGACGGTGCGCACCGGCCCCGATGCCCTTATCGTCTTTGTTCGCGATGGCGTCGTTGAGCTGGTTCCTGCTGAGGACGAGTTCTCCGGCCAGGGTCATCAGCGAATCCAGCAGGCCGACATTCAGCCGGATGGTGGTGTCCCCCTGACTGGTCTGCGATGCCTGTGCCGCTTTTGCAGCCGGCTCGGCGACCTCCGGGCGAAGCGGCGCCGGAGCCACCTCTACCGGAGCCGCCTCTGCCGAAGCCAGGACGGAGGGACTTGCTTTCACCTCCGCCAAAGCGTCTTCTTCAATGACCCGTATATGCGATGGATCGAGACTCAGAACGCGGCCGAGCGAGCGGGCATCCAGCACGCTTGCGTAGCCGACTTCGAGCATGATCTTGTTGGACGGCTCGTCATCGAGCGTTCCCACCGAATCCAGGTCGAACTGCGTATCCAGAATCGTTCCGTAATCGGCCAGATTCCTCAATACTCCAAGGGGTGTCCGGCCGCGCCGCTGGACATCGGCGATCAGATCGTACGCGATCAGGCAAACCTTCTTACCGGCGCGGCGCGCCTGGTCGAGATCGAATGCGGAGACCCGCATCAGATTTTCGGTCTTCATGGCCGGGCTCGCGCTTTCCTCGCGCACCGTGCCCTTCCGCTCGGCGGGCAGGTGGTCCTCCGTCAGACCCGTGAGCGCCGCAACGAATTCCGAAATATCGGCACCGTTGCTTTCCTTGTGATTGGAAATCAGTTCCCGAAGTTTGTCAAAGGCCAGAAGCAGGATGCCGACGTTCTCCGAATCCGGCGTCATCTGATCCGAACGCATCAGATCGAGCACGTTCTCGGTCTTGTGCGCCAGTTCTCTTATGCGGACCAGATCGAAAAAACCCGCGCCGCCTTTAATCGAATGTGCCGCGCGGAACACGCGGTTGACCAGTTGTTCATCAATGGCCGCGCCGGCCTGCTCCATCGCGAGCAGGTCGTTTTCGATATTGGCCAGGTGCTCGCGGCTTTCGGCCAGATACTCCAATATCAAATCGTCGTCAGGGCTACGATCGCTCATGTGTTTATCGCCGTTCCCGGTTCAATCCGCCGACACGCTGAAGTGCTGATGGATGCGCATCGTCCGGAATAATTCGTAAACATCGGGCGACGCATGAACCACCGAGAGGTGGCCGCCTGCCTTCCGCAGTGAATTGTGGGCCGAGATCAGAAGTCCAAGACCGGCCGAGTCGACCATTTGCACGGCGCTCAAATCCATGACCAGGTCGCGCACTCCGGCGCCGATGAGCCCGCGTAATCTGGACCGCAGCCCGGCGACCGAGGCCGCCACAATGTCAGTCTCCGGACGGATCAGGGCCTGGCTCTCGTCCTGCACAGTCGAAACATGGTTCGTCATCTTTTTTCTCCGATCGTTAAAACCGTCTGATCAGCGTCAAGCCATTTCCCCGGGAACTGAAGCGAACGCTGGTCGCATAATGTTGGTAAATTGCTATTCCGCGGCCTCCCGGGACCGAAGGCGCCGCGCTGGAGCCCAATACATCGCGCCAGGAGAAGCCAGAGCCGTCATCCCAAACTGCAATCACCAGTCGGCCAGGCTTCCGTCGCACGACGCAATGGACATACCGGTCACTGACTCCACGGTTTCCGTGCACCGCGGCATTTGTGAGAGCTTCCCGAAGAAGCAACTCTTCCGCAAAGGCCGACTTCTCGCGGATGTTTCCCTGGCAGAGCCGGAACCGGCGTATAAACTCCTCAATCGCCGCCAGCGTTGAGGGCATATCGGCGCGCAATTCACAGACCAGTCGAGGGGTTGTATTACACTTCATTGCCGATCTCCACACCGAGAAGAAGAAGATCGTCCGCAGACTGATTCCCGTGCGAATGAAGTTGGCTGGCAATCTCCTGAACCGCCGCGCCCAGCGGGTCAGTCCTGTGGAGGACCGCGGCCTGTACCAGCGCATCAATCCCGGCCCGCCGCCCGCCGCCAGGCGAGGATTCGATTATGCCGTCGCTATAGAGAAAGAACCGGTCGCCGCGCGATACCCGGATATCCTTTCGCTGTAACGCGACCGCGCTGAACGTTCCGAGTGCGCTGCTGTCCATCCTCACAATCTGAGCTTTTCCGGACGCGCCGACCAGAATGAGGGGCGGATGGCCGGCGCTCACCACCGAAAGCTTCCGCGTGCGACGGTTCAGATGGGTGTAGCATGCCGTCAGGTACTGCTCTTCGCCCAGCATCTGCCGCATCACAGCGTCGACTCCGCGCATTGTGTCTTCGGGCGCATACAGAGGACCCGTATATTGCCGAAGCAGAGCTTTGACGGCCGAAGTGAGGAACGCGGCACTCGTTCCGTGTCCGCTCACATCCGCTACAAAATATCCGAAGATGTCCGAATCCACGGCGACGACATCGTAAAAATCCCCACCCGCCTCTTCGAGCGGCTCATAATAGACCGCAAACGAAGCCTCCGGTAAGTCCTCCGGGCGGACGAGGATAGACCGCTGCGCGTTCCGCAGTTCTTCGAGGCGTGCCTGCTGCTGACGAACGGCCGCCCGGTTATTTTCCAGAATCCGGAGGTGTACCCGAACGCGGGCCAGTACCTCCTCGCCATGGACAGGCTTCGATATGTAATCCACACCGCCGATTCTGAGTCCGTTCACTTTATTGGCCAGATCATCCAGCTTCGACAGGAATATGACAGGTATATCGGCTGTCATCGGGTCCGACTTTAGAAGAGTGCAGGTATCGAAGCCGCTTTCACCCGGCATAACGATATCGAGCAGTATGAGATCGGGATGCTCGGAACGCACCATTGCGCGCCCGGAAGGCCCGTCGTTCGCCCGCAATGTTCGGAAACCCTCTTCCTGGAGGATTCCTTCAAGCAGTTCGATATTGACGGGGCCATCGTCAACGATGAGAATCCTTGGGGTCGGCGGTGGGACAACCGGCAGCCGTGCCTCCAGTAATGTAGTTTTCATTACATTTGACTTATCGGCGCTCCGGCGGTTTTCCTATAGATCCAAGCTGGCGGGTTGTGGCAGACCGGCCCAAATCCCCGCGTTAATTCACAGAACCGTTGAGCCGATAATTACGTCGGCTGCTAATGTTGTGTCCAGCAAATAACCGGGCTGCATTTCCGGTACACGCGACTTCAGTCGCGTTCGTTTTCTCCCGAAAAAACGCGACTGAAGTCGCGTGTACCAGCCGCATGAACATGGTCCGGCTATTTCCTGGACGCAACACTAACGTCAATTTGCGTCGGATTTCGTCCTGCTTACTCAGATGGCGCCGCGAGCAGTTGATACAGGCAGCACCAACAGGGGCTGTTAATTTGTTTATGGGAAATCCGTATTAATCCGTAAACGCATTGCGCGCGCTTGCGCCAAATCGTTGGATACATTTAAAAGAAGACGGCTTACACAATCGGAATTCCCGCTGAAAATGGAGCAATCAACCAGGCGCGAGGTGGACGGCGCCGAAATCGTGCGTCTCGCGACGATCGTTGCATCGTCTGAAGACGCCATAAAAACTCTCAACGGCGTTGTCAACGAGCACATGGAGTCCCTGATGCGGCGGATGCAGAAGCTGGAGGGTCTCGGCTTACTCGCCCGTGGCCTCGCGCAGGATTTCAGCAGTCTCCTTGGGGGAGTGTTGGGAAGCGCTTCGCTCGCCCTTGGCTCGCTGCCTCCTGGCAGCTCCGCGCATACGGCCGTCTCGGAAGTGATCCACGCGGCGAAGCGGGCTTACGCGCTCAACCGTGAAATGCTCGCGTATTCCGGCAAAGGCCGGTCTGTTACCGAATCCCTTAACCTTTCGGAGGTCGTTAAGCAGATCTCTCCGCTTATTGAAGCCTCCATGCCCAACGCGGTGCAGTTTCTCCCGGAACTCGACCCGGCCCTGCCATGGATCGAAGGAGACGCGGGTCAGTTGATGCAGATCGTCCTGAATCTTGTCGTCAATGCCGCCGAAGCCATAGAGGGCAATGGAACGGTGGTAGTGCGAACGGCAAAGATGGAAGTGGATGAATCCTGCCTGCGCGGCATGGTTGCCGGGTCCGAGCTATTGGCCGGTTCCTGCGTATGCTTCGAAGTTCACGATACGGGCTGCGGCATGGACGAGACAACGCAGACGAAGATTTTCGATCCGTTCTTCACCACCAAGTTCGCCGGCCGCGGACTCGGATTGGCCGCCGTCCTTGGCATTGTCCGCCAGCATCGCGGCGCGCTCAGAGTCTTCAGCGCTCCGGGGCAGGGCACCACAATCAGGGTTCTTTTTCCCGCCTCCACAGAACCGGCGCCCGCGCTCTGGCGCCACGAATCCGCGCGCTCGCTCCACGGCAGTGGACATGTGCTGGTGGCCGACGACGAAGAACTGGTGCGCGCTTTTACCCAGGCTGCTCTCGAACATCATGGCTACACTGTCACACTCGCCCGCGACGGAAAAGAGGCGGTCGATCTTTTCGCCATTGCGCCCCACTCCTTCGATCTGATATTTCTGGATCTCACCATGCCAATCATGAATGGCGAAGAGGTTTTCCAGCGTTTGCAGGACATGCGGCCGGGCGTTCGGGTCCTGCTCACCAGCGGATTCAGCGAGGCGGCGGCTGTCCGGAGTTTCACGGGTAAGGGCCTCGCCGGGTTCCTGCAGAAGCCATATTCTTCCAAAAGACTTGCCGAACGGGTCAAAACCGCACTCACCTGCAAAAGCGATTGAAGACTCTTATCCTCGACAACTACGATTCGTTCACGTTTAACCTGGCGCAGGCGATTGCTTCAATCTCCGGCACGGAGCCGATTCTGGTCCGCAACGATGAACTTTCCTGGGAAGAGCTGAATCGCCTCGATTTCGACAACGTCGTCATCTCGCCGGGACCTGGCACTGCCGAAAATGCGCGTGATTTCGGCATCTGCCGGCGCGTCATCGAAGAACTCGATAAGCCCGTTTTTGGTGTCTGCCTCGGCCATCAGGGAATCTGTCTGGCGTTCGGTGGACGGATCGTTCAGGCTGCCGAGCCGGTTCACGGCCGCGCCACCCGCGTCTTTCATAACGGCGAAGGCTTGTTTGAAAACGTTCCGGATGGTTTTAACGCCGTCCGTTACCACTCGCTCGTCGTCGAATCTCTCCCGGATTGCCTCGAACGCATCGCATGGTCCGAGGACGGCCGGATCATGGCTGTCCGCCATAGATCGCGACCTCTCTGGGGCGTTCAGTTCCATCCGGAATCTGTCCTCACGGAGCACGGCGAAGCTATTTTGCGCAATTTTCTCCGCCTCAGCCTCCGGCGGAAATTGTTCACCCGGAAACTACCGCTGAATATAGAAGCCGGCGCTGTTTTCCGGACACTCTTCGCGGATAAGCCGTACGCATTTTGGCTGGATGCCTGGGATTCGCGATTCTCTTATCTCGGCGCCGGCGCTCCCGCGAACGATCTGCCCGCGCGCGCGACGGAGATACCTGCCAATCTGCCATTTCCTTTTCAGTGCGGCTGGATCGGCTCGGTGAGCTACGAAGGCGAAAGCCGGTTTCTTTTCGTGGACCGCTTCGTCGCCATCGATCACGCGGACAAAACGCTCTGGCTGGTTTCGCGCGATTCCACCGCATGGCTCGATGACTGCGAAGTTCGTCTGCGCGCGCCTGTCGCGGCTTCGCACCATGAATCCCCCCCGCCTCCCCGATTCGACTTCGCCATTCCGCGGGAAGAATACCGCCGTCGCGTCGGAGCCTGCCTCGAAGCCATCCGCGCCGGCCAAAGCTACGAAATCTGTCTCACGAACCAGCTCCGGGGCCAGTCGCCGGTCGATGCGCTCGATTACTTCGAAAACCTGCGCCGCATAAATCCCGCGCCCTGGGCGGCATTCCTCCGGTATCCCGATCTTGCGGTCGCCTGTTCTTCGCCGGAACTGTTCCTGAACATTACGCACGAGGGGCATGTGACGTCGAAACCAATCAAAGGAACCGCGCCGCGTTCGGCCGATCCCGCGGAACTTGCCGCCAGCGAAAAAAACCGCGCCGAGAATCTGATGATCGTGGATCTGGTCCGGAACGATCTGGGGCGCGTCTGCCGGACAGGCAGCGTACGCGTAACCCGTTTGATGGAGATCGAGACTTTCCCGGCCGTTCATCAAATGGTCAGCACCATCGAAGGCGATCTGCGTCCCGATGCGTCCGCGCTGGATTGCGTCCGCGCGGCGTTCCCCCCCGGCTCGATGACGGGCGCTCCGAAGATTCGCACGATGGAAATCATTCGCCGCCTCGAAGCCGGCCCGCGCGGGATCTACTCGGGATGTATCGGCTTCCTCAGCCTCACCGGCGCGGCCACCTTCAATGTAGTGATCCGGACTGCCGTATTCGCGAATGGCGAAGTAACCATTGGCGCGGGTGGTGCGATCGTGGCGCAGTCGAATGCCGATCAGGAGTGGGACGAACTGACCCTTAAAGCCGACGCAGTCCGCCGCGCCTTCTCCTGACGGATCACTCGCGTCCGGCTGCAGCGTTTAACATAAACATATGGATTTCCGCCGCAGCTTCGATTCTTTGGCCGGTGAGTTCGGACGGCGCCGTTTTCTGATTGGCGCGCTGGCGTCCGGAGTGACCCTTGCGCGCGCGCCGCGGATATTTGCCGCCGCCGATTTCTGGAATTCGAGAGACCCCTCCAAATGGAGTGAAGAAGAGATCGAGATTCTGACGTCGAAGTCACCCTGGGCCAGGTTGACCGAGCCGAGCGCCAAGAACTCCGAAGAACCCGTTGCGGAGTCCGGAGGTCCCTCCGCCGGGGGAAGGGGCGGGAGTTCTATGGGTCGCCGGCCGGTCTCGACCATAGTTATCGTTCGCTGGGAGAGTGCGCAACCGATTCGCGATGCACTGGGCGCCCCGCTGGCGGCCGATTTTGAGGGTCACTACGTTTTGAGTGTGACGAATCTTCCGGGTGCGAATGTTCGCCCGACCGGACGTGGAGGCGAGGCGCCGCCGGACGACGCGCTCGATCGCCTGCAGAACGGCGCCACGCTGCAAGCTAAGGGTAAAGACCCGGCTGAGGCCGGGATCGCCCGTCGAACGCGCATTGGCTCGATCCTTTTCGGATTTTCAAAAGATTACCTGCGCCTGACCCCAAACGACCGGGATGTCGTCTTCCGGCTGGATACAGGACAACTGACGCTCTCGGTTAAATTCGATCCCAAGGAGATGATGTATCACGGCAAACTGGCCGTGTAAGTCCTGGCTTACGCCACCAGCCGCGGCGTGCGCGCTTCCAGTACGCGCATGCGCGCAGAAAGCGTTGTACGTTTCAGACGCAGCAGGTCCGCCGCGGCAGTCTTATTCCCGCGCGTGCGCGACAGAGCCTGCGTGAGCAGATGGTGTTCGAACGTCTCAAGCGCCTGTTGATAATCCATCCCCTCGGCGGGAAGCGCCACTCCGGCGGCTTGCGGCGCGCTCGCCTGTTTCACGCCGACGCCGCCAAATCGGATGTCGGAAATATAAATCGATGCGCGCTCGCCGCTCAGAATGACGGCTGTCTCGATGGCGTTCTCCAGTTCCCGGGCGTTGCCGGGCCACTTGTGAGTCGTCAGATAATCCAGTGTCGAGGAATCCAGGGTCTTCGGCCGAATCCCTTCGTTGGCGCAGACCTTTGCCACAAAGTGATTTGCGAGGACGGCAATATCATCGGGACGCTCGCGCAGCGGTGGAATCGCGATGCGGAAAACGTTCAGCCGGTAGTAAAGATCCTGGCGGAATAATCCCTGTTTCACGCGCTCGGCCAGATTCAGATTGCTCGCCGCAATAACGCGCACATCGAGGTGAATCCGCTCGTTTCCGCCCAGTCTTTCGATCTCTCTCTCCTGGAGTACGCGCAACAGTTTTGCCTGCACCGCGAGCGGCATATCGCCGATTTCGTCCAGAAAAATGGTTCCATGGTTGGCCGCCTCAAACTTGCCCTCCCGCGCCTGCACGGCTCCGGTAAAGGCGCCTTTCACGTGACCGAACAACTCGGCTTCGAGCAATGTCTCCGGAATGGCGCCGCAATTCACCGCGACCCAGGGCGCGCGGCTGCGGCCGCCCGAGCGGTGAATTTCCCGCGCCACTACCTCCTTGCCCGTACCCGTCTCGCC
>Ga0182012_10007657_pt1 | contig 10765 bp, 6 predicted proteins | sample 612S2SmetaG_FD_120486 | JGI IMG/M metagenome (GOLD analysis project Ga0182012, IMG submission 120486) | Permafrost microbial communities from Stordalen Mire, Sweden - 612S2S metaG | ecosystem: Environmental > Terrestrial > Soil > Wetlands > Permafrost | place: Sweden: Stordalen | collected...
AAGTTCCCGGTCCGTTGGTCCCGCGAGGGACCGGGGGTGCGTAAGGATACGGGCCGCCAATGACCTCGATGCACATCGAGGCCGCTTGGCGGCCCGCTCCTTGTTCGGGGATTGGTCGGGGGATGGCCGGTGCCCGCAGTGGTGCAATCCAGCGACACCAATGGCGAGCGCGCACGGTTGCCTTTTCAGGCGCGCGTCCCGCGCGGGCGGAGCGAAAGTACCTTGCCATCGGGGTCCAGCAGCGCGAGCGCGCGCCGCCGGTCAGGCGTGTCGGAGGCCTCCGGAAGCCTGTCGAGCACGGGACGCAGGATCGTGATTGCCTCGTCGCGCCGGCCCTCAGCGCGCCGCAGCGCGGCCAGGTCGCAGGCGACGCGCAGCTCCCAGGACCGCATTCCATGCTCACCGGCAAGCGCGAGCGCGCGTTCGAGCAGTTGCGAGGGGAGGTCGCCACCACCGAGGCGGTGCACCAGCCGCGCCTTCAGCCGCAGCAACTCGGGCAGGCACCAGATCTCCTCGCGCTGCTCCGCATCCGCGACCGCCGCCGACACCCGCGCGAACGCATCATGATGCTGCCCTGCGCGGCCCAGCGCGTAGCCCATGATGCCAAGCATCAGCGGAGCGTACAGCGCGGAGCCCGCGCGCGCGATGCCCAGCAGTGCGTCCTCGAGTATCCGGACCCCCTCGGATGCATCCCCCTGGCGTGCCAGCGCCCAGCCTCGGTACGCATCGCCATATGATTTCCAGAGAAACAGATGATGCTGGGTCGCGAACGCGACCAGCCGGTCGGCAAACTGCAGCGTCGCGGCGGCGTCGCCGCGCAGCAACGCAACCAGACAGGCGCCATAGGCGAGCGCGTAGGCGAGTGAATTGGTGTGCGCCCCCGCCGCGGCGCGCTCGACGTTCTCCTGGCTCACCCGGATGGCCTGGTCGGGATAACCCTGGCCCCACAGCACGGTGGACAAGATCGCGGTCGCCGCAACGCGCGGGTCCTGCCCGAACTCGAAGCCAAGCCTGGCGTGCCGTTCGGGGCTGTAGAGCCCGAGCACGTCCTCCAACTCGCCGCGCGCCGGCGCGAGATCGCCCATCGCATGCACCGTGAGCGCGCGCACGCGATGGCCCACGATCTCCACACCGTCATCGCCGAGCTGCGCGCCGATCTCCAGGATGCGGTCGGCGAGGCCGAGGGCGGTGCGCGGCTCGCCCATCGACACACGCGCCGCCCACAATCCGTACAGCGAGCGAACGAGCTGGCGATGCTCGCCGCGCTGCTCGGCCAGTACGCGAGCGCGCTCCCATGCGGCGAGCGTGGCAGGGGCGGCGTAGCCTTCGGTCGCGATCTGCGGCACCCCCAGCTCGACATGCAACCGCAACTCCAACTCGCTCCGGCGCTCGGCATCGGCGATGCCGGGCACCAGCGCGATGCCGTGCCGCAGATGTGCGATCGCCTCTACGTTCGCAGACCGCTCGGCGGCCCGGCGGCCAGCCTTCAGCCAGTAGAGGACAGCGTCTTCCGCCTTGCCGGCATGGGTATAATGATGCGCCAGCAACTCCGGCTGCTGTTCGGCGAGTTCGGGCGACAGTTCAAGCAGTATCGCGGCGCACTGGCCATGAAGCTGCTGGCGCCGTGCGATCACCAGTGTGCTGTACGCGGCGTCCTGGATCAGCGCATGCTTGAATACGTAGGTCGCGCGGTGCGCCGGTCCGCGCTGATGCACGAGTTCCGCGCGCAGCATTTCGTGAATCGCGGCGTCCAGCGCCTCGCCCTTCAGCGTGGCCAGCGCGGAGAGATGCGACAAGGCAAACTCACGGCCGATCACGGCGCCGATCTGCGCCAGCTCCTTCGTGGTGGGATAGCGGTCCAGCCGGGCCAGCAGCGAATCATGCAGCGTGTCCGGGATCGCGAGCGTCGGCAGCGGGCTGAGTAGCTCGTAATGGTCGCCGGCGTCGCGCAAGACGCCAAGTTCGAGGATCGCCTTCGCCAGCTCTTCGACGAACAGCGGGATGCCGTCCGTTTTGGCAATAATCTGGTCGAGGAGTTCCGGCGGCATCTGTTTGCCGCCGGCAAGGTGCGAGACGATTGCCGTCGCCTGACGCCGCGGCAGCCCGCTCAGCGCCAACGTGGTGACGTGCGAGAGGTTTGCCCAGCCCGGTTCGAACTCCGGGCGGTAGGTCACCAGCAAGAGCACCGCGGCCGTCTGGATGTGGACGATCGTCTGTGACAGCAGCTCCTGCGTCGTCGGATCGACCCAGTGGGCATCCTCGACCAGCAGCAGCACCGGCTGGTTCCGGGCCAGCGCCAGGAGCTGGCCGAGCAGAACCTCCAGCGTCCGGCGCTTGCGCTGATCCGGCGACAGATCGGGCGGCTTGTAGCGCGGGCCGGCGGGAATCGAGAGCAACTCGGCCAGTAGCGCGATCGCCTCGGCCGCCCCCGGCGTGTCAAGACCGACCAGTGCCTCCAGCTTCTGCAGCCGCGTCTCCGGCGGCTCGTTCGGCTGGATACGCGCGGCGTGCTGGAGTTGCGCGATCGCGGGATAGAGCGCGCTGTTGCGATGGTATGGCGAGCACTGGTAGCGGATCGCCACATGGGGCTCGCCGGCCACGTGATCGCGCAGCATCTGCGCGATCCGCGACTTGCCCATGCCGGCCTCGCCGGACAACAGCACGGCCTGGCCCTCGCCGGCGCGCGCGGACTGCCAGCGGTCCTTGAGCATCGCGATCTCGGCGTCGCGCCCGACCATCGGTGCCAGCGCCCGGCCATGCGCCGCCTCGAACCGCGTGCCGGCCAGCCGCTCGCCGACGACGCGCCAGACCAGGATCGGCCGGCCGATGCCCTTGAAGTCGTGCAGGCCGAGGTCGGCCAGTTCGAACAACTCGCGCAGCATCCGCCGCGTCTGCGGCGCGATGACGATGCCGTTGACCGGCGCGATCTGCTGCATGCGCGCGGCCAGATTGACCACCTCGCCGGTGACGATCGGCTCACGCGCCCCGCCATGTTCGACGATCTCGCCGAAGAACGCGGCGCCGCTGCTGATCGCAATACGGACCGACATTGCCTCCCCGCTCGGCCCGACGATCTCCCCGATGCCGTCGACGATCGCGAGGGCGGCCCGGACGGCACGCTCGGCGGCGTCCTCGTGCGCGCGCGGATAGCCGAAGAACGCCAGCACCGCATCACCCATGAAGCGGTCGACGAAGCCGTCGAAGCGGCTGATCGCGCCGGCCGTGTTGTCCTGGAACAGGCGGATGATCCGGCCCATCTCCTCCGGATCGAGCCGTTGGGTGAGTTCGGTCGAACCGACCAGGTCGCATAGCATCACGGTGACCTGCCGGCGCTCCTGCTCACCGGTGTGTCCGGGCTTGGGCGGCCGCGGCGGATCGGTCCCCGCCGGAACCCCTCCCGCCAGGCGGCCCTCGGCGATCGCCGCCAGCAGCTTGCGACGGTGCCCGAGCGACAGCCCGATCTCTCGCAGGTCGTCCTCGGTCAGCAATTTGAGCACGTCGAGATCGACATCGGCCGCCCGGAAGGCGTCGATATATTGCTCCAGGCCCAGCGCCTGCAGTGCCGAGACAATCCCGCCCATCGCACCCTCGCAAGCAGTTGATTTCGAGACCGCAGCGAAGGGTCATAGGATAAGGCCGGATGCAAGAAAATGAAACGGGGGCGTCAATGAACCGAGAATTGCTGGAGCGGCTGGTCGCTGCGACCGGCGTTGGCGACCCTGCCGGCGTGGCGGCCATGGCCCATATCGAAGATGCCGACCCATTGCTGAAGACGCCGCTCAAGGCAGCGGAGACCGCCGCCGCCGCGCTGGCCGCGCAGGCCGCGTTGGTGTGCGAGATATGGCGGATGCGCACCGGACGGCGGCAGACGGTCGCGCTCGATTTGCAGGGTGCTGCGCTGGCGCTGCAGAGCGTGTTCTACCAGCGGCAATGGGCCAACCCGATCATGCTGACCGAGCCGCGCTATCCGACTGTCGATCTTTATCCGACCAAGGATGGGCGCTGGATCATGATCAACGGCGGCTATCCGGCGCTGCGCGACGGGCTGCTCGACCTGCTGCAATGCGCCGACAGCAAGGAGGCGGTGGCCGGCGCAGTGTCGCGCTGGCGCGCGACGGAGCTGGAGGAGGCGGCCGCGAGCAAGGGACTTTGCGCGGTCATGGTCCGGACGCAGGAGGAGTGGCGCGCCCATCCGCAAGGCACGGCGCTCGCCGCCGAGCCGGTGTTCGCAATCGAAAAGATCGCGGACGGGCCGAAAGTGCCGTTCCCTGAGCTGTCCGGGATTTACCCGCCCACCGGCATCCGGCCGCTCTCGGGTATCCGTGTGCTCGATCTGACTCATGTCATTGCCGGTCCAACGTGCGGCAAGACGCTGGCCGAGCAGGGTGCGACCGTGCTGCACGTCTATTCGCCGAAACGGCCGCAGCTTCCGCCGTTCGATATGGACACCGGGCACGGCAAACTCAGCACCTTCCTCGATCTTGCGGCCGACCCCGACAAGGACGCGCTGCGTTCGCTGGCCGCGACCGCCGACGTGTTCGCGCAGAGCTACCGGCCCGGCGGCATCGCGGGTCTCGGCTTCGGGCCGGCGGATCTGGCCCGGATTCGGCCGGGAATCGTTGCGGTCTCGGTGAGCTGCTACGGCTTCGACGGACCCTGGGCGGAGCGCCCCGGTTTCGAGCAGCTCGCCCAGGCGGCGACCGGCATCGCCACGGTTCAGGGTACGCCAGCGGCACCCGCCCTTGCGCTGAGCTTCTACCCCAACGATTACATTACCGGCTTCCTTGCCTCGCTCGGCACCCTCGCCGCCCTGATCCGCCGGGCGGAGGAGGGGGGCAGCTACCACGTGCGCGTCTCGCTTTGCCGCACTGCGATGCTGCTGCTGGAGCAGGGCCTGAACGTGCAATCGGCCGATAGTGTCCAGGTGCCGCCACCGATCCTGGCGCGCTACATGCAGGAGGGCGACAGCGCGATCGGCCGCCTGCACTACCTGGGGCCGGTGCTTCGTTATTCCGAAACCGCGTCCCGCTGGACTCTGCCGCCCGCCCCGCTCGGCGCCCACCCGCCGCGCTGGCCGGACTGGGTATGAAATGGTTCAGCGACAGCACCACGCCGCCCCTGAGATCGTCGGTCTTCGCCGCTGCGGTCCCGTGCGATTGGACCGAAAGGGATGATACGAACGATGAACGTGATGAACGCGACGCTGCCGCAAGGCAAGAGGCCGGTGGCGCTGGTCATGCAGGGCGGCGGCGCGCTGGGCGCCTATGAATGGGGCGCGGTGACGCGGCTGTGCGAGGAGGGCTTCGTTCCGGTCGCCGTCGCCGGCGTCTCCATCGGCGGAGTCAACGCCGCGGCCATCGCCGGCGCGCCTGACGGCGACATCCCCGCATCGCTGGAGCGGTTGTGGCGGCGGCTGATGATCCCGACTCCCTGGTTCATGCCGGAAATCATGGCCGAGACGATCTCCGCGCTCGGCAACCCGGCAATGTACATGCCCCGCGCGGACTATTTCGCGTTGCCGAGCTGGACCCATCTTTGCGAGACCAACCCGCTGCGCCGGACCCTGCTCGACCTGTGCAACTTCCAGCAGATCAGCGACCCGGGCCACATGCGCTTTGCGGTCACCGCGACCGCGATCAGGACCGGCCAACTCCACCGGTTCCTCAATACGGAGACCACGATTACGCCCGACCATATCCTGGCCAGCGGCGCGCTGCCGCCGGGCTTTCCGATGGCGGTCGTGGACGGCGAGGCGTACTGGGACGGCGGCCTGTTCGACAACACGCCGGTTCGCCCGCTGTTCGAACTGCTGACCGACGCCGAGGCCGATGACCTGCCGATCGTCCTGATTAACCTGTTTCCGGACAACACGATCGAGCCGATTCCGACCAACATGCTGCAGCTCAAGAACCGGATGATGGAACTCACCTACGAGAACAGGTTCTGGGACGACTACGGTAGCCCCGAAGGGTTGCGCGAATACGCCACCATGATCGGCGAGCTGGACAAGGCGCTTCCGCCGGACTCGCCGATCCGCAACAACCGGCACTTTCCGGAATTGTTGCGGCGCCGGTGCCTGAAGAACCTGCACGTTATCAACAGTGAGCACGTCCCGATGACGGGCGGGATGGATTTTTCCGCGAAAAGCGTCTGGGCTCGCTATGAACGCGGCCGCGAAGCCGTGGACAAACACATCAAAGCCGGCAGATTCGGGCCGGCGGGGCAGGTGGGCGAAGCGCATGGCGCGCCACCGGCTGAGCGGAGAGCAAAGCGGGCGAGCGGCACGGTTTGATCCCCGATGCGAGGCGCCCGCCGGGCTAAGCAGAGATTCGCGGCTTGGCCACCGGGAGGGCAGCGGGCTCACGGCTGAAATCTCGAGCGACCGGTTGGTTGGCATGGCCACTCCGTTGGTCAACCAAACGGAATCTGCTTAGGGGGGCCGCCGACCGACCGCCGCCGCTAGACGACCGGCCCCCGCCCCGGTGGGTAGTGCACCCAATGTTCGGACTTGCTGCCGCGCAGCTCGATCAGCCCTTCCTTCACCGCGCCCACCCGCTCCGCCACGCGGATCGAGTGCTGGTTGGCCGGCGCGATGAAGCTTGCCAGCCGCCGCGGCCGGATGGTGGCGAACGCCCAGTCGCGCGCGGCCTCCACCGCCTCGGAGGCCAGCCCCTTGCCCCAGAACGCAGGCGCCAGCGCGTAGGCCAGTTCCAGTTCCGGCCAGTCAAGCGGGTGCAGGATGCCCGCCCAGCCGGCGAGCCGTCCTTCGGTCGTGAAGGCGAACATTCCGTAGCCGCGGAGCGCCCACTGCCCAAGTGAACGCTCCATCATCGCCCAGCTTGCCTCGCGCGAATGGTCCTTGCTGGCGCCGAACCGCCGCACCTCGGGGTCGGCCATGATTGCCGCCCAATCCTCCAGGTCATCGGCGCGGAATGCCCGCAGCTCCAGCCTTGCCGTGTGCAGCGTCGGGATCTCGATCCGAGTGGTCAAATTCCCTCCTTCACCGGTCCTCGGTGGCGTGTCGTCGCAGAAAGCCAGTGTACGCGGAGAGGCTGCACGAGTCTCGCCTGTCCCCCCAGGCGCGATCGTGCGCGGCGAATCCACCAAGGTTGGGCAAGCCGCGGGCTACCGGCCGGCGGTCGCTCGCCCAAACGGCGGTTTGGCGACCCCACCACGCTTCACGCCGGGAACGTTCCCCCCAACCGGGGCAAGCGGGAGGCGCATGCCATCCGTCCAGCGCAGCAGGTGGCTTCGGCACGACGTGCAATCCGTGCTGCCGAAGCCGGGCACGGGCGCCGGCAGACCTGCCAGGGCGGCAACCAGCTCGCATTCGGTGCCCTGCAGGAAAAACCAGGCGCCGAGGACATCGCCGGCTTCCGTCAGGCGGTCCACGTGCCATCGCAGGGTCTTGCCGAGCCGCATGTGGCGCGCCAGCCGCGCTCGTAACCCGCCCGGTCCGTGCGCGGAGCCGCAATAGAGATAGCGGCCGCTTGGCAAGGCGACCAGCTCCCCCCGCGGCAACGCCACGCCGACCGGCGCGGCCAGCGCGATCAGCAGCACATAGACGCCGGGCCGGGCGGGCGCATCGATGGCGCGGCGTACGAAACGGCCGCCCGCCAGCAGATGGGGATGCACGCCGTCAAATGGCCCGGCGGCGGGTGCGGCCGCGAACTCGGCCCGAGCCGGCTTACCGCGGGCCAAACTGCTGGTACAACACGCGGACCAGGTCCCCCATCCCGGCCACCGCCCTCTGGCCGCTGATGTTCGTCATCGCCACCATGGCGAAGTCGCGCTCCGGCAGCAGCATGATGTCCGCAAGGTTCTTCGTGTTCGATCCGAAATGGGCCACGAAGCGCTGCCCGGGGGCGAAGGGCATGGTGGTCATGCTCCAGCCCAGCCCATACCCGCTGGCGCCTCGATCGTCGTGTGGTGCATCGGCGCCTGGATGCGCCTCGATCACCGGCGTCTGCATCCGGCGCATCGTATCCGGACTGACCAGCGCCGGATCGCGCCAGCCCTGGCCGGCCGTCCAGCCCGCCCAGGCGGCGAAGTCGAGCACCGACATGTGCACCGTGGCCGCCGGCCCGATGACCAGCGGGCTGTCGCCGTGCGGCCCGGCCAGGACCGGCTTCGGGGGCCGGTCGTCGAACGCCAGGTGGCCGAGCGGCGCATCCACCCGGCCGAGGCTCGCCGGCGGGCCGAAGCCCGCGGTCCGCAGCCCCAGGGGATCGAACACGCGCTCGGCGAGCAGTTCCTCCCAGGTGTGCCCGCCAATCCGCTCCAGCATGGCCCCCACCAGGACGTAGCCCATGATGGCAGGCTCGAACCGCGTGCCGGGTTTGGCTGCCGGTTTCATCGTGACGAGCTGCCGGACGATGCCGTAGCGTAACTCTTCGAGGTTATCGCCGGTATCGGCGTGGAACGACTGGTCAACGAGGTTCGAGTAGGAATCGCCGCCCGGGATGCCGCTGCCATGCGACAGCAACTGCTCCAGCGTTACCTCCCTGAGCTGCGCATCCATGGTCGCTGCCAACTCGGGGAATACCTCGGCCGGCGTGCTGTCCCAGGCAAGCTGCTCCGCTTCCACGAAGGTGGCGGCCAGCAGCGCGGTCAGCGTGGCGGTGTTCGAGCCGATATGGAACGGATCGTTAATCGTCACCGGACGATCGGTGCCGTGGCGTCGTGTTCCGACCGCGCCCGAGGCGATGATCCGTCCCTCCTTGACGACGGCCGCCGCAACCGCGGGAAGGCCGAATTGTTGCAGGATGGGCTGCAGCACCGTGTCGAGCGGTTCGTCCGCCTTCGTTTCGGTGGTCGTGAAAGCCCCACGCGTCATGGTTCTTCCTCCCGTCCGATCGGTTGGCCAATGGTTTGCCCTTATGGCCTGGCCCGACAGCGGCGCACGGTAGGGTGCGTCCGGGCGTTCGATCAAGCGCCCGCAAGCGCCCGCGTTTGCGCGCCGGGCCGCTGGCGTCGTCCGGTCGCGCTTTGCCAAGACAAAGCCGGGCGGCCGCGAGAAATCGGTCAATAACAAAAAGTTGATACGACGGACTAACGGCGGAGGTAAGGCTTTCCGATCCGGCAGCGATCGTCGCGCCGCGATATCCTATGCAACCCGCGCGACCCGGTCGGGTGCGTGATCCCGGTAGCGACGGCAAAACGCGGCTTTCCAGCGTCGGAGAACTGGGCGACGATCCGCTGTCGCACGGTCGGCGCGAGGGTCGCAGTGCCGATGGCGGGTGGCCAGATCGGCCGCGCGGTGTCGGCACCGGTGACCAAGCATCGGTCTGAAACCGTATATACTCAAGGTGTTAAGGCACGTGCGATGGTATCCCCGTGCTGCGGCCATAGCGGCCCGCTTGCTGCTTGACGAGTTTGTCTGCCGAGCACCGAGAGCCGTTGCGGTCGGCTAAGACCGGCAATAAGGTTGGCGCGGCGCTGGCACGACCGAGCCTGTAATTTCCGGCCCACTGGATCGAGTCTGCATCGGGTTTGCACCCGTGTGAGCGCTGTGGCTTCCTCGCAACAGTGTGCCCAAAAACCGTTGCTTCCCCCTCGCCATCCTTGCCGAGCGCCGCTATGGTTGTTGCAGCGAAAAGGCGGACCAGGCGCGGTTCGGTTGCGCCGCCGGCTCAAACGCAAATGAGGAGAGAGATTAAATGAAGCTTCGCGGTGCACTTCTGGCAGCCACCGTGCTGTCATTGCCCTTCGCGGCGAACGCGCAGCCGGTGACCGGTCTGTATATCGGGGCTGGGGTCGGCGCCAACTACTCGCAGCAGCAGCAGGTCAAGAACCTGCAGGGTCCGAATTTGGATGGCTTTGGCGATGGCCTGTCGCTCTCCGGCGACCTGAAGGGCGCCTGGGGGTTTGTCGGCCTGGCTTCGATCGGCTGGGGCTTCGGCAACGGTCTGCGGGCTGAAGTCGAAGGCAACTTCCGCCAGGCGACCATTGGTGGCTTCACCAATTTCGGCACGGCTGGCGGCAACCTGACCGGCGGCACGACCAAGAAGCAATACGGCGGCATGGCGAATGTGTTGTACGACTTCGTCGACTTGGTGCCGTACGTTCAGCCGTACATCGGCGTCGGCGTCGGCGCGATTTGGGTCGACTACAATAACCTGCACGGCACCAACGCCGCCGCGTTCAATTTGGGTAATGTGAATTTGCCCGGGGGCGGAGCGGTCGTACCTGCGGGCGGACTGTCCGTAGCGACCAACAGCACGAAGACGTCGTTCGCCTACCAGGCGATCCTGGGCGCAGCCTTGCCGCTCGATCAGGTTACCCCCGGCTTGGCGCTGACCGCCGAGTATCGGTTCCTCGGCACGACTGGCAACAACAGCTATAATGCCACGTGGGTTGGGAACGCCAACATCGGCACCAGGAACGTTGGCACGGCGACAGCCGGCAAGATCCAGCTTGGCCCGAACTACAACCAAGCCATCCTGGTCGGCCTGCGCTACAACTTCGGCGTCGCGCCGCCGGCTCCGCCGCCGGCCCCGATCGCCGCGCCTGCTCCGGCGCCGGCACGTTCCTACCTGGTGTTCTTCGATTGGGACAAGTACAACCTGACCGATCGCGCTCGCCAGATCATCCACGAAGCGGCCGAGAACTCGACCCACGTCCAGTACACCCGCATCGAGGTCAACGGCTACACCGACACCTCGGGCACGCCGAAGTACAACCTGGGCCTGTCGATCCGCCGCGCCAACGCGGTTGCCGCCGAACTGGTCAAGGACGGCGTGCCGAAGAGCGCCATCTCGATCCA
>Ga0182012_10007659_pt1 | contig 10764 bp, 11 predicted proteins | sample 612S2SmetaG_FD_120486 | JGI IMG/M metagenome (GOLD analysis project Ga0182012, IMG submission 120486) | Permafrost microbial communities from Stordalen Mire, Sweden - 612S2S metaG | ecosystem: Environmental > Terrestrial > Soil > Wetlands > Permafrost | place: Sweden: Stordalen | collected...
GCGCTGGGCATGGGCCCGGATGGACATACCGCTTCACTGTTTCCACATACGGCGGCGATCCACGAAACCAGCCTCATCGCGACTGCCAACCATGTGCCGCAAAAAGATACATGGCGGGTCACCTTGACGTGGCCGGTCATCAACGCGGGGCGATCGGTTTTCTTCCTGATCGCCGGCGAAGACAAGGCAGAAGTTCTGAACGAGGTTCTCACCGGACCGCCCGATGTGGAACGCCTGCCCAGCCAGTTGATCCGCCCCTCGAGCGGTATACTTACGCTGATATTAGACAAGGCCGCAGCCTCGCTTCTGCCCCCCACAGATGCTGAAGGCTGCGGTTTTTTTGAGAGGTAACAATGATTTTGGCCGGAGATGTCGGCGGCACCAAGGTTCATCTGGCGCTGTATGACTTTAAAGCAGGAAAACTAGACTATTCGCGGGACGAGCGCTATGCGGCAAAGGACTACGCCGGACTCGAAGAGATCGTAAAGCTATTCCTCGGCGGGGCCAAGGTGGATGCTGCGTGCTTTGGCGTCCCGGGCCCGGTACGCAACGGTAGGCTGCGCCTCACCAACCTTCCCTGGACGCTGGACAGCCGGGAACTCGCGGCAAATCTCGGCATCACGCATGTCTTCCTCATCAACGACCTTGAGGCGAACGGCTACGGCGTGGCCGAGCTCGCGCCAGACCAGATCTACACGCTGGCCGAGGGCGACTCCAGCCAGGTGGGAAACCGCGCGTTAATCGCTGCCGGCACCGGCCTGGGCGAGGGCCTGCTCATCTGGAACGGACACAGCCATGTTCCCTACCCCTCTGAGGGCGGCCACTCCGACTACGCGCCGCGCAACGAAGACGAGATCGACCTGCTGCGCTTTCTCAAGCAGAAGTACGACGGGCGCATCAGTTTTGAGCGCGTGGTCAGCGGCATGGGCCTCACCAACGTCTACGACTTTCTTAGCGAAGTTCGCGGCATGGAGGTTCCCAAGTGGCTCGGTGCACGTATGACCGCCGAAGACCCCAACGCGGTGATCACCGAGTGCGCCCTGGCGGCCAAAAGCGAGATCTGCGAAAAGGCGTTGGACATGTTTGTTTCGGCGTATGGCGCGGAGGCGGGCAACCTGGCGCTGAAGGTTCTATCCGTCGGCGGCGTCTACCTGGGCGGCGGCATTGCGCCGCGCATCCTGGAGAAGCTCAAGGATGGCACATTTATGAAGGCGTTCACCGACAAGGGACGCCTGTCGCAGTTGCTCATCAACATGCCGGTGCGGGTCATTCTGGAGAGCCGTGCAGCGCTGTTGGGCGCGGCGGCCTACGCTGAGGCCCGCGCCGCCGAGATCAGCGGCGTCAGTGTCAGAGCGGCGTCGATTCATATCTAACGGGCGTGGGATTGGCAACGCGCATGTGGCGCTGTGCGCCGACGACGCGGCGGCGCGGGTGAAGTGGAATCCGAACGAGGTTGAGTATATGAGCGCGCCGAGCAATTGCAGGGGGATTGATTATTAGGCTCCGGGACTTTTTGCTTCCAGCGGACTTTGGGGGCGGATTTCCTATTCGATCTTCCGCATCGAGACGACGTTGTAATTTGCATCCAAAATCACCTCTGCTGTCCAACGCGCTTTCAGGGTCACCACCCAATGGTGCGCGTCCGCATCCCATCGCACATCGGTCACCTTGGGCATTATGCTGGTCGCCACACTCAAGGGAGGGACCGTGAAATCGCGGTCCAGATTGAGCAGGGAAATAACGCGCGTATTCGGGCCCGGGTCGAGCCAGCCCCGGTGCTTGGTGGATTCGCCTGCCGCCTTCAGAGCCTGTGCCTCGGCATCGTCCATGCTCGATGCATGGCCGCGGAATTCAAGAACAAAAAGCCGAGGTGGTCCATCCATCGCCCTAAAATGAATGATTTCGCCGTCCTTCAAGAATGCAGCCTGACCATCCGCGAATTGGAGCGCCCTCAAGGACGCCGATACATCGGCCAGATCAAGCCGCCACAAGAACGCGCCACTGTTGGGCTCGAAGAGAACAAGCACACTCAGTTTTGCTGGCCCGTCCGGGAGGACCACGTCAGTGCGGACTTCCCTGAGTTCCAGCTTCACCCTTCCCTGGGACGTTACAGCAGACCCCGCGCCGTTAAACCTCGATTCCACCGTTAGCGGGGGATTGTTTCCAACTGCAGCCAGCGCCGAAAGTGACAGGCTGAGGGCTGTTAACAGTGGAACGAATCTGATTCCATGAACCATGCTCTTCACCTCGTCAGTTCGTCGAGAATACTTTAAACGTAATGTTGCAGCCAGATGCCTCTCGCACCTCGAAGTTTTGCGTTGAAGCTCTGTAGCTCTCTTTGAAAGCGTACCCTGCGACGGCGTTAGTCTCGAAGTTGCACGCGTTGGTGTAGGTCACGCCGTAGGACGGGTCATAATACCCCCCCGTTGTTGGAGGCACCTGAATAATAAAATGCTGCGTAAAAACCTTCTCTGAGGGCGGCGAAGTGTTCTGACCCGCGAGCGTTGGGAGGCTGGTGAAGCTCCCAAATGCGGTCCATGGCGGGAGTGCGACCATCCCGGGAGCGCCAGAGCTCTCGATTGGGAGAGTTAGATTCCAATCATACGGCGGAGAGTAAGATGTGCTTTGCGCACCGAAGTTCCAGGTGTTAATCATCATCCACGACCCATCGGTCGGATAGATTTGTATGACGGAGGAGGCGATCCCATTCACCGCCAGCGCATCTTGGCGATAGGGTAGCAGATCAGCGCATGCGAAGGTCGGCCAACTCCCGTAATGGGCGGGTAGCCCACCCTAAGGAGAATGAGGGTGCCCCGTCTTTGCTAGGGCGGGAAACGTGGAACCGGACCCGCGCGAGCCACAGACCGCGCTCCCACCTCTCGCGATTCCGCGCCTTGTAGCCTAACTCGATCTCGACCGCGCTTTCAAAGTCGGTTGCTTAGGGCTGAAGGCCCTACTGCGGCCCTAAGGGGTCCACACGACACTGGAAAAGACTCACACCGGAATTGATTTCTTTCCGCAACGCTCGAGGAACTTCTTTCCCGCACGCCCTAGCAAGGACGGGGCACCCTCATCAAGTCGGAACTGGCATCTGCGAATCGCAGGGCTGGTCAACCGCCCGTCAACGTTGAGGAGCGTTCTCCCGCAGATCATTTATGTGAGCTATTTAACCAGTGCAATCTCGATCTTGCGGTAGATCTGGTGCGGCACCGGCTCACCGCACTTGGTCAGCGCCTGATCTTCGCAAGTGCAGTGGACTGTCTTCACCGTGTTGTCCATGGTGCCGGCGAGGATCTTGCCGTCGGTGAGGTCGATCGTGAGCAGCACATCGAAGGTCTCGTTGCCCACGGCCGCGTCAAACTTGCCGTCCTGGTTCTTCTCCACCTCGACCCAGTTGTTGGGCGTATCGGCGACGGGCTTCTTCATCCAGTCCGCAGTCAAATGCACGTTGGGCTTGGCCGGCGGCACGTGGCGGATGAGGATGAGCGCGGTGTGATCGGCCTCGTTGGTGCTCTTCCAGGTCATGTCGAAGGCGATCGAGTCTTCCCCGAGCAGCACATGTGTGCCGTCGGCCCAGGAGGGGTTGAAAGGCACAACGAAGTAGAAGTGGTCGCCGGGCTTTCTGAGCGCGCCCATGCGGTTGGCCAGCCACTCATCGGAGTAGAAGGTCATGAAGTCGCTGATGGGGCCGACGAGCGCATGATCGACCTTGTTGAGGCTGGGCATTCCCGGCATGTACACCGGATCGAGAGAGACCTTTTGGCGATAGGCCTGCGTCTCGGGGGAAAGGGTGACGGGCTTGCCGTCTGATTCCATTCCGGACCAGCGATATTCCTCGAGGAATGGTCCGGTTGCGCCCTTTGTAACTACGCCTTCGGCACGGATGCTGTAATGCCATGCCTCGTTCTGGCCCTTCATCTGATAGGCCAGTGTTTCGCCTTCGCGATAGATGCGGTGCAGCGGATACTGCGGAGGAGCGGGTGCGGCTGTGGCTGTGGCTGTGGACGACGGTGCCGGGGCCTGGGCGGCGAGGGATACTGACCCTGCAATTATGAAGGCCAGCGCGGTGAAGGCTTGCAATCGACTCATCGTTCTCCTTGCATTGAAACCGGGTTGCCGCACAGGGCGATTATCGCCGCATCGCCGAGCCGAGCGCACCTATATTGCCGTGATAAAAGTACTGGCCGAGCCCGACGGTGAAGAGCCAGCAGCCGTAGAGCGCGTGTTCAAAGCTGGATGTGGCCAGCGAGCCTGTCTCAGCATAGCTTGCGGCAAAGAGCAGTCCGCCGCCAAAGGTAAGGGCAACGGCGAGAGTGTTGCGAAAGATGATGTGGAGGAAGGCAAAGGCCGCCGCGCTGGCCACGATCATGAGCCACTTGCCGGGGAAGAGCGTGGCGTAGCGCTCAAAGAAGAAGGCTCGGTAGAGAATTCCCTGGGGGTAAACCGATAAGACGGGATAAGCAACCATAACCACGGCCCAGAAGGCTGGATGCTGGCGGACGAAGTTGAACTCGAGTTGTGGAGCGAAGCGCCGGACGCCAAGCCACAGCAGCAGCGCGGCAGGAATGAAGATGGCGAGAATCAAGCCGAGGCGCGAAGAGAGTTGCCCGGCATTCCAGAGCTTTGCGCGGTCGAAGTGGGGGTCGCGCATGAGCTGCCAATAACTGTAGGCGACAACCGCCCAAAGCACCGGCAGAGCAGGCAGGCGGACAGGCGAAAATCGATAGCCCAGCGGCAGTGCCACAAACAGCACGACAAATTCGACCATCAGCCAGGGGCGCGTCATCCAGCTCACTTGCCCTGTTTCAGCGGGGCCTCAAGCACCTCGCGGTACACCGCGCAGGTTGCGCCGCGCAGATCCTTGGCATTCTCCACTGCGCCCTCGCTCGTAAACTTCACGTAGTTTCCCGTCGCGCCAAACTGCGGCCACTGCTGCAAACCTGCTCCGTTGGGATCGCCGGTCCGCGCAAAGTTTGCGAAGTAGCTTTCGACGATATCCGCGACTTTCGTATCGGTCTCAGTAAACTTCCCCGCCGGCAGCCAGTCCCGCGGATACATGCCTAAAACAAACGTCAAATCGCTGCCGTGGATCGACAGCGGCTGGCCCGGAACCGGGCGATTGAACTCATACTGAAACGCGGGGTGATGGGCGGTTGTATGAAATTGCGCTTCAGCCGTGGTGGTGCAACGGAACATGGAGTCCGCCATCCACTGGTCTGCTGCTGAACCGTATGTGGGATCCGTCGTTCCCGCTCCGCCGTCAGCGAGCCCATACAGCTTGAGCAACTCCGGCGCATGCTCTCCGGTCTTTGTCGTGATCATCCATCGCAACTGATCTGGCGTGAGAGCACCTCCCTGCTCCTCCCGGGTGGTCGTGCCGATGAGCAGCGGAATCGACGACTCCTCGCCTGCCGCGAACACCTCAGCCGGATTGCGCGTGAGCACCCAGCCATCCACGTCGGGGTTGAACTGGTGCGGATCGCGTGCGTTCACCTTCTTGATCAGGTCGGCCGCCGGGCTGGCTCTCAAGAATGCGATCTGTCCGGCTCCGTCGGGCGCTCCCATGGCTGCAGCAAATCGCTTGCCTATATCTTCGGCAGTCTGGAGCGGCACGATCGGCGGGTCGAAGAGCGCGCCGCTCTCCTGGATCGCCCTTTGAAACAACCCCTTCGCCGTCGAGGTCATCAGGATTCCCGTGTCGATCGACCCGGCTGACTCTCCAAACACCGTGATGTTGCCGGGGTCGCCGCCGAACTGGGCAATGTTTGCGATAACCCACTTCAACGCAAGGATCTGGTCCATCAGGCCGTAGTTCCCCGATGCATGATGGGCCGACTCCAGCGTCAGCTCAGGGTGCGCGAGAAACCCGAAGACTCCCAGCCTGTAGTTGACCGAAACCAGCACCACGCCATGGCTGGCCAGCGTGCCATCGGTGTAGAGAGCGCTCATCGCTGTGCCGCCCGCGTTGGCGCCGCCGTGAAGCCAGATCATGACGGGCAGAGGGTCTTTCGGCGGCCACTGCGGCGTCACCACGTTCAAATACAGGCAGTCTTCCTGACCGGTGAGCGCGTCGTGATGATTCCACCAGCCAAAGTCAGGTTGCGCACAGGGTGCGCCGTAGCTTTTCGCATCGCGGATGCCGGTCCACGGCTTGGCAGGCAGCGGTTCGTGCCAACGGAGTTCCCCGACAGGCGGCTGGGCGTAGGGAATGCCTAGGAACTTTGCCCCGCTCCAGTTCCGCGGCACGCCCCTAACGAGGCCGGAGCTAACTTTGACGACGAGCGGGTCGTCCTGCGCGACTGCCGAGCGCAATGGCACGATTATTGCGCCGAGGAACAAAAGGGCCGTGATCTTGCTGCCCGTAGCGATCAGTTTCATCTTTGGTCCTCCCGGCAATCCCAAAACATCGACAATTCTAACAACCGTGCATTGCGGCATTGTTGCTTGGCGAGGCTTTTGGCTGAAGCCCAAAGGCCTCCGGCTTTTTCCCGCTATCCTGTATCCAACCTTGGAATCCCGACCCGCATGACCTTCGCCCACACCATCGGCCAGACGCGCTACACCTTTGCGGATCTGCGGGCCTTACTGGCCAAGGCAACGCCCCTGCGCAGCGGCGACGCGCTGGCGGGACTGGCTGCGTCTTCCGCCGAGGAGCGTGTCGCCGCGCAATGCGCGCTCGCAGAGCTTCCGCTGAGCCATTTCCTTGAAGAGCATTTGATTCCGTATGAATCCGACGAAGTAACACGGCTGATTGTGGACACGCACGACCGTGCAGCCTTTGCGCCTCTGCGTTCATTGACAGTCGGCGAGTTTCGCAACTGGCTGCTTTCAGATGAGGCGACGCCGCAGCAGATATCCGCGATTGCAGCAGGCATCATGCCGGAGATGGCCGCCGCGGTGAGCAAGCTGATGCGCGTGCAGGACTTGATTGCGGCAGCGGCGAAGATGCGCGTGGTCACTCGCTTCAGAACGACGGTTGGCCTGGCCGGTAGGCTGAGCGCGCGGCTGCAGCCCAATCACCCCACCGATGCTCCCGCCGGGATCGCCGCCGCGATTCTCGATGGGCTGCTGCTCGGCTCGGGGGATGCTGTGATCGGCATCAATCCAGCCGCCGATGACGTGGCCTCGACTACGAAACTGCTGCGCATGATCGATGCGCTGCGCAGACGGTTTGAGATCCCTGTGCAGAGCTGCGTGCTGGCGCACGTGACCACACAGATGGCTGCGCTTAAGGCTGGCGCACCCGTAGATCTGGTTTTTCAGTCCATCGCCGGAACTGAGGCGGCAAATCGCAGCTTTGGCGTGAGTCTGGCGCTGTTGGACGAGGCACACCAGGCGGCGCAGGCGCTCAAGCGGGGCGGGGTCTGCGCCGACGGAAGCATCGGCGACAACCTGATGTACTTTGAAACGGGGCAGGGATCGGCGCTCTCGGCCAATGCGCACCATGGAGTGGATCAGCAGACGCTCGAAGCGCGTGCCTATGCCGTAGCGCGACGATTCCGGCCCATGCTGGTGAACACGGTCGTTGGCTTTATCGGGCCGGAGTATCTCTACGATGGAAAGCAGATCTTGCGGGCGGGCCTTGAAGATCACTTCTGCGGCAAGCTGCTGGGGTTGCCGATGGGCTGCGATGTCTGTTACACCAACCACGCTGAGGCCGACCAGGACGACATGGACACCCTGCTGACGCTGTTGGGCGTGGCGGGGGTGAATTACATCATGGGCGTTCCCGGCGCAGACGACCTGATGCTCAACTACCAGAGCACCAGCTTTCACGATGCGCTCTACATTCGGCGTGTACTGGGGCTGAGGCCGGCGCCAGAGTTTGAAGCGTGGCTCGCAGGCGACAGGTTTCAGCAACTGCGCCTCGAGGCCGGCGACCCCAAAGGACTGCCTGAAAGGCTGCTTTCCGAATGAGCGAGCCTGAGGTGAATGCGCAAGAGAACACGCCAGCCCTCGCCTCGCGGCTGCGAGCGCTCACGCCGGCGCGCGTCGGTCTGGGGCGCACGGGTGTGAGCCTTGAGACCCGCGAGTTGCTCGACTTTCAACGCGCGCATGCCCAGGCGCGCGACGCGGTGCACAGCAACCTGGATGTTGCGGCGTTGGCTGTGGAGTTAGAGCGGGCGACGCAGCTTGAAGTGTTGCGCCTGCATTCGGCATGCACTGATCGGGTCACCTATCTTCAGCGGCCAGACCTGGGCCGCAGACTCAACGATGCGAGTCGTGAGCGGCTTGCAGCGCGAGCGATTGACGCGAGCTGCGAGTTGGCTCTGATCGTCGCGGATGGTCTGTCAGCGCTCGCTGTGGAGCGGCATGCGGTTCTGCTATTGGAAGTGTTGCTGCCGCAACTGAGTGACTGGACAATCGCTCCGATCACGATTGTCGAACAGGGCCGCGTAGCGATTGGCGATGAGATCGGCCTTGCTCTGAGCGCGCAGATGTCTGTGGTGCTGATTGGCGAACGGCCAGGCTTGAGTTCGCCGGACTCGCTGGGCGCGTATCTGACCTGGGAGCCGCGACCCGGCCGCACCGATGCGGAGCGCAACTGCATTTCGAACATTCGCTCCGAAGGGTTGAGTTACAAGCTGGCCGCCGAGCAGCTGGGGTTATATCTGAACGAAGCGCGCCGGCGGCGGCTGACTGGGGTTGAGCTCAAGCTGAATTCTGGAATGGAAAGGTTGATCGGCTGATGAAGCGTTGGGCGATGCGGATAATTGTTGGTTTGGTGGTGGCATTCATCGTCGTCTATTGCGGCGACTGGGCGGTATTCAAGCTGCGCGGCTCGCCATACGCCACGGTGAGCGTAAATCGTTACGTGACGGTTCCACTGAAGGGAAACAAGCAGGAGTATGACTACCAGGGGACGCTGGATGTGCCCTGCTCGGTCTCTCTTTTTGCCCAGGGCGGTCAAAGCCCATGCTGGCAACTGCGGCGTAATCCGAATCAAGGGATGAATTAATACGGAGAAGCTTGAGGAGGATCGAGTCAATGCCTGCATCACATGGCGGAGTGATGTGAATCACGACTGGTGATGCGAAGTGCGTCTAGCATCGTGAAATCTCAAGGAGTCTTGAGCCCCGATGTATAGCCGCACTCAAAACGAGAATGGCAGCTACAACACGCGCTGCCTCGACTGCTTCATGACAATCGCCTCCTCAGTGGAGACCGAGGATGAGTTGAGCCGGTTTGAGGCGACGCACATCTGCCCGGAGAAGGCGCTGGCGGAGCTTCTTGCCATGGAACAGCCGATCGACGAAGGCTCTGAATCCATCAAATCACATCATCCAAACTGATGGCGATCCTGAGCTCTTCTGCGGGTGAGTTGCCCAGGTGCCCCACCTGGAGATTTATTTAGCGCCGTCTTCTGCGGGTTGGGTCTCGGTTGGCTTGGGCTGATTGCGGCCATTTTCGAGCTTCTTGTAGAGGTCATCGTCAGCCGCCTTGTTCAGCTTTGCAGCCTTGTCGAACTCAGCTTTGGAATCCTCGCGTCTGCCCATTGCCTTGTAGAGCCGGCCCAGGCGCCAGTGGACATTGACCTCCTCAGGCGCTAGCTTCTCCGCAAGCAGCAACTCCCGCAATGCATCTTCATTCTGTCCGGAGTCGGCATAGATGGCGCCCAGGTCCAGGTGCGCCAGCACCAGGGTTCCATCTTCATGAACAACTCTCTCAAGAAGCGGCCGGGCATCCTGCGGGCGACTCAACTGAATATCGCAATCGGCCAGGTAGAGCGAGGCCTGCAGGTGGTTGGGGTCGTTGGCTAGTTCAGCCTGGAACTCGGCTGCAGCCTCGGGAAACAGCTTGTTCATCCATAGCAGGTAGCCGAGGCCGAAATGGACGTTTGGTTCTTTGGGGTTGGCCTGGATAGCGGCACGAAACATCTTTTCTGCGCCTTCGTTGTCCTTGAGACCGTTCAATGCTTCGCCGGCGAGCATGTCTGCCTCGGCCGAGTCAGGGTTGAGTGCGAGCATCTCCTTATAGACATCGAGAACGCATTGCATCTGGCTAGACCATAGGCAACTGTGGGCAAGGGCAAGCCGTAGAGGCAGGTTAGATGCATCCTGCGCCGCGGCCCGCCGAAGAAATGGCGCAGCATCAGCGTATTCGGCTAGCCCATAGTGGGCCATGCCGATCAGAGTGTTCAGTTGTCCGTTGTTGGGGTCGGCTTTAAGGAGCGGCTGGAAGACTTCGATTGCCCCCTTCATGTCTTCACTCTTGAAAAGTGCAAGCCCCAGGTTGAGGCGCAGGCCGGGAACTTCCGGGCCTAGCTTCAAGGCCTTGCGGTAAAGAGGAACGGCCTCTTTGAAGTGGCCCTGCCGTGCCTCAAGCAGGCCGAGATGAGCATAGGGCTCGGGGCTGGATGGATGGACTTTGACGTAAGCACGCCATGCGGCCTCAGCCTCCACGTTTTTACCTTCCTGCTCGAGGCCGAGCGCTGCCTTGCGCTGGGGATCGGAAGCCTTTGGCGGTTGCGCCTCCGCAATCCGCAACGGGACAAAAGCAAGAGCGATAAGCGCGGCGATCGAAATGAGGGCACTCAGTCTGACTTGTCGATTACTCATGCAAAAATGCCATCCAGGTTTCCGCGCCACGAGCATACCGAAAATGAACGTTGGAGAATGCCTTCGAGAGCCTGACGTCATTCTCTCGCCGAAAAGCCGCTGAGATCAAATCGTTCAGCAAAGAAAAAAGGCGCGGCGGGGGATGCCCGCCGCGCCTGGTTGAGTCAATCGTTTAGAACACGAACTTGCCGGCCATCTCAAGCAC
>Ga0182012_10007660_pt1 | contig 10763 bp, 7 predicted proteins | sample 612S2SmetaG_FD_120486 | JGI IMG/M metagenome (GOLD analysis project Ga0182012, IMG submission 120486) | Permafrost microbial communities from Stordalen Mire, Sweden - 612S2S metaG | ecosystem: Environmental > Terrestrial > Soil > Wetlands > Permafrost | place: Sweden: Stordalen | collected...
GCAGATGCGCCACCTCCGGCCGGTGCCGCCACGCCGCCCACCCGCTCCAGCCAATTGCCACGGCGGCCGCCAAAATAACCGGGAAAACAAACGCGGTTCCCACATCCATCCAAAAATTGGCATGATATCCCATCCAGGCTCCCACCCCGCCAGCCGTTAACATCACCAGCAAACCGAGACTCCACTCCGGAGTGTACGGCACCGCTCTTGACCAGACCTGCGACGCGGCAAACATGGCGCCTAAAATCAGCAGCAGCACCGCCCCCGCCTCCAAATGGTTAATGAGATGCACCCAGGGCTGGTCAAAACCGAAAAATCGCTGCATCAACAGCGAGTGCTCGATGACCATTTGAAAACGCGTGTCCATCACCGTGTGTGGCACAAAATTGGCCGCCAACCATGCGTAGGCCAATCCACCTCGGCAAAAAAAATATAAAAATATCGGCAACCACAGACAAAAAAATCCGCCAGACAGACAGACAGCGGACCGCAGCGCCCAGCCGAGTGCACGGCGCCAATTTGTGGCTAGCGAATCCTGGCGCGCCATGTTCAACAATCCGGTCAAGCCATAAACCGCCAGCGCCCCTAGCGAGGCCAGCAAGGGCTCCGGCTTGTCCAAATACGCGATGGCCAAACCCAGCCCGGCCAAACCCAGCCACCATGACCGCGCTGATTTTATCTGGCGCAAAATCGCCCAGAGCAACAGAACCAACCCGGCAAATCCATAAGTGGACTGCGCTACATAGGGCGCGATAAAATTGTAATTCGCCGTCTGGGTGTAGTGTCCAAACGCAAAAACCACGATAAACACCACGACGCACAACCACCGGGAAAGCCGGGTGCCCAATGCGTCAAATATTCCCCAAACCAGCAAAACCACCCCGCTGGTCAGCACGATGTTCATCCAGACGATGGTGTCGATACCTACGCCAAATACATGAAAGCCGGCACCTTCGGCTAATTGCGGCAATGGCCCGTACCAGGTTATTACATCTCGAAAAAGCATATCGCCTTCACTGACCCGCCACGCCAAATACAAATCCTTCGGAAAGTCGATCAGCGGGTCCATCCATTTCAGCCAGCTCTGGTTCAGCATGAAAATAAAGATTGCCGTGATGGACAGCCATTCCGCCAGTTTCAGTGGCCAACCCATCCATGGCTTGACGGAATCATTGGCCACCGCCGTGGGCGCGGACCCCTCCTCCGGCACTGATGCAGGCAGCGGTGCCGACACTGGAGTGGGTGGCGGTGTAGGCGCAGGTGCGGTCGCGAGAATCTGTGCCGCCCGCCTGGCTCGTCTACGATTACTCATTGTACATCATCGCGACTTTTGCCCAATGGCAGGCGGCTGGCGAGCCTGAAGGCGCGGAGGATGGGTTTAGGGCATGCTTCCCGTTGGCAAAGCAGGATTGCCTGCCTCAACCAGCAGCGGAGTCCCGCTCGAACCTGGAGTTCTGGGCTTGAGAATGTCGAACTCGTGGCGTGACGCGGTTTTATCCGTGTGGCCGTCGATTTCCACCAACCAGTAATGGTCGTTAATCCATTGCACCAGATTGCGGCCGCTCGCTTCATCAAAGCCAAAATAAGGCACGCCGAATTCAGTAAAGTCGCGATCAAAGAGCATGATATTGTCGGGAGGATGCGCAGCCAACTCACCCAATACGTGGGCCGGTCCGGCGTAGGCTAGGGCCACGGGTTGAAATTCCAACTCCGCCAGCGTAGTCGGCACCCGCAAGTGGTAATTCACTGCAATGCCTTCTGGGAAAACCACCAAGGTCCGGGCGTTGGGGATGTGCTCCTTGAAGCTGGCGATCAAGGCATTCAACATCAAGCCATTGCTGGAAATATTCGGCGGCAAAGCGTAAAAGTGGTCGCGCCCCTGGCCGACCGGGTAATTGATGATTGCGTAATTACGCAGATTTATATCAGTCCGCTCTGCCGCGCCAATCAGGACCAGTGCGGAAAAAACCACTGGCAACAAAAAATCCGTGCGCCGTCCGTTCGCTGCAAACCGCGCGCCTTCGACCACCAGCAAATGCACGAGCCAGAGCACCGCCAGCGGCATCATGAAAAATCCAAAATGAAAAATCCGTGCGTTTAAAATCATCCGCGCCAGCATCAGTGCCGCGGCTACTCCCACTACGGCCAACCCCAAAGGACGCATCCAGTCCCCCCGACCCGCCCACGCCGCCCGGAGACTCCAGCAGGCTAAAATGATGGCGGCTAAAATCACCGGAAAGGCAATGGCCGCACCGACGTTCATCCATTGCTCCGCTTGGGTATCCGCCAGCCACTCGCCAACCCCACCGGCCACCAGCATCACCACTGGCCACACGTACCACCTGATGCTGAATTTCTGCGTTTGAGCCCAGGCCCGCGCTGACCACAGCATCGTACCGCAGACCAAGATAAGCGCCAGGCCGGCGAGCGATTGCCGGACAAAATGCGCCCAAGGCTGATCAAACCCCAAAAAAACTTGCTGCACATGCGCGGTCATCAACGTATGGCGAAAACGACTGGCCAGCACCGTGTAGGGCACATAGTCGGTCGCCAAAATTGCATAGCGCAATCCACCCCGTACCCAAAAATATAAAAATATCGGCAGCCAGAGACTAAAAAATCCGCCACCCAGCCAGCTTACGGTCGGGCCCAGCCACCGGGCCGCTGCGGGCCAGTCCATTGTAGGCGGCGAAAGCCGTGCCGCGCGCAGAACTCGCACCGCAAAATAAATACCCAAGGAACCCAATGCCGCCAGCAACGCTTCCGGCTTGTCCAAATAAGCCACCGCCAAACCCAGCCCCGCCACGCCCAGCCACGCCGAACGCCCCGATTTCAAGTGATGCACGACGCCCCACAAAACAAAAACCAAGCCCGCAAATGAATACGTGGCCTGCGCCACATACGGCGCGAGAAAATTGCAATTGGCCGTCTGGCCATAGTGTGCAAACGCAAACACGCCCAAAAATACCACCGCCGCCAGCCAGCCGGACAGCCGGTTGCCCAGCGTACGAAAAATGTTGCGCAGCAAAACCACCACCACGGCGGTTAGCCCAATGTTCGTCCAGATAATGGTGTCGATACCCACCCCAAACAACCGAAACGCCTCGGCCTGCACCAGTTGCGCCAAGGGCCCATACCAATTGGCCAGTTGCTTATACAAGAGATCCCCCTGCGAAAGCCGCCAAGCATAGTACAAATCGCGCGGAAAATCGATCAAGGGATCCATCCAGCGCAGCCAACTGTGGCCCAGCAGATAAATATATAATCCCAAGATCGACAATGGCTCCACCACCGCGAGAACCATCCGCCACGGAATTGGTTTCGGCAACTCCGGCGCAGAAGCGGCCATCGGTCCGACGGCCGGGCTTGGATGCTCCAAGCGCTGGGCCTTTGCTCGCTTCTTTTTACTCATCGTGAAATTTTTTTACGCAAGTTGACCTTGCACAGCCCCTGCTGATTAATCCTGCGCACTGATCGCCGACGATTATCATGGGCCGGCCATTCATTTTGGGCCGATGGATTTCATCAACTGATCCGGGCTGGGCAGCGCATTGTCGGTCAAGGCCGGCTTGGGTACAAACAAATCAATGGCGTCACCTGTCGGAGTAAGCGCATGACCATTGAGATATTGCGAATGCGGACCGGCATTCCACATCTCGGCATAGTGGTCCGCGACCCAATCCAGAATGGCTTTGCCGCTGCCTTCGTTGTTGCCAAAAGAGTACACCCGAAATTCCAACATATTCCTCATATAGAAAAACACCCCGTCCGGCGGATTGGCCTTGAGTTCATCCACCACATGCTCCGGCCCGACAAAGCCCAGACCCGTCGGTTGAAATTCCACCTCCGCCGCCGGGCACGGTACCCGCAGATGGTAATTCACCGCCGCCGTCTCGGGAAACGCAATCAGGGTCTTGGCGTTCGGCAAATCTTTGCGGGCCTCCTCCACCATCATGTTAAGTATCTCCCCCTGTGGCAGATATATTCGCTGCGGGTCCATTTTTTCGCCGTTGGGTGGTGATGGCTCGAAAGTATAAAATCGGTCTCGTCCGGTGCCGACTTCAAAAGTCTTTTGCGCGTAACGCTGCAACGAAAACCACGTCAACGACAGGCCGCCATAGAGCACCAGCGCCGCAAAAACCACCGGCAATAGCCAGTTCCGCCGTCGCTGCCCCTCGACCGGTCGCAACCCCTCGCCCACCACCCAATGAATGATAAACAACGCCGCCAGCGGCGCCATAAAAAACCCGTAATGAAAAAGCCGCCCGTACAAAATCATCCGCACCAACATCAGTGCCGCCGCCGTACCCACCACCGTCAGGCCCAGCGCCCGCTCGAAATCCGCCCGTTCCCGCCAAGCCGCCCACACGCACCAGGCTGCCAGAATCGCCGTAATCAAAAAAGTGGAAAAGTTTAACGCGATGCCCACATTCATCCAATTTCCCGCCATCTCTCCGAGCCAGGCGCCCAACCCGCCCATCCCCAAAATCACCACCGGCCCCAGCCACCACCAAAAACTGAATTTTTCCGCCCGAACCCATGCCCGCGAGCCCGCCACCATCAACCCGCAGACCAAGAGTAAAAGCACTCCGGCCTGCAAGTGGATCAGAAAATTTTGCAGCGGCTGGTCAAAACCAGACATCGCCGCATACAAAGGCGAATTGGCCACCGTCTTGAGATAAGAGCCCGCCACCATGGTATAAATCACCCAGTCCGTCGCCCGCACCGCATAGCCCGCCCCGCCTTTGCGCAGAAAGTAAATAAACACTGGTACCCATGTCACCGCAAAGCCCACCATCAACCACGCCGCTGATGTCCATAACAATTTGACGGCCCCCCGCCAACCACCTCCCGGCGTTGTCTGCCGAAAACGCTGCAGCGACCGCAACGCGCCATAGACCCCCAACGCCCCGGCCGCCGCCAACAACGGCTCCGGTTTGTTTAAAAACGCGACCCCCAAACCCACTCCGGCCAGCCACAACCACCAACCCCAGTCCGAACGCAAGTGCCACAACAGCGCCCACAGCAACAACAGCAGCCCAGCCAATCCATACGTCGTCTGCGCCACGTACGGCGTGATGAAATTGTAATTCCCGATGCCCACCAGATGCCCGACAAAAAACACCAGCAGGAACGTCATCGAGCATAACCAGACGGAAAAACGATTGCCGATGACGCCAAAAATCCCCCGCAGCAAAAGTAAAACCACCACACTCAGCACCACATTCATCCACACAATCGTGTCCATCCCCACCCCAAAAATGCGAAACCCCAGCGCCTCCGCCAAATGCGCCAACGGCCCATACCAACTCGCCACCTGGCGTCCCGTGCCCGCGTAACTGTCGAGATTGTAGAGCGCATCGCCCACGCTCACCCGCCACGCAATGTACAAGTCGCGCGGGAAATCAATGAACGGATCCGGCCAGCGCATCCAAGTCTTCGCCAGCAAATAAATAAACACGACCGCCACTGACAACGGTTCCACCACGGCCACGAATCGCTTTACCCAACGCGGCATCGGTCGCGGAGGCTTGCTCGGTGCCACCGGCGCGGACGCAGACCCCGCTGGCCATTCACAAGACGAAACCCCACCCGTATCAGATGGGGAACCTACCGGACCCGCCGCCTCGGAAACAGGAATCGTTGGCGTGACCTCAGCCGCCGGAGCCGCCGCGAGCGGGTCGGCCATCACTTCCTCCGCACTTTGCGCTGAAGTCTCGGGAGTCTGCTCAACCGGCGTCACATCGGCCGGTGCCGCCTCGGTCGGTAGTGTTATCCCCTCCCCGCTCGAAACTGGCGGAATCGTCTCACCCGGCGCTTCCAGCGCTTCATTTTTAGTCGCCTCCGGCTTCGCTTCGGGAACAGGTTCCGCCACTGCCATCTCCGGCGACTGCTCCGGCGTCGGTTCCGCTGGCGGTTCCGGCGCAGACTCGGGCACAGGCCTCTCAGGCAAGTTCGGTTCCAATGGCATGTCCGGGGTCATTTCAGGGGTGGATTCTTGTATCCCTGATCGCCCTCCATTGGCGAGCCTGAAGGTCGTCACACTCATTTTGAACTCGAAACCCCAAACCCAAACCCCGAAACTAGCTGAATGGATGTTTCCTCGGAAGTTTTGCTCAATGCCTTGAAAAGCGTCAAATATCCCGGCTTTAGTCGGGACATCGTCTCGTTCGGTCTGGTGCGCTCAACGGAAGCGATAAACGGACTCGCCCGCGTGCGTATTGAAATCACCACCGCCGACGCGGACATTCCCAAAAAGCTGCACGATGCCGCTGTCGCCGCCTTGCGTGCCGTGCCGGGCATTAAAAACGCCGAGGTGGAAATCTCGGTCAAAGTTCCGGCCAAGGCGCCTGGTCCCGCCGCGATGGGCGGCCAAGCCGCCATACCCTCCCAATTGCAAAAAGTCCGCTACCGCATCGCCGTCGCCAGCGGCAAGGGCGGTGTGGGTAAAAGCACCTTCGCGGTCAACCTCGCCTGCGCCTTCGCGCAATTGTTTGCCCAACGCGGCAACCCGCGCGCCGTGGGCCTGATGGATTGCGACATCTACGGGCCCTCCGTCCCGTTGATGCTCGGCGTGAATGTCCGGCCGGAAATCGAAGGCGAGTTGCTGCAACCGGTGGAAAACTTCGGCGTCCGCATGATGTCGATGGGCCTGCTCATCGAAGAAAATACCCCCGTCGCGTGGCGCGGGCCAATGGTGATGAAAACCATCCAGCAATTCGCCACGCAGGTCGCGTGGGGCACGCTGGAAATTCTCGTCGTCGATTTGCCCCCCGGCACCGGTGACGCCCAAATCACCCTCGCGCAAACCATTCCCCTTTCCGGCGTGGTCATCGTCACCACTCCGCAGCTCGCGGCGGTTTCCGTCGCCCGGCGCGGCGCGATGCTCTTTGAAAAGGTCAACGTCCCCCTGCTCGGCGTGGCGGAAAACATGAGCTATCTGGAAAATCCCGACGGCACCCGCCAGCACATTTTTGGCGAAGGCGGCGGCCCGCGCGCGGCGGAAGACTTGCACACGGAATTTCTCGGCCAAGTGCCGCTCGACACCCGCATCCGCATCGGCGGCGACCGCGGCATCCCGCTCGTGGTCAGCCATCCCGACGCCCTCCCCAGCCAGGCTTTTCGCGGCATCGCGACGCGGCTGCTGGAGAAGCTATCCTCGGCTACGTTAGCTAATCCCGTCTGAAGGCCACCCCCTAATTTTTGCGAATAAGAACCGCTTGACACTAGGGGCTCGTTTGATTCACGTTGCATCCAGACTAGCTTACTGTTAAAACTACGTGACAGTGACCCGATTCACCTCATTGACTTCCGGTCGTTATTCGGCCACCCCCGTTTCCCGTTTGCTCGACGAGAAAATGAAAGACCCCACTCATTCCCACCCCAAGGGCAGCCACGAGTTTGTCAGCCGCTCCAGCGTTTATCAGGAATACCTGGCCGAGCGCGAAGAAATCCTTCGCCATAAATGGATCGAATCCGAAAAAGCCGGCAAAGACATCGGCTTCGAGCAAGCCCTGCAAGAATGGGTTCGCAAGCACCGGGACAATTGGCGGGCGAGCCGTCGCGGTAGTACTTCACCCGGCTTTAATTGTAATTAGGCGAACGAGAAGACAGGAGACAGAATTCAGGAGTCCGCAGGCAAAAACAGTGAGCGATAAGGCAGAGGAGTGCCGCCGCACAGAAACGCAAAAGCGTTGGCTGGCTTAGATCCCTAACCGTATAGCCTTCTGTTTTCTTTCTCCTGACTTTCCTCGCCCCCCTCTTGTTACAGCTTCACTTCTTTGTGCAGCGTGTGGCGGCGAAGAAATTTGTTATATTTCTTCTTCTCGATTTTCTCCTGCTTCGTGCGCTTATTGCGCGTGGAGAAGTACCGGGAGGGTGATTTCCCTTCCTTGCGGGCTTCCGAACATTCCAAACAAATGATTTCCTGCGGCATGATTTTTAAAGGTTAGCCCGCCAGCCTGCCAACCCTGGCCCTCCAGTGCAACGGTAAAAATCACACCCCAGCCCTACCGCCCTACCCACAGTTTGTTGCCTTGGTAGTAGTAATCCCCATTGCCTCCCGCCTCGCCTGCACCTACAGTCGGCTTGCTGTGAACTTATACCTATTGCGCCATGCGGAAGCCGAACCGGGTGAGCCTGACGCCACCCGCCGCCTGACCCGCAAGGGCGAAAAGCAGGTCGAAAACCTCGCTGCCCACCTGCACAAGCACGAGGTTGAACTGGAAATTGACGAGGTCTGGCATAGTCCCCTGCTGCGCGCCGTCCAAACGGCCGAAATACTCCATAAAGAACTCGAACTAGAAGCCCCTTTAATGGAAGCCCCTGGACTGCGGCCCGAAGACGACCCGCGCCCCATGGCCCTGCGGCTGGCCTGCTCGCGCAAGTCCGTGCTGGTCGTCGGGCATAACCCCCATTTTGAGGCCTTAGCCTCCTGCCTGCTGAGTGGGGCTACGAACCCTATCCTCATCGATTTCAAAAAATGCGGTCTGCTCCACCTTGAACGGGCCGAGGAACCGGGCCGCAACCGGCCGCTCGGCCACTGGATTCTCGCGTGGTATCTGATTCCGCGTATACTTTAGTTCCTAACGGTGCTATATTTTAACAGACAACCATTAACCCACTCATTGCCATGATCGATCTCATCAAAAAAACCGTGCTGGCCGGCCTCGGCGCCACCGTGGTTACCAAAGATAAAATCGAGGGAGCCCTCCACGACTATGTGGAAAAGGGCCGCCTCTCCGCCACGGATGCCAAAAACCTCGCCGACCGCATTGTGGCCGACGGCGTTCAGGAATTCGAGCAGACGAAGCGCGACTTGAGCGAACGCCTCAACGAACTGCTGAAGAAATCCAACTTCGCCACACGCGAGGAACTGACAGCGCTCGAAAAACGTTTCGCCGCCCACGAGGCCCTGCACGACTGTAAACACGAAGCCGCCCATGAAGCTAAGCATGAGACTAAACATGCCGCCAAACACTAAATCAAACACAGTAGCTAAGCGTACCCGCATTTGAATCCCTTTCGTTTCAGCGCCAACGCCGCCCGGCTGACGAAGATTATCACCGTCCTGGGCCGCAACGGCTTTTTGGAATTCCTCGAGCAAATCGAGGTGCCATCGTCGTGGCTGTCGCACCTCGTCCCTGCGCACGCCGAGCGCCTCAACCATTGGCAGCGCCTGCGCGTCACCGCCGAGGAACTCGGCCCCGTCTTCGTCAAGTTCGCGCAGATAGTCAGCACGCGCGCCGATGTGCTGCCGGAGCCGCTCATCGAGGAACTCAAGCGCCTGCGCGACCAGGTGAAGCCCGTGCCGTGGGAACAGATGCGCCCGTTGCTCGAGCGCGAAATTAAAGGAACCGTCGAAGAAGTCTTTGCGGAGTTTAATCAAACCCCGGTCGCGGCGGGCTCCATCGCCCAAGTGTACCGCGCGCGCTTGCGCACGGGCGAAGCCGTTGCGCTCAAAGTCCAGCGTCCGGGCCTGCGCAAGGAAATCAAGGCCGACCTGGAAATCATGCACTGGTTTGCGGACAAGATGCAGCAGCACCTGCCGGAGTTGCGCGCCTACGACTTGCCGGGAGTGGTCTCGGAAGCCGGCGAAAGCATGATGCGCGAACTGGACTTCACCATTGAGGCGCGCAACACGATCCACTTCAACGCCACCAATCCTTTCCCCACGGAAGTTTTTTCGCCGAGAGTTTTTGAGGAGCTTTCCACGAAGAAGCTGCTGGTACTGGAATGGATTGACGGCACCGCTCCCGGTGCGGCTCAACTGCCACCGGGTTTGGGGGCTCGGCTCGCGCAAGCCGGCGGGCGCTCCGTGTTCCAACAAATCATGCTCGATGGCTTTTTCCATGCCGACCCGCACACCGGCAACCTCTTCGTCACGCCGGATGGGCGCCTGTGCATCGTCGACTGGGGCATGGCCGGGCAGCTCACGCGCAACATGCGCTATTTTCTGGCCGACTTGTTCGCGGGCATTGCCTCGCAGAATCCGGAAAAAGTCGTGCAAGTCGTGCTGGCCAACGCCATCACGAAGAAACGGATGGACCCCGTGCGCCTGGAAAAAGAAATCAGCCTCCTGCTGCGCAAGTACCCGCGCTTTGATGCGGACAGTGGCGCCTTTGGGCACCTCATGCTCGACCTGCTGTATATTTTCGGCACCAACGGCATCCGCGTCGCGCGCGACTATACGCTGCTGGCCAAGGCGGTACTTGCCTTCGAGGAAGCGGGCAAGGCGCTCGACCCCGGTTTCGACATCCGCAGTTGCGCCGAGCCGTTTTTGAAAGAACTCAGCCTCGAACGCTGGAGCCCGAAAACCATGGCGAGTTTGTTTTATTGGGACTGGCGCGTGGCGATCCGCAATGCGCGGGAAATTCCCGGCACGATGATGCGGCTGCTGCGCAATCTTGAAGAAGGCGAAGCGAGTATCAATTTTGTGCATCGGGGGCTGGATGGTTTGCGCGAATCGTTTGAACACGGCGTGAACCGGCTGGTCATGGCCATTATCATCGCCGCGACGCTGTTGTCGTCGTCCTTGATTATTTCCCGCGCGAGTCAAGACTCCATGGGCACCTTTTTGTACACCCTCGGCGAAGGCGGATTTGCGCTGGCGATGCTGATGGGCTTTTGGCTGCTGTATGAAATTATAAGGCATGGAAGGAAGAAGTGAGGTGCGGGGAGAAGGATCAAAGGATTAAAGGAGCAGAGGAGCAGAGGGGCGGACTTCGCAGACCGGCCTAGCGGAAATTGACCACGGATAGCAC
>Ga0182012_10007663_pt1 | contig 10758 bp, 9 predicted proteins | sample 612S2SmetaG_FD_120486 | JGI IMG/M metagenome (GOLD analysis project Ga0182012, IMG submission 120486) | Permafrost microbial communities from Stordalen Mire, Sweden - 612S2S metaG | ecosystem: Environmental > Terrestrial > Soil > Wetlands > Permafrost | place: Sweden: Stordalen | collected...
CACCTCCTCGTTTTCGGATGCCGCATCAAAGTGGGCGAGCCGGATCGTTTTGCTCGTCGTGGCAGCGATCGTCCCGCTGCTGCTATGGCTGACGATCCTTCAGCTCGCCTATTGGGCGATCGGAATAACATCGTGCGAAGCTGGGGGGGCCGCCAGCTGCGCACAGCCCTGGGGCGCCGATACCTGGACTCACGCGCCGCCCTTTCTCGAACGGCTTTTTCGGCATATGAGCACTTTCGTCCCCGGCTACCGCGCGAGCGTCGCCTATGCGATCGTGGCGTTGGCTCAGCTGTTGCTCTGGCCGTTATTTAACGTCAACGCGAACTCGCTCCATCAACTCTACCGTGACAGGCTGGGTGGCGCCTTCCTGTTCCAGAGGGATGGCAAAGACGATTCGCTGGTTGGGGCCGACCGCTTCCTGCTTTCGGACTTCGCCCCTGAGGCGTCGCCCTACCATCTGATCAACGTCGCGCTCAACGTTCCGGGCTCTCGCTTCGCGAACCGCCGGGGCCGGAATGCGGACTTTTTTCTCTTCAGCAAGCGGTTTGTCGGCAGCGAGCTGACCGGATATGTGGATACCCGATTGGCCGAGGCCGCGATGGACGGTCTGAATGCGGGCACGGCGATGGCCATATCGGGCGCCGCCGCGGCGCCGAATATGGGAATGGCTTCGATGCGCCCGCTGTCCCCGACCATCGCCTTGCTCAACATCAGGCTCGGACGGTGGATGCGGCATCCCTTCGACATCGCAAGATACGCCAAGACAAGCAAACTCGCTCGATGCTGGCGGGGACGCCCCGGTCCCACGCGTCTCCTGAGCGAGGCGTTCTCCAAGTCGGGTCAGGACGTCGCGGAACTCAATCAAAACAGCGGCAAGAATGCCGGCTTCGTGTTCCTGACCGACGGCGGTCACATCGAGAACCTCGGGGTGTACGAACTGCTCCGCCGGCGTTGTTCGTTGATCGTGGCCGTCGACGCGGAAGCCGATCCGGCCTACGTCTTCCCCTCCCTGGTTCAACTCGAGCGCTTCGGCCGCATCGATCTGGGCACCCGCATCGTTCTGGATTGGCAGCCGATCGCCGAGCGATCCCTCCTGGTTTCGAAGACTTTCGCGGCGGCCGAGAGATCTTCGCAAGCAGGTCCTCACGTTGCGATCGGACTGATCGATTATCCGCCGCTGGCCGAGGGTGGCGCCAGAGAGCAAGGCGTTCTGATCTACATCAAATCCTCGATGAGCGGCGACGAGAACGACTACGTGACCGACTACAAGAGGAGAAATCCCGACTTTCCCCAGGAATCCACGATGGAGCAGTTGTTCTCCGAGGAGCAATTGGAGGCCTATCGCGCTTTGGGCGAACACATCGGCCGCCGATTCTGCAGGGGCGAGGACGAGGCTACCGTGGTGCTCGCCCATGGCCGATCGCTCCTGGCGCAAGCGATGCAGACCTTTCCCGACATGCGGCCTGCGCTCGACGTGGACGCTGCGGGCGCGCGATGACGCGGATGCCGCGCATCCTCGGGCACGGTGACCTACGACTGCTGCGGCTTGTTGAAGCAAGGGCGACCACAAGGGTCGCCCCTACGCCATGTCGATCCCTTGGGGCGACCCTTGTGGTCGCCCTCTCTCAAACTCACACCGGCGTTTCTTGTCAACCGCGAAGGGTGGGCCAAGGCGCCCTTGCGCCGTGCCCACCATTTTCGGAAAATGATAAGATGGTGGGCACGCCACCGGGTGCGCGCATTCGCGCGGCCCGTTGGCGAGGAGCCCTTGCGACGAAGCAATCCATGCTGGTGCAAGACGAGAGATGGATTGCTTCGCTGCGCTCGCAATGACGGAGGAGGAAGCGCTGGAGCGCACGCCGGACCCGTCATTGCGAGGAGCCCTTGCGACGAAGCAATCCAGCTTTCTTGGCGCGGCGCGAAAGCTGGATTGCTTCGCTAAACGCTCGCAATGACGTGGAAAAAGCGGGGGCCCCCTGGTCAAGGAGCCAAGCAATGACGTGATGGTTGCCCTGCAATGACGGCCCCCCACCCCGCGCATTCTTGATTTGAATTGTTGCCGTTTCCGGTCCAGACATCCCCTCGAAGTTCAATCGATGGATTGGACCAATCAGGGGAACGCGATGGCAAACCTCACTATCAATGGCAAATCGTTTGACGTGGATGTCGAGCCGGACACGCCGCTGCTCTGGGCGATCCGGGAAAACGCCGGCCTGACCGGCACCAAATATGGTTGCGGCATTGCGCAATGCGGGGCCTGCACCGTTCATATCGACGGCGTCGCCGTGCGCTCCTGCGGCGTGCAGGTCAGTGACGCCGTCGGCAAACAGATTACCACCATCGAGGGCCTGGCCGCCGATGGCAAGCTGGACAAGGTGCAGCAGGCCTGGATCGACAACGACGTGCCGCAATGCGGATATTGCCAGAGCGGCATGATCATGGCGGTTGCGGGGCTGCTCAAGGAGAAGCCGAAGCCGACCGACAAGGATATTGACGAAGCCATCACCAATATCTGCCGCTGCGGCACCTTCCAGCAGGTCCGCGAGGCGATCCACGCCGCCGCGAACGCTTGAGGAGGCAACCATGAACCACATGCCCGCTCTCAACCGCCGCGCTTTCGTGATCGGCACCGCCGCCATCGGCACTGGGCTCGCGCTCGGCCTCGATCTTCCCTTCGGGGGTCCCGCCGCGGTGCAGGCCGCCGACGGCACGCCCGAAGTCAACGCCTGGGTCGTGATCCGGCCCGACGACACCGTCGTGATTCGCATCGCGCGCTCGGAAATGGGCCAGGGGTCTCTCACCGGCCTCGCCCAGCTGGTCGCCGAGGAACTGGAATGCGACTGGTCGAAAGTCACCACCGAATATCCGACGCCGGGTCAAAGCGTCGCCCGCAAGCGCGCCTGGGGTGATTTTTCCACCGGCGGCAGCCGCGGCATCCGCAGCTCGCAGGACTATGTCCGCAAGGGCGGGGCCACCGCGCGCATGATGCTGGTCCAGGCCGCGGCGGACCAATGGAAAGTCCCGGCCGCGGAGTGCACCGCCGCCAACAGCATCATCACCCATACACCGTCGGGTCGCACCACAACCTATGGCCAGGTGGCCGAAGCCGCCGGCAAGCTCACCCCGCCCACCGATGTCAAGCTGAAGGATCCGAAGGACTGGAAGATCGCCGGCAAAGGCGTCAAGCGCCTCGATACCGCCGACAAGACCACTGGCAAGATGACCTACGGCATCGACATCAAGCTGCCGGGCCTGCTCAACGCCGCGATCAAGGATTGTCCGGTGTTCGGCGGCAAGCTCAAAAGCTACGACGAGGCCAAGATCACGGGCATGAAGGGCGTCAAGAAGGTGGTGAGGGTGAACGACCACGCGGTCGCCGTCGTCGCCGACACCTGGTGGCACGCCAAGTCAGCGCTCGATGCCCTGCCGATCGTCTGGGATGAAGGCGAGAACGCCAAGGTTTCCAGCGCCTCGATTGCGAAGTGGCTCGCGGAAGGTCTGGATGCCGGCCAGCCCGCCTTCGTCGGCAACCAGAACGGCGACGCCAAGGCCGCCATCGCCGGCGCCGCCAAGAAGGTCGAGGCGGTCTACAACTATCCCTACCAGAACCACGCCACCATGGAGCCCATGAATGCCACGGCGCTCTATACGCCCGATAAATGCGAGGTCTGGTGCGGCACCCAGAATGGCGAGGCCGCCTTTGCCGCGGTGCTGGAAGTCTCAGGCCTGCCCGCCGACAAGTGCGACGTGCACAAGCAGATCCTCGGCGGGGGCTTCGGACGTCGCGGCCAGACCGACTATGTGCGGCAGGCGGTGGCCATCGCCAAGCAGATGCCGGGCACGCCGATCAAGCTGTTGTGGTCGCGCGAAGAGGACATGCAGCACGGCGCCTATCATCCGATCACGCAGTGCAAACTGACCGGCGCCTTCGACGCCGACAACAATTTGACCGCGCTGCAGATCCGGCTGTCCGGCCAATCCATCCTGTTCAGCCTGCGGCCGGAGGCGCTGGTCAACGGCATGGATCCGGCCGCGTTCCAGGGCCTTGCCGCCAAAGGCGAAGCCGCGATCGGATATTCCGTGCCCAACCTTCTGGTCGAGCATGCGATGCGCAATCCCCACGTCCCGCCGGGCTTCTGGCGCGGCGTCAACGTCAATCACAACGCCATCTATCTCGAATGCTTCATGGACGAACTGGCCCATGCCGTGGGCCAGGACCCGCTCGCGTTCCGGCGCAAGCTGATGACCCAGCACCCCAAGCACCTCGCCGTACTCAATGCGGTGGCCGAGAAGATCGGCTGGGACAAACCGGCACCGCAAGGCATCTTCCGCGGCATCGCCCAGCATATGGGCTATGCCAGTTACGTCGCCGCGGCGGCCGAGATCTCGGTCGACGGCGACAAGATCAAGGTGCATCGCATCGTCGCCGCCACCGATCCCGGCTATGCCGTCAATCCGGCGCAGATCGAGCGCCAGGTGGCCGGCTCCTTCGTGTTCGGATTGACCGCGCTGTTCTACGGCGGCTGCACCGTCAAGGACGGCCGCATCGAGCAATCCAATTTCGACACCTACAATTCGATGCGGATCAACGAGATGCCGAAGGTGGAAGCGATCATCATGCCGAGCGGCGGGTTCTGGGGCGGGGTCGGCGAGCCGACCATCTGCGTCGCGGCGCCGGCCGTACTCAACGCCTACTTCGCGGCGACGGGAAAGCGCATCCGCTCGGTGCCGCTGCGCGATCAGAACATCAGCTTCGCCTGACCCAATAAGCGGCGGCCTCGAAAAGCGGCCGCCGCTCAGCTCCCGGATCGTGCTCATGGATGCGCGGCGCCTGATGACGCGGAGAAACGTCGTTCGTGGCATCGCCGCGACGGCGCTGCCGCTTGGCTCAAGCCGCCCCGCGGTGGCGCAAACGGCCGCCCGCATCGTCATCATCGGCGGCGGTTTTGGCGGCGCCACTTGCGCGCGTGCGCTGCGCAGCATCGATGCCTCACTCGAGGTCACGCTGATCGAGCCGAACCGGACCTTTACCGCCTGCCCCTTCAGCAACGAGGTCATTGCCGGTCTGCGGGAGATCGCAGCCCAGCAATTCACCTACGACAGGATCGTGGCCGAGGGTGTCACCGTCATTGCCGAGGCGGCGGTGAAAATCGATCCGCAGCTGCGCGCGATCGCGCTCGGAGGTGGCCAGTCGCTGCATTACGACCGTCTGATCCTGGCGCCCGGCATCGAGCTGCGGTTCGACGCCTTGCCGGGCTATGACAAGGCCGCCGTCGCCGCGATGCCGCATGCCTGGCAGGCAGGCGAACAGACCTTATTGTTGCGCAGACAGATCGAAGCGATGGCGGACGGCGGCCTGGTTGTGCTCGCGGTGCCCGCGGCTCCGCTGCGATGTCCCCCTGCGCCTTACGAGCGCGCCAGCCTGATCGCCCATTATCTGAAGCGCCGGAAGCCGCGTTCCAAGGTGCTCATCCTCGACGCCAAGGACGCCTTTCCGCAGCAGCGCCTGTTCGAGCAGGCGTGGAAGGAACTTTATCCTGGAATGATCGAACGGGTATCGCTGTCGCAAGGCGGTCGGGTGGTATCGGTCGATCCGGCGCGCCGCCTCCTTGTCACCGATTTCGGGAATTACACTGCCGATGTCGCCAACGTCATTCCGCCGCAACAGGCGGGGCGCATTGCGGCCATCGCCGGCGCCGTCGACAACACCGGCTGGTGCCCGATCGACCCTGTGACGTTCGGCTCCAAACGCGTGCCCGATATTCACGTCATCGGCGATGCCTGCATTGGCGGGGCCATTCCCAAATCCGCCTCCGCCGCCAGCGCGCAGGCCAAAGCATGCGCCGGCGCGGTGGCCGACCTGATCGCAGGCCGGCAGCCGGCGCACCCGGCGCTGACCGGCGCCTGCTACAACACGGTGGCGCCCGGCTATGCCTTCTCGCTGTCAGGCAGGTATCAGCCCCGCGACGGCCTGTTCGTCGAGGTCGAGGGCGGCGGCGCCAGTCCTCTTGACGCACCGCCCGAGGTACGGGCACGCGAAGCCGAACATGCACAAGATTGGTACAAGAGCGTCACGGTGGACGCCTTTGGTTAGGAAAGTTCGGATCAGATTCGCCATCACCATGGTCAGCGCGTGGCTCGCGGCGACCGCGCTGCCCTGCGCCGCGAAGGAGACAGAGCCGCGTTTCCAAAGTCGTGATCATGTCAGCTTGCTCCCCCTCATGCTGAGGAGCATCGCGTCAGCGATGCGTCTCGAAGCATCGCCGCAAACCCCGGTGCAAGCGGCCATCCTTCGAGACGCGAGCCAAAGGCTCGCTCCTCAGGATGAGGTCGGAGAGTTTGCAATCGCTCAATCCGCACTGCGGCCTTTTGTCGTCGAGGGCGATGCCATTGCGGTCTCGCTGACCGGCCTGCCCGGTGATGCCGCGCGCGGACGCGCGCTGGTGCTTGATCGCGGCAATACCTGCATCCTTTGCCACAGCGGGCCTTTTCCGGAAGCGAATTTTCAGGGCGATCTCGCGCCTGATCTCGCCGGCACCGGCAGCCGCTGGACCGAAGGCCAGCTCCGGCTTCGACTGGTTGATGCCTCCCGCCTCAATCCCGCGACCATCATGCCCTCCTACTATCGCGTCGACGGACTTGTGAATGTCGGCCAAGCCTTTCGCGGCAAGCCGATCCTGACCGCCGAACAGATCGAGGATATGGTGGCCTACCTGGTCACGCTGCGCCAATAAAAGGGCTTCTCAAGGATGCACGCCAGATCCACTCGCCGCCAGTTCCTCGGCCTCGCCGGCACCGCCGCGCTGGGCGCCAGTTCCATCGTCACGATCAGGCCCGCCGAGGCGACCCCGGCGATGCTCGCGGCCGCGATCCGCCAAGTTGTTGGCGCGGCCACGGTGCAGCCAGGCAAAGTGAGGCTGGAAGTGCCGCCCCTGGTGGAGAACGGCAATACCGTGCCGATGACGGTGAGCGTTGTAAGCCCGATGACACCGGAGGATCACGTCAAGAGCATCCATGTTTTCAATGAGAAGAATCCGCAGCCGAACATCGGCCATTTTCATCTCGGCCCGGCTAGCGGCCGCGCCCAGATCTCGACTCGTATTCGGCTTGCCGACAGCCAGAAGGTCGTGGCCATTGCAGCGATGTCCGACGGCTCGTTCTGGTCCGCGAGCGTCGACGTCGTGGTGACGCTGGCGGCCTGCACCGAGGAGCTGATCTGATGGCCTCAGCACTGATCAACGTTCCCCCGCGCGCCAGGCGCGGCGACATCATCGAGATCAAGACGCTGATGTCCCATGTCATGGAGACCGGCTATCGCCGCACCGCCACCGGCGAAACCATACCGCGCAATATCATCACCAACTTTGTCTGCCGCTACAATGGCGTTGAGATCTTTCGCGCCGAGCTGTTTCCGGCCATCGCGGCGAACCCATTCATCACCTTCTTTACGGTCGCGACCGAGAGCGGAAAATTCGAATTCGAATGGATCGGCGATCAGGGCTTTGCCGAGACCGCGTCGGCGACGATTGCGGTCGAATGAGGCTGGCTGGCGCGATCGCTGCCGCGGTGCTGCTGATCGCAGCCTCTTCTGTTGGCGCCGCCGAGATCGCGGCCGCCGAGCGCCGCTCCGGCTACAGCTTCATGACGCCGGATACAAGAGCGATCCAGGACGACGATACCGCCAATCCCGGCATGCTGTTTGTGCTCGACGGTGAATCGCTGTGGAAGCAAAAAACCGGCGCGGCGGACAAGGCCTGCGCCGACTGCCACGGCGACGCCCGGGGCAGCATGAAGGGCGTCGCCGCGCGCTATCCCGCCTTCGACACGCAGCTGGGTCGCCCTGTCAACCTGACGCAGCGTATCAATCTCTGCCGTGCCGAACATCAGCAGGCCACCCCGCTTGCTTACGAAAGCCGTGACCTGCTGGCACTGTCGGCCTTTGTCGCCCAGCAATCGCGCGGTATCGCCATCGCCGGCGGCAGCGACCCGCCACTTGAACCCTTCATCGCCAAGGGCCGCGAGCTGTTCATGCAACGCCAGGGCCAGCTCAACCTCGGCTGCGCCAATTGCCACGACGACAACTGGGACAAACACCTCGCCGGCTCCGCCATCACGCAGGCGCAACCGACCGGCTATCCGCTGTACCGGCTGGAGTGGCAGTCGCTCGGCTCGCTGCAGCGCCGCCTGCGCAGCTGCATGATCGGCATGCGCGCGCAGCCTTACGACTACGGCGCGCCGGAGCTGGTCAATCTGGAACTGTATCTGATGTCGCGCGCCAAGGGGATGCCGATCGAGACACCCGCGGTGCGGCCGTAGAACAGTAGATCGATTCCGCAAGATTTATCATTTCGGGCCACGAGCATTGGCCTCTCACTTCCTCTCCCGCTCTTGTCCGCCGAAGCCCGCCTTCGGACGAAGGCGGATGCGGGGAAGGGCGGGGTGGGGGTGCCTCGGCATCCGCCTTCGCCAAAGGCTTCGGCGGACACGGAGACACTACCCCGCGTGGGCCCCCACCCCAACCCTCCCCCGCGCGAAAGAGCGCGGGAGAGGGAGCGCAGCGTCGCAAGCTTCGGTAGGATCAGAACTCAGGAACGGCTTCCTTCAGCGCCGGACGTAGCAGTGGAAGCCGCCGTAGATTGCCGAGCGGTCGAGCTCGAAACCGACCGCGCTGCGTTCCTCGTCGCGCCGCCAGGTTTGCAACAGCGGCGCGAGGCCTGGGCCTTCCAGCGGGGAGCAGGTGCCGGCGGTACGAAAGATCACGCGAACCTGATCGCTGCCGGAGCGATCGATCGCATTCCAGAGCGAGCGGATTTCCTCCGGCGCCATCCAGTCCTGCGAGTCCAGGAGAACAACGGCATCCACTTCGCGCGCGGGAAGGCTCTCCAGGAACGCGCGAAGATTGGCGTGGACCGGAATGATCAGTCCCGCGCCATTGCGCATGCGCTGGTACTGGCGACGTTGCAGATAGGGCGGCAGGCAGCGGTCGCCCGGCCCCGGATAAGCCCGGTGCAGCGCCTGCCAGGCGAAATAATTGGTATCGCAGGGCTGTCCATCGATCAGGCGCTTCAATCGCTCATGAAGTACCTCATTGAGGGGCGCGCCCGCTCCCAGCAGCGCCCGCTGCTGTGGCGGAATACCCAGGCTGAACAACAGCGCGGGAGTTCCCGTGATCAGACGCGCCAACCGCGAATGGAACAGCCGATCCAGCCGATCCAGCGCCTGAAGACGCTCCGGAGCGTCCGCTTCGCCCTGCAGCAAGGCCTGCAGATCGATCCGGGCGCATCTTGCTACCAGGTGCGCCAGCCCGATGAAGCGGCCGAGCATGCCGTGGCGGTAGAAGCCGTCCGTGAAGTAGGCGTGGCGGGGACGCCCGATGACATTGCGCTTGTCCCAATAGGCGCGCGCATCGGAATCGAGCCAGGGACGCAGCCGCTCGCGATAAAGGGTGGAGTTGGCGGGCGAAGCCGCCTCGCCGAAGAACTGCCAGAATTCGGCATAGCCCGGGAAAGCCCGGATACCGGCCAGCTTCAGCTTGAGCAAAGACAGGTGCGCTTCATTGAGGTCGACCGCATAGACCTGGGCCGGCTGCGCCGTCAGATAGGACAACGCATTGCATCCGCCCGACGAGATGGTGACGATGGTCGATCCCAGCGGCAGTTGCAGCGCCGCGAGATCGGCTTCCGGATCTTCCCAGATCTGAGTGTAGACCAGGCGGCGAAACCAGAACGCAAACAGTCTATCCCAGATCGTCGCTTCATTCTCGGTTCGGCTGTTGCGGACCGCGTCCGCGATGAGTTGCGTGTTCATCCATCCCTCGAATCAACAATCTGATGAGGGTATCGCGCGCTCGCTGCAGTTTTGCGACAGACGGGGCTTGGATGAGCCCGTACGATTGCGTACTCCGCACCATCTGTACTTAACGTGGATCCATCGCCCTTCTGTCACATCCCTGTCGTGCGAACATCCGAAGTGAGGGAGTATGGTGCGATCGGGAGATTCATCGATGTCCATTATTTTCCCCGAGCTTTCCTCGGATGAGCTGTGGCCGGCCGAAGCAACCCGCCGCATGAACCGGATGTATCGCCGGCAGCGTCATATCTACGACGGCACCAGGCGCTATTATCTGCTAGGCAGGGACCGCCTGATCGCTGGCCTGCAGCCTGCCATCGGCGCGCAGGTGCTGGAGATCGGCTGCGGCACCGGCCGCAACCTGGTGCTGTCAGCGCAGCTTTATCCCGAGGCACGGTTTTTCGGCATCGACGTCTCGACGGAAATGCTGACGTCGGCGATCTCGGCCATTTCGCGGCGCGGCCTGTCGGGTCGCATTCGCGTGGCGCACGGCGATGCCTCGGCGTTCGACCCGCGACAGCTGTTCGGCATCGCCGCCTTTGACGCGGTGATGATCTCCTACAGCCTCTCGATGATCCCGCAATGGCGCAGCGTTCTGGAGCAGGCAGCGGGCCACCTCAAGCCCGGCGGTCGTCTGCACATTGTCGATTTCGGCCATCAGGAACGACTGCCCGCGATGGTGCGCGTGCTGCTGCGGCGATGGCTCGAGCTGTTCGACGTCACGCCGCGCGACGACCTCGATGCCGTGCTGTGGGCCATGGCCAAACGCCGCGACGCTGATCTGAACTTCGAGCGTCCGTTCCGCGGCTATGCCCAGCATGCCGTGCTGACGCTGCCATCGGCGCCGGCAAAACCGTGAGTGCGTGGCTCGCACTGCTCGGGGCGGGGTTGCTTGAGATCGCCTGGGCG
>Ga0182012_10007664_pt1 | contig 10758 bp, 11 predicted proteins | sample 612S2SmetaG_FD_120486 | JGI IMG/M metagenome (GOLD analysis project Ga0182012, IMG submission 120486) | Permafrost microbial communities from Stordalen Mire, Sweden - 612S2S metaG | ecosystem: Environmental > Terrestrial > Soil > Wetlands > Permafrost | place: Sweden: Stordalen | collected...
CGAGGATGGCCGCCACCTGACCCCGGCCTATTTGTTCGAGGTGAAGGCGCCGTCCGAGAGCAAGGGGCCGTGGGACTACTACAAGCTGATCGCCACCACCCCGCCGGACCAGGCATTCCGTCCGCTCGCCGACGGCCACTGCGCGTTGGTCAAAGCCTGAGCGATGGCAGCGCAGCCGCGGCGCAAACGCCACCGGTGGAACGGGTGACCACCATCTTCGGCGTGCCCGCCCCGCTGCTGTTCGGGCAGCTTCTGCTGGGGCTGATCAACGGCGCGTTCTACGCGATGCTGTCGCTTGGGCTGGCGATCATCTTCGGCATGCTGAACATCATCAACTTCGCGCATGGCGCGCTGTTCATGATGGGGGCGTTCGTCGCCTGGATGCTGCTGAGCTACGCCGGGATCGGCTATTTTCCATCGCTGATCCTGGCGCCGCTGATCGTTGGCCTGTTCGGGGTGATCCTGGAGAAAACCCTCATCAGCCGGCTCTACAAGCTCGATCACCTGTGCGGCCTGCTGCTGACCTTCGGCCTGGCGCTGGTGATCCAGGGGTTGTTCCGCAACTATTACGGCAGTTCGGGGATGCCCTACCCGATTCCCGGCGTGCTGCAGGGCGCCACCAATCTCGGGTTCATGTTTTTGCCCAACTATCGCGGCTGGGTGGTGGCGGTTGCGCTGCTGGTTTGCCTCGCCACCTGGGCGATCATCGAGAAGACCCCGCTCGGCGCCACGCTGCGTGCCGCAACGGAAAATCCGGGCCTGGTGCAGGCGTTCGGTGTCAACGTGCCGCGGCTGATCACACTCACCTATGGCGGCGGAGTCGCGCTGGCTGCCTTCGCCGGCGTGCTGGCGGCGCCGATCTATTCGGTGAACCCCAACATGGGCGACAATTTCATCAACGTGGTGTTCGCGGTGGTGGTGATCGGCGGCATGGGCTCCATCCTCGGCTCGATCGTCACCGGGTTCGGGCTTGGCGTCGTCGAGGGCCTGACCAAGGTGTTCTGGCCGCAGGCCTCCGCCACCGTCGTGTTCCTGGTCATGGTGATCGTGCTGCTGGCGCGGCCGCGCGGACTGTTCGGGAAGCTCGCATGATGGCGGGATTCTCCCGCCCCGAGCGGATCGCCCTTATGGTCCTGCTGACGCTGATCGTGGCCAGCCCGTTCGTGCTCTACCCGATCTTTCTGATGCGCGTGCTGTGTTTCGCACTGTTCGCCTGCGCCTTCAACCTGTTGATCGGCTATGTCGGCCTGCTGTCGTTCGGCCATGCCGCGTTCTTCGGCATGGGCAGCTACGTCGCCGCCTGGACGATGAAATTCTGGCATCTCGATGCTGCCGTGGCGATCCTGCTCGGCGGCGTGGCGGGGGCGGCGCTCGGGCTGTGCCTCGGTTACCTGGCGATTCGGCGCTCCGGCATCACCTTCGCCATGATTACGCTGGCGCTGGGGCAAATGGTCTACTTCTTCTGTCTGGAGGCTCCGTTCACCGGCGGGGAGGATGGCATCCAGCTCGTGCCCCGCGGCCATGTCCTTGGTTTCATCCCGCTGACCAATGACATGGTCATGTACGGCCTCGTCGCAGGGGTGTTCCTCGCCGGGTTCCTGTTCATCCACCGCGTGATCCATTCGCCGTTCGGCCAGGTGCTGAAAGCGATCCGCGAGAACGAGCCGCGCGCCACCTCGCTCGGTTACCGAACCAGCGACTACAAGCTGATCGCCTTCGTGCTCTCCAGCGCCTTGTCCGGGGTCGCCGGGGGCACCAAGGCGATCGCGTTCGGCATCGCCACGCTCACGGATGTCAGCTCCGGCACCTCGGGTGAGGTCGTGCTGATGACGCTGCTGGGCGGCCTCGGCACCGTGTTCGGGCCGGTGGCGGGGGCGACGCTGGTCGTGGCCATGGAGACCTACCTGGCGCAGTTTGGCGCCTGGGTCACGGTCGCGCAGGGAGCGATCTTCGTGGTCTGCGTGCTCGCGTTTCGCCGCGGCATCATCGGCGAGATCGGGACCAGGCTGCGGGCGGCGCTGTAGGCACCGGAACCGCTCTTTTTCAGACCTCAACTATTGTTCGTGTGCTGACGAAACCCATCTACGAATTTCGCTCACGGTTCTGTTAGCGTATGACAGTGGTCAGAATTTCGTGCACATTGCGATGGCCGATTGTCTGACGCTTCGACCCGCGACAGCGAATCCGGTTTCCCGCCCATCCGCTTTGGGTTATGCTGCATCGCAACATGCCGGTATTCACCAAGACAAGCGTCGGTCGCTTCAACCCCGAGAGCCTGTTCCGGCCCGAATCGGTCGCCGTGATCGGCGCGGGCTCGGGGGAGGGCAGCCAGGTGATGGCCAACCTGCTTTCGGGCGGGTTCAAGGGCGCCGTCCTGCCGGTCGAAGCACGCCACGGCTCGATCCGCGGCGTGCTTGCCTATCCCACCATCGACGCGCTGCCGATTGCGCCTGACTTGGCGGTGATCGCCACGGCGGAGGCAGAGGTGCCGCTGGCCATGGCGGCGCTGGCGGCCAAGGGCTGCTTCGCCGGCGTGGTGATCGGCCCTGGCACGGGCCTGGTCGAGGCCAGACGCGCAACCGGCATGCGCGTGCTCGGCCCCGGCTCGTTCGGCATCGCCGTGCCGTCGCTCGGCCTCAACGCTTCCCTCGCCCATATCACGCCGCCGCTGGGCAAGCTCGCCGTTGCGTCGCAATCCGCCACTCTGTGCCGCGCGGTGCTCGACTGGGCGCAGCCCAACGGAGTCGGCTTCAGTCATATCGTCGGCGTCGGCGGCAACAACGATCTCGGTTTCGCCACGGTGCTCGACTGGCTGGCGCGCGATCCCGGGACCGGCGCCATCCTGCTGGACGTCCGCAAGATCAAGAACCGCCGGCTGTTCCTCTCCGCCGCGCGGGCCGCGGCCAAGTTGCGTCCGGTGGTGGCGATCCGCCCGGGCGGCCGTCTGATCGATCCCACGGGTGACGCCGAACGCGCCTTCGAGGCGGCGTTGCGCCGCGCCGGCGTGCTGAGCGTCACGCGGATCGAGGACCTGCTGGCGGCGGTCGAGACCCTGGCGCGTGCCCGCCCGGCGCGGAGCGAGTCGCTCGCCATCGTTTCCAACGCGATGGGGCCGGGCCAGCTCGCGGCCGACGCCGTGCTGCGAGACGGGCTGCAGATCGCGCAACTCTCGGCCGAGACCGAAGCCGTGCTGCGGCTCAAGCTCCCCGATGCGCCCCCGTTCAAGGGCTACGTCCATGTCGGCCCCGGATCGCCGGCGCGGCTGGCCGAGGTCGCCGCCTTGCTGGCCGGCGCGCCCGAGGTCGGCGGCGTGCTGGTCGTGCATGCCCCCGCCGAAACGTCCGACGACGCGGCGATCGATTCGCTGGCGGCCTGCGCCGGCTCGGTCCGTGTTCCACTGCTGATCAGCGTGATGGGCGAGACCACTGCAGCCGCCCAGCGTCACCGGCTGATCGCGGCGGGAATGGCCGTGTTCGCCACGCCCGAGCAGGCGGTGCGCGGCTTCCTCCACCTGGTGCAGGATCGCCGCAACCGCGCCGCCGCGCGGGAAATGCCGCCCAGCACGGTGTTGACCGTCGCCCCCGACCGCGGCGCGGTGCGCCGCCTGTTCGACCGGGTGCGCCGGGAAGGCCGGCTCGGCCTGATGCAGGACGAGGCGCTGGACGTGCTCGCCGCCTATGACGTGCCGACGGTGCCCGGCCGCACGGTCACCTCGCCGGAAGACGCGCTGGAGGCGGCGGCGCTGCTTGGCTACCCGGTGGCCGCGAAATTACGCCAGAGCGAACGGCCGTGCGATCGCGCCCGCGGCGGGCTGGCGCTCGACCTGCACGACGCCGGCGAGTTGCGGGTCGCCGCCCGGCTGATCGCCGCCCGCGGTGCGCGCCAGAGCGTGCCGGAGACCGGGCTGCTGGTGCAGCGCCAGGTGGGCCGCTCCCGGGAGCTGCGCGCCCGAGTCGTGGACGATCCGGTGTTCGGTCCGGTGATCGGGTTTGGCCAGGGCGGCTCGGCGGCCGAGCTCACCCATGACCTTGCCCTCGACTTGCCGCCGCTCAACCTGCCGCTCGCCCAGGCCCTGGTCGCCCGCACCCGCGCGGCCGCCACGCTGGCCGGCTTTCGCGACATGGCGGCCGCGAATGTCGGTGCCGTGGCCGAGACGCTGGTCCGGATCAGCCAGCTCGTGGTGGATTTCCCCGAAATCGCCGAAATCGACGTCAACCCGCTGTTCGCCGACGCCGACGGGGTGATGGTCGCCGATGCCTGGGTGCGCCTGCGCGGGGTGGACGAGCCGGCGATGGAGCTGGCGATCGCGCCCTATCCGGCCGAGCTGGTGGAGCGCATCGAACTGAAGGGCGAACGCCTGACCATCCGCCCGGTCCGCCCCGAGGATGCCGAGCAGCATGGCGCGTTCTTCCGCCGCCTGACGCCCGAGGACGTCCGCTATCGCTTCTTCACCGCAATGCGCGAGCTGTCGCCCGAACAGCTCGCGCGGCTCACGCAGGTCGATTACGACCGGGAAATGGCGTTCGTCGCGGTGCGCGAGTCGACCGGGGAGACGGTCGGGGTTTCGCGTCTGGTCTGCGAAGGCGACGGGCGCACCGGCGAGTTCGCCGTCGTGGTCCAGCGGGACATGAAGGGCAAGGGCCTGGCAAGCGTGCTGATGTATCGCCTGATGGACTGGGGCCGTACCCATGACGTGACCGACATGGTCGGCCAGGTGCTGGCCGACAATGCGCCGATGATCGGCTTCGTCCGGCACCTCGGCTTTTCGCTGCGCCGGATGCCGGACGAGCCGGACGTGGTCGAGGCAAAGCTGGATCTGGCGAAGGTGGACCTGGCTGTGGCCTGAGCCTCGGCGTATGCACCGCAAGCCGATCCATGGCCGGCGCGACCGGCGTCCAACGCTCCACGACCCAAGGCCAATGCGACAGTGAATGCGATGACCGAGTCTGCGGAGGTGGTGCTGCTTGCGGAGCGCATCGAGCAGGCGAAACGCATCGCGCTGTTCACTGGGGCGGGCATCAGCACGGAGTCCGGCATTCCGGACTTTCGCAGTCCGGGCGGGTTCTGGATGAAGCAGCGGCCGATCGAGTTCGACGAGTTCGTCGGCTCGGAGGACTTGCGGCGCGAAGCCTGGCGCCGCCGCTTCGACAACGACCCGGTGATGCGTGCCGCGCGCCCCAACCGCGGCCACCGCGCGATCGCCGCGCTGATCCGCAGCGGCAAGGCGCGGGCCGTGATCACGCAGAATATCGACGGTCTGCACCAGGCCTCCGGCATCCCGGACGAGCAGGTGATCGAGCTGCACGGCAACACGACCTATGCCACTTGCCTGGACTGCGGCGTGCGCTACGAGCTGGAACCGCTGCAGGCCGTGTTCGAGCGCGATGGCCGGTCGCCACGCTGCACGCAGTGCAACGGGCTGATCAAGATGGCAACGATCTCGTTCGGCCAGGCCATGCCGGAAGCGCCGATGCGGCGCGCCGAGGCGGAAACGCTGGCTTGCGACCTGTTCATCGCCGTCGGGTCGTCCCTGGTCGTCTATCCCGCAGCGGGCTTTCCGGTGCTCGCGAAGCGCAACGGTGCCACGCTGGCGATCGTGAACCGCGACCCCACCGGCCTCGACAACGTCGCCGATCTGGTGATCAACCGCTTGATCGGCGAGGTCCTCGGCGATGCGGTCGGGGTGGGGTAGACCCCTGCCGGGCGGGGACGCGTGCCAGCGCCGTGGCGGTGACCGGGTGCATCCCGTTGGTGCCCGGGGCATTCTTTGCGCAGGCGCTGCTCGGCCTGTTCGCGCTGACCGATCCGCACGCATCGCCCGACCCCGCCGTTACCCTGACGACGGTGTCGTATCTCCTGCGGGCGGTGTTCACATTGGGCGGCATCGGCGCGGGGATTGCCATTCCATTGCACATCGTCCGCCCCCGGGAGTTCTGAAGCGGCCGACTCGTCCGTATCGAAACTTTGTTTAACGGCGGGGACCGATAGGCCCGGCAGAGGGTGAAAGCCCTTGAGACAACCTGACATCGTTTCCGGCGCAATGCGGAACGCGACAGCGCCGTCTGTTGCGTGCCCTTGATCATTTAGAATCGGGCCCCGAAGCCGGCGCTGGTGCCGGTTCGCTGCCCGCGCCGGCCTTTTACTGAAGCTCCCAAGGGACTGAAGCGGGGATGGGAGATCGACACCCAGCGTGCGGCTTTCTATATTCAGGCGCAATTTCTAGAAACCGGAGCGTGCGATGGCCTTGAGCTTGAAAGACCAGGAGACCGACCGGCTTGCCCGAGAAGTCGCCGCACTGACCGGGGAGACGCTGACCGATGCCGTGCGCACGTCTTTGGCCGAGCGGTTGCAGCGCGAGCGTTTGCGGCGTGGGCAGCCGGCTCGGCTTGCGGACCGGCTGCTGGAGATCGGCGCGCATTGCGCCGCGCTGCCTGATGTCGATACCAGGAGCGCGGACGAGATTGTCGGCTACGACGAAACCGGCATGTGGCGCTGATGGTCGTCGATACCTCGGCGCTGATCGCGATCCTGCTGCGGGAGCCGGACGCGGACCGTTTCGCTGGCGCGCTAGGTGAAGCACAGGTGCGCCTGCTGTCTGCCGTGACCCGGGTTGAGCTCGCTTTCGTCATCGAAGGCCGCAAGGGCCAGGCCGGCCGAGCCGATCTGGAGCGGCTGTTGAGCGATGGTGAATTCGAGGTCGTCAGCGTCACACCACACCAGGCCATGATCGCGATTGGCGCCTTCCGCAACTACGGCAAGGGGCGCCACCCGGCCGGGCTGAATATTGGCGACTGCTTTGCCTATGCGCTCGCCAGCGCGACCGGCCAGCCACTGCTCTTCAAGGGAAACGATTTCGTGCATACGGATATCCCGTCGGCCCTGATCTGATCTGGCCGCGATTCCGCCGCCCTGCCGCGCTTAAAGGGACCCTTCCCGTTGTAGGGGCTATTCCGGCCATGTGTGCCGGATAGTGTACCGGCAGGGGCACTGTACGTGGACCACCAGCGCCTGAAATAAGCATCGGGTTCGGTCACGCTCGCCGGCCTTTGGTTCCGCTGCGGGCAAGGACACCCGCGATAGCTGCTTCCGTCATTTCCAGCACCACGGCCAGCGCTGCCTCCATCGCCCGCACGATGGCCGGCGCGTCTGCCGAGGCCAGCGGCGCCTGCGCGCTTTCGGTCTGCTGCAGGCCGAGTTTTGCACCGCCACGCGTCTGGTCCAGCAGGACGACCGACAGCCCGGCCCGCGCCAGCTTCTTCGGCGGATCGGCCACGAACGCGGTCAGCTCGCCTTCCAGCACATAATCCGCCGCGAGCCGGCTTCCCGGCTGCGTTACCGCGGCGAACTGCCCCGAGTCGGCGAGCCATTGCCGCAGACTTGCCTCCACGCCCTCCGCCGGCGGAACCGCCCATTGCTCGTAGAAATCGACCTGCAAACTGCCATCCGGCAACAGACGCTGCAGCCCGCGTACCGCGAGCCCCGGTCCCGCGGTCAGCGTGCGCAGCAGCAGGACCGGCCCGTTGCGCGGCGGCGGCAGTGCCTGGGGCCGGCGCACCAGCAGCGGCCAGTCGCGGCGTTGCACATACGGCTGCTGCGGCAACACGGAGCAGCCGGCCAGCGCGGCCGCGGCCGCCAGTGCGGCACGACGCTTCATGCCAGCGTCCCGGTTCGATGGCCGCTTTGGCTGGGGAATCGCTGTGCGTGGTGGACGGGCGGGGATTTCGCCATCGGCCATCGCCGGCCGCCGCGTGCAGTGGCGGATGGCGCTTCGCTGATCCGCCGCCCTACGCTGTACGGCAGCCGTTGGGTCGCTGGCATGAGTGGGGCCGTTGTTCCCTCTGGGATCATCGCGCCGGTTCCGTGAGCCGCGGCGGGGGGCCGCCGGTCAGGACCTGATTCGGATAGCGGCGCAGCGACTCGGTCATGTCCCGCAGATTGGCAACGGTGGCCTCGATGTCGCGCAGCACGGGCACAAGGGCAGCCTGCACATCCGCGGTGCCGTTGTCGGCGCGCCGTGCCGTCGCCTGCAGAGCGGCGATCAGCGGTGGCAATTGCGCCGAGGCCGCCGCCAGCCGGTCCGCGGCCTGGGCCGCTCCGTCGAGCGTGTGGTGGAGCGCCGGGTCCTGCGCCAGGGCACGCACCGAACCGATGGAATGGCGCAGATCGGACATGACGCCCGGCACATCGGCTGCCTGGATCGCTGCGTCCAGGTGCTGCAACAGCCGGTCCGCGCTGGCCAGGACCGCATGCGCTTCGCCGTTGTTGACATTGCTCCTGAGGTCGCTGACCAGTCCGGTCAGCGACTCAGCGAATTTGGCGATGTCCACCTCGTTCAGCTTCGCCAGCAGCTCCTGGGCGGCGTTCTGCACCTGGGCGAGCGTGCTCGGCACAGATGGAATGTACTCGCCTTGCGGCTTCCAGGGGACCGCTTCCACCGGATAGCGGTCCGGATCGACGAAATCGAGTTCAAGGTAATTCACCCCGGTGAGGCCCTGCGAGGCGATCCGCGCGCGCAAGCCGAGGTTCACGGCAAGCGCAACGTCTGGCGTCACGCCGATCCGTGCGATATCCACCAGATAGCGGACGTACACCAGGCGATAGATCGGGCTGTCGATCGGCAGCTTGCGACCCATGCCATACGCCGCGGTCACCAGCCCGATCGCCGTGACGCGACCCACCGTCACGCCGCGAAATTTCACCGGCGCGCCGACCTCCAGCCCTTGTACGGATTCGCGGAAATAGGTTTCGTACAGCGCGCCGTGCTCGATCTTCGTCCCGCCGAGGAACCAGACCAGCCCGACCAGCAGCGCGGTGCCCAGCACAATCAGCAGCCCGACCCGCAGGTAGACGCCGCGCCCCTCCATCAGCCGGTTGCCGCCGCCAGGATTTCCCGCCGAAAGAAGGCCCGTACGGTTGGGTTCGGGCTTTCGTCGCGCAGCCGGCGCGGGTCGCCTTCGGCGATCATCCCGCCGCCATCCGGCGTCGCCGCATGGTCCAGCATGATGCACCGATCCGCGATCGCAAGGATGGAGGCCAGCTCGTGCGTCACCACCACAAAGGTAGCGCCGAGATCGTTGCGCAGGTCAAGGATCAGCCGGTCGAGTCCGGCCGAAGTGATCGGATCCAGCCCGGCGGATGGCTCGTCAAGGAACAGCAGCGGCGGGTCGAGCGCCATCGCGCGCGCGATGCCCGCCCGCTTGGCCATGCCGCCGGAAATCTCTGCCGGGTTCAGCTCCGCCGCGTCGGCCAGCCCGACCAGGCCGAGCTTCGCCCGTGCCACCGCGGCGCGGCCCTCCGGCGGCAGGTTGGTGAACATTTCCAGCGGCAGCGTGAGGTTTTCCAGCAGCGTCATCGAGCCGAACAGGGCGCCCGACTGGAACATCACGCCGATCTGCCGCTGCACCGCACGCAGACCTGCCGCGCCGCCCGGTCCGGTGATGGTCGTGCCGAGGATGTCGATCCGTCCGGCGGTCGGCGTCAACAGGCCGATAAGCTGCTTCAACAGCGTTGTCTTGCCCGAGCCCGAGCCGCCCAGGATGACGAACACTTCCCCTTGCGCGACGCTGAACGAAACGTCGCGGTAGATCGAGCGCGTGCCGAAGCGCTGCGCGACGCCAGCCACGACAACGGCAGGATGGCTCATTCCGGCGGCCCGTACGGTTGGCCGGCCAGCCGGTTGCGGGCCGCCGGATGCGGGATCAGCAAGCGTAATCGCAACGGCGCTATCGCACCGGGAAGCAGCGGTTCGGCGTGACGCAGACTGTGCCGGGGAACGATGGCGCCTTTCGCCATGCGATGGAAGCCAGGTTCCAGCCGGGACAGCCTTACCAGAACGCGGTGCCTGGCTCGCCCTTGAACGGTCCCACCAGATCATCGGTGATCCATCCGCCATAGAAGCCACCCGGCTGCGGACGCACGCGCTCCTCGCCGAGGAAGCATGCATCCATTTTGCCCGCATACACGGCAACATGATCGCGCAGCGCGGCAAAGGCAGGCGTCGGTGCCGGATAGTCCCAGGCCGCCTGGTGCGCGATCCGACCGCCCGCGGCGACGGACCAGTAGCGCGAATGCCCCTTCCACTCGCAGAAGCTGCTGCCGGGAGCCGATTGCAGAACGCCTGGGTGGAAGGCGGTCACCGGGAGATAGTAGGTGGGCGGGTGGTGGGTCTCGAGCACCCTCAGCGCGGCCCGGGTCTCCGCAATGATCTGATCGGCAAAGACAATCCGCAACCGGCGCGATACCGGCTCGATCCTCGGGGGTCGGGGATAGTCTCGCACGGTTTCCGGCGCGGGCGTGTCCATGGCCATCGCCAAAACATAGGCAAGGCCTGCCAACTCGGCCACCCCTTGAACATGACCAGGCCACGGCGTCATCCGAGTCGTTGACCGATGACTTTGCCGTTACGTCGCGAAGGTGACGTTGCCGTTACGTCTCAAGACGTGGTAGGAAGACACCCGCTTCGAGCGATCGTCCAAAGAATGCGACCCTACACTAGGCTAACGCCTGAGGGATTTTTTGGTTCGAGGCCAAAACAGATGCTGCCATTCAAACAAATGCGAAGAATGTCGCCGGTAGGCCATTCCTTTCGTATCTCGGAGCTCATGTTGCTCGGCATCTGGGCCGAAAGCCGGAATCTTAAGAGCCTCTTGCAAAATCACGCGGTCGGCGTGATTTTTTGTGCCAGATCGTATGGATTTCGCGAGACGCCCGCATCCGCTTGGGGTATCACGGAGTTGCAACAACAAGATACCAACCAAG
>Ga0182012_10007665_pt1 | contig 10758 bp, 6 predicted proteins | sample 612S2SmetaG_FD_120486 | JGI IMG/M metagenome (GOLD analysis project Ga0182012, IMG submission 120486) | Permafrost microbial communities from Stordalen Mire, Sweden - 612S2S metaG | ecosystem: Environmental > Terrestrial > Soil > Wetlands > Permafrost | place: Sweden: Stordalen | collected...
AGAACGCCATACGTTTGCATGACAAGCTGCCCGCAGCACGCAATCGGCGCGCGCATCGGGAAGGATGCAAAAATGGTTTCTTTTGTCACTGTTCAGGGCAGCTCGCAGCAGACCATTCAACTCGGTTTCGATTCCAAGACGAATTTTGCGCTTGCGCAGCAGATCGCCGCCCTGGTCAACGCCGGCGTCAACGACGGCGCGATCGTCACCGAATTCGACACCGCCGGCCCGCCGCCCACCCTGCCCGGCGGCGTCAGCGGCGCCCTGGTGCAGACCCAGTCGCCGATAGAATTGCTGCCCACCGGCTACACGATTGACCTGGTGACCAAACCCGGCCCAGCCGTGGTGCTGGGCAACGGCGCCTCCGGCGAAACGATCCTGTCCGACGTCAGCACCGACCTCACGTTCCTCGCCACCTCCGGGTCCGGCACCGTGGTCGCCGGCGGCGGCAACAGCCGCATCTCGGTCGGCGGCTCCGGCGACTGGTCGATCAACACCGGCGCCGGCAACGACATCATCGCCGCGCTCGGCGCCGTCAACGCCACCATCAGCGCCGGCCGTGGCCACAATGCGATCCTGCTCGGTTCCGGAAACGATCTGATCGAGTCGACCGGCAAGGATACCATTTTCGGCGGCTCCGGCAGCGCCACCATCGATGCGTCCGGCGCGCACAGCGACTTCGTCGAGGGCAACGGCCTGAACCTGCTGTTCCTCGGCGGTGCGGGCAGCGTAACAATCTTCGGCGGCAGCGGCTCCGACACCTATATCGGGTCCACCGGCACCACCGGGCGGCAACTGATCGAAGGCGGTTCCGCCGGCAACAACTATCTGCTTGCCGGCGACGGCCGCGCCACGCTGATCGGCGGCGGCAGCGGCGATCAGTTGTTTTCCTACGGCAGCCATCGCCAGGACCTGATCGCCGGCGCCGGCAATGAAACCCTGTCCGCGGCCCTTTCGTTCGGCAACGACAAGTTGAAGGCCGGCGCCGGGCAGGACCTGCTGATCGGCGGTTTCGGCTCCGACACTTTCGTCGGCGGCAGCGGCAGCGCAACGATATCGGCCGGACTCGGCGGCCAGGTGTTCGAATTCATCAACCACGCGGCCGGCGGCACCGACCTGGTGCAGAATATCTTCGATCCGAGCACAATCAAAATCGATCTCGACGGCTACGGAACCGGCGCCGTCGCAAAAGCCCTGGCCAGCCAGACGGTCAGCAACGGCTCGTTGACCATCGGCCTGGCCGACGGCACCCAGATCACCTTCCAGGACGTGACATCACTGCTGAACAAGTCGAATTTCACCTGACATTAACCTGCAAGGCCAGACCGGCCACGGCCGCGCAACGATTGTGCAATCGTCGCGCGGCCGTCCGGTCAGCCGGCCGCTGCCAGACACGCCGCCGGTTCCGCATCGCCCATCAGACGCTGCGCGATATCCGCCCGCGGACGTCCGAACAAAAACCCCTGCGCGGTGTCGCACCCGGCCGCGCGGAGAAACTGCAACTGTTCCTGCGTCTCGATCCCTTCGGCGCAGACCGACATCCCCAGCGCCCGCCCCAGCGCGATCAGGGCCGCGGCAACCGCTTGCGCACGCGGGTTGCTGGCCAGGCCCTGCATGAACAGCCGGTCCAGCTTCACCACATCGAAATCGATGCTGCTCAGATAGCCGAGCGAGGCGTAGCCGACACCGAAATCGTCGAGCGCCACGCGCACACCCATCTGGCGCAGGCCTCCGATGCAATGCCGCGCCCGTTCGGTGTGCTTCACCAGCGTCGCTTCGGTCAGTTCGATCGTCAGCCGCCCGGCCGCCAGCCCGGACTCTTCCAGCGCCGAACCCACCAGCCCCTGCAGATCGCCGTCAGCGAACCACCACGCCGTCATGTTGACCGAAACGCCCAGCGGCCGCGGCCAGGATGCACCCTGCATGCAGGCACGGCGCAACACCATCTCGTCCAGCGCCGCGATCAGGCCCAGTTTCTCGGCCCGCGTGATAATGTCCACCGGCGCGACCGGCGCCCCGCCAGGCGGGGTCCAGCGCAGCAGCGCCTCATGACCGATCACCGAACCCGAACCCAGGCTGACCAACGGCAGCCAGTGCAGCACCAGTGTCTGGGCAGCAACGGCCTCCCGCAGTTGCCGGTCGAGCAGCGACACCGTTACCGATTCGGCATCATCCGGTGAGCCGGCCACGCTGAACATCCGCCGTCCGGCCCGCTTGGCGCGGTCCAGCGCCAAGTCGGCGGCACGCGACAAGGCCCGCGGTTCGGTGCCATGCATCGGCGCCAGCGCCGCTCCGATCGAGGCTCTGATCGGCACCGGCTCCGGATCGTGCGGCATATCCTCCGCGAACGCCGCCATCAGCCGCTGCGCCAGCTTGCGCATCCCGTCGGGGTCGATCGGCCCCGCGGCGATGATGCTGAATTCGTCGCCGCCTAAGCGGGCCACCAGATCGCCGCCCCGCACCACCCGTTCAAGCCGTTGCCCAACCTCCCGCAGCAGGCTGTCACCGACCATATGGCCGAATGTGTCATTGATCTCCTTGAATTCATCGAGGTCGATGATGACAAGCCCGAACGGGACCCCTTCGGCGGCGGCGGAGCAGGCGACGGCCAGTTTGGTGTCGAAAATCTGCCGGTTCGCCAGTCCGGTCAGCGGATCATGCCCCGACATCCTGGCCAGCATCAGGTTCTTGCGATGCAGTTCCAGCAGCGCGCCAACATTCGCCGCCAGGTCCGCCAGAAATCTGCCCCCGGCCGGGTCCAGTTGCCGCGGCTTGCGATCCATCACGCACAGCGTTCCCAGCGGCTGGCCATTCTCCGCCCGCACCGGCGCCCCGGCATAAAAACGAACCGACGGCTCGCCGCAGACCAGAGGATTATCGGCGAAGCGCGGGTCGAGACTGGCGTTCTCCACCACCATGACCTCATTCGGCCGCAGGATCGCGTGCGCACAGAATGACGCATTGCGCGGCGTCTCGGTCGCTATCATCCCGCGCGATGCCTTGAACCACTGGCGATCGGAATCCACCAGTGAAATCAGCGCGATCGGTACCTTGAAATAGACCGAAGCCAATTGCGCCAGAGCATCGAAAGCGCGTTCGGGAGGGGTGTCGAGGATCTGATACGACCGGAGCGCAGCAAGGCGATCCAGTTCATCGGGCGGCATCGGCAGGGCGGACACAGGCGTCACTCCTGTAAGCGGCCATGGTCTAGCACCCTGACGTTAATCAATTCTTAACGCCGCCGCCATCACGCGCATAAAGCCCGCGACGTCGCGATCCGACGCATGAATGTGGCTTGCGGCGAAATCCACCTTCATCGCCCGGCGCAAGTCCGCGCCTCCGGCGTCGCCACACCAGCCAACGCGCCGCCGCGTCACCCCTGCGAAGCGCCATGCCTGCCTTGTCCCGGCCGCGCCGCGACCCGCGTTCTTCCGCCGTGGTGAAAGGCTTGCCTACCCTCCGACCCGCTCGTCCGAATTGACCCCCAGTTGCTTCAGCTTGCGGTGCAACGCCGACCGCTCCATCCCGACGAACTGTGCCGTCCGCGAAATATTCCCGCCGAACCGCAGCAACTGTGCATGCAAATACTGGGTCTCGAACAGATCCCGCGCCTCTCGTAACGGCAAAGACATGATATCGGCGGTCGGGTCGATGTTCAGCAGCGCCGGCGCCCGCGACCCGATCTCCGGCGGCAGCATATCCGCTCGGATCGGATCCCCCGCGTGCCCCGGCGCCATGATCAGCAGCCAGTCCATCAGATTGCGCAACTGCCGCACGTTGCCCGGCCAGTCATAAGCCTGCAGCGCCGCCAGCGTGTCCGCCGACAGCGCCCGCACGGGTATCCCCGAACTTTCGGCCGACCGCTCGATGAAATGCAGCGCCAGCACCGGCACATCCTCGCGCCGCTCGCGCAAGGCCGGAATCCGCACCGGCACCACCGCCAGCCGGTAATACAGATCCTCGCGGAACCGCCCCGCCGCGATCTCCGCCTGAAGATCGCGGTTCGTCGTGGACAGCACGCGCACGTCCACCTTGACACGAGCCGACCCGCCCAGCCGCTCGAACGTCTGGTCCTGCAGCGCGCGCACGATCTTGCCCTGGGTCTCCAGCGGCATGTCGGAGACCTCATCCAGCAGCAGCGTCCCGGTATGCGCCCGCTCCAGCACGCCGGCGCGCCGCGGATGCGCCATCACGTCGCTGCCCGCCTCCATGCCGAACAGTTCCTCCTCAAACCGGCCGGGATTCAGCGTGGCACAGTTCATCACCACGAACGGACCGCCGGAGCGGCGCGACCGCGCATGGATCATCCGCGCCACCACCTCCTTGCCCGACCCCGCCGGCCCCGAGATCATCACTCGCGACCCGGTCGGCGCCACCCGTTCCACCTGACCGCGCAACTGCCCGACCAGCGCCGAGTCGCCGATCAGCGTCGCATCCGGCCCGGCCCGCAGCCGCAGTTCGGCGTTCTCCCGCGCCAGCGTCGCCGCCTCCAGCGCACGTCGCACCACCAGCAGCAGCCGGTCGGTCTGGAACGGCTTTTCGATGAAGTCGTAGGCGCCGTGCTGGATCGCGCCCACGGCCATTTCGATCGTGCCGTGGCCCGAGATCATCACCACCGGCACATGCGGCTCCTCGCTGTGCAGCGTCTCCAGGATGCCGATCCCGTCCATCCGCGAGCCTTGCAGCCACACGTCCAGGATCACCAGCGATGGCCGCCGCGCCCGAAACGCGGCGATCGCCGACTCGGCGTCGCCGGCGGTGCGCGTGTCATAACCCTCATCGCGCAGCGTGCCCTCGATCAGCAGCCTGATATCCGGCTCATCGTCGACGACCAGGATCTCATACGCCATGCGGCACCTGCGTCATCTCGGCGGCCGGCGCTGCCACCCCGGCCGCGACGCCCACTGCGACGCTCACTGCGACCCTGGGCAACTCCAGGCTGGCCACCGCCCCCGGCCCGTCCGGCCGGTCCGCCAGTGTCAGGCTCCCCCCGTGATCTTCCATGATCTTTTTCACGATCGCCAATCCCAATCCGGTTCCCTTCGGCTTATGGGTGACATAGGGTTCGGTCAACCGCGCCCTGTCCTCCTTCGGCAAGCCGACGCCGTCATCCGCGACACTGAGGCGCACGCCGTCGGGCAGCTCTTGCACCGACAGCCCGATATGGCCAGCGCCGTCCCGCATCCCCACCGCATCCGCCGCATTCTGCAACAAATTCGTCAGTGCCTGGCGTAGCATCCGCCGGTCGCACGGCACCACCGGCCCGCGCTCCGGAATGTCGGTGGTCCACTCGATGCCGGGCCGGGCGGTTTTCTGCAAAACCAGCGCATCCCGCGCGATGCGGCCGACATCCTCGGGCTTGATCACCGGCTGCGGCATCCGGGCAAAGGCCGAGAACTCATCGACCATCCGCCCGATATCGCCGACATGGCGGATGATGGTGTCGGCGCACTGCGCGAACGTCTCCGGGTCCGACTGGATTTCCTTGGTGAAGCGCCGCTTCAGCCGTTCCGCCGAAAGCTGGATCGGCGTCAACGGATTCTTGATTTCATGGGCGATGCGGCGCGCCACATCCGCCCAGGCCGCCTTGCGCTGCGCCGACTGCAACTCGGTGATGTCGTCGAACGTCACGACGAATCCGTCGGTCCGCGAGCCGGACAGTTCGGCGCCGATCCGCACCAGCAGGATGCGCCGGTGGCTGGGCGGGCCGGTCTGGATTTCCGCCGTGCGCGCTTTGTCCGGTGAGGCAACGACAGCGGCGAACAGTTCGGAAAATTCCGGCACGATCTCGGCCAGGGCGTGCCCCGTCGCCGCCAGCAGGTCGCGCCCGAGCAACTCGTCGGCGGTGCGGTTGGGCAGTTCGATGCGGCCCTGCGCGTCCAGCCCGATCACCCCGGCCGAGACGCCGGCCAGCACCGTCTCGGTGAACCGCCGCCGCTCGTCGATCTGGCTGTAGGCGTCCATCAGTTCGGTGCGCTGTGCGGCAAGCTGGCCGGTCATCCGGTTGAACGCGCGCGACAGCCCGGCGAGTTCGTCCCCGGTCGAGGCTTCCTGCACCCGCACGTTCAGATCGCCGCTTCGCACCCGTTCCGCTGCGCTGATCAGCATGCCGACCGGGCGGGCGATCTGGTTGGCGATGATCAGCCCGATCAGCCCGGCCGCGAGCAGCACCAGCAGCGCCACGATGGCGAAGATCCAGGCAAACGCGACCTGCAGCCAGGACCGGTTCTCGTCCATCCGGTGATACTGCGCCGCCGCCTGTTCGGTGCGCTGCATGAAGCCCAGGATGGTCGGGTCGATCGGCCGGCCGATCATCAGCATCAGCGGCGGCGTCGATTCCAGCCGCACCACCGCCCGCACCCGGGTGCCGTCGCCGGCGTTCATCACCACCACATCGCCGTTCAGCGCCTGCTGCGTCACCGACTGCGACGGCGCCTCCACCCCCATCCCGACGAACATCCCCGCCGCGGCCAGCACCTGCCCGGTATAGGGCTCATAGATCACCGCCTCGGTCAGGCCGCGCAGCGTGGTCTGGGTGTCCAGCACCTCGGCGAACACCGTTGGATCGGCCGACATGAACCGCCCGGCGCGCGCCAGATCGTTCGCCATCTCCAGCGCCACGGTGCGGACGTTGTTGCGGTGTTCGTCCAGATAGCCGCGCGAGACCTGTAGCGATTCCTCCAGTGAATCGCGCACCGGGTCGTTGAACCAGGTCTGGATGCCGAAATGAAAGAATGCCACGGCGAAGCAGGCGACGACGATGGTGGGTGCGACCGCGACGCCGCTGAACAGGAACACCAGGCGGACATGCAGCCGCGACCCGGCCGACCCGCGCCGCCGCTCCACCCAGACCCGGGTCAGCCGCCCCGCCGCGACCGCGCCCAGCAACAGCAAGACCGAGAGGTTGGCCAGCACCAGCCCGACGCCGACGCCCGGCTTCCAGCCCAGCGGCGAGCCGCGCGCCAGAATGATGAACGTCGCCAGTCCGACCAGCAGCGCCAGCGTGGTCAGCGCCAGGGTGACTCCCTTGCCCAGCAGGACATCGCCGAGCTGCCCCATGCGAGAGAGTTTCGGTTCAGAAATGATATTGCGCGCGGCGACCGGCCGCATATCGTTCCGCCCTGTCGAAACGTTCATTTCGTCTGCCATCGGACAAATCCTGGCCTCTCGGCGGCTTGGGGTCCTGGCGTTGAGAGCGTCGGGCAAGCCCGTATCGCCGTGTCCACTTCACGACCGCGAAAGGATTTGGAACCACAGATGAACACCGATGACCACAGATAATAAGACGCGGCGGGCGAGCCATGTCCGAACATCATGTTCGAGACCGGCGAACCTCTCTCCCAGTATCCGTGTGCATCAGTGTGCATCTGTGGTTCAAGAAAAACACTTTGTTTTGTCTGGCATCCGCCGGATCCGCATTCCGCCGTCGTCGCGGCGCAGGACTCCGCAACAACGCCATGGCGCCGAGACGCCATGGCGCCAAATTCACGCCGTCCCGCCGAAAGCCGCGTTCTGCTCGCTCGCCGCGCATCGGACGCCTTTGGCGTCTTGGCGTCTTGGCGGCTTGGCGTTGGAGCCGTCGGCCGCCTGCTCATCGGCCCTTCCAAAACCCGCGACCAGCGCCCGCCACACACGGAACCACCGGCCGGCATCACATCAGTCCGCGCACGACCGGGATCTCCAGGTCGCGGATCTTCTTGCGCAGGGTGTTGCGGTTCAGCCCCAGCATCGACGCCGCCTTGATCTGGTTGCCCCTGGTCGCCGCCAAAGTCAGCCGGATCAGCGGACGTTCCACCTCCGCGATAATCTTGTCATACACGTCGGTCACGCCCAGGCCGTCGTTATGCGCGGCCAGGAACTCCTTGATGTGGCGTTCCACCGCGCTCGACAGCGTCTCCGGGCCGCCGCCCTGCGCCGCCGGGGCCGCCGGTCCGGCCGACGGCAGCGGATCGGCGAGTTCGGCCTCGATCACGTCGGCGCCGATCACCTCGTCCGGGCACAACGCCGCCAGCCGGCGCATCAGGTTCTCCAGTTCGCGCACATTGCCCGGCCAGCCATGCTGCTTCAGCCGGTCCACCGCCCGCTGATCCAGGCTCTTTGACGGCAGCCCGTCCTCCCGCGCCTTCTCCAGGAAGTGCCTGGCGAGCAGCGCGATATCTTCGACGCGCTCGCGCAGCGGCGGCAGCCGGATCGGCACCACGTTCAGCCGGTAGAACAGATCCTCGCGGAACTGCCCCTGACGGATCGCGGTGCGCAGGTCGCGGTGCGTCGCCGCAATGATCCGCACATTGGCCTTGATCGGCTGGCGCCCGCCGACGCTGGTGAATTCGCCTTCCTGCAGCACCCGCAGCAGACGGGTTTGCGCCTCGGGCGGCATGTCGCCGATCTCGTCGAGGAACAGGGTCCCGCCATTGGCCTGTTCGAAGCGCCCCTGGGACCGGTTGGTGGCACCGGTGAAGGCCCCGCGCTCATGCCCGAACAGTTCGCTTTCGATCAGTTCCCGCGGAATCGCCGCCATGTTGATGGCCACAAACGAGCCGCCCCGGCGTTTGCCGTAGTCGTGCAGCGCGCGCGCCACCAGTTCCTTACCGGTGCCGGATTCGCCGTTGATCATTACCGTCAGGTCAGCCGTGGTGAGCCGGGCGATGGTGCGGTAGATCTCCTGCATCGCCGGGCTGCGGCCGATCAGCGGCAGGCGTTCCTCGGTATCCTTGGCCTCGACCGGGCTGAAGGTCGGCTCCGACGGCTGCGCCAGCGCCCGCCCCACCACCGAAAGCAGCTCCCGCAGGTCGAACGGCTTGGGCAGGTATTCGAAGGCGCCACGCTGGGTCGCCTTCACCGCGGTCATCAGGGTCGATTGCGCGCTCATGACCACGATGCGCAGTTCCGGGCGGATGCGCTTGATCCGGGGAATCAGATCAAGCCCGTTCTCGTCCGGCATCACCACATCGGTGATCACCAGATCCCCCTCTCCGTCCTCCACCCAGCGCCATAGCGTGGCGGCGTTGCCGGTGCTGCGGACCTGATAGCCGGAGCGTCCCAGGGCCTGAGTCAGAACGGTGCGAATCGAGCGGTCGTCATCGGCGATCAATACGGTGGGCAAGGTCATTGGTCGGCGTCTTTCTCCGTAACCACGGGCAGGTGCAGCCGGAATTCGGTGCGGCCCGGGCGGCTGTCGACCTCGATCAACCCGCCATGGTCGCCGACGATCTTGGCGACCAGCGACAGGCCGAGCCCGCTGCCGGTGGATTTCGAGGTGACGAAGGGTTCGAAAAGATGTGGACGGATATCCTCCGGGATGCCATGCCCGTTGTCGCGCACGGCCACGAACAACGGCAGATCCAGCCGTTCGGTGCTACCTGGAATAGCAACCCGCATGCCATGCTGGAAGCCGGTGGCGAGGATGATCTCGGGGTGATGCACCCCCTCCTGCGTCGCCGCCTCGGCGGCGTTTTTGACGAGGTTCAGCACCACCTGGACCAACTGGTCGCGGTTGGCCCAGACCGGCGGCAGCGACGGGTCGTATTGTTCCTGGAAGCGGACATGCGCGGCGAAGCCGGTCTGCGCAAGTTTGCGGACGTGCTCCAGAACGCGGTGGATGTTGACTGCCGTGCGGGCGATCGGTTTTTCGCCGAACGCCTCCATCCGGTCCACCAGGTCGCGGATGCGGTCGGCCTCATCGCGGATCAGTTCCGCCAGTTCGCGGTCGGCCGGGGCGACGCTGGCTTCAAGCAATTGCGCCGCGCCGCGGATGCCCGATAGCGGGTTTTTCACCTCATGGGCGAGGATCGCCGCCATGCCGGTGACGCTGCGGGCGGCGCCGCGGAACGCCAGTTGCCGGTCCAGCGAGCGCGCCGCCGAGGCGTCCTGCATCACCAGCAGCACCGAACCCGGTTCCTCGGGCAGCGGCGAGCCTTGCACGGTGATGCCGCGCTTGTGCAGCCGCGGGCTGTCGAGGTTCAGGTCGTGATCCGAGATCGTCGCCTCGGTATGGCGGACCTGCTCGATCAGCATGAACAGCGGGTTATCGATCGGCAGCAGGTCCTCCAGCCGGTGCTGTGACAGGCTGGCGGCCGACATGCCGAGAAACTGCTCCGCCGCGTGGTTGACGAAGCGGACCCGGTTTTCGGCGTTCAGCAGCACCACCGGCACCGGCAGGGCGCCGAGGATCGCCACCGCATCGATCGGCCTGGGCGCCGGATCGACGGCCGCACGACCGCCGCGTCCGGTCAGCAGCCGCGACGCCCGCGCCACCACCGCGCTCATGCCGCCTCCGCCGTCAGAGTTTCGTCCCGATCGGGTGGCGTGCGCGTCGCGCCGCGGGCGATCAGCGGATCGTAGAACCGGTCGATCAGCGCCAGCACGGCGTCCACCTCCGCGAGGCGGTTCATCGTCGCGCGAAACTCGGCCGATCCGGGCAGGCCGCGCGAGTACCAGGACAAATGCTTGCGCGCCAGCCGCATCCCCGGGCCGCGGCCGAACTGCGCCAGCATGGCGTCGTAATGCCCGAGCAGGATGGCTTTCTGGCGCGCCAAAGACGGGTCGGGCAGGCGCGTGCCGGTGCGCAGATAGTGCGCCGCCTGGGCGAGGAACCACGGGCGGCCATAGCAGCCGCGGCCGATCATCACGCCGTCGGCGCCGGACCGGGCCAGCGCCGTTGCCGCGTCTTCTTCCGTCAGGATATCGCCGTTGACGATGACCGGGATATTCACCGCCTGCTTCACATGGCGGACGAATTCCCAGTCGGCGGTGCCGGTG